>Ga0209426_1000470_pt1 | contig 41361 bp, 26 predicted proteins | sample Deesub1362B_J571_FD_187697 | JGI IMG/M metagenome (GOLD analysis project Ga0209426, IMG submission 187697) | Deep oceanic, basalt-hosted subsurface ecosystem from Juan de Fuca Ridge flank, Pacific Ocean, CORK Borehole 1362B_J2.571 (SPAdes)... ...
GTTTGTGGGATTACAAAACTTTCTCGGCATCCTGCAAAATCCGCTATTCTGGAATGCCCTGAAAAACACATTCCTTTTCACACTTCAGGTTCCGGTATCCATGGCGCTCGCCCTTTTTGTTGCTGTTCTGCTAAACCAGAAGATTCCGGGCCGAAACGTTTTCCGTACCCTCTTTTTCCTTCCTACGGTTTCGTCCTTCGTGGCGGTAGCCATGGTCTGGCAGTGGATGTATCATCCAGAATTCGGGCTGGCCAATTACCTGCTGGGCAAGCTGAGGTTGGGACCTTTCCCCTGGTTGACCGATCCACGTACGGCTCTTCCCAGCATTATGGTGATGACCATCTGGATGAGTATCGGGTATCAGATGGTCATTTTTCTTGCTGGATTGCAGGGGATTCCACAGGAATATTTCGAGGCGGCCATGATCGATGGGGCCAGTGCCTGGCAGCGGTTCCGTCACATTACCCTGCCACTTCTGAAACCAACCACTTTTTTTGTGCTGGTTACCAGCATGATTGGCAGCTTTCAGGTGTTTACCTCGGTCTACGTCATGACACAGGGGGGACCAGCGCGCAGCACAGACGTTCTTGTTTACCATATTTACCAGAGTGCATGGGAATATCTCAAAATGGGAGAAGCATCGGCAATGAGCTGGATTCTATTCTGTATCATCCTATTGGCCACGTACCTCCAGTTCCGCTGGGTTGGAAAACGGGTGGAGTACGCATGACCGCAGCCAATAGAAGGGCATGGAGGAAAAAAACCTGGATCAAATGGGCCGCCACATACGCGGTTCTATTGCCCGGAGCCGCCGTAATGGCGCTCCCCTACCTGTGGATGGTCTCCACCTCCCTGATGTCCGAGCTGGAAGTGTACCGATTTCCGCCCCAGCTGATTCCGGTTTCCTTCCGTTGGCAAAACTACAGAGAAGCCCTGACCCTTCTGCCTTTTGGCCGCTTCTTTCTCAACTCCCTCATCATCAGCCTGGGAATTGCTCTCGGCCAACTGTTTTTCTGTTCTCTGGCCGCTTATGCATTCTCAAGAATCCGCTTCCGGTACCGCGACACCATTTTTTCGGTTCTTTTGTCCACAATGATGATCCCCACCATCGTGACCATGATTCCATTGTATCTCATCGTCGATCGTCTGCACTGGATCAACACATACTGGGCCATGATCGTGCCGTTTCTGACGTCTGTCTGGGGAATTTTCCTGCTGCGGCAATTTTTTCAGACGCTGCCGCGGGATCTGGAAGATGCGGCACGGATCGACGGAGCTACCTCCTGGACCATTTATTGGAAAATCATCTTGCCTCTTTCCCGGCCGGCACTGGCCACACTGGGCATCTTTTCCTTCTTGTCGTCCTGGAAAGAATTCCTCTGGCCGCTGATTGTTACCAATAGCATGGACATGCGTCCTGTGGAGGTGGGCGTTGCCCTTTTTCACAGCGTGTACATTACCAACTGGCCCTACCAGATGGCAGCGGCCGTAGTCGTCATGCTACCAATTTTAATTGTTTTCTTCTTCGCACAGCGTTATTTTATCCGGGGGATCGCATTGACCGGGATGAAGGGCTAAAACCAGAGATTATTCCCAAAGGAGCACAGCTATGAATCCCATCACTCTACTGGAACGGACCGATAAACACTATCTCGGCGGGGGAAACCGCGTCGTCTGGACTCCTACATTTCCCGTCTACCTCGATCGTCCCGGTTTCTGGGATTTTGCCAGCTACTACAATTTCCGTGTAGAACCGATATTCAGCTTCTGTGTCCTTAATGAGGAAGGGTTTGAATTCCCGCTCGAAAAACGGAGCCGGAATTGGAATCCCGCACGTCTGGAACAGGACTACCTCGGGGATTACGAGCTTTATGTGAAAGAACAAAAAATGGTTTTGCCCGAAGACACCCTGGTCAGCAGGGTAACAATTCAGAACCGGGCCGGACGGACCCGCATTTTTCACTGGATCCTTTTTACTGCTCTGAGGTCTTTCCCTTCTGGCGGAAAAGAATTTGTGGACAATCTGGACCTGTTAAAAGACCGGATCATTTTCACCCGATTTTTGCAGTACAAAAATTTGCCGCTCTACGGAATCCACTGTTCGCTTGGATTAAATCTGCCCCCGGATTCTTATGCCGTCTATTTTTCGGAGCCCACAGAGCTACAGCCCCGCTGGAACTTGACCCCCTTTTTCGACCGCTTCGAAAACGGCACCCTCCCAAACGAAATCCGCATCGAGGGAATCTCTCAGGATGGCATCATCTACATCGCCTTGCACAAAAAGTTCCGCCTGCTACCGGGTGAAAAGAAAACGTTCTGGGCGGCTTGTGCACTAGCATCCAGCGATGAAGAAGCCAGCGCCCACCTTGACCGTACCTTGAAAGGCAAAGATCCCCTGGAAAGGAGCATCGAAAATTGGAAACAGTATTTCTCCAGCCTTCCCCAGTTCCGCTGTTCGGATCCCTTTTTTGAGCGATATTACTGGTACCGCTGGTTTGGCCTGCGCCTTTTTGCAATTCAGGGTGGAGGAGAAGCTAATTACCCCCACTCCGCCATTTGCGAAGGTCCGGACTATTTCCGGGTCCCCATAACCTACAGTGCCCAATGCCACATGATGGAAACCCGCTGGATGTCCAGACCCGATTTTGCCCAGGGGAGCCTGCTCAATTTCATCCATGTTCAGAACCCGGACGGTTCTTTCACAGGACACATCTATCCCAACGCTACCCAAAAGAGTGGATTTTATCATGCCAACTGGGGCAGAGCACTTTTTGCCTTATGGAGCAACCATCCCGACCGTTCTTTTTTGGAAGAAGCCTATCCTGGACTGGTTAAATACGCGGAGTATTTTGACCGCGAACGGGATAGGGAAGACAGCGGGCTGTACGATGTGCTCGATCAATTCGAAACGGGGCAGGAATTCACTAGCCGCTACCTGGCAGTAGACGAGAAAGCCGACCAGTACGGCTGGGAAAACAAGATACGCCTCAAAGGCGTGGACGCTACAGTGTACCAGTACGAACTGCGCCGGGCTCTGGCATTCTTCGCAGACCTAATGGGAAAGGAGAACGATAAAAAGCGCTGGGAGGCTTCCGCAGAAAAGATCAAAAACGCAGTGCTGAAATACATGTGGGACAACGATGAAGAAATGTTCTTCGACGTAGATCCTCGTACCATGCAGCGAACCGGAGTTAAGGCAATCACCTGTTTTTACCCGTACATGACAGACATCGTCGACGAACAACACCTGAACGGACTAAAACGTCACTTGCTTAACCCGGATGAATTCTGGACTCCCTGGCCTGTGCCCACCCTCAGTGTGGACGATCCCTACTTTAGTCCCAATGCCGAATGGAAAGGCAAGCGCCACAATTGTCCTTGGAATGGCCGCGTATGGCCCATGACTAACTCCCACATCCTGGAGGCTCTCGCAACCTGCGCCCGCCGTTTTCAGGATGAGGAACTGAAACAGGCCACAGTAACTCTCATGAAGCAGTTTATCCGGATGCTATTTTTCGAAACACGCCGGGGCGAGCGAGATCCTCTGCGGCCAAACTCTTATGAACATTACCACCCATATTTGGGATTGCCATGCGTGTATCGCGGCATTGACGATTACCAGCATTCATGGATTGCAGATCTCATCATTCGGTTTGTGGCCGGTCTAGAGATTTCACCGTACGGTAAAGTAGAACTGCAGCCGTTCGACTTTGGCCTGGGAGAATTGGAACTGACCAATGTTCGCATACGTGGAAAACGCTATTCCGTGTTTCTCAAAAACGGGAAGTTTCAGCTGGTCAAAGGAAAATAGCAAGCAGCAAAATCTTACCACCTGCTGCGATACGGTGAATCCACTGAAGGAAAAGCGTTTGTGAACTATCATTGGCAATTTGGCGGGCACATTTGGCCCTGGAAAAGCCTTTTCCATCCTGATGGCCCGCCGCTTGTTCATAGATAAGTCTGGCATTTGCCGTCTCCAATTTCCAAAAGTATTCTATTTGCATCCGTCTACTTCACCTGCAGGCGAGAAAATCTTCCTTTCTTCCGCATCACTTGCTTGACACAAACCGGTTGCTCCGGTAAGAATATACGAGGGATCAACTCTTCTTTTCCCGGTTCCAGGCTGGATTGGAAGCTTCCAAATGGCCAAGAAAAAACTTTAAAATAAATGAGATTTTTGGTATTTTAGACCGTTCTGAAGAGCGGACCGAACAGAAGGCTTAGAATAACGGAAAGGAGAGACGGATGACCGCCGTACTGGCTGAACAGGAAGCCGGATTTTTTCACCCTTCGCGCGCCGCTTACCGTTTTACCATACTGTTTTTCGTAGCGTTCATTACCTACGGAAGTTACTTCGCTTACGATAGTATTGGTGCCATTGCACCTATGATTATCGAAGCCATGAAGATCGGTCGTGAACAGATTGGCATGATGTACAGCTTCTACAGCTGGCCCAACATCGTGATGGTCTTTCTCGGCGGGTTTCTTATAGACCGCATTGGAACCCGGCGGGCCAGTATCCTGTTTTCTTCCCTGGTTTTTTTGGGATCAGTGATTGTGGCAGCCGCCAAAACATTCCCACTCATGCTGGCGGGACGGATTCTGTTTGGTATCGGCTCGGAATCCATGATTGTGGCCCAGAGCGCCATACTTGCCAAATGGTTTAAAGGAAAAGAACTGGCCTTTGCTTTCGGTGTTGCACTCACCATCAGCCGGCTGGGAACGCTTTTTTCCTTTAACACGGAAAGCGCCATTGCTCACTATTTTAACGATTGGCGTATGGCTCTTTGGGCTGCCGCTTTCTTCTGTTTCGTTTCTCTTTTATTTAACGTGATATATATCATCCTCGACCGTCGCGGTGAGCGCGTTCTCCATCTGAAAGAGGAGGAAACAACAGAAAAAATCCGCCTGTCGGACGTGAAATCCTTCAAGCCCTCTTTCTGGTACATTTCGCTCCTCTGTGTAACGTTCTACTCCGCCATCTTTCCGTTTACGGCTTTTTCGACGGACTTTTTCCACGAAAAATGGGGGCTGCCTCTTACCACCGCAAAAACGGGCGGCATTTTCAGCCAGGTTTTTAACCAGATCACCCACATGTTTACCACGGCCGGTGGGGTTACCAGCATCATCATCTTTGCTTCGATGATTCTCGCCCCTTTTCTCGGGCGTATGGTAGACAAGATCGGGCGTCGCGGAACCCTGATGATCGTTGGTTCCCTGATGATGATCCCATCCTATCTTGTCATGGGTTTCACTGACATCTACCCGGCCTATCCCATGGTGGTTTTGGGGCTGGCATTTTCGCTCGTGCCTGCCGCTATGTGGCCGGCGGTACCGCTGATCGTAAAAAAAGAACACACAGGCACTGCTTTTGGTCTGATGACCATGATTCAGAATTTCGGACTAGCTACGTTTCCCTGGGTGGTCGGGAAGCTACGGGATATCACTCAGGATTACCGGGTAGGCATGGTGGTTTTTGCCACCCTGGGACTGTTGGGGCTGGCGTTTGCGATTCTGCTGAAACGTGCAGATGCAAAGGAAGGAAGCCCGCTGGAGAGGGTTCGCCTGGAAGAATCCGCTGGATAAAATGCCAACATGGGGACCTATTTTTCCCCAGCCGGGTTTAACAAGAAAAAAGGAAGGAAGAGTCATGACTTGGAGGAAAAGCGGATGCCATCTCTTGCTGGCGGGATTCCTCACTTTAGCTACCACATCCTGCGATACCTTTATCAGCCCGGATCGCAACAAAGAAACCGATGCGTTCTGGCAATCTACCAGCCTAAAAGATCCGGTTCTGAGTGTAGCGGCCCGCCCCCGGGGCGGCTACTATGCCGTTTCTTCAGGGGACGTGCTCTACTCCCGCCGCGGGGTAGAGGGCTGGTTTTCGCTGGGTCTTTCATCCATTCTGCCCAAATACTCGGCTCCTAGAAAAATTTTCGTCCGTTCCGATGGTCTGATTTATGTCGATGTTTTCAACGGCATGAACAGCCAGCTTTATTACTCGCCAAACAGTGGCGATTCCTGGTACTACATAAACATCCCTGCAGAATTCGATTTCCAAAGTTTTTCCACCGATCAGTCAGGCCAGCTCATCATCTGCAGCGCCGCAGACGACGAAAGTCGTGATGCGGTCCTGTTGGTCTCTTACATGGGAAAAAGCTGGGAAGAAATCACATCCCTTCGCGACCTGCAAATTACCGCTGTCATAGGATTGCGAGATGGGACTCTTCTGGCAGGCGGGCTTACTGGACTGTACCATTCCAATGACAGAGGTGAAACCTGGCAGAAACTGGCAACCAATTTGCCAGATTCCACAATTTCCACCATGCGGGCGGCTCCTAACGGCAAAATCTACCTCTGGCTGGCTGGAAAAGGGCTATACTATTCCGAAGATGATGGCAAATCCTGGACAGCAACCACTTTTAAAAAGGGCTGGGTCAGCAATCCCCGCAAGATCACCTTCGCGTATCCGGACTGGCTGTGCGTAGGCTTAGATGTGAATGATGCGGATGAACCGGGGTTCTACTATTCTCCCGACAACGGCAGAACATGGATCCGCCAGAACGACGGATTGCCGGAACCGTACATTTACGAAATTGATATCGATAAAAATGGCTATGTACTCCTGGCAACAAGCAAAGGCCTCTTTTACAGCCGGCTACCGGTGTACGATTGGCCGAGGAAGTAGCGATTTCAGCGCCCTAAAAACAGCCGTTTAAACTCAATTGCTTACCGCGATGAAGTGAGAGGAGAATGGCCTATATACTTGTCATTTTTTTATACCTCTTATTTCTCATAGGGGTAAGCATTTATAAGAGTCGATACATAGGGGGCCAGGAAGATTTCATGGTGGCCGGTCGTCGGGTGTCTGCTCTTTTTCTGGCTGGAACGCTCGTATGCACGTGGATCGGTTCGGGAAGTCTTTTTGGAGGTGCTGGAAGGGCTTTCCGAAACGGTTTTTCTGCACTATGGATGAGCGCTGGAGCATGGCTTGGCATTGTAATTGTATACTTTTTGGCCCACCGTGTCCGGCGAATCTCGCAATACACCGTACCCGATATTCTTGAAACCCGTTATACACCGGCCGCCCGGCTCCTCGGCACGCTGGCCATCGTCATTGCCTATTTGACCATTGCCAGCTATCAGTTCATAGGGGGTGGGCGCTTGCTGTTCATCCTTACGGGGCTTGACCCATTGACCGGTCGAGCTATTACTGCGGGACTCGTGGTAGTGTACACCATCTTTGCTGGAATGCTTTCCATCGTAGCGCTGGATCTTATTAATGGACTGATGATCACCTCAGGGGTACTGATTGCTTTGCCGTTTACGCTGAAGGCCGCCGGAGGGATTTCAAACGTTACAAAAATTCTACCTCCCACCCATTTTACGGTTTTCGGAACACCTGGCGTGGCGCCCGCCATCGGCCTCTTCATCCCCACCCTTCTTCTCCTCCTCGGAGAGAGCAGTATGTATCAGAAATTTATGTCGGCCCGGGACGAAAAAACCGCGCGACGTGCCGTCGTCGGGATGGTCTTCGGTGTCATCTTCGTAGAAAGCGCTCTCGTGGCAACGGCAGTTTTCGGGGCTGCCCTTTACTGGAATGATCCCTCCTTTGTATTCGGAAATGGCCAATTTGCCACGCGTGCAACGGAAACCATTATTCTGCAGATAGGGCGCTACCATCTCCCATTTCTAGCAGGTATTTTCCTGCTGACCGGGAGCGTGGCCATCATCTTTTCAACCGCCAACACATTTCTTATGATTCCTTCCACCAGCCTGGCCCGCGATATATACCAGCGCTTTATCCATCCTCACGCCTCTGAGAACCGTGTGGTCCGTTTCCAAAGGATCATGATCCTTCTGCTGGCAATAATTGCCTTCGCGATGTCTTCCTTTTTCGAAAGCATCTTGGATATGGCACTTTATGCTTATACCATGGTAGGTGCCGCCATAACCCCCGCTCTTCTGACGGCCTTTCTATGGCGTCGCGTAACCGAACTGGCTGGAACACTATCCATAGCCTTCGGGATGGCGGCCACAATCCTATTCGCAGTTCTTCACACTTTGGGATTTGAATCGGTTAGCTTCGGTTTTTTCGAATTGCCATTGAGCTATGATTACATTATCTATCCTGCAGCTCTTGTGTCTGTTCTAAGTCTTTTTCTGATCAGCTATTTTACATCGCCATCAAACGAGCAAAAATGGCGCCCTTTTTGGGGCTAAATCAAAACATCCAGATAGATGAAAAAAACTGAGAAAACGGATGAAAAATGATGGACCTCTGGCACATTTACACCCATATGTTCCGCAGCCGGTTGTTTGAAGAGGCCGTGGCCAGAGCATGGCAGGCTGGAAGAATCATGGGAGAAATGCATTCCAGCATTGGCGAAGAAGCCATTGCGGCGGCCACTGTCTTGCAGCTCAAAGAAGGCGATGCCATGCTCCTTGACCACCGGGGGACAGCCCCACTGGTCATACGGGGCGTCGACATGGCCCTCTTATACCGGGAATTCCTTGGACATCCAGACGGTCTGTGCGGCGGCAAAGGCGGACACATGCATCTATTTTCCAGACCGCATCTGGCAGCCTCCTCCGGAATTGTGGGCGCCACTGGCCCTCTTGCTGCCGGATTTGCCCTTGCCGCAAAGCGCCTCCGCCCGGGGAATGTGGCTTTAGCTTACTTTGGGGATGGCGCCATGAATCAGGGAATGCTGCTGGAAAGCTTCAACCTGGCCGCTGCCTGGAAACTACCCGTACTTTTTATTTGTAAAGATAGCCACTGGGCCATCACCACCGAAACTGAACAGGTAACAGGGGGGAACCTCATCGAGCGCGTTCGCGGCTTTGGCATTCCGGCGGAATATGCCGAAGGTTGGGATGTAGAGCGCCTCTGGCCCCTGGTACAAAAAGCATTGGTCCACATCCGCGACGGAAAAGGACCGTTCTTCATTCATGCTACGTGCGTCCATCTGGAAGGTCACTTCCTGGGCGATCCGCTCATTCGTGTTTTCCGCCATCCTCTCAAAGAGGCGCGAAAATTAACATCTCCTCTGCTGGCGGCATTGTCATTAAAAAGCAGTGATTCTGTCAGCCACCGGAAAGAGCGTCTGGAATATCTGCTGAAAACCATCGGAAAGGCTGCGAAACAGCGGCGAGAAGATGACAAAGACCCGGTCAAAAGACTGCGCAAAAAGCTACTGGCCGAGAACAAAAACCGTCTCAAAGAAGTGGAGCAACAAATACGGACAGAAATTGACCACATTATTAGTCAGGTGGAAAGGTACGAAAAAGAGGCGAAAAGATGAAAAGAATGACTTTTGCGGAGGCTATTGACGACGCCCTTCTTTCAGCCATGGAGGAGGACGAACGCATCATCGTCCTGGGGGAAGACGTTCCGATGCTCCGTGCCAGGATATTTGCACGGTTTGGCAAAGAAAGGGTCCTTGGGACGCCCATCAGCGAAGCAGCCTTTCTAACCGCCGGAGTGGGGGCTGCCATGGCCGGACTCATTCCTGTGGTGGAGATTATGATGGTGGACTTCATCGCAGTAGCCGCCGATGCCTTGCTCAACCATGCCGCCAAAGTTGAAGCCTTTTCTGGAGGTAACTGGAAGGTTCCTCTTGTCGTTCGCACAGCCTGTGGAGGCGGTTACGGCGACGGCGGTCAGCACGAACAGAGCCTGTGGGGGTGGCTATCCCATATCCCGGGACTGGCAGTAGTTGTCCCTTCCAATCCAGCCGACGCTGGAGGTCTTATGCTGGCTGCTCTCCGTTACGGTGCTCCGGTTGTCTACATGGAACACAAATTGCTTTCAGAATCCTGGCTCGATTTTTTGGCCTTTGCAGGGCGAGACAACATCCACTTCTGGCTGCCGGAAGAAGGGATGAAAGGGGATGTTCCCGATGTGTGGGAACCCGTGCCAATCGGTAAAGCCCGAACTGTAAAAAAAGGGACCGACCTTTCCTTTATCGCGGCCGGAGCCGATGTATACCGGTGCCTGGAAGTGGCCCGCCAGCTGGAAAAGGAGGGCGTTTCCGCCGAAATTCTTGACCTGCGTACCATCTCACCACTGGACGTGGAAAGCATTGTTACCTCCGCACAAAAAACCGGGCGGATCCTTGTAGTTGACGAGGATTACAAAAGATTTGGACTTTCCGGGGAAATCGCCGCAGTTCTGCACGAGCGGAACGTGCCCTGTGCCTATCGCAGGGTGTGTACCGAAGAAACCATTCCTTACGCCCACAACCTTGAGCGTGAGACGCTGCCCAACTGCCAAAGAATTTTGCAGGCAGCGAGAGAATTGCTGGAAAATGAAGGTCCAAATCGCCACCCTTAAATTGACTAACATTTAGCAGAAAAAAAATCAAAGTTTTACCGAAACCACGGGAGATCCCTACGCTACAAGAAGAAGGACCAAGATGCGCAAAAGGCAAAGGAAACCTGCTGGCTTTCATCATCTTCACCGAAAACATCCCCTTTCCATCGAAAGGAAATACACCCGTAATTTCAAATACCGGAACAGCCATAGGGAAATTCTTCATATCTGTATGATCTACAGTTACAAGAGCCCGGAATCTACAGTCAAAGTGAGAGAACAGCAAATTACGCCTGAAGAAGAGGGGTTCGGACGGTTTGCATTGCAGCAGATTTTGAAGGTGGTCATTTCTCTTTGTATGGCGGTGTTTCTTTTCCTTTTCAACATAAAAATGGCAGACGGGCAGGAAACGCGGGCACTCTGGGTTACACGCTGGGATTACCGTTCTGCGGCGGACCTCCAGAAAATTTTTGCCAATGCGGCAAACTTTCGATTCAACGTAATCCTTTTTCAGGTTAGAGGAAACGGAACCGTCTTTTACCCTTCGGATATCGAACCATGGGCGGAAGAACTGGGGGGGAAACATCCTGGATGGGATCCGCTGGCTACCGCCCTTTCTTATGCAGGGCGTTTCGGCCTGGAGTTGCACGCCTGGATAAATGTGTTTCCGGCATGGAGGGGCAGCAAGCCGCCCCGCCATCCCAACCAGCTATTTAACGCCCACCGCAACTGGTTTCTTCGGAACGAGGATGGCGAACTTCTGCCCCCCAACAACCATTACTCCTGGCTGGATCCAGCACTACCGCAGGTACAGGCGCATTTGTCCCTGCTGGTTAAGGAACTGGCAAACAACTATCCCTCCCTGTCCGGTATTCATTTTGACTATTTTCGCTATCCCGGACCCGGTACATGGATTGGGAAGTCCCCTACCTCGGACAAAGAAGGAAGACCAGTGCCGCCGTCTGACCCGCGCCTGGCCGCAATTACCCAATGGCTGCGCAACATCCGGGCGGAATCATTACAATCTCACCCCGAGCTTCGCCTTTCGGCTGCAATCATCGGAGACTATCTCTATGGCCCCAAACTCTTTTTTCAGGACTCTCACAACTGGCTCACGGAAGGGCTTCTTGATGCAGCATTTGCAATGACCTATACGGATGATCTAAAGCTGCTCTATCGGTGGCTCCGGCGGCACCGGTTTTATGCCGCATCCGCACAAATTTTCCCTGGAATTTACGTTTACCCCGATACATCGGTGATAAGAAAATCGGTTCTGCTGGGACGACTGATGGGATTCCACGGAATGGCCCTTTTCGCATATTCTTTGCTATTCCCCAACCACCGTCCCAACGAGCTGGCACACTATCTCCGGGATGTTGTTTTTACATTTCCTGCCCGGCCAGTCTGGCCTGAAAGAAAGAAGGGGATCTTTATCTCCCACTTCACGCCGCTCAAAACCGATAACCGGTACCAGCTCAACCTTGCAGTTCAATTGTCTCATCCCGCCGCACCGGATACTGTGACCCTACTCACCATTTCACCGCCCGCAAACTGGACCGCTGCACCCCAGATTGCCCAGCTCTATCCCTGGAGAGCATCAGCAAAACGCTGGATTCTCTCCCTTCCCGTTCCGGATGTCTCACTTCACCCCACGTTCTTTTTTCCCTTCCTTGTGTGGGGACAAACGCGGAGCGGACAACCCATTCACAGTGAAACGGCCTTTCTGGTTCATCCTGCTGCAAAGAAGCCTTTCATACCCGAACAGATTCCGTTTGGGCCACTCATGTACGGGGTGAATACTGGTGTAATCGACACCCTGAATCAATTCTGGTTTTACGACAGCCGTCAGGGCCTGACGGCCCTTCGCCTATCCGACGGTGAGATCATTGGTCGTTTTTCCCTGCCGATCGATGGAAAGGGGGAACATCCGGAAAAAATCCTCGGCATGGCTCTCAGTTCCTGCGGAAAAGCGGTGCTGCTGGCTCAGATGTCGGGTCCCACCATCACGGCATTGTCACTTGAAACTGGGACAGTGAAATGGCTTACATCCTATTCAGTTACCGAACCGCCTGTCGCAGCCACGCTGGATCGGCAGGGAACCCTGTACATCCTCTACCGACGGGGGTGGACAGCCGTTTCCCCAGACGGACAAAACAAGGTGGAAATCCGCTTCAAACGGATTCATACCCCGAACAATATTGCTGTAAGCCGGAATGGCCACCACGTCTACATCGCTTGCCGAACCGAAGGAACTGTCCATCACTGGTTCAGGACAAAAAACCACTCCTACCGCTCCAGAGACGCCCGCATTCCGGATCTCGGGCTCGGCTACGTACATACCGGACCTTCCGGCAGGCTCTTTGTGGGCCTTCCCCATCTTGGTGCAGTTCTCATTCTATCACCGGACCTTGAACCGGTAGGGATTCTTACCGCCCCCAGAGGGGCACCCCGATCGGCAATCTCTGCCGCTGATGGCCGGTCCCTTATTCTCCTGGAAATGGGGGGTATGACTCCTGTCCGCTGCCAGAAATGGGTTGAATTTCACTCCTCCAGAAAACAGTAGGTTTTCGCTTGCGGAAAATTTTGCGTTTCGCTATATTGGGAGCGCAATTTCCGGCACCATCGGGCAAAAGTGACGCAACCATTCATACGGCACGGAGTGATTTGCAACGGCAATTACGGCATTTCCGATGTCTTTATTGCAAGATGTCTCTCAATCTTTAACCAGCCACCTTCTCAGCCGGTTAGGTTTTCTCATAAGCAACTTGCGCACAACAGAATTCCTGCAGTTGCTGGCAAATGCCATCCACGAAATCGGGAGGGATTATGGGAACTACAGTGAAGGTAAAGGGCTTGCCGGAGAATGCGTACACGCCACTGAAAGAAGGCGAAACCTACGTTCCATATGTTCCCCCGTCGGAATGGCCTCCAGAAGTCACCATGCGTTCTGTTGGCTGGGGACTGCTGATGGCCCTGATTTTCACCGCATCGGCGGCATACCTGGGATTAAAAATTGGGCAAGTATTTGAGGCGGCCATTCCCATCGCCATCCTTGCGGTAGGAATTGCCAACCTCTACAAACGGAAGAATTCAATCCTGGAAAACGTAATTATCCAGTCGATCGGTGCTGCGTCCGGAGTAATCGTCGCTGGTGCCATCTTCACTATTCCGGCACTTTACATCCTCAATCTGAACGCATCGTTCTGGCAGGTTTTTCTGGCCTCGTTATTTGGCGGGTTTCTTGGAATTCTTTTCCTGATCCCGCTGCGCAAGTATTTTTGCGTGGAACAGCATGGGCTTCTGCCCTTCCCGGAGGCTACCGCCACAACCGAGGTTCTGGTGGCCGGTGAAGGCGGTGCAGGTCAGGCCAAGGTGTTAATTAATGCATCCATTGTCGGTGGGCTTTACGACTTCGCCATTGCTAGCCTCGCTCTCTGGAGGGAAGTGGTATCCACCCGGGTTGTGCCCATCGGTGCTGCTCTTGCCGACAAGGCAAAACTGGTCATCAAATTGAACGCCGGGGCGGCTGTAATGGGGCTTGGATACATTGTGGGGCTCCGGTATGCTACCATCATTGCAGCCGGTAGCTTTGTGTCCTGGCTCGTTTTGATTCCCGCGATCTGGTATTTTGGCCAGCACATTTCGGCTACAGTCATTTCTCCGGGCGAAATTCCGATTGCACAGATGAGCCCGGAGCAAATTTTTGGGAGTTACGTACGGCATATTGGAATTGGCGGGATTGCAGCTGCAGGAATTATCGGAATCATAAAGAACCTAAAAATTATCGTGCAGGCTTTTTCGCTGGGGCTTCGCGAAATTTTTTCCGGCAAAGGCACTGTGGCGGAAAGCCAGACCGAACGGACCCAAAGAGATCTTTCTATGGGTTTTATCGTCTCCGCTATTTTGGTGACAGCGCTTCTTATTTTCATCTTTTTCCGCACCATGGTGGTCGAATCTTGGGGTTTTGCGCTGGCTGCCTTGTTGGTCGCCTTCATCATCAGCTTCCTGTTCACCACGGTGGCCGCCCGGGCCATTGCCATTGTTGGCGTGAATCCCGTTTCCGGCATGACCCTCATGACCCTGATTCTCTCCAGCGTGATCCTGGTAAAGCTGGGACTTTCCGGTCCCGCGGGGATGGTTTCCGCCCTCATCATCGGCGGGGTTGTATGCACAGCCCTCTCCATGGCTGGAGGATTTATCACGGATCTGAAAATCGGATACTGGATAGGAGCCACACCGGCCAATCAGGAACGCTGGAAATTTTTGGGAACACTGGTGGCCGCCTCTGTGGTAGGGGGCGTGATCCTTTTATTAAACAAAGTGTACGGATTTGTTCCGGGGCCAGACCACCCCAATCCCATGCCGGCGCCGCAAGCCAATGCAATGGCAGCTGTCATTAAAGTCCTGTTTGGAAGCGGTGCGGCTCCTTGGGGGCTTTATCTGGCAGGGATTTTCATGGCTATTACGATGGAATTAATTGGCGTGCCGCCTCTGGCCTTCGCACTGGGAATGTACCTCCCTATCGAATTAAATACCCCCGTGCTGGTAGGTGGTTTGATCTCCCACCTTGTCTCCCATTCCAGCAAAAACGAAGAAGTCAACAAAGCCCGAAAAGACAAAGGCACACTCATCGCATCCGGATTCATTGCCGGTGGGGCCCTCATGGGAGTCATCAGTGCTCTACTTACCTTAGCGTTTGGAGACTCGCTCAAAGTGCGAATAGCGGGCACGCCAATTGCTGAAACCGCATTTGGCGAAGTCCTGAGCATCTTTCTGTTTACCGGACTGTGCATCTATATGTACCGGTATGCAAAAGGCGCTCAGAAAGAAGGGCAATAAGCCCTGGCAAAAAGACCTTAACCGTCTTTTGCCTACATCTAAGAAAGGAGGGAACCGTGAAAAAACGGGAACAGATGATAAAAGCGGCCAAAGCTGCTATGATTCACGTAATGGACGTATCGGCAGAAGACCGTGTACTGGTCGTTACAGACCAGGCAAAACGGAGGATTGGTCAGGCTTTTGCGGAAGCGGCTCAAGAGATCGGCTGCACGGTCACGCTGATCGAACTGGACGAAAAAAGCCGGCCGTTAAAAGAACCTACTCCCGAAATGATGGCCCGCATTGGCGGAATCACAGCTGCCATTAATGCCTTTTCTGCTCGGGCCGAAGAAACTCCTTTTCGAATCAAATGGATTAAAGCCCTCCTCTCCACGCGGACCATACGTGTGGGCCATGCCCCCGGCATCACAGAAGATATGATGCTCCACGGCCCGATGAACATCGACTACACCTACATGATGAACCTGGTACAGAAAGCGATGGAAGCATTTGAAAATGCGCAATCCGTCCATATTCTTTCACCGGCCGGTACGGACCTTTTCCTGAATATCGAAGACCGCTCTTTTGCCACCGATGTCCATATCACCCCAGATCACTTTGGGAATCTTCCAGCCGGGGAAATCTGGTGCGCTCCTCACGAAGATAGCGCAAATGGGACTCTGGTCTGCGACGGTTCCATAGGTGACCTGGGTACAGTTCCCAATCCTGTCTCGCTGAAAATTGAACGGGGTAAAATCACATCTATTGAATGCGACGACCCCTCCCTGAAAGCGAAACTCCAGGAACTACTTTCGGTGGATAACGAAGCCAGCATAATCGGAGAATTTGGCATTGGATTGAACCCGGGTGCACGGATCACAGGCAACCTGTTGGAAGACGAGAAGGCCTTCCGTACTATCCATATCGCTTTCGGAAACAATGAAGAAATGGCCGGTGGAAAGAACCGTTCAAAAACCCATCGCGATTTTCTGGTTAAAGATCCAACCGTAAAGATCATTTATAAGGATGGAACCGAACGGGTGCTTATGGATAAGGGTGAAATGAAACTGGAATAATAAGCACAGAAAGCTGGAGGACCCCCGATCAGGATGACGGCTGGTTCGTTTTTTGTGCTGTTTGTTTTGCCCCTGGCCATCATCGCATCGGCCATATGGTTCGGAACGCGTCACGGGAAAAGAAGAAGCTAAAACATGGAGCAGGCTCAAACCTTACAGCTTCATGTGAATGAGTACGCCCTGGGAGCTTTCCTATTTTACCTGCTGCTGGTAACAGGAATCGGCATCTATTCCGCCCGTTTCTCCTCAACCGGCATTTCCGAATACTTCCTTGCCGGCCGGAAATTAAAGCAGTATGTGGTGGCCCTGAGCGCCGTCAGTTCCGGCCGTTCCTCCTGGCTCTTGCTCGGTGTGAGCGGAATGGCCTACGTCCGCGGCTGTTCAGCCGTTTGGGCTGTTGTCGGCTACATCGTTGTAGAACTTTTCCTTTTCCTTACCGTGGGGCGTCGTTTGCGCGAATATACTGAAAGGATGGATAGCATTACCATCCCGGATTTTTTCGCGGCACGGTTTGGGGACCCACTGCACCTGCTACGGGGGCTTTCTGTTTTAATCATTACCATTTTCATGATTGCTTATGTCGCAGCTCAGTTCACGGCTGGAGGGAAAACGTTCGCAGCCAGTTTTGGCCTATCCAACACAACCGGAGTGCTGATTACTGCCACTATTGTGCTCGTTTATACGCTACTGGGGGGGTTCCTGGCCGTTTCCCTCACCGATTTTATCCAGGCGCTGTTTATGATCTTTTCACTGGTGGCTCTTCCCATCATCGCCATCGTTCAGTTTGGCGGTTTTGAGCAGATGATGGACACCTTACAGCAGCTGTCCCCGTCCCATGTTGATCCATTTGCCATCAGTTTCGGTGGGTTTCTTGGCTTTTTGGGTATCGGATTGGGCTCTCCGGGAAATCCTCATATATTGGTTCGCTACATGTCCATTGACAATCCTGATCATCTGCGCCATTCGGCCATTACAGGTACCATTGCCAACGTTGTGATGGCCTGGGGTGCCATCTTCATCGGACTGGTGGGCAGAGTGCTTTACCCCCAGCCAGAAATGATTCCCGGAGCCGATCCGGAAAACCTGTATCCCTATCTGGCTCAGCAGCATGTCCACCCCATTTTATTCGGACTGATCGTAGCCTCCATTTTTGCGGCCATCATGTCCACCGCCGATTCTCAGCTTTTGGTGGCTGCATCCAGCATCATCCGCGATGTGTATCAGCGGATCCTTCGTCGAGGCGAAGAAATTAATCCGACGCGGCTGGTGCTTTACAGCCGAACTGTGGTTTTCCTCGTTGTCGTCCTCGCTCTCATTCTCGGAAGCCTGGCGTCTCAACTGGTATTTTGGCTTGTCCTGTTTGCCTGGGGTGGGTTAGGAGCCGCATTCGGCCCGGGAATCCTCTTTTCTCTTTACTGGAAAAAAACCACACGTGCGGGGATCATTGCCGGGATGATCACCGGGACAGTTAGCATTATCGTCTGGAACCGGATTCCTTTTCTTAAACAACAGATTTACGAACTGGTGCCAGCGTTCGTCCTTGCTTCGGTTGCAATCTGGTTGGTGAGCATACTCACCCGGCCAGGAAAAACCCGTTCATAGACGGTACTGATGAAAAGGACTCTCCCGACATCCCGGCATTTACGCTTCTATCACAGCACGCCGTTTCCGCTTCTCCAAAGTAATTCATTGACTAACCATCCCAGTAAGAACTCCCCAACCCAAGACAGCCGCCGAACGTCCGATGGAAAACGGCTAATCCTTTGATAGATTCTTATGTGGAAATTCGGACCTGTTCGAAATCGGCCTTTCTTTCTCCGGGCCCTATGAGAAAAAGGCGTACAGTCCCTTCCACTTGCTGCTGCAAAAATAATCCGGATGGAACGCCGGCTGCACTTCCCTTAAACATGGGAAAAATTGGCGTAATAATCTCATATCTTTAAGAAAAACAAAAAATAATGCCTTGAAAATCAACGCAATATTGGCTATATTATTGCGCCTTTCTGGCGGGGGTTGGAGAAACTGGTTCTGAATTAAACGGAAAGGAGGTTGAATGGGTATTGTCAACTGGGCACCGGTTGTGGGCGTACTGGGGTTACTCTTTGCCATTTACCTTTTCTATTATGTTCGCCGTCAGCCCGCCGGGAACGAAACCATGCAGGAAATTTCAGAGATGATTCACCGGGGGGCGATGGCTTTCTTGAACCGGGAATATCGCACACTCGTCTTTTTCCTGCTGGCCGTTTTCGTGGTTCTGTGGTTGGCCATCGGGATTTATACCGCCATCGCATTTGTGACCGGGGGGCTCTGCTCAATGCTGGCCGGATACATCGGCATGAACGCTGCCACGCGAGCAAACGTACGCACAACGCAGGCAGCCACAGAAGGCCAGGACCGGGCCTTGATGGTTGCCTTTAGCGGCGGCGCGGTTATGGGTATGGCGGTGGCAAGCCTGGGCCTCCTGGGACTCTCCATCTATTACCTCATTTTCAAAGATCCCGTTGTCATAAACGGATTTGCGATGGGAGCCAGTTCAATCGCCCTTTTTGCCAGGGTTGGAGGGGGAATTTACACCAAATCGGCCGATGTAGGCGCCGATCTGGTCGGTAAAGTTGAAGCTGGCATTCCCGAAGACGATCCACGCAATCCGGCCGTAATCGCCGACAACGTGGGCGACAACGTGGGCGATACAGCCGGAATGGGAGCAGATCTGTTCGAGTCCTATGTGGGTTCTGTAGTTGCCACCATTGCCATCGCATTCACCTTTGCTCCAGACATCCGGTTTGAGTACATGGCTTTACCCATCGGGCTAATTGTCATCGGAACTGTTGCTTCTTTTGCGGGAATCCTAGTCATCCGATTGTTCCAGAATATCAACCCGCAGGCAGCGCTGCGCTACGCCACCTACGTCTCCATGGGACTGCTGCTTATCGGTGCTTTCTTTCTGACGCGTACCCTTGTGGGCACCATTGCACCGTTCTGGGCTGTCGTTTCAGGGATCTTTACCGGTATTCTGATCGGCCTGTTCAGCGAATATTATACGTCCGGGCCTCCAATCCGTGATATTGCCCGGGCAAGCCAGACAGGCGTTGCAACCAACATCATTCAGGGGCTCGCGGTAGGGCTCAAAAGCACAGCCCTGCCCATTTTAACCATCGCGGTAGCCATCTTTATTGCTTACGAAACCAATAACGTTTACGGCATTGCCATCTCCGCAGTGGGAATGTTGGGAACCATCGGAATTGTAATGTCGGTGGATGCATATGGCCCCATTTCGGACAATGCCGGTGGCATTGCAGAAATGGCACATCTTGGCCCAGAAGTAAGAAAGATCACCGATCGCCTGGACGCTATTGGGAACACAACCGCGGCCATTGGTAAAGGATTTGCCGTCGGGTCTGCCGCACTTACGGCCCTGGCGCTATTTACCGCCTATTCCCGTACAGTGGGTCTGGAAACCATCAGCCTGACAAAAGCGCCCGTGGTGATCGGTCTTCTTCTGGGTGGAGTGTTGCCATTCCTTTTCGGCGCCCTGACGATGCAGGCAGTGGGACGTACGGCCTTCAAGATGGTTGAAGAAGTCCGCCGACAGTTCCGGGAAATTCCCGGTCTGATGGAAGGCAAGGCCAAACCGGATCCGGAAACCTGCGTGGACATTAGCACGCGGGGAGCTCTGAAAGAGATGATCGTCCCCGGCGTGATGGCCGTCATTGCGCCTATTCTTGTTGGTATCCTTCTCGGAACGGAAGCGCTGGGTGGCTTGCTTGCCGGCACTACCACAGTAGGGGTACTTCTGGCCCTGATGATGACCAATAGCGGCGGCGCTTGGGATAATGCGAAAAAATGGATCGAAGAAGGAAACCTGGGAGGAAAAGGGTCAGAAAACCACAAGGCAGCCGTTGTAGGCGACACCGTGGGTGATCCGCTGAAGGATACCTCCGGTCCATCTATGAACATACTCATCAAATTAATCTCCGTCGTTTCTCTCGTCTTTGGACCGGTTCTTCTGAAACTTCATGAAAAATTTTTGGGGATCTTCTAACAGGGCTATTGGGATGAAAAAGTGTGATGTGTTGAGGCCCGCTTCAGTTTCTGAGCGGGCCTTTTTTGCTTTACTGGTCCTGCTGATGTTTGTTGCAAGTTGCACATTTTTCATTCGCCGTCCAATGATACCTGACGCACAAAAAAGAGAAGTTCTTCTGAAGCGGGTACCGATCCACACCCGGGACGAATGGGGGGCAACCGATACTACTTCAGGTTGGGTACATCATGCCATCCAGCGGATAACATTACATCACGGAGGCGTTCCTTTTCAAAAGAACAAAAAGGTTACGGAATACCTGCGTAACCTGCAAAACTGGAGCCGCCAGGAGAAAGGTTGGCCGGATATTCCCTACCATTTTATCGTTGATCTGGACGGAGAAATTTGGGAAGCGCGGCCGCTGCAATACGCAGGCGACACCAACACCGACTACAACACCCGCGGTCATGTGCTCGTCTGCGTGCTGGGCAATTACGAAGAACAGGAACCCACGGAGAAACAGTTGCGAGCTCTTGTCCAGCTCTTCGCTGCGCTATGCCGCATTTATGGCGTGTCTCCCCATACAATCCGAGGTCATAGGGATTACACATCTCAAACTGTCTGTCCTGGCCGGAACCTTTACCGGTACCTGGAAAACGGCTGGCTGGTCGAGGAGGTAAAGAAAGCACTGACGAGATGAGGAAAATTGCCTTTTACATCAGTGGTCATGGATACGGACACGCTACCCGTTGTATTGAAGTCATCCGCCAGTTGCTGGCCAGCGATCCGGACCTTTTTGTTTACATCAAGGCGCACGTGCCCGGGTGGTTATTCACGCTTAATCTAAAAGAGCGTTATCATCACATCCCAGAAAAATGTGACGTGGGAGCCATACAGAGCAACAGTTACGAGGTGGACAAAGAGGCAACCCTTGAGGCATATGCCACCTACTGCCGTCGGCTTGAACGCTGGGCCCAGGAAGAAGCGCGGTGGCTAAAAAGCCAAAGGATTTCGCTGGTAGTGGCCGATATTCCTCCTGTGGCCTTCGAGGCGGCTTATGAGGCAGGGATTCCCGGTATTGGGCTTACCAATTTCAGCTGGGATTGGATCTGCGAACCGTACACCGAAGAATTCCCCGCATTTCGCTGGGTCGTGGATTGCTTGCGCAGGGCCTACTCGCGCTGCACACTTCTGCTCCAGTTGCCCATGGCCGGCGATCTCCGGGCTTTCCCGTTACGGAAACCCATCCCCTTCATTGTCCGCAAACCGGACCTCCCACCAACTACCGTCCGCAAAAAACTTGGTATTCCGGAGAATCAGAAGGTGATACTTGTGGCCTTACGTCCGGCTGATCTCGCGCTGGTTGATACGGCCGCCCTCCAGCAGATTTCCAACGTGCTTTTCATTACATTTGATGGGCAGGGGCGCACGGGCAATCTCCTAAGCATTGCCAATGATGCTTTCCGGTTCCCGAATCTGGTGGCGGCTGCTGATGTGGTGGTGAGCAAACCAGGGTATGGGATTGTCAGCGAATGCCTGGGCAACCGCAAGCCACTGCTCTTTGCAGCAAGAAAAGATTTTGCCGAATACGATGTTCTGGCCCGCTTTCTCACGGAGAAAAAACTGGGGGCGCTTATCCCACCCGAAGATTTCCGTTCCGGCAACTGGGCCCCGTTCCTTCAGAAAATATTTGCTTCCCCGGGGCCGGATTGGGGTGCTTTCAATCTTTCTGGAGCTACCGAGGCGGCCCGAGAAATTTTGACATTGTTAACCCGCTCTGGTCAAAAATGAACCGCCTCTCCCCGGCAGCCATCAAACAGCCCATTTTTCTTTGTTGGCCAGATTCGCGCCGTATCGGGCTATTCGCGGAACGAAGCGGAGCGTGCCCGGAAGGACTGTCCGCGCTGGGCCATCCACGCAGCCAACATCCGGAGCAATCCCACAGAAAAAAGAAAAGGAATCCCGATCAGGTGGAACAGCCAATGATGAGGCTTGCGGTACCATTTTAGAAAATAGCGGACGAAGTCCAGATGCGAGAGCCAGATCGTCCTGACGCGGTTCCGGTAAATGGTGGTTCCTTTTCGGTGGATTACCCGGGCGCCGGGATAAAAAAAGATTTTCCAGCCGCGGATTTTCAATTGTCGGCAAAGATCTACATCGCTAAAAAAAAGAAAAAAACGTTCATCCATGCTTCCGATATCTTGCATCGCCTGGCGCCGTACCAGCAGACAAGCCCCCTGCGGCTGATCCACCTCAGCCAGCGAATTGTGGTCAAAGTCTCCCATCTTCCAGCCGTTTAACAGAGGACTGCGCGGAAACAAGCGAGAAAGTCCCAGCACTTCAAACAAGACATAACGGTACAGGGGAAAACGGCGGCAGGACGGCTGAATGCTTCCATCCGGAAATCGAAGCTGCGGAGCAACCGCACCGGCATCGGGATGATTTCCTAAAAACTGAACCAGCCTCTCCACCGCACCGTCCTGCACCCGGCAATCCGGATTCAGCAGAAGGAAATAGGTCCCGTGGCTCATCCGCCAGGCCTGATTCACTGCCCGGGTAAAACCCACATTTGCGGGATTCCGCCGAAACGCCAGCCGCGCATTCTGGCCGGAAGCCTTGCGCGCAAATGCCTGAATCTGTTCGGCCGTTGTATCCACCGACCCATTGTCGACGACGATGATTTCCAGTGGGCGTAACCGGACATTTTCCAGCAGACTGCCAAGACAGGACGCAATGTCCTCTTCACTGTTGTACGTTACAATTCCGATGGAAAGAGGAATACCCATTTCACAGAATTTCAAGCAGCTCTCTGGGTGAACAGGTGAGTACTTCTCCGCCGTCGCGGCGGACCACCACATCATCTTCAATTCTTACCCCGCCCAGGCCAGTTATATAGACACCGGGCTCGATGGTGATCACCGCGTTCTCTGGAAGCGGACGGTCATTTTTCGGCCCGATGCGCGGTTCGGCGTGCACTTCGAGACCAAGGCCATGTCCCAGAGAATGACCAAAATATTCTCCGAAGCCCGCCTGGCAAATGAAATCGCGTGCCACAGCATCCAACTTATTTGCCGGAATTCCCGCACGAACGGCCGCCCGGGCCCGGGCCTGCGCTTCGTAAACCGTCCGGTAGATTTCTTTTTGCCGATCATCCGCCCTGCCGATTACCACCGTACGGGTGAGATCGGAGTAATAACCATCCACCACACAGCCAAAATCCAAAACCACGAAATCTCCAGATTGAAGTTCTCGGTCACCCGCCCTGCCATGCGGCATGGCAGACCGAGGTCCGCTGAGTACTATGGGGTCAAATGAACTTTTTTCCGCTCCCTTGCGCATTGCCAGAGCCAAAATCTCCGCCGCAATATCTCGCTCCTTCACGCCGGGTCGTAACACATTCAGCAGCTGAGCAAAAATCTCATCGGCCATCCTGGCCGCCTCTGCAAGCCGGCCAATCTCCTCTTCTTCCTTCACCATACAGAAAAATTCCACCACTTTTTCCTGGGGGACCCATTCAACATCCGGGAATTTTTCACGAAGCCGGGTCAGGGAAGCAACGGAGAGATGTTCCGCTTCGAAGCCGATTTTTTGCCCGCGCCGGAGCACTGCCAATTCCCGCAGACCATCAAAAAGTCCATTGCGCGACAAATGAACCTGAAATCCTTGCACCTCCCGGGCCATCTGATCGCGGTAGCGGAAGTCGGAAACAAAAACCGCGTCACTGAAGGAAAGAAAAGCAATCCCACTGGATCCCGAAAAACCTGTGAAATAGCGAAGGCTGGATCGGCGGGTGAACAGAAATCCATCGATGTTCAGCTCTTGCAAAACCTCACGGAACCCCCGAAGACGGCGCTGGCGGTCCATAGACCGGATTAATCCTGATCCTCCTGTTCTTCCAGCTTCTTCCGCAGCTCCTCGATTTTCCGCCGGTACATCTCATTATTCGGATCTTTTTTCAACAGGATTTCATATACGTTGATTGCTTTGGCATAATGCCCCTGAGCGGCGTAGATTTCACCCAGGGTGGAAGTGACGATCGGTTCTTTTTTCGGCGTATCTTCTTCAGACGGCGTACCCGCCGAAACGGTCGGAGCTTCCGCCGCAGCCTTTTCTTCGGATCTTTCCGGCTCTTCCACACCAGCCGCCGGCGGTTCCATACCTACCTCCTCCGCTTCGGTCTCAGCGCTTTCCTCCACCGGTGGCACCGGTTCTTTTTCTTCCACGGCCTCCTGCTCTTCTTCCGGCTCCGCTGAAGGCGGCTCAAAAACTGCATGAGCGGCTTCTTCCGCGCTCGCGCCTTCCGTCTCAGGCATTTCGGGTTCTTTTTCCAGTCCCAGTTCCTCCTCTTCCAGCGTCTCAGCTGCTTCCCGGATGCGTTCCGTCATGGGCTGGTCGCCTTCGGAGGAAGCCGGTGCCTCTTCCTCGATCAGATCCACGTTCGACTCACCGATCTCATCCCGGAAGATATCATCCAGGATGTACTCATAATCCTTCCGTTCTGGCTCCTCCTGTGGCGTCATTTCCGGTTCTGCGACTGTTTCCGCCTCAGCGGCTTTGGGCTCTTCTGTGTACTCCTCTTCATCGATTGTGATGGTTTCATCCCGCTCTTCCTGCTGCTCGGAGACAGCCGTTTCTGCTTCCGAAAATGCCCGTTCCACCTTTTCGAATTCTTCCCGTTCCACTTCTGCCTCTTCATCTTCTGGCACAAAAATGCCGGACTCTGAGGCAATGGGTTCCGCTACGGTTTCTTTTTCGTAGGCTTCAAGCTGTTCCCTGGCCTCACGATCAAACGGATCGATAGCCAGAAGCTGTTTGAGCCGCAAGATATAGGCATTGTACCATTCTTTATCCTTCATGAGCCTGGCCTGGTAATGCCGAGCGTTGAGGTGCTCAGGGTCGTATAGCAGAGCGCGGTTGAATTCGGCCTCTGCTTCCTCGGCGTCGCCCATTTCATAATAGCACAGGCCCAAGATATAATGGCCATTTGCATAGGTCGGATGATGTTCCAGGCCTCTCTGGCAAATGGAGATAGCCTCCTCCAGCTGATGGCTCCGCAGCAAATATTCAGCCAGCCGGGCAAACTGAATAGAACGCGGATTTTCCTCCAGCACTTTCCTTAATCTCTTAATTTCATCGGAAACTGGTTTCATATTGGCCTCCAACATGTTCAGAATCAAACCATCCCCCGTGTTCCGGAAAAGACTTTCTGGCGAAATCTGGCAAAACAAGATTTAGATTTTGGCTTGAATAAATATAGCAAAATTCATGATTTATCGCAAGGCGATCTCAATTTGGTTCCCCTGACCCCGGGCTGTCCTTTAGCGAACGTTATTTTTTAGCCGCAACCTTTTCACACCGAAAAATTAGCGCAAATCCTCCGGAAATGCAAGGTTATTAATAATTAAAAAGTAAAAAGGCTGATTAAAAGGATGGAAAGATGATGTTCCATGCTCCTTTTCGGCGGCCCGGCCTGTTCCTTTTGCCTTGCAAAATTTACACATTCTGGCCGAATGCGGCTGCTATTACTGGCAAGCCTGAATCGTCTCCAGTACAATTCCGGGGGTGAGAATCTGCGGAAGAATGACCGGTTTGGCTCCGGGTTTACCCGGATAAAAAACATAGAGTGGCACGCTATGCCGACCATAGCGTGCAAGGGCCCTGGCAATTGCCTCATCCCTGGATGTCCAGTCCGCGCGCAGCGCTACAATTCCCATATCTCGAAAAGCTTTCTGTACTTCAGCAGATGAAAAAGCGACTTTTTCATTGGCCTGGCAGCTGAGGCACCACGCCGCGGTGAAATCAATGAAGACGGGTTTATTTTTCCGCAAAAGCTGCTGAAGCTTTTCCTCCGAATATGGGAGCCAGTGGATTCCCTGGCTCGCGGTCTGGCCGGTAGAGCCTGCCGAAACAGCATACCGGTCAATCTGGGCCAAAATATATCCGGCAGATCCTGCCACGATAAGGAGCGCGAGCACTCGTGCAATCAATCGGATTTTCAACGGCATAGCGATGGTACCCCACCGGCCGTATATCCACCCACCAAGCGCAGCACAAAGCAACCCGGCCAGAACCAGCAACAGCACCGTCAAACCGGCCTGAATTCCAAGAACCCACAGCAGCCAGAGCACGGTGGCCATCAGAAGAAATCCCATAAACTGTTCAAGGGATTCCATCCATCGCCCCGGCTTCGGAATAAACCGCATCAGCGCCGGAGCGGATGAGACAAGGAAAAAAGGAGCCGCCATTCCCAATCCCAGAAAAGTAAAAACAAGGATTCCAATCCACGCCGGTTGGGTTAAGGCATATCCCAGGGCCGTCCCCATGAACGGCGCGGTACACGGTGTGGCCACTACCGTTGCAATTCCTCCGCTTACAAATGACGCAGTCAGACCGCGAAACCCGGATGACACCCCACCCAGCGCAGTTAGTGATGTGCCAATTTCAAATACCCTAAATAGGCTGAGCGCAAAAAGAAAAAACAAATAGGAAAGAAGTACGATAAAACGAGGAGACTGAAGCTGAAAACCCCATCCCAGCTGCGTCCCACCAGCTTTCAAAGCCAATAAGATCCCGGCCAGAACCCAAAAAGCCACCAGAACCCCCAAGGTAAAGGCCACACCGTGTTTCCAGGGCTGAACCTGTTCGTCCCGGGCGTGATTGATCAACCCCATCACCTTAATGGATAACACTGGCAAAACGCACGGCATTAAATTCAAAATGAGCCCACCAAGGAAAGCAAAAAATAGAGCCAGAAACACTTTCTGCGCTGCATTTGTGGAGGCATTCGCAATGATGGGTAAATCGATTTCCACGGCTCTGCGCATGTGTGAATCGTCCCATCCAGCGTTGAAGACCAGAATGCCACGAATTCGAACGGGATCCGAGAACCTTTCTTCCAAAAGTGAAATTATCAACACATACTTTTCAGCGTTTCGCACAAGAAATGGTTTTTTGCTGCAATCGAAAATTCCATTTTCATACGGGAAAAAATCCAAATCTTGAAGGTCCCCGTCAAACTGCTCAGGCGGGCTCATGTCAATTTTTACGGAACCATTAGACAGGATTGCCCGAAACTCCCAGCTACTCGTTTTCAAAGGAAGGTTCCGACGCGTCCGGTCAAACAATGACTTCCATCTGGTTGCGGAGACCGGGTCCGAAGCCGCGGCAATCGGCAACAAAATTTGCAGCTGGGCGGAATCTGGCACACATTCGTATTCGCAGGCAAGCCATTTTGCCACAGCTTTCAACAGGACGCGTTCTCCCGGCCTGATGTTGCGCGGAGGTTTAATTTTCACTGGCAGAAGAATCTCATCGCTATAACCGTAGTTCACCAAATCTTCAACCTGAATCCGTTCAGGGACAGGCCAGTTCAGTTCACCCGCCGTAAATCCATCCGGTAGTTCCCAAATAAGGGAAACAGGTTCTCCTGCTGCCCCTGGATTTCGCCAGTAGACATGCCAGCCACGCCGAATTTTGAGGTAAAGTCCTACCCAAAATGTTTTTCCAGGTCGAATCGCTTTGTATTCCGTAATCAGCCTGGCCTCTACTGCTCGAATGTTCCCATCTAAGGCCCTACCCGGGTGGAACTGTATCAGCATCAGTCCAGCGGTCAACAATCCGATCAAGCGTTTCTTCATTGGACCAACTCCCTAAAACCTGCCAGTCAATGTCAGTTCCATACCTTTCAGTTCGGGCTTCAGAACACATACTCCACCGATACAGGTTTTTCCTCTCTGCCGGCTTCCGGCAAAAAGGGTTAAACTAATTTTGCGGGAAAGCCGCAGGTTCAGCGCTCCGCCCGCCCAAAAGAAATGTTTTGTTCGGGCCTTTCCGGGAATATAATTTTGGTCAAGCGTGTGATCCGTGCTATGTTCCCCTACAAAGGAAAGGGTCCATTTGGGAGCCTTACTAAATCCAACGGTGATCATCTGATCGTAATACATCCGGTGAGGGCGCGTCGCCCTATCCGTTGCCTGAAAGTGCTCATAAACTGTCTCAATAGAAAACCTGTCGGAAAGGTCGTACGTTGCACTTATTACAAAATGGTCGAATTGGCGGGTAAATTCCATCTGCCGTGCCAATGCCCAGAGCCAGTTCCCGCCGAGGAAACTCTCTTTCTCAAATTGCAGGAACAAATCGCGGTAGATGGTCTCTCCTGCGTGGTTCGCCGTACGGCAATAACTTGCCGTAAGCAGACCATCTTCCAGAACAGGATATTTGACCTCCGCCAGAAAACCGCGTTCGTCATTCAAATTTTGAACTAGCTGGTGCCGATTCATCAAAGTAAATGAATGCTCACGGATTACCGTTGGCGGGTTATTGAGCAGTCCATTGTAAAAGGCAAAATTTCGGTAGTCCTTATATTCAACCAGGAACGACAACGATCCGATGAAAAGGCTGCCACTCAAATATAGCGCCAGACCATCATCGAGCTGAAACGATTCGGGATACGGCGCATGTGCGATCTCTCCATAAACGGTTCCAAAGGAATGATTCATCTGAACAGACAGGGAATAGCGACTGAACCCTTTTCTGTGAAGCGGCGCCCGGGCAGCATAAACGTATGTTCCCCCAAGTAGCAGATGCGGAAACACTCTCAGACGGACCTCACCGCCGTATTGGGCCGGTAACCTCACACCTCCCGCGGAAGAAGAAGCAATCTCCGCCACATTCAGACGGGTTTTCCGAGGCCGTCCCGCAAGAAGCTGCACGTCCAGAAAAGAATGATGGATTTCAAAGTACACACCGTCAAGATTGGAATCCCAGCGCAACGCATGATGCTCAAATGACCGAAGCGTAAGGCCTCTTCCCAGCAAGCAGTAGAAGTTTCCCAAGCGCAGACGGAAATACTTTCCTCTAAACTCAACATAACGCTGGGTCAATCCGGACACATCAGCCTGTCGGGCAAATGTAGCTGCAGGACGATGTACACTTAAACGCATCCCAAATCGGATCAAGCCCCTTTGCAGGGACACATCATTCCAGCTTTCAAAAAACTCGGACTCTCTTGCAGAAGCTCTGGCGACCTCAGAATAGCTCAAAAGCTCTACCCTGACCTGCGCAAATGCAGCCGCTGTCCAAAAGCATACCAGAATCAGTACGCCTGTTCCTCGTTGCCAACCCATCATGCTATTCCTTCTCCAGCAGCGGAATAATCTCCTGTTCAAGATGGTGTTCATCCCCTTTTCTGTAGGAATCGTGGGAATAGACAATGTAGCCGTGTTTGTCGAGCAAAACCGTCAACGGCGGGTTTACACCCCCATAGAGATGAAAAACTTCGCTATTTGTATCCAGCAGAATAAGAAATGGATATTTCTTTATCCGCGCCTCAACCCGCACTTTTTCTACGGTTTTCGGATCGTCGATGGCTATGGAAATGATCTGCAACCCTTTGCGATGGTATTTCCTATACAACTTCTTCAGGGCCTTCATTTCGAGTTTGCACGGAATGCACCACGTTGCCCAAAAATTGATAAGGATTGGCCCCTTTCCCAGATGATCCGCAAGCCGAAACTGTTTCCCGTTCAATCCGGATAGGGTAAAATCCGGTGCCTTTTGTTTCTGTCCGTTCGCAACAGCCACCAACAGAATCAGCATCAAACACACAGATCTCCTCATCGTAATCTGCTCCTCCTTTATCTCCTGTTAGGGGAAAAGCGTCCACGCCGCCTGCAAAATTTCTTTGGTCCAAACATCCTGAATAAAGGCTACAACATGCAACTGATCTCTGTTCCAGTCTGCCTCCTTTTTTATTTCAAATGGGATAACACAGTCAGTTCCGGCAGGAACCGACAGGGAAAGCCCCTGCGATGTGGGCCATAATTTGCGCAACACATACGAAAAGCGGGTTTGTCCGTTAATTCCGGGAGGGTTCGCAAATCTTATTTCTTTTTCAATAACGGCAACCAGCAATACAGCCTGCCGCAGGTCCTGAAATGCGGCAACTTTCAATCTGCCTCTTATGCTCCCTTCATTTTGAAAAAAATTCTGTATTTCCAGAGCTACAATTGGAGCCTTTCTTTTTCGTTCTCTGAGGTCCTGCAACAACCGCGATTTCAACTCTGCCGCCCCCTCCTCAAATAGGATTCCATCTACCACTATAACGGGTGTGCTATTGATCTGGTAAAAGCGTACTCTGGCATCATTGTCCCTTTTGGCTGCAATGTACATAGGATCCCCTGGAAACGGAATTGCCGTATGGTACTCAATCACAACCACATCCGAAGGATGCAATTCTTTGAGAAGATCCTCCTGAATGGCATCAGCTTCTGGGCAGTTGGCACAATTGCTGCTTGTAAAATGTTCGAACAGCACGGTTCGCTTGAGAGAAAGCACAACCGCGATTGTATCTGTTTTTCCCCCAGCGAGATTAACTTGGATTTCGAACGGCTGGTAATTGGATTTATGAACGGAAACGGTGTGTGGACCCGCTTCCAAGCATTCAACGCGCAACGGCGAAAATCCCACGGGGACACCATCGACCAACACCTGTGCGCTTTCTGGCACGCTGGAGACCAAAAGACCACTCACTGTACTCAGAAGTTTCATGGGAAGATACAGTTGGCTCGCCTGGCCGGTACGTACCAGAACGCTAATCTCACCACTCAGCATCTGGTAACAATCTTTTTGCAGTTTTACTGTGTGGTGCCCTGCGGGAACACTGTCCAGACGAACAGATTGTGTAGCAGATGTGAATTTTCCTGTAAATTCGAACCGGCCTGATTGATTCAGATCAATAAAGATGCGGGCGCTGTCCACATTGGAAGTGATCTCGATGCTCCCGTAACCATTCTCCAAGCCAACTGGAACCCCATCAATGGTCCGGCATGAACTGCTCAAAAGAACCACAAAACTGAAAACCAACATGAAAATATCCCCGGGCATTGCCAGACGTTTTCGTAGCAAAGGAATCTTCATTGTTATTTCCTCACCGGATCAACATCATTTTTCGAAACGCACGGAACTTCCCTGCAGTTAATCCACATATGTAAATTCCTGAAGGCACCTTTTTGCCCTGATCATCTCTACCGTCCCACTTCAGCTCATGGATACCTGCAGGCATCCACTTGTAAACCAGCGTTCGCACCCTCCGACCGGATGAATCATAAATTTCCAGGCGGACATTTGTTGTCACCGGTAGCTGAAAACGGATGGTCGTACCCGGATTAAACGGATTCGGGTAATTGGATGCTAGGAAAAACCGTTCCGGAGGAACCCTTTTTTCTACAGTCTGTATGCCGGTAACATTGCTCTTCACGGAAATAACAAACCGCTTTTCTTCCGATGGGATGCTTATGTTACCGATCCGGACATGCACTTCTCCGCTATCGCCACTTTGCGCGAGAAAAACATGCAGGTAAACCGAAACCGTTTGGCCGGGTGTGATATTTGGGAGGACAATGCTATCCATCCAGCTCGGATAACAAGATGTCACACAAAAATAAGAGAACCAATCCTCCGGGAGTCGGTTGTTTTTCACCACAAACAGTGTTTCGCTCTGTGATGACAGATTCTTCAGGTTAAACGTGCATTTTAAATCCGAACCGATTGCCCCTATCAGATGGGTTTGATCAACCTCAACCGAAAAGCTTTGAGCCCAAAGAGTTTGGACGACCAGCATCCCCAAAAGCAGAACAAGACCAATCCGCATCCGACGCATCGAGACCCCTTTCTTCTTGTGTTTGATACCGCCCAACGTCAAAACGTACAAATTTCGCATCCAACCTGACGTTGCAATACCCTCCGGAAAGACCTTTTGCTCACAGGACTACTATTTTGCAATCCTATCCGTCCTTTCCCATCACCGCAATAGAATCATTTTTTTGACGGAACGGAAACTCTCACTTTTCAGCTCATAAATATAGACACCGGAGGGAAGGTTACTTCCGTCAAAGCTGATAGTGTACGTTCCCGCAGGTTGCACCGTATTGACCAGCAAACGCACTTCCCGTCCCCGTGCATCGAAAACTTTCAGCACCACATGCTCCCGGCTTCCAACAGAATAGGTTATCCGGGTGCCTGAGTTAAAAGGATTGGGATAATTTTGTTCCAGGGAAAATCGCATAGGCGGCCGTGCTTTGATGGATCTTACCGGTGTGGGAACCTCAAACCACTCGAGGATCCGCCGCAATAGCCTGGCTTTATTATTGTTGGGAGAGGAAGATGAATCTACAATAGCGTTCAAACCGAAGCCGAGGTAAACAGTTTTGAAGGTATCTGTTTCGGACATAATCGCACCATATTTGTTTAATGAATCCTGCCATCGCAAAAGAAAAGAGCTGTGATCTGCACCCAGCTGAAGCCTAGGAACCAGTACCTGCTCTACAGGATTCTGGTATAGACTAATTTCAAATCTGAGACCATCGGAAATCGGGTTGCCCCTTAGACCGACCAGTCGATTTTTCATAAGCCAGTCTTTCATTTCAAACGAAAACTTGGCACCCAAATAATTTGTGTAAAAATTCCATAGCTGAGATCCGGCGAACTGTGTTCCGGCCATAATGCTGTTTCCAGCAATAAGAATTCTTCCACCGCCATCCAGATAATCTATCAGTTTCCAGCAATCCTCGTTATCCAGGGTTCCCTGCCATCCGCAACTCCAGATGATTGCCGTAAAAGACTTTAAGTCGATTTCACCAAACAGATCCTGGGGAATGGCGGTAAATTGCACACCGACATTTTCGAGCGTTTGAAGATACGCGATTTCGGTTCTGTTAACCACGTATGGGAAATTGGGATCGAAATCGTCATCTACAAAAAGAATGCTTCCACCCGGTACGATACCCTGATAATCCAGTTCGGTTTCGAATGCATAATGGTATGAAATATTCCTCACTTTGATTTTCATCTTCGCTGTTCCCGGTTCAGCTCCAGCCTTTATGACAAACGCGAAACTGACTTCTGCATGGGGTGGAACGTCCACGAATAGCACTTTCCCGGTTGCGTTGCCGTATTTAAACGAATACTCCCAGCCACTGGGAAGATCTAAAACCTCAGCACTAACTTCCAACCGCAGCGCCTGTCCATTGGGGTTTTTGACGAAATAATCTCTCATTTTTTCCTGGCCCGGCGCCAGTAGCTCGGCATCCTTCTCCCGGCAGAAAAAAACGTGCCGGGGAACATCGGTAGCGGCTTGGAGCACTTCTTTCGTTTCATCAGTCTGCACCCATGCCACCAATACCAGTTCATCTGGATTCCACTGAGGATCAATGGGCAAAGAAAAGTGGTAATTGCGCACGTCACCAACCTCAACAGTTCCCAAATCCAAACCTGCTGCTCCAAGAAAAAACCTCCGAAATACATTGTGAAATATCCGCTGTCCATATCTTCCAGGTGGTTCGTCAAATTCAACTTGCTTCTCAACCACAGCAAGTCTCAAACGCAAATCGCGCTGCAAAATCTCTGACAGGACTTCTAAACGGACGTTCGCGATTATCGTATCCGCGCTAAATTCAGCGTTAAGATCTAAAGCTAAGGGAGACTGTTCGTTCAGCTTGTCTTCAAGTTCCCTGAAAATGGCCTTTTTAAATGACACTTCTTTGCCATCCACAAAAAAGCTGGGGTTCATTGACACAGCATAATACTGGGATGTGCGCTGCAGAATTTCTTCGGAATTATGAAGAAACATGGGATCGTTTTGATCCGGGAAATTGTTGTGATAAGCCACCACCACAATCCGATCTATATGCTCACTGACATAGCGGTATACGGGCGGTTCATATGCCACACAGGCACCACAATTTGTATTTGTTGTATGTTCAATCAAGATGGTTTTCTCAACCTGTGCCAACATATGGGCCGGAAAAATCAGAAAAATCAGAATGAGCAGTGATCGCCTCATCAACGCCTCCGGAAAACCATGTTTTGTTATTCAAAATATCCGGTTGCCACGAAAAGGAATCTCCATCTGCCACACCTGCCGATTCGAAAGCCGGTTCGTTTATTAAGACCGGGTCAAAAAAACCTCCGCTGCCCGTTTTGCCCGCCCGGTTGCTCAATAAATCCTATCTTGGCAGAACTAGAATCAATGACAGGGTTTCCCCTCCAAAAGGAAGGGAAACCCTGGGGTCCCTTCACTTCAGAAGAATCATCTTACGGCTGATGATGGTACGTCCTGCTTTCAGCGTGTAAAAGTAGATTCCGGAGCCTAATTTATCTGCATGAAATACCGCAGTATAACGTCCTGGCTTTTTTACACCGTTTACCAGAGTTGCGACTTCCCGTCCCATCATATCATAAACCTTCAAGGTTACTTTCTGTCCACTTCCATGCTCGGGTATCTCATAACAGATTCGTGTCACCGGGTTGAATGGGTTTGGATAATTCTGTTCCAGCACAAACTGCGTTGCGATTTCTGGGCGATCCATTTCGACGGCGGTGGGCTCCGGTGTATAGATGGCTATGCCGCTGTTTTCTACGGCAAACCAGATATTCCCTTCGGCATCCTGAGAAATGACATTGACCTGATTATTGGCCAGGCCGGAGTTATCTGTGGTAAACAGCGTCCAATCCGATTTGCCATCAAATTTCATTACCCCCATGCCTGTTCCATAGCCGGCACCCGTAGCAACCCAAATATTGTTGTTCCTATCGACAAATACTTCTTTTACAAGATTAACCGGTAGCGGTGAATTGTCGCTATTATAAGTAATCCAGGTGGAGTCGCCGTCAAACATGGTGAGGCCCCCGTCCTCAAAAAAGAAGTTGCCAGATCCAAACCATTTGTTGCCATCCCTATCAATGGCAATGGCCATCACTTCATCGGACGGTAGCCCGGAGTTCATGGATGTGTAGCTGGTCCAATTCGTACCATCAAACCTGGCAACCCCACCGCCGGTAGCAATCCATATCTCATCGCCCGAAATGGCAATATCATTGATGGTGTTATCGGGAATTGGAAAATTTTCGGCCGAATAGATCGTCCATGTCGTATCACCGTCGAACACGACAACACCGCCTCCTCCTGTACCAATCCATAGATGACCGTTGCTGGGATCCACTGCCAAAGACTTGATTTCCCGGTAGGGTAGAGGGGAATTGGACATTTGGTAAACGGTCCACCCGGTATCCGATTGGAAGCGGGCCAGGCCATCGTCTGTGCCAATCCAGATGGTGTGATTGTGGACAGCCAATGCGTTGACGTTGTCATTGGGTAATTTAGAGTTTTCTGTGGTATAACTACTCCAGGTCGTGCCGTCAAAACAGACCAAGCCACCACCCCAGGAAGCACCGATCCAGGCCCTGCCGTAGGGATCAAAAACGATGGATGTGATACTGTTGCTAAGCAGACCCGAGTTGGAGACGCCAAAAGGGACCCATGTGGTATCTCCGTCGAACCGTGTCAGACCTTTTTTAAGAACCGCCACCCACACATTGCCATAGCGGTCGGTTTCGACGGTAAATACCATGTTGCCGGGCAATTTGCTGTTGGATTCTGTATATACGGTCCATTTTTGCCCGTCAAATTTCACCAGCCCTCCACCGAGCGAGGCAATCCAGATATTGTTATTCTTATCCACAACGATATCCCGGGCATTTTTGCCTGTCCACCCGGAGTTGGAGGTGGTAAATTTTTTCCAGTTTTGACCATCGAACCGTGCAAGATGTCCCTCCTCATCGGCAACCCAGACATTTCCAAGCGTATCCACCGCCAGGGTATTGATTAGGTTAAAAGGAATATCCGAATTTCCAGTTGTAAACGTCGTCCATGAGGTATCTTTGTCAAAACGGACCAGCCCCGTACGCGTTCCAATCCACACAAGGTCGTTTTTGTCATCTATGTCAATGGAAATAATGTCCAGTCCCAGAGTCTCAAGCCCATAATTTGATGTGTCGTATACCGTCCAAGTCTGACCGTCAAACCTGGCCACCCCCTTATCTGTACCGATCCATTTTACATTATCTTCATCTACAGCAATAACGCTAATTCTATTTGATGGTAGACCGGAATTATCCTTATTATAAACCATCCAATTCGTGCCATCAAAAGCCACCAGGCCATTTTTTACACCGATCCATTTCACTCCCTGTTTGTCAACGTTGATGGCCCGGATAAAATTGGTTGGCAAACCGGAGTTCATTTTGTCGTAAAAGAACGTTTCCCCCGTGATCTGGTTTAGCATAACCAGCCCACCAGGCCCCCCTACCCAGATCGTATCCCCTTCCGCTTTCAGGGCAAAAATGTCTAGGTTAGCTGAATAACATTTCCACCTGGAATTATTTGCCAGCAGCGATCCGTAAAAAAACAAGAGAAGCAAAATAACCGAAAGAACCTGGTTCGTCCATATCTTCCACGTTGACACCCTTTTTTGCCCCCTGCACAAAATCCAATGTAACATGTCACTCACCTCCCTCTGGAATTAAGTTAGAATAAACATTTCTTACCACGGGTCCCCATTGGCATCCTTACTTCAGAAGAATCATCTTTTTGCTGATCGAAACTGAACCTGCAAGAAAGCGACAGAAATAGATACCGGAACTTAATGATGCGGCATCAAAATGAGTGAAATAAACCCCCGGCCGGTTCACTTTCTGGATATACCTCCAAACTTCTTTGCCGCGACTATCATAAACAAAGAGAGTAATCTCCCTTCCAGCCAATTCCGTAGGCACCGTATAACAAAAATTGGTCTCAGCATTAAACGGGTTTGGGTAAACCTGAAGAAGAGGAGAATCGGAAAGGACGGATGTTCCCTCCTCAACTCCCGTTATTACTCCAAACCATTGCAGCACCCTCTGCAGTAACAGATCCTGAATTTCCATGCCATCAATTTGTTCCACCCCAAATGCGAGATAAACCGCTTTATACGTTTCCGCATTATACATCAAACCGGCCGTTTCACCCGACATCCTGTACTTCAAGATGGGTACGCTTTTCCCGGAGTAACTGGCGATTACATCCGGACTTTGCTGGTAGGAGCTGCTCAATTCAAAAAGAAGCCCATCCGAAATGACATTACCACTCACTCCTTCAATAACTGAAAGATTGGCATTATCCTTCACATATTGAGCATCCAGGTAGGACGTATACAGGATCTTTCCTGTATCCGGCTGGTTTCCCTCAAACATATCGCGGCCGAAATCCTGCCCGGAAATAAACAAATTCCCACCACTCTCCAGATAGCGGATTAAACAGTGTGCATCCGAATTTGTCAGGGTTGGAAAAGACGTCCATCCCATATTCCAAAAGATGGCCCTAAATGGAGTCAAATCCGCCTGTTTCACCACATCCTGAGGAAAAACTGTGTAGGTAACCTGGTGCTTTTCAAAAGCTCGGACATAAATCGCATTGGATTCTTTTGTATTGTCGGTCTCAATCAGCAGGACTTCTCCACCGGGAAGGATCCCCCAGAAATCCGAACGTGCCGTAAAATGGCTGTGATATCCCGCATTTACCGCTTCAATTGTGATTTTGGCGTAACCAGGACAGCTATCTGTACGGATTTGTAATTGAAAAGTCACACTGTCCGCAGGGGCAACGGGAAAGATAACCGATCGTCCAGTTTTCCCATTAAAAACAAAGGCATACTCCCAGGTATCCACGATTTCCACATTGCGAGCCTGGACGCGGATAAACAGGGAATCTGCCCCCAAATTTTTTATTACGTAATCCCAGCTACCGGTATGATTTTGTTTGAGGATCTGATGGTTGGACTCCACAGCACGAAGGGAATGGAACGTTAGGTCGGTTGCTGCCTGAATCACCTCGCGTGTAACATCGGACTGAAGAAAGGCTACCACCGCAAGCTGGTCCTTATTCCACAAGGAATCCACTTTTTCGGCGAAAAAGAAATCCAGCGTGTCTCCCGGAATAAGATCATTGATGGCTATGCCTGCAGGACTCCCAAAAAACTTGCGAAACACATGCGGAAATTCCTTCTCACCATTCATGCCAGGTGGGACTGGATACTCAATCATATTTTCGGTAATGACCGCTCGTAAACGCAATTCACGCTGATCAAAAGGCGACACCACAATCAGCCGGATTCTTGTCTTTAACGAATCATCCACCAGGCGTGCCTTAACATAGAGCTCCACGGGAGATTCTACCTGCAGGCGCTCGTTTACGCTATCCTCCATCCCATGGGCAGAAGTTTCCTTTCCGTCAAGCAAATAGGTGGGCACCGCCTGAATATCGTAATAATGGCGGGCCCGCTCTTCTATCTCCTGCTTGCCGGCGAGATACATGGGATCTGTAGGCAGCGGTATCCATACATGGTACCAGATCGAAACCATCCGGCCATAATTGCGAGTCAAAACATCGTAAACCAGGGGATTTAAGGCAGAGCAAGGGCCGCAATTGGCACTCGTAGCTACTTCCAGCAAAACGGTTCGCTGTACCTGCGCCATCAATAACATCCCATTTCCAAAAAACAAGAGCACCACGATTGAAATAAAGGCTTTTCGCATGGTGCCTCCTCAATCAGAATCAGAAAAGACCACCGGCATTCCCATTTTCCTGTTAAATGATAAAAAACTAAGAAATCCGTGTCTTTCACTTATGTTGCAAAGAATAAAACGTATGTTGCATTCAGGGCGCAGTTTGGTCGAACAGGGAGACCTTCGTTTTTCTCATAACCAAAACAGATTCCAGGGATGAAAGAGGCAATCCCCCATTCGGAACAAGCAGCTATTCTGTTTCAGGAATGAAATGGCTGGACAAATTCTGGCGAGTTACTGGCAGGAAACAGATTTTCGGTATTCGGAGGGACTGCAACCGAATTGTTCTTTGAAACATTTGATAAAATATGACTGACTATTAAATCCAACCCGGTATGCGATTTCCGCCAGATTTCCGGCGTTCTTTTGGAGCAGGTCCGCCGCACGTGCCAACCGTACCCACCGGATGAACTTGCTTGCCGATAAGCCTGTTAGTCCCGTCAGCTTCCGATGAACCTGAGAACGGCTCATGCCAAGATGGCGGCTCAACTCTTCCACCGAAAATTCCGGATCGTCCATGTGTTCTTCAACAATGTGCACTACTTTTTTTAGAAACTGCTGGTCAATCGAAGCAGCGATAATTTCGCTGGGTTTTATAACAGCCTTCATGCTCCGAAACCGTTCCCACAATCGCCGACGGATACGAATCAGATTTCGGATTCGTACCACAAGTTCCCTTTTGCTGAAGGGCTTTACCAAATAATCGTCAGCACCCGTGAGCAATCCGCTGATTTTATCCTCTTCTCCTGCACGGGCCGTAAGCATGATCACAGGAATATGGCTCGTCCGTTCATCATCTTTCAAACACCTGCAAAGCTGAAACCCGTCCATTTCCGGCATCATCACATCAGCAATGATCAAATCCGGAATGTGGGTTACTGCCTGGTGAAATCCCTTTTTCCCATCTTCAGCGTCTATAACCCGGAAATCCGGTTCCAGGCAGTCCCGGATATACATGCGCATGTCCGGATTATCATCCACCACCAGAATGATTTCTTCATCCTCTGGTTGCTGATCCGCTTCGGACGATATCGTTGCAGCCTCTTGAAAACCATTCTGACCATCCTCTAGGGTCGCTACCGACAAATCGGCAGGTTTTGATTGTTTTTCTGTTGCTGGCTTAGGTTGAATCTGTGGATCGAGAGGCAGTTTCAGAACAAATGTTGTCCCTTTCCCATAATCGCTTTCCACAAAAATTTGCCCGCCATGCAATTCCACCAATTCTTTGGCATAGGCAAGGCCAATCCCCGTTCCTCCGTGATGAACCGCTTGCGAGTGTTCCACGCGGTAAAACCGATCAAAAATAAAAGGGAGATGATCTTTTGAAATCCCAATTCCGGTGTCTCTTACGGTGATCTCAACCCAAGAAAGGTGGAGCCGCTCAGATTTTTGCGGCCGAGATGCCCTCGGTGGAACAAAAAACCGGAACATTTTTTTGCGTTCGTTGGGTTTCTCTGCTGCAGACTCTCCAGCATCCTTACTCTCTTCCACCCGATTGACCCGCAAAGTAATGGTATCTCCGGGCCGCGTGTATTTCAAGGCATTGGAAAGCAGGTTGGTGATAACATGTTCCATCTTATCCGGATCAAAAGAGACAATCAGGTGGGGCACCCGTGCATCAAATTCCAGACGGACCTTCTTTTGAGTTGCTGCCATTTCAAATACCGCAAAAATCTGGCGCAGAAAAGAAACAATATCCTGGTATCTCGGGTGCAGAACCATTTTGCCGGCTTCAATACGGGAAAGATCCAAAAGTTGATCGATCAAACGTTCCAACCGGCGCGCTTGACGAATAACGATCTGCAGTTGCTTTGACACTTCTGTGCCGCCGCTTCTGGCCCTCAGATTTTCCAAAGGGCCCAGGATGAGGGTCAACGGCGTGCGGAATTCATGGGAAATGTTTGCGAAAAAATCCGATTTCAGGCGGTCAAGTTCTTTCAGTTTTTCGGCCTGTTCGCGGATCTTTTGAGTGCGCTCCGCAACAATCTGCTCAAGTCTCCTTGTTTTTTTCTCCAAATAATAAACCCGGCTCTTAATTACAACAAATACAAACAGAAGAACGGCTCCGGCGAAAACCGTGAAAGCCCACCAGCGCCGGTACCACGGCGGCAAAACGATAAACGGATAGCGAGCCTCATGGCTGAGGTTACCATACATATCGCGCGCGCGTACCCGGAAAATATAGCTCCCCGGCGGCAAGTTGGTATATTCTTTGACAGTTTCCGTTGTCCATGCTGACCAGGATCGATTGAACCCCTGTAAAAAGAACTGGTACTGTACTGCTTTTTCATTGTCATAAAACGCAGCAGCCACCTCAAAACGGATACTGTTGTTGTGCGGTTCAAACCGCGGAAGCTCGGCATCGGCCATCTGAGATAGCCGAGAAAAGCTCTCAGGTCTCCGAGACCCTGTCCAACAGCCATCCACTAAAACGGAATCATCATTGACGACTATTCGGCGTATGACCGTGTAAAAGGGCATCCTCACCGGATTCAGAACGCCCTTCGGGTTACTGTACCGAATAAGAAGTCCATCGTTGCAACCCAGCCAGATGGCCCCGTCCGATACATCACAAAAAATTTCCACATTATCAATAAAATAATTGCGTAAGATGGACGTCACAGGGATATGGCCAGAAACATAGGGCTGTCCGTTATCCCAGGAGATGGTGTAGATATCGAGATGATTTTGTC
>Ga0209426_1000471_pt1 | contig 41119 bp, 35 predicted proteins | sample Deesub1362B_J571_FD_187697 | JGI IMG/M metagenome (GOLD analysis project Ga0209426, IMG submission 187697) | Deep oceanic, basalt-hosted subsurface ecosystem from Juan de Fuca Ridge flank, Pacific Ocean, CORK Borehole 1362B_J2.571 (SPAdes)... ...
CGGCATCATCTGCCGCACCACCCACTCCCGATGCTCTATCGAATAACGCGCCACACGGCTCTCACTTACGCCCACCGACCAAGACTCATCGAATCAACTCACACGACAACTATCCTGACGCGGCGGGCGGGTGCAAGTGCAGGGACAATCTTGTCCAGATACGCCGAGCGTTCGCGACTCATTCTGGCGATGCACGAGTTGACCGCGAACACATGTGCCGGCACCCCCGTCTCGATCTCGAATGCCTCCAAAGGGCAGTTCGCATCGCGCAACTTCAGCCATGCACGTTGCGACTCTTTAATCTTCGCTGCGTACTCCGCTCCCAATGCCGGATCCGCTCGATAATCAGACTCAAGCCGCGCCATCAATTGCTTGTAGATGAGGTTCAACTGCGTATCGGCAGCCTTCTTCGCCGCTTCCGAGCAGGGCACCATTTCCAGGCTTGAGCTGACATGGCTGCAGTCATCCTGCGCGTACACCGCTGAGAGTGGCAGCAGCACGGCCAGCAGGGTAAAAACAAAACGTTTCACTGTGTTCTTCCTTGATTCATTCAGGCTTTGCGTTTGGTGAATCGGGTGACGCATTGCTTGGGTATGTTCATTTCCCAGTAGGCGCTGAGCAACGCTTTACGCTTTTTGTCGACGCGCAAATTAACGAAGCCATCGCCGCAGTCCGGCCGCAATTCTTCGAAGGTGCCGGTTCTGGCTTGGTAAATGAACACCCGGTAGTAGTCGTAAGTGCCCATGCCGTCATCAAGCTGCCAGATTGCGAAATCCTTGGCACCGTCGAAATTGTAATCATCGATCTGCACATGGAGTTCGTTTACGGCTTCAAAATCGATAGTTCGCGACTCGTTATGCAATGCGCCTTTAACCGCGACGTTCAGCGTGGAGCCTTCGAGAACCAGTGTTGCTTCGACGCCTTTGTTTGGGCTGAACGTAGTGGTTTCGGCTAACACCGGCATCGTCCACAGCAGGCCGAGCAGTGATGCTGCTAGAGTTTTTGATCTCATGTACTCGCCCTACCCCCACTTGCATCCGGACTCCAAAGAGGAATCGACGCTGGTGTTATTTCCAAAGTAGTAAACCTTGCCGTTGGACTTCTTCGTGTACGTCATCGAGACGATATGCGTTCCTTGAGTCACGAGTTCGTAGGTCCCTGAGACCTTGCCGCTGATGACTTCAGACCAGCTTCTGGTGCTCTGCCAAGGGGCATCGGCGCCGAGCATTTCGTTCTGGGTATCCGTCAACACAATGGAAATTGGCTCGCTGGACTTGGCGTACTTTACGAAGCCGCCTGACCATTTGCTGGAAGCGTCGTAAAAGGTACGGAATTCGAACTTCACCGGGCTCGTTTTGGATAGTTCGAAGCAGAGTGATTCGCTGGTGACTGCGCTGTGGGCGGCAAAAGGAAATAACGCCAAAAAACAAAAATATGAGTTTTTCATATTTATTGGAACTCGTTAACCACGTACGATTTCTCAAGCAGCCGATGTAGTATTGCTATAAAAAAGTTGGCAGTTTTATTTAAGACCCTGCCACACTTACTTACATAGAGCAAAACAATTCAATCCGCCTCCTTTCGCACCACTAAAACGCAGACCAATCACATCACCCTTAAAATCTCCAAACAAATAATGGCACAACAACTAATTCAAACGCCCAAAAACCCTCTCAGGAATCTTATTTACCAAACCTTTTTTTATCATTGCGTCACGATACTTGACATAATAACTCCTAGCATCTTCATGCCTACCCAGGGCCCAAAGGGAGTCGGCAGCGTTCAACTTCAATGGAATCCTATCTTCAGCAATCGGTAACAAATAATTATAAATCTGTATCGCTAAAAGATGCTCACCACCTTGGGCGAGATAGAATGCAATATCATTATACTCAGATATATTTTTTCCAGGAGGATAGCACGCAAAATAAGAGGGAGCCCCCATAAAAAAAGAGTCCTTAAGCGTATTCGCCCGCGAGTCTTTTTCAGTCAAGCCAATCGTTTCAGAAATTAGTTTTCTCGGAGGAACCCCCCCTTTTGAAAACTCAAAAAACTCTCCCTGAGAACTCTTCCATTTATTACCTACCCACTGACCATCGCACTGTTGTACCGCGCCAATATTTTCTACACACCCAGTTTCCAGCGAAACCATATCGCAATATGCCTGCGAAGAGACAATTTCATTTCCGTCCCCATCAACCATTTCCGCTGCATTAGTTCGCTGAACTACCACATACTTCTTATCAGCTGACAAACGGTTTATATCTGAACTTGCTACAACCCCCTCCTCGAAACCTTCTAATTTTTTCGGTAACGAATACAAACTAAATCTATATTTCTCGCTTCGATATTGAACATCACCCCACCCTCCAAAATCCTCATTATACTTATCAAAAATTAAAGAACTTTCGTTATAGCCGATAATTTTTAACGGCTGAGCATCAGCATAGCTTACCCCAGCAAGCGAAGCCGAAAATAAAATCAAGAGATAATATCTATTAAACATTTACCGCCGCCTTTAGCTTCGTATATCTAACATTAGGAGTTGTCATCCCGGTACGACCCGGGCCGTAAATATCAGTGATTTTCCGCTCATAATTAGCGTGACTACTCCCCCATGTACTTACATTCTTACTGACAGTGGGGTTTTCTAAGAAAAATCTATCTAAAGCGTTCTTAAGATTCTCCGCTACGTTACCAGGGCGGTTAACGTGTTCATCCAGAACCGTAGCCTGTCCGAGAGTCGATAAAAACAATTGGCCAACTGTAAAGTCGTAAGAGTTTGGTTTTTTTGACTGCAGCTCTTTCAAACGCTTTATAAAATCTGAAATCTGAAGTTCCACAAAGGAAGGAGACCCCACTGCACAAGCCAATGCAGAGACGGGCTTACATTGAATAACATTTCCAAATGTTGACTCTCCGCATCCGACTCTCAATTTGCTTTTTAATTCAGCACGCTCAAGCTTTTCGCCATTGGCGAATTCAGGATCCTTGTAATACATTTTCGGTTTATCAGAGCTCAAATCCAGATACCATCCTTGATTCTCAAAAAGCTCAGCAAATTCATCAGGATACTGTTCTTTAAAGGATTTCACTTGAATTGGAAGTTCACCTGCACCCTGAGGGTTCACAGTTTTCTGCATCGCACCTGCAGAAATTAGTTCACTATCATAAGACTGAACTGTATTGATCTTCCCCTCATTTTCACACATAACGGCAATAACTTTCTTTTCAAAAGCCGTCACTTTACCAGCTGCTTCAAAATCAGCCCACTGAGGTACATCCCCTAGTTTTACCTCTCCCCACACTACAGGTCCGTAATGAGAGCCCCAGCGGGTAACCTTGACAACAACGTTACAGTTACACTGTTTTTTGTTGTTAAAGTTTCCTACCACCCCAACGGGATGCATATGCCAAACTTTACCGTCTGGGCTCAATGCCTCCTTCGTAGCAACTTCTCCCCACCACGACATCTCCTTGATTCGTTTCTTTTGCGCGACCCAATTTAAATTAGGTACATCTTCTGAATGCCCCATTAATCCATCCAATGTATCCCATTTGGCCGCATCATAGAACCACTCACTTTCATACTTAGTAACAAGCTGCGATATGGATTGCGCAAACCAAGGTTTTGCAAGTGCCACCTGTATTTCCGTAGTTGTCAGCTTATCATTCTTGTCTGTATCAATAATGTCGTACAAACCTTCCTTTACCGGCCCTTTAGTCGACTTGCTGGCCATCGGGACAAAAGTAGCCTTCTCTTCTTCGGTAAGAAGATCACGGTCATGTAGAAATGAGGATAGATGTTCAGCGTTACTACCATTTTCTTCGATGAATTGGAATCCCTCCCAGTCCCATGGATTGTGGCGGGTGGTAATCAGATCTTTCTCGCCAAGCCATCCATTAATCGGATTCCCATGCGCGTCGCCCAGAACCCCCTCAAGATGCCACCAACGAGTAGTGTTTGACGGAGCAGGACTTGAACCCACCCCAGGAGTTGTTACCGACTGCTTGATTTTTTTTGCAGCCGGCAACGCCTCTAGCACGCCAAGTGGAATAATCAAATCATATCCAATTACTACACCGGCATCGCTCACTTGTGGTGGGTTAGTCGCGTTGATATCTGGGCGATGGGTAATTAACTTCGTACCTTTATAAATTTTTAAAAGGCTTTTTTGATCCGCAGGCAAGGCAGCGGATCTATCTCGACTAAGAGAAACAAAGTTCTCAATATCTTCGCATGTAAAAACCTCTACATGGACCAAGTTACGAGCCGCTCCCTCATCGTGTTCCTGATAATGGCCGGCAAAACCCACCAACGCTCCAGCCTTAATAGCTACTGGATTATCGAGCAGAACAACCTTTCCCAGATCTTTGGGTTCGGTCTTGGTCTCAAGTGAAGGAAACCAAACATAACCGCCAACATTTCCGTTCTCATCAGCGGCAAGTGCGGGGATCGGTGCTCCACCCACGACCTTTACGAGTTTCCGATAGTTTCCAACTGCTCCCTCTTGGCTAATCTCAATTTGAGTGCCAGCGGGCAGTATCGACATAACCTCACCGGTAGTCGAACCGGTCCTACGCACTCTCAAACCCTTGGCTTGATTAGCAGGAATATTTTTCGCTAGCTCGCCAATCAGGTACTCATTTACGCCTTTACTGTTCATTTGGGCTTTGAATACCCACCCGCCTATAGCTGCGGATTGGTCAGCCTCTGGCGCCACACTGACAACTTTTAGCCATTTTCCATCTGTACTCGCGACTCCCGTTGTAACCGTGGTGCCACGGGGCAATGTAGTCAGAATATTGGTATAGCCCGCTGTCCCTGGGAGATCGGCGCGTACGTTCAAACCCTCGACGGGATCACTCACACTCGCTTTTACCTGATAGCCACCATTAACCCAGTACGAAGGCCGTTCCAACATGGGTGTTTTCGTTCTGTAGCCTTCCATGTCCAACAGATGCATATAGAGACTATAAAACGTCAATATCGGGCTCGCAGCCTGAGCGGCGCCCGAGTCGGCTGAAGGTGTAGGGGAAGCGGGCACCTCCAAGTGATGCTTTACCAGCACGAAGCCTGTCGAAGCAAAAGCGGTGCGATCCGTATATACCGTGGCCGGATAGGTGTCATCGATACGATAGGCAACTACTTGCCCATCAGCGATACAGCGTACCTCGCTCTGTGCAGAGACTAATCCGGAAGCCTCATCAAAATGCACGCCTCCATGCCACAAGCCATTGCTGCCAAGTGGGTAATAACCATCCTGCGCCTTCGCCAAGGCAGCGTAATACCGCTGTGGATCTGTGCCACCCGCACCATCTATCTTTAGCGGGTAAGACCACTTTTTAACTTTCACTGGCTCTGTCATTTGTACTTTTACCTAATCCTTTTTGATCCGTTGGCGGTCAACCAGAGAACCTGATCATTCGCATTGGTCGAAGGTCAGCTTTCTGAGGCACCGCATTCCCCAACGCCTGATCCATCAAACTCCCCGCCTTATCCTTATCCGCCGCCCCCGGCAGCACCGGCGGCTTAATCCCGATCCCGGTGCCATTCCCCGGCGACCCGCCGGCATTAATCTTCACCACCGGCCCAACCACCGTAACCCCACCGCCATCGAGTTTGATAAAGCTCCCACCCCCAAGAATGGTCAGCTCCGTCCCCGCCTCAATAACAATCTTGTCCCCAGCCTTGAGGTGAATCTCTTTGCCCACGCTGGTCAGTTGCGCCGTGCCCAGCTTCACATGCTGGTTCTGCCCAATTGTCAGGTGATCATCCAGCTTCGCTTCAACCTTGCGGTCGGAAATCGTGGTGCGATGTTCTTCGGCCTTGAGCTCGGTGTAGGTGTTCTTAACCACCGTGTCATGACGTTCATTACCGACCCGAATCTTCTGGTCATGCTCTACGTTTTCATCCCAATCGCGCTGGGCGTGGATGTAGATCTGCTCTGCACCCTTTTTGTCTTCAATGCGCAGTTCGTTGTAGCCACCGCCGCCCGGGGAGCTGAGGGTTTTGAACACGCTGCGGGTTTTGTTGGCCGGCAGGGCGTACGGCACCGGGTTTTCCTTGTGGTACAGGCAGCCGGTGACGAGGGGTTGGTCGGGGTCGCCTTCGAGGAAGGTGACGAGGACTTCCATGCCGATACGCGGAATGCTGATGGCGCCGTAGCGGTCGCCGGCCCAGGAGCTGGAGACGCGCAGCCAGCAGCTGGTTTTGTCGTCGGCGAGGCCTTCGCGGTCCCAGTGGAATTGCACTTTGATGCGGCCGTATTGGTCGCAGTGGATTTCTTCGCCTTTGGGGCCGGTGACCATGGCGGTCTGGCTGCCGAGCACGCGCGGTTTCGGGTGTTCGAGGGCTGGGCGGTAGAACACGTCCCACGGGGTGGCGAGGAAGGTGTTCCGGTAACCCTGGTGGAAGTCGTCCTTGTTGTCAGTGGTGTCGCTGGTCACGCCTTCTTCGAGGACTTGCGGTTGTTTGCCTTCGTGGAAGATTTCGGTGAGCAGCCACAGGTCGTTCCACTCGCTGCGCGGGTGGTCGGACATGGCCATGAAGTGGCCGCTGACCAGTTTGGTCTGGTCGCCGCGACCTTCGGCCTGGCGGTAGTCGGCGCGGTGGCGTTCGAGGGCGCGCTGGCTGAGGAACTTGCCGCGCGCGCGGTCGATGAAGCGGCCCGGGTAGTCGTAGTCTTCCAGATCCGGTTCAGTGCTCTCGCCATCGGGTTTGTACGCGGCTTCCATTTGCAGACGTGGTTTTTCGAAGTCGTAGTCGCGACGCGTGGTGCGGCTGGTGCGGGTTTCCAGACGCAGTTTGAAGCCTTTGATCACCGGCTCTTCGGCGACCATGCCGCTGCCTTGCACGTACGCGGTCGGCTGGCCGAGGTCGGGGAACACGGTCTGGTCGTCGCCGAACACTAGCAGGTGGGCTTTTTCGCTGTGCTGGAAGTGGTAGTGAATACCTTCCTCCTCGCACAGACGCTGGACGAAGTGCAGATCGGTTTCGTCGTACTGCACGCAGTAGTCGCGATCCGGGCACGGCTGGCTCAGCTGGAAGCTGTAGGCGTTGCCCTTGATCCCGTGTTCATCGAGGATCAGCGCGATGATTTTCGGCGCCGACATCTGCTGGTAGATACGCTGGTTGGTGCGGTGATGCAGGTATTGCAGTTGCGGCACCAGCGAGACCTTGTAGCGGGTCAGGCGCTTGCCGGCATCGCCCTGGGCGACGCGGTAGATCTGGCCGTGAATGCCCGAGCCCTGTGGATCGAATGCGAGGAACGCCTGCTTGTGCAGGAGCTTTTCCAGGTCCAGATCGGGGTTTTCGCTGACCAGTTCGAGGTCGAAACGAAACGGTTGGCTGATGCCTTCGGTGCCGGTGAACGACAGCACTTGCAGGTCGCCCACGTAGTCTTCGACCTTGAGGCTGAAGTGGGTTTCGTTAGCTGGGTTGAACATAAAGCGCTCCCTGTTCGAATGTCGTCCGTTACGCCCGAAGTCGCAACCGTTGCAGCCAGGACGAAGTGGCGCCCAAGGCGTCACGCAATTGATCGGCAGTGATGGTGCGTTCTGCCGCATTGAAGCTCAGCGCGGTTCGCAGCGCTGGCCAGCCGTGTTTCGGTAAGTTCGCCGGGGCTTGCAGCTCGCGCTCCAGGTGCTCGTCGCGGGCCTGGGTCGAGGGCAAACGGCGGAACGGGTGTTTGCCGCTCGCCAGTTCATAGATCACGCAGGCCACGCCGTACACGTCCGCGCTGGCCGACAACGGTTGGCCCTCAAGCAGTTCGGGGGCGGCGTAGCCCGGGGTCCAGGCGTTGAAACGCTCGCGGCTCAGGTGCGGCAGGCCGGGCAGTACGCCCTCGTCTGCCTGGCCGAGACCGAAGTCGAACAGGCGCAGGCCGTCTTCGCTGAGCATGACGTTGCTCGGCTTCATGTCACCGTGCAGCACGCCGCGACGGTGGGCATAAGCCAGCGTATCGAGCAGCGGCAGCGCGATGTCGCGCGTTTCTTTCCACGGCAAGCCGAGGGGCCGCTCGCAGAGCAGTTTGTCCAGGGTCAGGCCACGCATGTATTCCATGGTGATGAAGGCCCGCTGGCAGTCAGTGTCGACTTCAAACGTGTGTGCACGCACGACGTTGTCGTGGCGCAGGCGTCGGGTCAGGGCGAACTCGCTGTAGAGCAAGGCACTGGCGTCCGGCGATTCGGCAAATTCTTCGCTGAGGATTTTCAGCGCAATGTAAGGGTCGGGATCGCCGAACTGCTCGTGCAGCAGATCCCGCGCCCGGTAAACAGCGCCCATGCCGCCCGCCCCGAGCAGACGCTCGAGGTGGTAGCGGCCGGCGAGTACGTCCGGCAATGCACCGATGCTGGCCTTGGTCGGCGCCAGCAACGGCTCGGCGTTGTTTGCCTTGGCGAAGGCGAAGTAGGTCAGGTTGCTGGCCTGCTCTTCGCTCATCAGCAAGTCATCGACTGAGGATTCGATTTCAGTCATTGGCGGATCACCACGGCAGTCAGGTTGTCCCGGGCGGCGCCACGCAGGGCGCCGTCGAACAGACGCTCCAGCGCCACATGCGGCGCGCTGAGGCTGAGGGCGTTGCCGAGGGCATCGCTGCTCAGTCCTTGGTACAAGCCATCGCTGCACAGCAAAAAAGCATCGCCCGGATAGACCTCGAGTTCGAGGACGTCCAGGGTCAGCTGTTCGGCCGCACCGACGGCTCGGGTCAAGGCCTGAGCCGCCGGGTGCGCTGCGGCCTGTTCGACGCTCATCTGTTGCTCGTCGATCAGTTGCTGTTGCAGCGAATGGTCTTTAGACAGCTGATACAGCCGCTGCCCACGCCACAGGTAACAACGGCTGTCGCCGGCCCAGATGCAGGCCGCGCGGTTGCCTTCCACCAGCAGCGCCACAACGGTGCTGCCCATGATGCTGTCGTGGCGCCCGGCGGTGACCGTCAACTCCTGCCCCAAACGCCGGTTCAGCCAGTGCAGGCACTGGCGGATGGCTTTGAGGCGTTCGTCGAAGTCCTCGTGTTGCGGCAGTTCAGCCAGGCTGGCGACAATCAACTGGCTGGCGATGTCGCCACCCTGATGACCGCCCATGCCGTCCGCGACCACCCACAGCCCCTGCTGTGGCGAATCGAGGAAGGCATCTTCGTTGCGCGCCCGCACCTTGCCCGGGTCGGTACGCGCCGCGCTGCGCCAGGGACTGGCCACCAGCATCAGAGCTGCACCGGCATACGGAAGGTGCGCAGCACGCCCATGTCGAACGGGTTCGGCGTGCGCTGGCTGGTCAGCAGGTAGTTGGCGCGCAGGCCACCCACGTCGGCTTTCAGCACCAGCACGTCGCGACCGGTCAGGTACTCGGTCTGCATCAGATCGAACAGACGGAACAGCGACCATGGGCCGGAGTTCTTCTCGATGCCGATCGGACGCCCCGCCATCTTGTCCATCACCAGGCTGGTGCGACCGTCTTCAGCGTCGGTCGGCCACTTGAACGTCATCGGCAGGATCGGACCGTGGCGGTACTCCATGGTCTTGTCGCCGAACTTGAACTCGGAACGGCTGACGGCCGGATCGAGGGTGTACGGCTCCAGTTTGAACTGCACGGTCGGCTCGGCCGGGTTGATCGAGAAGAAGCTCTGACGAATGGTCAGGGCTGCTGCCATCTGGTCGAGGTACATCTTCGATACCGGCAGGCTGTGACCGTCGACGCTGCGCATCCGGTAGTTGCCCGGATCACCGCTGACGAACGGACGCATGTAGCTGTCGAAGAAGCGGTCGACCGTACCTTGAGCGCGGAAGAACTCGCGGAAGTCGCTGATCGCCACGTCGCTGGTGCTGCTGGCGCTGAACGGATAACGCTTGCTGATGGTTTTGCCATACACGCTGTACAGCTCGTTCTGATAACGGCCGTTCAGGTATTGGTAGGCATCGTTGAGCACCAGGCGCCACGAGTCTTCGGCCAGCACGTTGAACCACACGCTCAGCGGACGCGGCAGGCGACCCGAGGCCGCACGCAGGTTGGTCAGCGCATCACGCTGGCCGCTCATGCGGGTTTTCGCCATTTCGAACGCGGCTTGTTCCGGTGTGCTGGAACGGGCCAGACCGGACAGTTGCAGTTGCAGGTCGTTGAGCGCGCTGATGGCCGGGGTCAGGTCAGCGGCCGGGCCGTTGTTGTCATCGAGCAAACGATGCAGCGGCTCGAAGCGGCGTTGCAGCGACTTCTTCGCGGTGTCCGGCAGGCTTTTCGCCACGGCCATCGCCGACGCCTTGTCCGCCACGGCAGACGCCAGTTTGCCGACCTTGCCCAGTTTGCCCTTCTGCCCTGCCAGTGCATCGGCGGCATCACCGGCTTCGTCCACCGGATCGGCAGCGGCCGGGAAGCGCGTGTTTTCACGTACTTCAGTGAGCAATGCCAGCACCGGCGAGTTGGCCGAGGTCAGGCCCGCCAGTTGCTCGGCGCCTTCACCGGCGTCGCTGATCGGCGGCAAGGCCACCTGGCCAACGGCTTCGCTCCAGTAGTTGGCGTAGTCGCGGAAATACAGCTGCTCCAGCTCGACCATCAGGCGACGCAAGTCCATGTCGCTGATGCCCGCACCTTCACCCAACACCCAGTTGTCACGCAGGATGTCGGTGACCAGCGCCGAACCCTGCACCGAGAAATACTGCTGATAACCCTGTTGGGTGTAGAACCCCGGGATCACGTATTCGGTGCCGATGAACAGCGAGCCCTGCGGGCCGAGATGTTGGCTGAAACGGTATTCCGGCAGGTTGCGCGCCTGCTCGCGGAGCATGCGGTAGACCACGGTGGCCAGCGATTCGGCGCGCAGCACCTGACGTGCCTGAGTGACCAGTTGATCGTTCAGCGGGTAGATGAACGGCTGCTTCAGCAGGCGCTCAAGGTGAGTGTTCAGACCATTCTGCACCGCGGTGTTGCCGGTGTAGCGCTGCGACCAGTCAGTGGCGACCCAGTCCTTGAGCCACACGGCATCACGACGGTCCTTCATGTTCAGCATCAGGTACGCACGCAGGCTGTTGAGCAGCTTGTCGCGGTCCTTCATGTTGGCGCGGATCTGCCCTTCGAGCATCGTCGCGACCCGTGGCAGCAATTGCGCCTCAAGCTCATGTTCGTAGGCTTGCTTGACCACCGGATTGACGTCTTCGCCCTGATACAGGCCGCCACGCTCGTGGTACGAAACGTCGCCTTTTTTCGGGAACACCTGAGTCGCGGCGTAGCTGGTGTCGAGGGTTTTCAGCACGCCCATCGCGTCATCACGCGGGCTCAGCGCCGAACGTTGCTGAGTCCAGTTCTGCGCCAGCGTGCGCAGGTTTTCCAGACGCTCGTAGTTGGCCGAGAAACCACCGGCCCAGAGCATGCCGAACAGCGCCAGTGCCGCCAGTGCGCCAACGTACAACGCACGCTGGCCCCAATGGATGCGGCTGCGCTCGCGCTTGTCGAGACCGGCCAGATCCGACTCGGGGAAAATCACCCGGCTGAACAGATGATGGATGAAGCGCGAACGGCCACTGCGCAGGGTCGGCAGCACGCCGGCACTCATGCCGAGGCTGGCACCGATGCCGGCGGTAGTTGCGTCCATTTCCTGGGTCAGGTGCGGCGCACTGGTCAGGTAGAAACCCCGCAGCAGCGACGCGCGCTGGTAGCGGTTGCCGGTGAACGCCATGTCGACGAACAGGCACAGGCGCTCGCCGATCTGCCCCAGTTGATGCGGGAAGTCGAGGATGCGGCCACGGCGCTGGGTATCGCGTTCCGAGTGCATGCGCATGATCACCTGATTGTTCAGACGCCGCAGCAGCTCTTCGAACTCGCCGCGCAGGACCGCGACGTCGGTGCCGACCTGATCCTTGCGGAAACTGGTGCCCAGCACCTGATCGCTTTCTTCGCGGGTCAGTTGATCGAAGAACTCGTCGAAGCCGAGCAGCTTGTCGGCCTTGCTCAGCACCAGATACACCGGCACATCGACGTGCAGTTTCTGATAGACGTCTTGCAGACGACCGCGCACCTGGCGCGCCAGGGTGTCGATGTCCTGCTCGCTGCCACCGATCAGGGATTCCACCGGAATGGTCACCAGCACACCGTTCAACGGACGCCCGCGACGACGCTTGCGCAGCAACTCGAGCAAGGTGGTCCAGGCACTGCCGTCGACTTCCGCGTCCGGCTGGGTGGTGTAACGTCCGGCGGTGTCGATCAGCACGCCGTGGTCGGCGAAGTACCAGTCGCAATGACGGGTGCCGAGGGTGTCACGGGTCAGCTTGCGGTCAATCTTGTTGATCGGGAATTCCAGCCCGGAGAAGTCCAGCAGGCTGGTCTTGCCGGAGGCCTGCGGACCAATCAGCAGGTACCACGGCAAATCGTTGCGCCAGCGCTCGCTGCGGCCGCGATACAGGCTCGAAGTCTTCAGGGTTTTCAGCGCGTCCTTGAAGCGCGCCTTCAACTCTTTCTGTTCTTCTTCGATCAGCTCGTCACGACGGATGCGATCCTGGCCGTCTTCGGTTTCTTCGATGGCTTTCTTGCGGATGCCCGCGCGCCAGCTGACGAAGACCATGGTCAGGCCCCAGATCAGGAACAGCACGGCGATGGTCAGCAAGCGAGAGGTCGAGCTCTCCCAGAACTTGTAGTCATCCACCGCCAACAACGGGCCGACGAACCACACCAGCAGCGCCACGAACAGCACCAGCAGCAGAGTCCAGACCCAGGTCTGGCGCAGGAAGGCGCCGACTTTCTTGAAAAACTTTTTCATCACACGTCCCTGTTTACGGCTGCGACTGCGGTTGCACCGCGGCCGGATCAAGCGGCTGATAAGGTTGCAGAACGGTGTCGCGCTGCTCGCCCAGGACCCAGGCAAAGCCCGAATACATCACCACCAGGCAGACCAATGTGAACAGCACCACCATCCACGCCGGCACGATGCGCACCAGGTTGCGGCGCTGGTCGTTGAGGCCTTCCCAGTGCGGCGACAACTCGCGCGGCACGTCGCCACGCAACTGACGGATCTGCCGGTACAGGGCGTCGCGGATGCCTTCGAGTTCGAGCATGCCGCGTGCTTGTACGCGGTACTTGCCCTCGAAACCGAGGGACAGGCACAGGTACATCAGCTCAAGCATCGGCAGGTGCTTGACCGGGTTCTTCGACAGCCGGTCGAGCAGCTGGAAGAACTTCTCGCCACCGAAGGTCTCGTTGTGGAAGCTGCTGAGCAGACTCATCTGCGACCACTCGCTTTCGTTGCCCCACGGCGTGGTCACCACAGCTTCGTCGACCACCGTGCAGAGCACGTAACGCGCGGCCATCACCTGGCTGCTTTCGGCGCCGTTATGCAACGCGCGCACTTCAAACAGCTTGAGCCCGGCGGTCAGGCGCTCGTTGAGCGCGTAGAGGTCTTCGCGGGTTTCGCTGTGCTTGAGGCGCACCACTTCCGAAAGCAGTTCGGACGACGCCGCCACCAGCGAATTGAGGCTGATGTTGAACGCCTCCGCCGGGCGCAGGCGCGCGGCGTAGATCATCCGTTCTTCCAGTTGCTCGAAGCGCGGCGGCGCGGCGAAGTCGGTCAGCGGACTGGCTGCCGGTCCGTGGCCCTGACGATCGAGCAGGACGGTTTTGTCGTCCTGGTTGTAATCCGTTTCCTTGATCATGTCGGTCAGTTCCTGATGGCCCAGAATTTCAGTTCAAGCTCGGCGAATTCGCCGGACACGTGGAACGCGAAGCCGCCGGAGCGCTCGAGTTGCGCCAGGTCTTCGGAACTGAGTTCGAGGATGAAGTAGGTTTTGTTCGAGTGGAACGCGATCTGCCGCGGGGCCACCGGCAACGGTTTGACCTTGATCCCCGGCAGGTGCAGGTTGACCAGTTGGCGGATGCGCTCCACCGGGCCGACCTTGAGGTGCGCCGGCAAGCGATGGCGCAGTTCTTCGGAGTCGCAGTTGGCACTCGCCGCCAGCACGAACGACGCCGAGCCGAGCAGTTTGTGGTCGTGCAACGGCGACACGATGATCCCGTACTGACGCGCCTGCAGGATCAGTTCGATGGCGTGCTGTTCGAGCACCATCGACAGCACCTGACGAATCGCTTCCATCAGTTTGCGGAAGCTCGCGCCCTGATCGGCGTGGGAATAGCGGCTGTCCAGTCGCGGGCGTTTGCTGTCGCTGGAGAAGGTCGCCAGATCGCCGAGCATGGTCAGCAGCGTGCGATACAACTCTTCCGGATGCACCTGCTCCAGACCGAGGTAATGGCGCAGCAGCAGTTCGGTGCGGTTGATCAATTGCAGCATCATGAAGTCGCCGACTTCCGCACCGCCGACCTTGCCGTTGGAGCGGATCCGCTCGGCAATCGTGTCGCCCCGGTGGTTGAGCATGCTGATGACTTCTTTGAGGCACGACAGCAGATAACTGGACGCGTGAGCCTGGATGTAGGTCGGCACGAAATCCGGGTCGAGGCTGATCACGCCGTCGGGCGTGGTGTCGAGCACGTCGCAGATCTTCAGCTTCACGTAGGCCTGATCGCTCTGCTGCTCGCCGAGCAACAGTTTGAAATCCGGGCGACCACAGCTGACCTGGCTGGCGGAATCGTCGCCGGCGTTGGAGTCGGCCACTTCGGCGTCGTACGCGGTGTAACGTGCGAGCACGTCGGACTGCTCCGGGCGGCGCGCTTCGATGTGGTTACCGGTGACCAGCGGCAGCGCCAGGTAAATCGGCGTGTTGCCGGTGTTCGGCGGCACGTCCAGTGCCAGCGGCTCAGTGTTGCCGCCGAGTTCGAACAGGCTACCGTCCGGCAGAATCCCCGAGGCGGCACTGATCACCAGTTTGCCCATGTTGAGGAACTGCAAGTCGATCTCCAGATTGAGGAAACCCCAGGTGTAGCCACCCAGCAACTGGGTGCGGGTTTTCATCTGGTGATCGTAATAGCGATCGTTGTGCTGGAAGTGCTGCGGCCGCAGCAGCATGCCTTCCTGCCAAATGACTTTATGGGTATTCATCTTCAGTCATCCGCCTTGGCGAGCGCTTCATGGGTGTTGCGGATCCCGGCCTGATCGAGGGTCAGATCGGCCTCGGTCAATTCCAGCGGGGTGACCTGCACGGTGTAGCGCCACTTGGTTTCCGGCAGATCACGGTACGCGGCGAGAACGCCGACGTAGCGGCTGCCCTCCTCCACGCTGAGCTTCATTTCCACGGTTTCACCCGGGCGCAGTTCGAGTTCTTCGCTGGCCACCAGATCCGGGTTGAGGGATTCCTTGGCGCGCTCGTAGAGGCTGAAGAAATCAGCGTTCTCGAAGGTCACCGGGTGCTTGAGTTCAAACAGGCGCACGACGATTGGCGAAGGACGGCCATTGAGGTCCGGGTTGAGCTGATCGCTGCCGGTCAGCTTCAGGTTGATCTTGGTCACTTTCGAGTACGGCGACAGCGACGAGCAACCGGCGAGCAGCACCAGCACGGTGAGCGCAGTCAGCGTCTTGAAAAAAGCGGTCGAGCGGCGAGACATGCGCATCATCCTTGGTGGTCGGTGTGTAGGGTAGAAATCAGGCGGATCTGTTCTTCGTAGGCCTGGGCGAAGTCGCGGGCCAGCAGACGCTCGCTCCAGTCATCGTCCTGACGCAGGGCCTGGTGGTAACGGCCGAACGCTCTCCAGCGTCCGCCGGAGGTGGCGATCAACGGCTTGTTGTCGCGTTCGAAACGCAGGGTCAGTTGTTCTGGCGAGAAGTGCTCGAGGGTGCCGCGTACGGCGGCGCGGCTGGCGGTGAGCAAGGCCACCTGATGCGCCTGCAGATCGCGGAACGCGCGGGAAATCGCCTGCTCGGCCGGCAGGTGCCCGGGCTTGTGCGGCTGCAACAGAATCTCCAGCGCTTCGCTCGGATCAACCGCGAACTTCAGCGGGTTCTTGTTGGTGCCTTGCACGGTGGTCTGGGCCAGACGCAGTTCGTTTTTCAGCTCCGAACGGGTGCGCAGGCTCTGCTGCAGTCCGCCGATGCTCTGGCGCAGCAGCCGCGCGGCGTTCAGCGCCAGAGCTTCGCGGGCGTCGTGATCAAGGCCTTTGAGATCCACACCCAGCGCCGCACCGAAGTGCTCCCAGAAACCCTCGCTCTGACGCTCGACGGCTTTCGGGGCCGGAGCTGGCTCGGGTTCAACCGGGGCGACCAGCTCGGGCACCATCAGGCTTTCCATGTCGATGCGTGCATAGTCGGCACGCTGGCGGGAGTCCTCGGGCTTGGCGGTCGGCGCCAACAGTTCGTCGATTTCCGAATAGACGCGCTCTTGCTGTTCGATCGCGTTCAGCGGATCGAGGTCGAGGAAGGCGTCGTCCGGAATGATGCTGCCGGCGGCACGCGGACGGCCGACTTCACCGTCGAAGGTCGCCGGGTCACGCACCAGCCGTGCACGAATCTCGAAGTCGCCGAGCACGTAGGTGCTGCCGTGCTCGATGCGCACCGGTTCGCCCTTGTGCAGGCGAGCGCCGCTGCCGCCGTCCTGAACCCCGTTGCTGCTGGTGTCGGTGAGGAAAAACGTGCCTTCGCGGTAGCTGACAATCGCGTGGTGATTGGACAGATGACGCTTGCGGTCAGGAATGATCCAGTCGCAGTCCTCGCCCCGCCCGATCACGCCGCCGGCCTGTTTGAAGGTCTTCTGGCACAACTCGGTGGGCACGAACTGCTTGGTGTTCAGCATTTCGAAAACCAATTCCATGTTTGATGCTCCTTGCGGTCACTTGCCGCGATTGACCGCTTGCGGATCACCCAACGGGCGATAGTCGTTGTCGTTGAATTTGTAATTGCCGCTGCAGCCGCCAAGGCCGCATAGAACGACGAGGGTCAGCAGGACAGCGTGCCAGTGACGAACAGACATCAGAGGGTCTCCAGGGGTAGACAAAGCACAAAGCGCCGACCCTTGCGGGCGGCGCTGAAATTAATTCTTTGGGTGGTCTCGAAGGCTCTGCATCGGGGCCTTGAGCCAGACCAGCGAGATGCACGCACCTTCTGTGGCAAGTGAGCAACCTGTGGCGAGGGGACTTGTCCCCGATGGGCTGCGAAGCAGCCCCAAGACCTGATCACCGGTTCTTGCAGGAGAACCGCGCTTGCTCGATTACGACTGCTGCGCAGCCGATCGGGGATGAATCCCCTCGCCACAGATAAGCCGTTCAAGACAGGAGTTGTGCACACTGCAAGAGACAGGTTCAGGTCAACCATCGAAATCACCCAGGTTGATATTCAACCGCCCGAGGCGGTACAGCAGGGTGCGGCGCGGCAAGCCCAGTTCGCGGGCGGCGAGGGTCTGGTTGCCGTCGTTTTTGCGCAGGCAGTCGAGCAACAACGTGCGTTCGACTTTTTCCAGGCGTTCGCGCAGGTTCAGGCCGCTGTGGTCTTCGGGCATCGGCTCCATGCGCAGTGAGAAATGCTCGGCCAGCAACTCGCCGCCCTCGCACAACAGCACCGCGCGTTCGACCAGTGCCTTGAGTTCGCGCACGTTGCCGGGGAAGGTGTAACCGGACAGGTGTTCCAGCGCCGCGCTCGACCAGCGCACCGGGTCGCGCTGCAAATACGCGCAGGTCTTCTCGGCGAAATGCTGAGCCAGTTCGAGGATGTCGCCTTCGCGCTGACGCAAGGCCGGCAGCTCGATCGGGAACTGCGCGAGACGGTAATACAAGTCCTCGCGGAATTTGCCTTCGCTGACCAGCGTCGACAGATCGCGGTGCGTTGCGGCGATGATGCGCACGTCGATCTTGTGCGTGTCGTTGGAGCCCAGCGGGCGGATCTCGCCTTCCTGCAACACGCGCAATATCTTCGCTTGCAGCGACAGCGGCATGTCGCCGATCTCATCGAGCAACAGCGTGCCGCCGTTGGCTGCATCGAACAGCCCCGCGCGGTCACGATCAGCGCCGGTGAAGGCGCCTTTGCGATAGCCGAACAGCTCGCTTTCCAGCAGGTTTTCCGGGACGGCCGCGCAGTTCTGCACGATGAACGCCTGAGAGCGACGCGGGCCGCAATCGTGAATCGCCCGGGCCACGACTTCCTTGCCGGTCCCGGTTTCGCCGCGCAACAGCACCGTGTACGGGCTGTGCAGGACTTTGCTGATCAGCGAATGGGTCTGGCGCATGGCGGCGCTTTTGCCGATCAAGCCATAACCACTGATGCTCGGCACACTGCGCGCCACCGTGGCCGACTCGGCCAGCGGCTGGCGCAGACGCTGCAGCAAGTGCAATTGACCGAGCACGAACGAGCCGAGCTGACCGAGCGAATCGGCAAAGCCTTGCAGGTCCACACGACGACGACTGGCGCACAGCAACAAGCCTTCGACCGCTTTGTGCTGATTGACCAGCGGCACGCACAGCAGCGATTGCCACGGTGTCGCCGCAGCCGGCAGAAAACTGGTCTCGTGCAGGCTGCCGCTCAGGTCGTCGAGGCAGACCACGCGGTTCTGACACAGGGCAAACTGCAGCAGCTGCTCACCGTTGTAGTCCGCCGGCAGGCTGGTGGCGGCGCGCGGTTGCAGCGCGCCGTCGAGGCACTCGGCGTTCATCCCCAGGCAGGTGTGGGTGGCGTCGAGCAGGTACAGCTGGGTCAATTCGCAACCGCTCAGTTCGGCCAGGCCACGCACGAAGTCACCCAGCAGCGCAGCACCGTCCGCCGCGCGCGACAGGCTGGCGAACTGCGCCAGCAACGCTTCGGCGTAGACCAGTGGTTGCGGCACTTGAGTGAACATCACACCCACCTCAGGCGAACTCGCACGTCACGCTGGCGTTGCCATCGAGCGTGGCATGCACACGCTTGAGGCTTTCACCGGTGGCCATCGCATCGAGCAAGCGGTCAGCCACCAACGGCAGCACGTGCTGATCGAGCAGATGGTCGATCAGACGCGCACCGCTTTCGCTTTGCGTGCAACGCTCGGACAGGTGATCGACGAGGTTCTGGCACCAGCTGAAATCCAGCTGACGGCGATTGAGGCGCTCGCCCAGACGACCGAGTTTGATTTCGATCAGCTCGCGCAGCACCGGGCCGCCGACCGGGTAGTACGGCACTACTTTCATCCGTGCCAGCAGCGCCGGTTTGAAGTGTTTGCTGAGTACCGGGCGAATGGTTTCTTCCAGCAGCTCGGCGGTCGGACGAGCGCCGTCTTCGCAGAGGTCGCTGATCTTGTCGCTACCAAGGTTCGAGGTCATCAGGATCAGGGTGTTGCGGAAGTCGATCTCGCGACCTTCGCCGTCATTGGCCACGCCCTTGTCGAAGATCTGGTAGAACAGGTTGAGCACGTCCGGATCAGCCTTTTCGACTTCATCGAGCAGCACCACCGAGTACGGCTTCTGGCGCACCGCTTCGGTGAGCATGCCGCCCTCGCCGTAACCGACGTAGCCCGGTGGCGCACCGATCAGACGCGAGACGGTGTGCTTCTCCTGAAATTCGGACATGTTGATGGTGGTGATGAAACGGTCGCCGCCGTACAGCAGGTCAGCCAGGGCTAGCGCGGTTTCGGTCTTGCCGACGCCGCTCGGGCCGACCAGCAGGAACACGCCGACCGGCGCATCCGGTTTGTTCAGACCGGCGGCAGTGGCGCGCATCGAGCGATCCAGCGCGTGCACGGCTTGTTCCTGACCCCGGATGCGCGTGCGCAGATCGGTAGCGAAGCTGGCGACCTTGGCGTTGTGTTCGCGGGCCAGTTGCGCCAGCGGCACGCCGGTCCAGGCACTGATCACTTCGGCTACCAGACGCGGGCAGACTTCGAAGCTGACCAGACGCTCTTTGACTTGAGCCGCGGTCAGGGCGCTGTGGGTCTGGTGCAGTTCGGCTTCCAGCGCTTCAACGCTCTGGCCTTCCTCGACCTCGGCGGCGATGGTTTCGATCACCGTGCCTTCGGCGTCTTCTTCAACGCTGACAGTCGGCTCGACGGCGGCAGCTTCGCGGGCCTTGGCCAGTTGCTGGCGCAGTTCCAGCAGGCGCTCGGCCAGTTGTTTCTGTTCAATCCACAGCGTTTCGAGCGCGACCCTTTCGTTTTCGGCTTCGTCCAGTCGCGCTTCCAGTGCATCCAGCGCTTCGTGGTCGATCAGCAGACCGGCCTCGGCATCGCGACGCAGGGCCTGACGCTGACGACCACCTTCGGCCAGTTCGCCACGCAGGCGCTCGAGGCTTTCCGGGGCAGCGGCAAGGCTGATGCGCACGCGAGCGCAGGCGGTGTCGAGGACGTCGACCGCTTTGTCCGGCAACTGCCGACCGGCCAGATAACGCGCCGACAATTCCGCCGCCGAGACCACCGCGTCATCGCGCAGGTAGATGCCGTGGCTCTTCTCGTAGACCTGCGCCAGACCACGGAGGATGGTCACCGCTTCGCTGACGGTCGGCTCATGCAACTGCACCGGTTGGAAACGACGGGCCAGCGCCGGGTCCTTCTCGAAGTATTTCTTGTACTCGGCCCAAGTGGTCGCAGCGATGGTGCGCAGTTCACCGCGAGCCAGCGCCGGTTTCAGCAGGTTGGCCGCGTCGGAACCGCCGGCATTACCGCCCGCGCCGATCAGGGTGTGGGCTTCGTCGATGAACAGGATGATCGGTTTCGGCGAGGCTTTGACTTCGTCGATCACGCCTTTGAGACGACGCTCGAATTCACCCTTGACGCTGGCGCCGGCCTGCAGCAAGCCCATGTCCAGCGACAGCAGCTCGACGCCCTTGAGCACCTGCGGCACTTCACCGGCCGCGATGCGCGAGGCCAGGCCTTCGACGATGGCGGTTTTACCGACCCCGGCCTCACCGACCACGATCGGGTTGTTCTTGCGGCGACGGGCAAGGATGTCGACCATCTGGCGGATCGCGCCATCGCGGCACAGCACCGGGTCGAGTTTGCCGTCGCGGGCCTGTTGGGTCAGGTTGTGGGTGAAGCGCTGCAGCAGCGATTCGCCCTGCGCCGCCGGCTTGCCGCTGGCGGCCGGTTGCTCCTGTTGCGACAGGGCAAATTCCTTCAGGCGATCGATGTTCAGTTTGGCGAGCAACGGCTGGTAACGGCTGCCGGCGTAGCGCATCGGGTTGCGCAGCAGCGCGAGGATCAGCGCGGCGTCTTCCACCGAGGTCTGGCCCAGTTCGAGGTTGGCCACCAGCAGCGCGTCTTGCAGCCACTGCACCAGTTCCGGAGCAAACACCGGGTTGCGCGAGGCGCTGTGTTCAACGCGAGATTGCAGCGCAGCGCTCAGTTCACCGGCATCGACATCCGCATCCTGCAAGGCGCGCGACAGCAAGCCATTCGGACGTTCCAGCAAACCCAGCAGCAGGTCTTCGACGAGGATCTTGCTGCCGCCACGGGCCACGCAACGTTCGGCCGAACGCTCCAGATCACGACGGGTTTCGGCGTCCAGCGCCTGGATGAGTTGTTGCAGGTCTACGTTGATCATGGCTCACGTCCTTAATGAATTTTGCTGCCCAGGGTGACCACGCCGTCTGCTTTTTCGCAGCCCAGCCAACTGGTCCATCCCAGGCGACAGTCGTTCTTCTCACCAATGCGCAGTTCGCGGATTTCTTCCGGGCGCAGCACCAGGCGAATGTCGTAATCGAGCGGGTCACGCAAGGTGAACCGCACCAGCGCGCACAGCGGCTGGTAACCGAAACCGATCGGCAGGAATTCGTGGAATCGCTCCCAGTCGAGTTCGGTGATGTGAATGCGGAATTTGCCGCTGCGGTCGCGCACCCGCTCGCCCAGCACCAAGTCTTCACCGAGCAGGCTGTTGGCGCGACCGAGGCGGTTGCGCTGCTCGTCGAGGATCTCCACGCGGCGCTCGATGCACTGCTCGATGACCAGGTCTTCGTGCTTGAAGTAGTAACGCAGCACGGCTTCGATCAGCGCCGCCGAGTGCGCGCGCAAGCTGAGCAAACCAAGGTATGGCAGCAGGCGCTTCCAGTTCAGCTCCTTGGCCTTGCGGATCTCGTCGCCGCCCAGACCGATCAGCGCAAACAGCTGCGACGAGAACGGGTCGATCGCGCCACTCTGGAAGCTGGCGCGATAACGGTACTTGCGCCAGATCGGCAGCATCAGCCGTTGCAGGCGATGGTGGAACAGGTCGAGGAAGTTGCGCGTCGGGTTGCCGTCCTCGCTGTCGCCCAGCGCCTGCTCGCCGTAGAACGCCGGCAGCGGCGAACCGGAGCCGACCAGGCCGATCAGGTTGAAACGCATGCGCGCGCGCATCTGCCCGTGCTCTTCGAAAAACTCCACGCGATCGACGTCGCTGCGCGGAAAGCCCAGGCTCGGGTTGGCCTGAAACTCCACCTGGTCGTACAGATCGTCTTCGCTCAGGTACGGGTGCGCCTCGCGCAGCCGGTCGATCACCAGCAGCACGGCCTGAAACAGCGAGTACTCGCGTATTACCTTGGTCAGCCCGCTTAAAGCAGGGGCTGCAGGCCCATACGTGGTGTCCATTGGTACACCTCTCCCTGTGTGCTTTTTACCCGCAGCTCGTGGTACGAATTGAGACTGGCGTAAAGCGCGAAAAACTCGTTAAGAACCGAGGCGAAAACGAACAGGTCGCCTTCGCCGATATACCCTTCCGGGTCGATGGTCAGTTCGGTGCGCAGACCGCGCACCGGCAAGCCACGGTGCAGCCGGTCGACGTGGTGGTGCTTGATGTGCTTGAGGCCGCCGAGCAGGCGTTTGCTGACCTTCTCCGCGTGCTGGTCGTAGTAGCGCGGCAGGTCGTAGGTTTCGAGAATCACCTTCAACGCGTTGACGTCGGCCAGCGACAGATAGTTGAGCGACATGTTGCTGATCAGCTTCCACAGGAAGTCACGGTTCAGCGGCGGCGCAAAGCTCGACGTGGCCGGGGTGATGTTGCGGAAACTGAGGAACTCCGGGGTCTCTTCGCAAGCCATGCAGATGTCGCCAAGCTTGAGCTTGCGCGGCAGGTTCTGGTTGGTGCACATCAACTCGATCGACAGGGTTTCGTGGGCTTCGGTGTGGCGGATGCCGAAGCTCAGGTAGGTGTCGAGGCCGTCATGCAGCAAGGACGAACGCTGGCGGATGCTGTAATGCGGACGGCTGTTGGGCACGTCGAAACTCGGGTCGTGCTCGAACGACTCGAACGGCACGTACTCCTGATAACCGAGGCCGCCGGGCTTCCAGCCGGTGACGGTTTCCACCGAAAACACGCCGCAGTTTTCCAAATCGTATTCCGCCGGCAGCAGCAGGTATTCATCCTGTTTGCCATCAAGGCGGATCGGCAGGGCGTCGTGGGCGAACAGGTTGGCAATCGGCGTGCAGAACAGCTTCACGTTATCCAGGGTCGGCCGCATGCGCATGATGCCGCTCTTGCGAATATCGAAACGCAACTCCAGGCCGCGCATCTGCTTGAGCGTGTCTTCCGGCAGCGCCTTGAGGATGTCCAGACCGTTGACGTCGACGAACAGGAACTTGTCCTGGAAGGCGAAGTATTCCTGCAGGTAGCGATAGCCACGGAAGGTGTTCAGCGGATACGGGATCAACGCCTCTTCTTCGGCAAAGCCCACTGGCTTGACCCGGTCACCGGGAATCTTGAACGCCATCGGCTTGCCGGCCACACCGTCGATGGGCTTGCCCGCACCGTCGAGCGGGATCAGTTCGATGCCTTCCAGGTTGCGCAGCAGACTCAGGTACAGCATCTGGCTGATGTAGCGTTCGCCAGCAAAGTGCAGGCGCAGTTTGCTCAGTTCCAGCTCACCGAGGTGACCGTCGGCGCTCATTTCCAGACGCAGGCTGAGCAGCGAACCGTCGCCCTTTACCGAATAGTTCAGCGCGGCCAGATCCAGCGGCAGCACCTCGGTCGGGTAGCAGGTGCGGAAGCGGCAACGCACGTCTTCGATCGGTTTGCTTTCGATCGGCGTATCGCGCTCGACCACCAGCGCCGGGCCAGAACGCTTGAGCGGATCGAACTGCAAAATGCTGAACGCCGGCAGCGGGCGCATGTAGTTCGGCCACAGCAGTTGCATCAGCGAATGGCTGAGCTCCGGCAGCTCGTCATCGAGCTTCTGCCGCAGACGCCCGGTAAGGAACGCAAAACCTTCCAGCAACCGCTCCACATCCGGATCCCGCCCGGCCTGGCCCAGGAACGGCGCCAACGCCGGACTACGCTCGGCGAAACGGCGACCGAGTTGGCGCAGTGCGGTGAGTTCGCTTTGGTAGTAGTGGTTAAAGGACACGGGTTACCTGCCTGGTAGTGGAACTCATCAAAAACACACCCTGTAGAACGGACGGATAGTGGTGTTCATGTCATGCCGGCGACTTGGCTCTCCCCTAATCGCCCTCAGCAATTTCATAAGGGGTGTTACTGATAAAAGCGTTGAGCCAATGCGGTTTCCACTCCGGAACTCTGATACCAAAATGTTGATCGCGCTTGTAAAAATCGATCCATACGATACCCACAATTACATTATCTTCATGGGCAGTCATATCTACAGTACCGCGAGAATATAAAGGCGATCGAAATACTGCGTTCGAGTCTCTCTTGTCGGTAATTCGCAAGTATGACAAATCATCAAAAGGCACAAGCAAACCTCTGACGGGCACATTTTCAATCAAATAGTTCCCTGATTCGCTTACTACAGAACTGCTCGCCTGACGCGTAATAATACCGTTCATGGAAACAGCAAAAAAAACAATCACGACCAGCAAAAAGCCGAGGAGCAGGACAATCTTTTTGGCGCGCATCAATTTTTCACCAACTCAATAGTCACAGGATTAATATTTTCATAAAAAATATCGGAGAACAGCTTGAAATCCCCGCCTTTTGAGTAAAGCTTCCTGTATTCCACAAAATGCTTGTTCTGGATAAAGAAATATCGTTTATTCGCAGCTTCGACAAACCGCTTTTCTGCCGCCTCGCTCATTCCGAATATGGATGACCGAGCGATACCTGCAGTTTCCTGATCGATTGCCATATTTTGCGCATTGGCGTCCATTACCCCGGCGACGCCATCGAAATTCCAGAATCCGAGTGGCTGACTGATGAAATCATCACCATCGTTAAAATCGTAATTGTCTTCAACGTAGTAACCCAGGCGATCGGCTACGAACACGACTTTCCTGTCAAAGACGTTGACAACGCCTTCTGCGATAACTCGCATATTGAAGTTCGCCAAAGCTCCGCGCAGCTCATCGAGTTCACCACCACCCAACTGACTGAAGTTAACTGCACGCGAGTTAAAATAACCGAACTTTTCGGCTGCGCGCCCCTTACCGTTAAATCTAACTGGATAACAACCAGGACCCAACTTTCCAAATGCACGGAGTATCTTGGTGCTTATTTCTGGCATGGCTTTTTCATTATTCCACGCCGCTTTAAGAACTTTACGCGTTTCTTCAGGCTTCTTGAATTTCAGCACCCAGTCCATCTTCACTATATTTTCTTCGATATACTGATCGGGCACCGGCCTCACACGTTCTTTTTCTTCTTTTTCCATTCCGCCACTGGCGTTCTTCCAAGGGGCACCATTAAACCAGTGACGCATCAATGCGGCGGCAACCGGCCATTTCATTTTGTCCATGGCAGCAGGAATATCGCTAACTTTAAAAAGACGAACAACAGTAGACTGCCCAGCTTTGTTACTCGCTGGGGTGAGGCTGGATGCTACTACCGTGTCTGCCATATCAACGTCCTTACTTCAAACCTTAGAAACCGAAGCTCACGTATAAAAACCAGCCAAGCACTCAGCCAATCATCACTTCAGTTTGTTGTTCAATTATTAATTCCACCGCCTCGGCCTGAGCGGAAGAAATTTTCTGCGTTTTTCCATCAGCACTGGTAACACCATTGATGATCTTTCCCGAAGCGGTTTTCAATGTGTACGCCACACCCGCCATTGGCTTGCCTGTGTCCTGGCAATTGATCGTAAAGTGCTCATCGAACGGCCATTTGATCTCCACCGGTAACGGCGGCACAAACGGCGCCGGCGAATGCGAATTGCCGATAATCACCGTCCCGGAGCCGGCAGTGACCTTGTTGCCATGGGCCCCGACTGAACCTACGGTGGCGGCAGGTTTGCCATTGATCAAAACCGTGGTCGCCAGATCGCCAACCAACGCACCACCACACGCCGAGGCATCGCCTTGGCGGGCGGCCGCGAGGCCGTCGAAGAACACGTCGCCGGAACCGGCGGCGATCGGGTTGGTACCGTGGCCAGGAAGTGGGCAAGCGGTGGGGTCGGATACGCGTGCTGCGGGTTTGCCAGACATCGGGAATCTCCTTAGGTGACCTTCACTTGACCGCTGCCATCCAGGCGCGCGGAAAAACTGACCTGACGCTTGAACCCCTCGACTTCCAGCAGGCCTTCGATGCTGAAGGCCAGCCGCAACTGGTCGTGGTCACGCGGCAGGGAAATGACACGCACGTTGCTCAGGCGCGGCTCGTAGGCTTCGATGAAGTTTTCGATGGCCAGACGGGCCTGACTCAGGGAGTCGTGCAGGCTCAGACGCATGTCATTGAGATCGGGCAACCCGTAGTCGGCCAGCGTTTGCACGCTGCCGGCCCGGGTGCTGAGCATTTTGGCCAGATGGGCAGCCACTGACGCCATGGCACAAGCCTCAAGGCTGTTGCCCTTGCGTAGTTCCACGTCGCCGTTGAGGCGTTCGAAGAGGCTGCCGTATCCGTCCATGAGTCGCTCTTACTCTTTGTCCAGCTTGCCAACCAGCGACAGGGTGAAATCGGCACCCATGTACTTGAAGTGCGGGCGCACGTTCAAGCTCACGCGGTACCAGCCCGGCTCGCCTTCAACGTCACTGACGATCACTTGCGCAGCGCGCAGCGGACGACGGCCACGCACTTCGGCGCTCGGGTTTTCCTGGTCGGCCACGTACTGGCGGATCCACTTGTTCAGTTCCAGTTCGAGGTCGGTACGCTCTTTCCACGAACCGAGTTGCTCGCGCTGCAGCACTTTGAGGTAGTGAGCCAGGCGGTTGACGATCATCATGTACGGCAGTTGGGTGCCAAGCTTGTAGTTCAGCTCTGCCGCCTTGCCTTCTGCGCTGATGCCGAAGAACTTCGGCTTCTGCACCGAACTGGCGGAGAAGAACGCCGCGTTGTCGGAACCTTTGCGCATGGTCAGGGAGATAAAGCCTTCCTCGGCCAGTTCGTATTCACGACGGTCGGAGACCAGAACCTCGGTCGGGATCTTGGTTTCGATTTCGCCCATGCTTTCGAAGTGGTGCAACGGCAGATCTTCAACCGCGCCACCGCTCTGTGGGCCGATGATGTTCGGGCACCAGCGGAATTTGGCGAAGCTGTCGGTCAGCTTGGTGCCGAACGCGAACGCGGTGTTGCCCCACAGGTAGTGCTCGTGGCTGTTGGCAACGGTTTCCTTGTACACGAACGATTTGACCGGGTTTTCTTCCGGATCGTACGGGTTACGCAGCAGGAAACGCGGCACGGTCAGGCCAACGTAACGGGAGTCTTCCGAAGTACGGAAGCTCTGCCATTTGGCGAACTGCGGGCCTTCGAAGTGGTCTTTCAGATCCTTCAGATCCGGCAGGCCGGTGAAGCTTTCGAGACCGAAGAATTTCGGGCCGGCCGCGGCGATGAACGGCGCGTGGGACATGCAGGAAACGCTGGCCACGTACTGCATCAGTTTCACGTCCGGCGAGCTTGGGGACATGAAGTAGTTGGCGATGATCGCGCCCACCGGCTGACCACCGAACTGGCCGTATTCAGCGGTGTAGATGTGCTTGTACAGGCCCGACTGCATGACTTCCGGCGAATCTTCGAAATCGTCCAGCAGGTCTTCTTTGGAGACGTTGAGGATTTCGATCTTGATATTTTCGCGGAAGTTGGTGCGGTCGACCAGCAACTGCAGGCCACGCCACGACGATTCCAGCGCCTGGAAATCCGGGTGGTGCAGGATTTCGTCCATCTGACGGCTGAGCTTGGCATCGATCTCGGCGATCATGCGGTCAACCATGGCCTTCTTGACCGGCTCACCGTTGTTCTGCGGCTTGAGCAGTTCTTCGATGAACGCCGAGACGCCACGCTTGGCGATGTCGTAGGCTTCGTCGTCCGGAGTCAGACGGGTTTCGGCGATGATGCTGTCGAGAATGCTGTATTCGCCGCTCTCGGCGCTCTTCTCTTGTGCTGCGCTAGTGCTCATTGTGTTGGCTTCCTTGGCTGGAGTCTCAGGCGTCCGGGGCTGCGGCGTTCAGGCCCAGCTCACCGAGTACGCGACCGCGGGATTCGTCGTCGGCGAGCACGCCTTCGATCGCTTTACGGAACGCAGGTGCGTTACCCAGCGGGCCTTTGAGGGCCACCAGCGCATCGCGCAGTTCCATCAGTTTTTTCAGCTCAGGCACTTGCTCGACCAGGCTGGCCGGGTTGAAGTCCTTCATCGAATTGACGCGCAATTGCACAGCCAGCTCGTCGGCCTCGCCATCTTCCTGCAGACGGTTCGGCACGCTCAGCGTCAGACCCAGTTCTTGCTTGGCCAACACTTCGTCGAAGGTCATCTTGTCGATGCTGATCGGCTTGCGATCTTCGATTTTGCGATCGTCCTTGCGGTGGGTGTAGTCACCGATTGCCAGCAGCTTCAGCGGCAGTTCAATCTCTTCCTGAGCACCGCCGGTGGCGGGTTTGAAGGTGACGTTGATGCGTTCCTTGGGGGCTACCGAGCCTTCTTTGGCCATGGCTTTTCTCCTTGCGGTTGTGGCCCTGGGGCCTATTCGAGTACCACTTCGAGATCGAGGTGGCACAGCCTGCGATAAATCTCTTCCTTGCGTTCACGCACTGCATGGTTCTGCGGCAACAGCTCGCAGCAACTGTGCAGCAGGTGCAGCACTTCCAATGCAAGATCGGGCTCCCAGGCGTGCAGGCCTGAGTCCTGTAATGTCTGATCGAGGGTTTCGAGCTGGTTCTTGGCCAGTTCGTATTTCTTGGCCATGAAGCACAGCCGCGCGAGGGCGAACTGCCAGAAGAACCGCTCGCGTCCGCCGTGGGCCGTTTGCAGGCCTTGCTTGAGAATCTGCACAGCAGGCTTGAGGCCTTCCTTGCGCAGCAGCGGCAGCACGTCCTGCAGGGCTTTTTCCCAGGCGGGCTGGGTTTCGACGTCGTCGGTTTCGACCTTGCGCGGCGCGCTGGCGCTTTGCAGGTGCGGCATGACATTGCCGGCGATCCACGCCCGGGTGGACGGATCGGCAAACGGCGCACCGTCATGGAAGCGACATTCGATAATGCCGGGCAGGCGCTGAACCAAAAGCGCGAAGTGGATTTCCACTTCGCGCATTGCCATCTCGGCGTTGAGGTTCTGGAGACACTCCCAGACCATCCTCTGGCCGTCGAACCAGAACGGCGCCTTCGCCAGGCTCGCCTCCAGTTCCACTAGCAGGTCGGCGTATTTGCCTTGATCGAAGCGATCCTGGTACTGCTTGAGCTTGTCCACCGGCAGACCGCGCAACACGGTGATCTGCTCGGCGTTGCGCTCGGGCACCGCGTCGATCGGCAGCCACAGCAAAGTACGGTTCAGACGCAGGGCGCGCAGGTCGGTGGCCTTCTGCTTGAGCCACCAGGCACACAACGGACGCGCGCTTTCCTGCTGGGCGCGCAGTGCCTTGTAAGCGTCTTTTTCGTTGTCGATCGGTGCGCCGGGGGTCAGCAGCTGGCTCGCGGCCTGCTTGACCTGCGCCACCGCCGCACCCACCACACCAGGGGCCGGCTGATTGTCGGCGGCACGCTGGATCATGGTTTTCAGGCGACGCGAGAGCGGCAACAGCAGCGGCGCATCGTCGCCCAAATGTTCGGTGCACGCGGCATCGAGACCGGCCAGGTGCTCGGACAACTGCCGGAACATCGGCAGTTGCTCCTTGATCGCGATGTTTTCGGTGAGCACCTGCTCCAGGCGCGGCACCAGCCAGCCGATGGCGGCGGCACGGGTGCGCGGTTTGAGCGGATGAACGTCGGCCCAGTGGTTTTCCGACAGATGGTGCAGCAGACCGAGGCCGGCCAGCAGCCCGGGGAAGGATTCGCGCTGGTACAGCGACCAGGTCAGCCAGGCGCCGACACGCAAATCCTTGGATTGGGTACGCAGCAGGTTTTCACTGTTTTCACGGATTTTCAGCCAGTCGATCTGCCCGCTTTCGTGCATCGACGAGGCTTTGGCCAGCTCGCTTTCCAGCGCCTCGAATTCGCTCGAAAAACGAACGTCTTCGCCCGCGAAATTCTCTTTGGAAACAGAGACTTTTGCGAGTTCGAGGTAATGGGCGGAAAGTTTGCTTGAGTAGGACATCCATGGCCTTTATTCAGGATTACAGTCAGGCGCCTGTTGGAGTTACCGCGGCGCGGGACAGTATCGAAGAGCGGTGAAGCGACTCATCCAATTGAGATGTGCTCTTTCAAGTGGGCGCATCGTAATCACTATGATGGCCACTAGCAAGCATCTGATTAAACAACAAGACGAAGTGTTCATTGGGCTGTGTAAGAGATCACCCTATATATGGCAGGGGAATCCCTGATGGCGAATTATATTGTGAACATTCGCCCTGCGCCCTCAAAACCCTTGATCCAGAGCGGCCCGATCCAGCTTGCACAAATCGCATCGAACATCCGGCCCATTACACGGCGGCCAGCATGACAACTCTCGAAAAAAATAGAAGTAGGATTCTTCCGAAAACCCGCTGGATTTTACAAACAATTCACTGGCGACAACGCGCAACAACAAAAGTGCCATCAAATTGATGGCAATTCATTTTTCTGAAACTTTATCCATCTCGTGAATGCTGCACTTCAGTGCCAACTCAATAATTATCGAAGTGCGATCCAACAGTCATTTCCAGCCCTTAAGCAACACTTCCATGCCGAAAATACTCTGATAAATGTCAGGGATAATTCTTACATCGTTTTATTTCCCACGTTGCCAGCTTGCCTTGGTAAATTCTTTTCGACCGGCAATGTCAACCAGACCGGCTGACTGTTGAGCCACGGTCCGAAGCCTGCATCTCATTCGGCTCCCGAGCCCGGAGCCGCCAAGGAGCTTTACCTCATGGAATTGAAACCCCTGTTGTTCGCAGCACTGATGTCGCTACCCGTCACTCAAGCCTCTGCAGAGACACCGCCACTGGATGGTCATTACTATCTGACCGGCGCAATGGAAATGGGCGCTGAATTGCTGTTGCGCAAGGACGGCACGTTTGACGCCGGCGTGGCGTACGGCAGCGCAGACGGCTTTGCCAAAGGCACCTGGCGGGTGGAGAACAACACCGTGACGCTGAAGAGCGAGACCAAAGCGGCGTCGAACAGCGATTTGTCTGGCCTGTTTCAGGATCTGCAACTGGCCATCGAACCGAACTGTCTGGCCGTGGATTTCGGCAACGGCAAGGCCTGTTTCCGACGTCAGTAAGCCGATGGGCAGCCACAAAAAATGGGCACCCGACCGCAATCGGTGTGCCCATTTTTATTGCAGTTCTCCCTGCTCGTCAGGGAGTTCGCCGCAATTTAAGGATTGACGCTGTCTTTAAGCGACTTGCCTGGCTTGAATGCCACGGTGTTGCTGGCTTTGATCTTCACCGGCTCACCGGTTTGCGGGTTCTTGCCGGTGCGGGCGCCGCGGTGGCGTTGCAGGAAGGTGCCGAAGCCCACCAGCGTGACGCTGTCCTTGCGGTGCAGAGCGCCGGTGATTTCTTCGAGGACGGCGTTGAGAACGCGGTTGGCCTGTTCTTTGGTCAGATCCGCTTTTTCAGCGATTGCAGCGGCGAGTTCTGGTTTACGCATTAGTGAAGCCCCTTTGACGGTTTTTTGTTGTTATGTCCGTGCTGTTCTCGTTGGAACAGCGCCCAAGGCGCCGCAGGCTCTACTCTGCGGCAGACGGGAGTGAGAATGGCACGCGGATACCGGCGGCGCCAGTCTCCCCGCGACCTTTGTAGGGGCAAAAGCGGGGTGATTCCGACAGAACGACCGGTATTTACGCCAGCAGGGGCGGAAGCTGTTTGTTCAGGGCGAGTTTTTCCATCACTGCCGCGCCAGTCAGCGCGTAACCGAGCAACTGACCCTCGGCGCTGTGGCACAGGGCCTTGATTTCGGCGCCCTGCCCTTCGACGGTCCAGACGCCTTCGCTGCCCCTTGGCGGTGGCGAAACGACCAACGGGCACACCGGGGTTTTCACCGTGATCGGCATCGCGCCGTAGCTCACCGCCGTCGGATTACCCGCCAGGGTTTGTGCCAGCGCACGCGCACAGCTCATGAGGGGCATCACGTACAACAGATTCAGCCCATCGACCTCGGCGCAGTCGCCCAGGGCGTAGATATTGGGGTGGGACGTTTTCAGATACCGGTCGACAACAACGCCGCGGTTGACCTGCACCCCGGCCGCCGCGGCCAGATCAATGCGCGGACGCAGGCCGATGGCCGACACCACCACATCGCAGGCAATCACCTGACCGTCGGACAGATGCGCTTCCAGCCCGTCCGCGACTTTTTGCAGGCGGGTCAGCACCGGGCCAAGGTGAAAACGCGCGCCCAGGCTTTCCAGCCCGGCCTGCACGGCGGCCGCAGCGGCCGGGTGCAGCAGCATCGGCATCACTTGCTCGCACGGCGCCACCAGTTGCACCTCGTAGCCGCCGAGGATCAGGTCGTTGGCGAATTCGCAGCCGATCAGGCCCGCTCCCAGCAGCAATACGCGGCGCTTGCCAGCAGCGGCGGCACGAAAGCGTGCGTAGTCTTCGAGATCGTTGATCGGGAATACCAGTTCGGCGCCATCGCCTTCGATCGGCACCCGCACGGTTTCCGCGCCCCAGGCGAGGATCAGGTCGCGGTAGTACACCGCTTCTTCGCCGATCCACAGGCGCTTGTGGCCGGCGTCGATGCCGCTGATGCGCGTGTGGGTGCGCACTTCGGCCTTCAATTGCTCGGCCATCGCGCCGGGTTCGGCCATGCTCAGGCCGTCGGCGTCCTTGTTCTTGCCGAAACCGGTGGAGAGCATCGGTTTGGAGTATGAGCGGCCATCATCTGCAGTAATCAGCAGCAGCGGGGTTTCGCTGTCGAGCTTGCGAAACTCCCGGGCCAGGTTGTAGCCCGCCAGGCCGGTGCCGATGATGACGACAGGTGCGCTCATGCCTTACTCCTTGTTGGTGCTTAGTTGATTTCGATCATTTCGAAGTCGAGTTTGCCGACGCCACAGTCCGGGCACAGCCAGTCTTCCGGCACGTCCTGCCACAGGGTGCCCGGCGCGATGCCGTCATCCGGCCAGCCGTCAGCTTCGTTGTAGATCAGGCCGCAGACGATGCATTGCCACTTTTTCATTCAGGTACTTCCTCAGGGTTTCAGGCTTTGGTCGGCGCGGACGGTCGATGGTGGTTGTGCTGCCGTCCGGCTCAGGGCGTTTTGTACTGAGGGTGCCGGGCAGATGCAAGCCTGTTCGGCGCAACGGCGACCCGGATCCATCAAATTCGCAGCACGCCATGTTAAGCTCGCCGCCTCATTTGCGGCCAATAATGACTCATTGTGCACCATTCAAATGCCTGCCCGGCCCCGCTCTGGCTGACTCAAAGCCGACTGACGTCCCTTCCCGATTCGTTGACCCTGAACTGGTTGTTCGACGAAGGCTCGCTGACCCGCCGCCTGACGCGGCTGTCGAATGACGGCTTCAGTGTCACGCCGCTGTTCGAAGGCTGGGACACTTTGCGCAGCGACGAATGCGCGGCGCTGGATCTGGCCGAAGGCAGCGAAGGCTGGGTGCGCGAGGTGTATCTGCGCGGTCACGGCGAAGCCTGGGTGTTCGCCCGCAGCGTGGCGTCACGCGCCGCCCTGCAAGGCGACGGCTTGCACATGGATGAACTGGGCAGCCGCTCGCTGGGCGAACTGCTGTTTTGCGACCACGCCTTCCAGCGCCGCGCCATCGAGGTCTGCCACTACCCGCAGGACTGGTTGCCGTCAGCCTGCCAGGCGCCCGAACTGTGGGGCCGCCGTTCGCGCTTCGACCGTGGCGCCTTGAGCGTGCTGGTGGCGGAGATTTTCCTGCCGACGCTGTGGAACGCCGCCCGCGCCCATCCGGAGAACTGCTGATGTACCAGAGCCTGCTCAAGTCCCTGAACCGTTTGAATCCACGCGCCTGGGATTTCATTCAGTTGACGCGCATGGACAAGCCGATCGGCATTTACCTGCTGCTGTGGCCGACGCTATGGGCGCTATGGATTGCCGGTAAGGGCGCGCCTTCGCTGGCCAATATCGTGATTTTCGTCCTTGGTGTGGTACTGACCCGCGCCGGGGGTTGCGTGATCAACGACTGGGCCGACCGCAAGGTTGATGGCCACGTCAAACGCACCGCGCAACGACCGCTGGCCAGCGGCAAGGTCAGTTCGAAAGAGGCGCTGGTGTTCTTCGCGCTGCTGATGGGCGTGAGTTTCCTGCTGGTGCTGTGCACTAATGCGCCGACCATCTGGCTGTCGCTGGGCGGCCTGGCGCTGGCGTTCACCTATCCGTTCATGAAGCGCTACACCTATTACCCGCAAGTGGTGCTCGGCGCGGCGTTCTCGTGGGGCATGCCGATGGCGTTCACCGCCGAAACCGGCGAACTGCCTGCCGCCGCGTGGCTGCTGTGGATCGCCAATCTGTTGTGGACAGTGGGTTACGACACCTATTACGCGATGACCGATCGTGACGATGACCTGAAGATCGGCGTGAAATCCACGGCAATTCTGTTCGGCGATGCGGACCGGGTGATCATCCTGACGTTGCAGGCGCTGTCGCTCGGCTGCCTGTTGCTGGCCGGGTCGAAGTTCGAGCTGGGGACGTGGTTCCATCTCGGCCTGCTGGTGGCCGCTGGCTGTTATGCGTGGGAGTTCTGGTACACCCGCGATCGCGACCGCATGCGTTGCTTCAAGGCGTTCTTGCACAACCATTGGGCCGGATTGGCGATTTTTGTCGGGATCGTGCTGGATTACGCGTTGCGCTGATCCACAAAAACCTGTGGGAGCGAGCCTGCTCGCTCCCACAGGGACGTAGTTACTGCAGGAATCAGTGTTTAGGCATGTGCCACATGTCCTTGAACCCTTCCCCCTTCATGTCGCCGGGTTTTTCATCCATTTTGAAGGTGTAAAGCGGCTTGCCGTCATATGCCCACTGCATGGTGCCGTCATCACGCTTGATGGGGGTGAATTTGCCTTCAGCCTTGGCACCCGCCGGCGCCATCATCGGCGGCCAGTTCTTCGCGCAATCGCCGTTGCACATCGATTTACCGCCCGTGTCCTTGTCGAAGGTGTACACGGTCATGCCTTTGTGATCGGTCATCATGCCGTCTTTCATCATGACCGGGTCGGCGGCGAACGCCATCGACGGTAATGCAACGGCAGCAGCCATCAGCAGGGCTTTGAAAGAAGCAGTCATTTGAGTCATGGAAACCTTCTTTTGTGGTTGTCAGGATTCGGACTTAGAGCTTAGTCCAGGATCACGCCAACCGCCGGACGACTAAAATACTGTCACACGACTGCAATAATTCCGTTATCTAATGCGGCGCAAGACAGTTAAATGACAAGAGGATTAAGGCATGGTTGGCAGGAGCATTCTGATCGTCGACGACGAAGCGCCCATTCGCGAAATGATCGCCGTTGCGTTGGAAATGGCCGGCTATGACTGCCTCGAGGCGGAGAACTCGCAGCAGGCACACGCCATCATCGTTGACCGCAAACCGGACCTGATCCTGCTCGACTGGATGCTGCCCGGCACCTCCGGCATCGAACTGGCCCGCCGCCTCAAGCGTGACGAACTGACCGGGGACATCCCGATCATCATGCTCACCGCCAAGGGCGAAGAGGACAACAAGATTCAGGGTCTTGAAGTCGGCGCCGACGACTACATCACCAAGCCGTTTTCCCCACGCGAACTGGTCGCCCGCCTCAAGGCTGTGCTGCGTCGCGCCGGCCCGACCGATGGCGAAGCACCAATCGAAGTCGGCGGCCTGCTGCTCGACCCGATCAGCCACCGCGTGACCATCGACGGCCGTCCGGCCGAGATGGGCCCGACCGAATACCGTCTGCTGCAATTCTTCATGACTCACCAGGAACGCGCCTACACGCGCGGGCAGTTGCTGGATCAGGTCTGGGGCGGCAACGTCTATGTTGAAGAGCGCACCGTCGACGTACACATCCGGCGCCTGCGCAAGGCCCTCGGCGATGCCTACGAAAATCTGGTACAAACCGTGCGCGGCACCGGCTACCGGTTTTCCACCAAGGCCTGATCCGACCGCCAGACTCGCTGACAAGGACCGTATTTTCCGTGAATCAAAACTGGCATGGCACCCTGATTCGCCACATGCTGTTGCTGGTCACCGCCTGCCTGGTGATCGGTTTGATCAGCGGCTATTACGGCTGGAGCCTCGCTGCCGGCCTGGGCCTGTATCTGGCCTGGACGCTCAAGCAACTGCTGCGCCTGCACGAATGGCTGCGTCTGCACCAACCCGATGAAGCACCGCCCGATGGCTATGGCCTGTGGGGCGAGGTGTTCGACAGCATCTACCACCTGCAACGCCGCGACCAAAGGGTACGCGGACGCCTGCAAGCGGTGATCGACCGGGTACAGGAGTCCACCGCCGCGCTCAAAGATGCGGTGATCATGCTCGACAGCGACGGCAATCTGGAATGGTGGAACCGCGCTGCCGAAACCCTGCTCGGCCTCAAGACCCCGCAGGACAGTGGCCAACCGGTGACCAACCTGGTGCGCCATCCGCGCTTCAAGGAATACTTCGAGCAGGACAGCTACGCCGAACCGCTGGAAATCCCTTCGCCGACCAATGATCGGGTGCGCATTCAGCTGTACCTGACGCGCTACGGCAACAATGAACATTTGATGCTGGTGCGCGACGTCACGCGCATCCATCAACTGGAACAGATGCGCAAAGACTTCATCGCCAACGTCTCCCACGAACTGCGCACGCCGCTGACGGTGATCTGCGGCTACCTGGAAACCCTGCTCGACAATGTCGAGGAAGTGAATCCGCGCTGGAGTCGCGCCCTGCAGCAGATGCAGCAACAGGGCGGGCGCATGCAGACCCTGCTCAACGACCTGCTGTTGCTGGCGAAACTGGAAGCCACCGATTACCCGTCGGACAATCAGCCGGTGCAGATCGACACCCTGCTGCAGTCGATCAAAAGCGATGCGCAGCAGTTGTCCGGGCAGAAAAACCAGAAAATCACCCTCGAAGCCGATGGCAAGATCCTGCTCAAGGGCAGCGAGGCGGAACTGCGCAGCGCCTTCTCCAACCTGGTGTTCAACGCCGTGAAGTACACCCCGGCCGAGGGCAACATCCGCATTCGCTGGTGGGGCGACGAGCAAGGCGCGCACCTGAGCGTGCAGGACTCCGGGATCGGCATCGACAGCAAGCACCTGCCGCGCCTGACCGAACGCTTCTACCGTGTCGACTCCAGTCGCAACTCCAACACCGGCGGCACCGGGCTGGGCCTGGCAATCGTCAAACATGTGTTGCTGCGCCACCGCGCACGGATGGAGATCAGCAGCGTGCCTGGTCATGGCAGCACGTTCACCTGCCACTTCGCCCCGGCCCAGGTGGCCCATGCACGGGCCATCAGCGCCGCCGAGTGATACCGGCCAGCACGCGCCACTAGGCAATCGCCAAGTCAGCCGCTACATTGGCTGACTTGCGTCTGCCTTTCAGGCGCGATTTTTTCTCTCTTACGAATCACACGGAACCTGCAAAACTCCATCATGGACCCTTCCCCTGGCTTGTCCCTCGCTACGATTTTCGCCGATTTCGGCATGATTCTTTTCGCTCTGATCCTGGTGTTGCTCAACGGCTTCTTCGTTGCGGCGGAATTTGCCATGGTCAAACTGCGCTCGACCCGGGTCGAGGCCATCGCCGACAAGAACGGCTGGCGCGGGCACATCCTGCGCACCGTTCACAGTCAACTGGATGCGTACCTCTCGGCCTGTCAGCTCGGTATCACCCTCGCCTCCCTCGGTCTGGGCTGGGTCGGTGAACCGGCGTTCGCGCACCTGCTCGAGCCGCTGCTGAGCGCGGTCGGCGTGCAGTCGCCGGAAGTGGTCAAAGGCATTTCGTTCTTTACCGCGTTCTTCATCATTTCCTACCTGCACATCGTGGTCGGTGAGCTGGCGCCCAAGTCATGGGCGATCCGCAAACCCGAGCTGCTGTCGCTGTGGACGGCAGTGCCGCTGTACCTGTTCTACTGGGCGATGTACCCGGCGATCTACCTGCTCAACGCCAGCGCCAACGCGATTCTGCGCATCGCCGGCCAAGGCGAACCCGGCCCGCACCACGAACACCATTACAGCCGCGAAGAACTGAAACTGATCCTGCACTCCAGCCGTGGTCAGGACCCGAGCGACCAGGGCATGCGCGTGCTGGCCTCGGCGGTGGAGATGGGCGAACTGGAGGTGGTCGACTGGGCCAACTCCCGCGAAGACCTGATTACCCTGGAATTCAACGCGCCGCTGAAAGAAATTCTCGCGATGTTCCGCCGCCACAAGTTCAGCCGTTACCCGGTGTACGACAGCGAGCGCCAGGAGTTCGTCGGTCTGTTGCACATCAAGGACCTGCTGCTGGAGCTGGCGGCGCTGGACCACATTCCGGAGTCGTTCAACCTGGCCGAGCTGACCCGCCCGCTGGAGCGCGTGTCGCGGCACATGCCGCTGTCGCAGCTGCTGGAGCAGTTCCGCAAGGGCGGCTCGCACTTCGCCGTGGTGGAAGAGGCCGACGGCAACATCATCGGCTACCTGACCATGGAAGACGTGCTGGAAGTGCTGGTCGGCGACATCCAGGACGAACACCGCAAGGCCGAGCGCGGGATCCTCGCGTATCAGCCGGGCAAGCTGCTGGTACGCGGCGACACGCCGCTGTTCAAGGTTGAACGCCTGCTCGGTATCGACCTGGATCACATCGAAGCGGAAACCCTCGCCGGGCTGGTCTATGAAACCCTCAAGCGCGTCCCGGAAGAGGAAGAAGTGCTGGAAGTCGAAGGCCTGCGGATCATCATCAAGAAGATGAAAGGGCCGAAGATTGTGCTGGCCAAGGTGTTGATGCTGGATTGATGGGTGTTTTGGGGGACGCTTCTGTGGTGAGGGGATTTATCCCCGATGGGTCGCGGAGCGTCCCTGTAATCTGCAATCGCGTAACTCCTGACTCAATGCCTTCAATGATTTTGGGACGGCTGCGCCGTCCATCGGGGATAAATCCCCTCACCACAAAAGCCCCTCCACAGCGGCCCCCTAACGGTTTTACTGTTTGCCCAACGCAAAGTTGGGCAATGCCCCCAGCGGCTGGTTGAACTGATACGGAATCGACACCAGCCCCTGCCCGGTATTGCGCTGCACCACAAAGTGCAGGTGCGGACCGCTGCTGTTGCCGGTATTGCCCGACAGTGCCAGCGGGCTGCCGACCGTCACCCGCTGCCCCTCGCGCACGCTCACCGAACCTTGCTTGAGGTGCAGGTACACGCCCATCGTGCCGTCGTCATGCAGCACCCGGACGAAATTGCCGGACGCATCATTGCCGCGCCCGCTCTGCGAATTTTCGGTTTTCACCACCACCCCGGCCCGTGCGGCGATGATCGGCGTGCCGACCGGCATGGCGATGTCCATCGCATACCGGTTCTTCGGCCCGTAATGGCTGTACTGGCCATTGGCGCCCTGACTCAGACGGAACGGCCCGCCCCGCCACGGCAACGGATAGCGATAGCTTTGCGCGGCGCCTGCAGGGTCACCCAGGGAATACTGAAATTGCGGTGAATACACCAGCGGCTGACCCTGGGTAATCGCTGTGAGCAGTGCCAACCGGGTATTACTGCGCGCAGGCAGCACTCGGCGGATGGTCTGGGCCGGCACGCCACGCACGTTGCTCATCCCGGTAAACGCCAGCGCAATCTCGACCGGTGCATACAGATCGTTGCGCACGAACACCACGTCGGCGCCCTTCTGCTTCTTGATGTCGAGGTACACCTGGCGCTCCAGATGTTCGACCATGCGGTCCTGAAACACGAACACCTGCGAGCCTTTGCTCGGCCGATCGCTGTACGACACGACACCGTTGGCATCGGTGGATTTGTAGATGGTCATGGCCACAGTCGAGGTGGAGGCCAGGAAAAGACCACAGAGAAACAGCAGGCGCGCGAGCATGGGCAGGAATCTGTCGAAGGAAGGCCTGGAAAAGAGCCTAGCAGCTGAGACAGACCAGGCTAGTCGACAGATGTTTCAAATTGCCCAGCGCACAAAGCAAAAGATCGCAGCCTGCGGCAGCTCCTACAGGGAAATGCATTCCAATGTAGGAGCTGCCGCAGGCTGCGATCTTTTCACAGACGCCGCTTACGCGCCCGGAACGAAGTGCTTCTGCGCCGTACCGCGGGCGATCAGGCGGGAGATGTAGTCGAGCTTCTGCGCATCCTGGTCGACGAAACGGAATGTCAGTTGCAGCCAGTCGCTGTCGGCTTTCTGTTCGTGGGCAACGATGGCGTGCAGGTAGCCGTTGAGGCGGGCGATTTCGGCGTTGTCGCCCTGCTCCAGATCGAGCACGGCGCTGTCGAGAATCTGCGGCAGGGTCTCGGTGCGTTTCACCACCAACAGCGCTTCCTTGATGCTCAGGGCCTTGATCACGCATTGCTGGGTGCCGCCCGGCAGGCGCAACTGGCCCTGGCCACGACCTCCGGCCGGGGCTTTGGAGGCGGCCGGAGCCTGGACTGGCGGGCTGTTGAGCAAGCCGCGGGACGGCGCCGCAGCAGGTGCCGGCGCAGCACCGACCACCGCAGGCTTGCCACCGGTCAACGCGCTCAGGGAATCGTTGCCGAATGCCGAATTCATCTTGGTCGGCGCGCTGTTCATCAGAGTGTCGAGCTTGCCGACCTTGTTCAGCGCCTGCTTGACCTTGGTCAGCAGTTGCTCGTTGGTGAACGGCTTGCTGACATAGCCGGAAACGCCGGCCTGAATCGCCTGCACCACGTTCTCTTTATCACCACGGCTGGTGACCATGATGAATGGCATGGTCTTGAGATTGTCCTGCTCGCGGCACCAGGTCAGCAGTTCAAGACCGGACATTTCCGGCATTTCCCAGTCGCACAGCACCAGGTCGAATGCTTCCTTGGCCACCCGCCGCGTCAGGATAGTTGTCGTGTGAGTTGATTCGATGAGTCTTGGTCGGTGGGCGTAAGTGAGAGCCGTGTGGCGCGTTATTCGATAGAGCATCGGGAGTGGGTGGTGCGGCAGATGATGCCG
>Ga0209426_1000472_pt1 | contig 41099 bp, 42 predicted proteins | sample Deesub1362B_J571_FD_187697 | JGI IMG/M metagenome (GOLD analysis project Ga0209426, IMG submission 187697) | Deep oceanic, basalt-hosted subsurface ecosystem from Juan de Fuca Ridge flank, Pacific Ocean, CORK Borehole 1362B_J2.571 (SPAdes)... ...
GGGCGGGCGAGGGCGGAAAGTTCGCGCTGAAGGCGAGGTTCGTCCCCCAGAACTTGGCCCTTTGCCCGGTGTTTTGGAAGACGAGGTGACCGTCGGGCCCCACGACGACGGGGCCGCGGGCGTCGATGACCCCCGCGGGGTCCTCCTCGCCCGGCAGGAGGAGCAGGTCCGAGGCGTCCAGCAGCGTAGGGGAGGCGTCGTCCCAGGGCAGGAGGAGGGGGAACCAGGGGGACGGGGAGGTGGACCCGTAGCCGGTCCCGATCCCCAAGGCTATTGAAATCGCGATCAATCTTGCCAGGCGCAGCACTCGAAAGACCTTTCGTTCAACAGCACTGGCTACCAGCACTAGTATACCGCTTCGACAGCAGTGGTGATCACAACCCAGCTTCTCCTGCTTTACCTTCTCACCTCGCCTGGTTTTGCCTCGTAAATGGCGTGTGTCCGTGGCGCCAGGGGGTGGCCGGCTGAGACCTGCTGGGTGCCTGGGAGCCTGGGGATTTCCCCGGGGGAAAACTAGACCCGGGGAGAAAATTCAGGCTCGTAAACTCTGACCAGAACCACCTGTATAATGCACAACGGCCCTTGGGGATCGTGAGGAGGTGTGGGGATGAAAAGCTGGGTAGTGGCAGGGTTGGTGACGCTGGTTGGCTTGCTGGCGGGAGCAGAAGAGCCCCGGTTGGTCCTGGAGGGGCATACCGGCACCATCTGGGACCTGGACTTCTCCCCAGATGGGACGATGTTGGCTTCCGCCGGTGGCTGCGGTGACAAGATCATCCGTCTGTGGGATGTGACAACCGGCTGGGAGTTATTCCAGCTGGTGGGGCACGTGGACCGGGTAGTAGACCTGGATTTTGACCCAGAGGGCGGGACGTTGGCCGCGGTGGCGCCCACCGATCGGGCGGTGCGCCTGTGGGACGTGGAGACGGGCGAGTTCCGATTGCTGGAATCACCGGTCGGGAGCTTGTTTTCAGTGGCCTATTCCTCGGACGGCCGCTGGCTGGCTGCCGGCGCGTTCTCCGGGGGAGTCGCCCTGTGGCGCAGAACCGACGAGGGCTTCCAGCTGGTCCTCACCCTATCGGGACCTACGGCGGAGGTGCGCGAGGTGGCTTTCAGCCCTGACGGGAGCTTGCTGGCCGCTGCTTCCGAGGACGGCACGGTCCACATCTGGAACATCCAGACAAGGGAGCTGGTGGGGCTGATTGACGAGCACACGGATGAAGTGCGAGCGGTGGCCTTCTCCCCGGAGGGGAGCCTCCTGGCCACCGCGTCCAAAGACGAACGGGTGTTGTTGTGGGAAGTGCCCAGCTGGAGGTTGGTCCGGACTTTGAGCGGGCACACTTGGTCGGTGAATGCCCTGGCCTTCTCCCCGGATGGCCGACTGCTGGCGTCCGCTTCCAGCGACCGCACCGTGATCCTGTGGCAGGTGGCCACCGGGGAGGCTCTGGCCACCCTGCGGGGACATCAGAAAGAGGTGATGGGGGTGGACTTCTCTCCGGACGGGGAGCTTCTGGCCTCAAGCTCCGCCGACCTCACCGTGATCCTGTGGGAGGTGGGAGAACTCCCCTGATTGCGTCCCCGGCTCGCAAAGAGCGGCCGAACCGCCGGCATTGAACCCCCGGGGCGGATTTGCTTGGGGAAGGGAAAAGGCGATATAAGGACACATGGCTCGCTCAAGAAAAAGCCAGATAGTGATCCTCAGCTTGCTCCTAGTGGTCGGGGCGGTGTGCCCCCCGCTGGGTGGGGCAAGCGCGCCCGAGGACAAGTGGCGGCTATGGACCGGTCCCACCCAGCTGCGCGGGGCGAACGTCTACCAGCGGCGGGTGTACCCGGAGCTGGATGGCCGCACCTTCCTGGGCCCGGGGCCGTTCGGCCCCCCGTTTACACAAGAAGACTTCGACCGATTGGCCGCCTTGGGGGCCAATTACGTGAACATCTCCCACCCCGGTCTGTTCACTGAACGCCCTCCGTACCGCCTTGACCCCGCTGCTCAAGCCAACCTGGATCGGCTGCTGGGGATGGCGGAAGCGGCCGGCCTGTACGCCGTCATCTCCTTCCGCACCGGCCCGGGGCGCTCTGAGTTCACCTTCCTGCTGGGGGATCTGGGGGACTGGTTCGGAGAGGAGTACTTAAACGACTCGGTGTGGGGTGACCCGGAAGCCCAAGCCGCGTGGGCGGAGATGTGGAAGTACACCGCCCGGCGCTACCGACACAACCCCGTCGTGGTAGGTTACGACCTCATGGTTGAACCCAACTCCAACGAGGTGGGCAGCGACTACCTCCGCGATCGGTTGGACGTCTGGGACCCAGAGGAGTTCTACGCCCGCTATGGAGGGACCCTCTACGACTGGAACCAGCTTTACCCGGTGATCGTGGCCGCCATCCGCCAGGTGGACCCCCACACCCCGATCCTGGTGGGGGCAATGGGCTACAGCGCGGTGGACTGGTTGCCATATCTGGTTCCCACCCAAGACCCCCGCACCGTGTACACCGTGCACCAGTACCAACCATTCGTCTACACCCACCAGGAACCTCATGCCCGTGGGTACACCTACCCCGGCCGGTTCGATACTGACTGGGACGGGTTCCCGGACCACTTCGACCGGGGGTGGCTGGAGGAGCTCCTGTCCCCGGTGGACGAGTTCGTAGCTGCACATCGGGTGCCGGTAGCGGTGAACGAGTTCGGGGTGGTGCGGTGGGCCCCGGGGGCAGCCGAGTTTTTGGAAGATCAGATCGCCCTGTTTGAGGCCCGGGGGTTGAACTGGGCCCTGTGGGCTTGGGAGCCCAGTTGGCCCCCTTGGAGGGAGACCGTGACCGCGTTCAACTACCTCCTGGGCCCAGAGCCTGGGAACCTAGAGCCGACGGATTCCGCACTCCTGGCAGTGATCACCCGCTACTGGGCTTCCAATTCCACTCGCCCATAGCCGGAGGAGCAGAGGATGACAGATGTTTACCTAGACATATCGAAATCGGGTCGGGTGATGGCCCATGTGTTGGAACCCCCCGGCCTGGGAATCCGCTTCCCCAGTCGGGATGCTATGGAGTCGGGTTTCACCCCGGTGCTTGCAGACCACCTCGCTTGGCTTTCCGCCCATGGGGAACCGGTGCCGCCGGACGCCAGCTACCGGATCGCGGAGGAGGTGGAAGTGGCTGGCGACTTCGAGTCCGGAGACGACGCTGGGTTCTATGGCCCAGACACGCTACCGGTGACCCGAAATGAGATCGAGCGCTACCTGCGGATCGGAAGTTGGGCCCACCGGGAACTTCTGGAACTCGTGGACCCGCTCCCCGAAGAGCTGCTGGAGCGCAGAGAAAGCCCGTCTGTTCGCTCCATCCGGGAGATCCTGCTCCACGTGGCTCAGGCGGAACTTTGGTACATGACTAGGATCCTAGATGACCCAACGGACAGCGGCTTGCCGGCGGTAATCTCCCAGGCCCATGGTTGGGTCAAGGGCCACTCTGCCAGGCCCCTGGACTGCCTTCGGGTGAGCTGGGAGGCGTTTCAAGAGTTCGCCCGCAGTCTTCCCCCAGGGTGGGAGGGGCGGGTGACGGTGCCCGGGTGGTACGCCTCCATCCCGGAGAAGTGGAGTGCCCGCAAGATGCTGCGCCGGGCCATCGAACACTGCCGAGAGCACACCCGCAACATCCGCCGCCTGCTCATGAGTTGGGAAATCAATGGCCCTCGTCCCCCGGATGACTCCCCGCCTGGCCGGCGAAACCAAGCTTAGGGGGCGCCAAAGGCTCCGGGCCGCTCAGCTGAAGGAGGGGCCCCGAATTCGTTGCTCCCGCTGTTCCCAGCTCTCCCCGAGGCCAGCTGGCTGAAGAGCTCGATGATTTGGCCTGTCTTCTCATCGCGGTTGCCCACACTGAGCCGGACCAGCAGGTCACATTCGTGCCGGGCCCGATAAGCCAGCCGGTGGTTGGAAGCCCGGTGCACGGTGAGCAGGAGGTGCTTGGGGGCAGTCAGAGCCCGTTCTACCGCGGCGATGAACCGGGGCGACTTCAGTTCCATCGGCCCCACCTCGTCCACCACCACCAGCTCTGCATGCTCCAGGGCCCATTCGATGGCCGCTGCCCCCACACCATCTAAATCCTGTAAGTTCACCCGGTAGCGCCCCAGTCGGGGACCGCGGGGGAGGTGGATGTGCGCCAACACCCCTTCCTTTCCTGTGGCGACGTCGATCACCGCGAACCCCACCCGCCGCCCTATCTTGCGGATCTCCCGGGTGATCATCCCCCCCGCCTTGAGGGGGACCTCTGCCAGCACCCTCTCCACCAGGGTGGTCTTCCCCACCCCAGGCTGACCGGTGACCACGATCTTCATGGCAAGCGGTATTCTATCGTTGGGGGCAGGGTCAGTGAGAATCCGGCCTATCGCCCCCTCCGGTTTCTCTAACAGCTGCCTTTAAGGCTACAATGCAGCCTGAGGAGGGGATAAGTGGAGCTGAAACGAGAGGCTGGTTGTGGCTCAGAGGAGCGCTCCGATGCCCTGGTGCGGGTGCGTCCGGCAGGGGGCCTGACCATTTCCGTACATTCCAAGACCGGCCCCATGTACGCCGACCGGATCCGCGAGGTGGCGGAGGGCACGCTGCGGGCCCTGGGGGTGACTGGGGCGGAGGTGGAGGTCCGGGAGCAGGGCGCCTACGACCATGTGATCCGGGCCCGCTTGCTGTGTGCCCTGTACCGGGCGACCGGGGGTGGGGAGGCCTTCCGCCGGCCGGCCCCCATCGCGGCCGAGCGGCGGGGGAGCCCCAAGGGCAGGCTCCGGCGCTCGCGCCTTTACGTCCCGGGGAACAACGCCCGGGTGCTGGCGTTCGTGGACACCTTCGGTCCTGACTGCCTGCTCCTGGACCTGGAGGATTCCGTCCCCCCTGGCGAGAAGGACGCCGCCCGGTTCCTGGTGCGGGAGGTCCTGGCGACCATGGACTTCGGGGACACCGAGGTCTGGGTGCGGATCAACCCCCTGGACCGGGGGGGACGGGAGGACCTGGAGGTGGTGCTGGCGGGTCGCCCCCACGGGGTCTGCCTGCCCAAGGCCGAGTCCCCGGTGGAAGTGGCTGAGCTGGCCGGGCTCCTCTACGAACTCGAGGGCCGCTACGGGGTGCCCTGGCTGACGTGGATCATGCCCATCATCGAGTCCCCCAAGGGGGTGCTGGCCGCCCCGGAGATCGCCGCGGCCTCCGAGCGGGTGGTATGCCTGGCCTTCGGGGCCGAGGACTACACCGCGGAGGTGGGGTGCGGCCGGTCCTGGGAGGCCCTGCTCTGGGCGCGGTCCGGGATCGTGGCCGCGGCAGCCGCCGCCGGGATCCAGGCTTCCGACACCGTGTTCTCGGATATCGAGGACGAGGAAGGCCTCTTTGAGGAGACACGGCGGGCCAAAGACCTGGGATTCGCGGGCAAGGGGGCCATCCACCCCCTGCAGATCGAGACCATCCACCGCGCGTTCGCCCCGCTCCCGGAGGAGCTGGAATGGGCCCGGGGGGTGGTCCAGGCAGCCGAGGAGGCGGAGCGGAAGGGTCTGGGTGCCGTCTCGTACCAAGGCAAGATGGTGGACCGGCCGGTGGTGGCGCGGGCAAAGCGGATCCTGGAGATGGCTCGCACACTGGGGATGGAGGTGGGAGATGCCGCGTAACGCCGTGGGCCGCGATATCCCGGAAGAAATCGGGGGAAAACCCCTAAGGCCCTTCCAGGGGGCGTTCGCCACCGTGCCCCAGGGGAGGAAGGTCGCCCCGCCACTCAAGACCACCCGCCCCGGCGAGGACAAAGTCCTCCCCTCCCTGGAAGAGGCGATCCGGCGGGTGGGGCTCTCCGAGGGGATGACCATCTCCTTCCACCACTCCTTCCGCGACGGGGACCTCCTTGTCCTCCAGGTGGTGGAGGCCTGTGCCCGGATGGGGATTGGGGACCTGCGGCTCTTCCCCACCGCCCTCTTCCCCTGCCACCAGCCCCTGATCCGCCACATCGAGCAGGGGGTGGTGACCCGGATCGAGGGGTCCATGAACGGCCCGGTGGGGGCGTTCGTGTCGCAGGGTGGGAAGCTGCGGACCCCGGCGGTGCTCCGCTCCCACGGGGGCAGGTGGCGGGCCATCGAGTGCGGCGAGGTCCACATCGACGTAGCCTTCATCGCCGCCTCCACGGCCGACCCCTACGGGAACGCCAACGGCATGTGGGGCCCCAACGCCTGCGGCCCCATCTCCTTCTCGGTGCCCGACTCCTGGTACGCGGATCACGTGGTGGTGGTGACCGACAACCTCGTCCCCTACCCGGCGATCCCCGCCGAGATCGAGCAAGGGTACGTGGACTACGTGGTCACGGTGGACCGGGTGGGGGATCCCGGGGGGATCGCCACCGGGACCCTTAGGATCACCCGTTCCCCCACCCAGCTTCGGATCGCCCGGCTCGCCGCCGATGCGGTGATCGCCGCCGGGCTGGTGCGGGACGGGATGGGGTTCCAGGCCGGGGCCGGGGGGATATCGCTGGCCGCCACCGACTTCATCGCCAAGGAGATGGCCCGCCGGGGGGTGCGGGCGAACTTCGCCATCGGCGGGGTGACCATGTATCTTGCGGACATGCTCAAAGAAGGGTTGGTGGGGGCGATCCTGGACGGCCAGGCCTTCGATGCCCGCGCGGTGGAATACCTCCGGGAACACCCCCGCCACCTGATCATCACCCCCGGCTTCTACGCCGATTACAACTCCCGGGGCTGCGCCACCTACATGCTGGACTTCGCCTTCCTGGGCGGGACCGAAGTGGACCTCGAGTTCAACGTGAACGTGAACACCCACTCCGACGGGCAGCTCCTCCACGGGATCGGGGGACATCAGGACGTGGCCGCGGGGGCCAAGGTCACCATCATCACCATCCCCACCATCCGAGGACGCATCCCCACCATCCGAGAGCAGGTGACCACGGTGACCACCCCAGGGGAGGTGGTGGACCTCATCGTCACCGAGCGGGGGGTCGCGGTGAACCCCGGGCGCCCGGACCTCGCGGAGGACCTCCGGCGGGCGGGGCTCCCGGTGCGGACCCTGGAGGAGATGAAGGCCGAAGCCGAGAGGCTGGTGGGTAAGGCAAAAAAGCCACTCTTCGGGGACGAGATCGTGGCCCTGATCCAGTGGCGGGACGGGACAGTGATCGACGTGGTGCGAAAGGTGGTGGGTTGGGAATGAGGGAAGAGATCCTGCGCATACTGCCCGAGATCGGGTGGATCGAGGACGAGGGGCTCAAGGAGGGGGTGATCAGGACCTACGAGCGGGCCCTGAGGGAAGGGGGTTGGAAGCCGGCGGACATGGAGCGGATCCCCTTCACCCTCCTCAAGGAGACTGGGCTCTCTTACGCCGACCACGTCCGGGCCGTGACTCGTATTGCCCACGGGGTCTATGAGACCTTCGCCGAGGTCTTCGGGGACCGGGTGCGGCTCCGCCGGGACGTTTTGCTCGCGGGGGCCCTGCTCCACGACGTGGGAAAGCTCCTGGAGATAGAGGAGCGGGACGGGAAGTTCCAGAAGTCCGCCGGCGGGAAGGTCCTGCGGCACCCGTTCTCCGGGGTGGCGCTGGCGTATGCCGAGGGGCTTCCCCCGGAGGTGCTCCACATCATCGGGACCCATTCCAAGGAGGGCGACCCCTATCCCCGCACCCCCGAGGGCGTGGTGATCCACCACGCCGACTTCACCTGCTTCGAGACCGTGGGGGGGTGAGCCATGGGCAAGACCTTCGCCGAGAAGATCCTGACACAGAAGGCCGGCCTCCCGGAGGCCGTCCCCGGGCAGATCGTGGAGGCGACCCCGGACCTGGGGATGTCCCACGACAACACCGCGGCCATCAAGAAGATCTTCGGCAAGCTGGGTCTCGCGCGCGTCCGGGACCCAGAGAGGTTCGTGGTGATCCTGGACCATGTGGTCCCCGCGGCCCAGGTCCAGTACGCCGAGAACCACAAGGAGATCCGGGAGTTCGTGAGGGCTCAAGGGATCCGATTCTATGATGTGGGCCGGGGGATCTGCCACCAGGTGGTGGTGGAAGAGGGGCTGGCCCGGCCGGGGTGGCTGATCCTAGGGGCAGATTCCCACACCACCACCTACGGGGCCCTGGGGGCGTTTTCCGCCGGCATCGGCCGCTCGGAGATGGCCGCCCTGTGGGCCACTTCTAAACTCTGGCTCAAGGTCCCCACCACCATCCGCATCGAGCTCTCGGGGACGCTGCCGGAGCTGGTCACCTCCAAGGACGTGATCCTGCACCTCATTGGGAGACTGGGGGCCGATGGGGCCCTGTACCGCTCGGTGGAGTTCGCCGGCCCCCTGGTGGAGCGGATGTCGATCTCCGACCGGATCGTTCTTTGCAACATGGCCGCGGAGATGGGGGCCAAGAACGGTTATGTAGCCCCTGATGAGACCTGCTTCTCCTACCTCCGGGAGCTGGGGGTCACCGATTACGAACCCGTGTATCCCGACCCCGACGCCGCCTACGAGGAGGTCCTCCGGTTCGACCTCACCGATCTTCCGCCCCAGGTGGCCCGTCCCCACACCGTGGACAACGTGGTCCCGATCTCCGAGGTGGAAGGGCTGCGGGTGGACCAGGTGCTGTTGGGCACCTGCACCAACGGCCGCATCGAGGACCTGCGGCTGGCGGCGGAGGTGATGGGGGGGCGCCCCGTGGCCGAGGGGGTGCGGATGCTGGTCATCCCAGCCTCTCGGGAAGTGTGGGCCGCGGCCGCCCAGGAGGGCCTGTTGGGGAAGTTCGTGGAGGCCGGGGCCATGGTCCTGAACCCTGGGTGTGGGCCGTGTCTGGGGGCCCACCAGGGGGTGCTGGCCCCGGGGGAAGTGTGTGTTTCCACCTCCAACCGCAACTTCAAGGGGCGGATGGGGTCCCCGGAGGCGGAGGTCTACCTGGCCTCGCCGGCGGTGGCCGCCGCGGCCGCCGTCACGGGTGAGATCACAGATCCCCGAAAACTTTTGGGTTCATGAAAACCATCCTCCAGCGCGGTATGTTTTCAGGGAGGCGGAGATGATCAAAGGGAGAGCGTGGAAGTATGGGGACGATGTCAACACCGACGTGATCTTCCCCGGCCGCTACACCTACGCCCGCATGGAGCCCGAGGAGATGGCCAAACACGCCCTGGAAGACCTGGATCCGAAGTTCGCCGCGGAGGTGAAGCCGGGGGACGTGATCGTGGCGGGGAAGAACTTCGGCTGCGGTTCCTCTCGCGAGCAGGCGGCCACGTGCCTGGTGGCGGCGGGCGTGGGGGCGGTGATCGCCAAGTCTTTCGCCCGGATCTTCTTCCGCAACGCCATCAACAACGGGCTGTTGGTCCTGGAGATCCCCGAGGCGGTGGACGCCATCGGCCCCGGGGACGAGGTGGAAATCGATCCCGAGGCCGGGGTCCTGCGGCACAAGGGGCGCGAGTACCGCTTCCCGCCCCTGCCGCCCACGGTGATGGAGATCTTGCGGGACGGGGGGCTGATCCCCCACCTGAAAAAAGCGTTGACCAAGGAGGGATAGATGGCGAAGTACCGGATCGCGTACCTCCCCGGGGACGGGGTGGGCCCGGAGGTGTTGGAGGCGGCCCGCACGGTGCTGGACGCGGTGGGGTTTGACGCCGAGTACGTCCACGGGGACGTGGGGTGGAAGTTCTGGTGTGAGGAGGGGAATCCTCTGCCGGAGCGCACCATCGAGGTCTTGAAGAACACCGATGCCTGCCTGTTTGGGGCCATCACCTCCAAGCCCAAGGACGAGGCCGAGGCGGAGCTCGCCCCCCACCTCAAGGGCAAGGGCCTCTCCTACTTCTCCCCCATCGTGGCCCTGCGGCAGATGTTCGACCTCTACGCCAACGTACGCCCCTGCCGGGCCTTCCCCGGAAACCCCCTCAACTACCGGGACGACATCGACCTTGTGGTCTTCCGGGAGAACACCGAGGGGCTCTATGCCGGGGTGGAGTTCCACCCCGTCCCCGACCAGGTGGTGGAGGTCCTGCAGGCGCATTCCCCCAAGATGGAGCGGTTCGCCGGGGTGCCCAGGGAGGAGCTGGCCATCTCCTGCCGCATCTTCACGAAAAAGGGCTGCGAGCGGATCGTCCGGGCCGCCTTCGAGTTCGCCAAGGAGCACGGCTACCCCACGGTGACGGTGGTGGAAAAGCCCAACGTGATCCGGGAGACCAGCGGGATGATGGTCAGGATCGCCCGGGAGGTGGCCAAGGACTACCCCGGGATTGAGCTCTGGGAGACCAACATCGACGCCATGTGCATGTGGCTAGTCAAGAACCCTCAAGACTACGGAGTGCTCGTCTCATCCAACATGTTCGGCGACATCCTTTCGGACTTGGCGGCGCAGCTCGTGGGGGGCTTGGGGTTCGCCTCGGCGGGGAACATCGGGGAGAACTACGGGGTGTTCGAACCCACCCACGGCTCGGCCCCCAAGTACGCGGGCCAGTATAAGGTGAACCCCACTGCGGCCATCCTGGCCGCGCGACTCATGCTCCAGTGGTTGGGGGAAACGGAGCGGGCAGGACGGATCGAGCGGGCGGTGGCGGAGGTGTTGGCAGAGGGCAAGGTGCGCACCTACGACCTCGGCGGGGACGCCTCCACCCTCCAGATGGCCGAGGCCATCGCCGAGCGGGCCCGGAGGACGTGAGATGACCGCTGTAAAAGAAAGGCTTTACAAACTGCTCGAAAAGGTCCCCGAAGACGTTTTGGAGGAGCTGGTCGAGGACATCGAGGACATCCTTGCTCTGATAGAGGCGAAGAAGACGGATGACGGAACGCGGACCCCATGGGAAGAAGCACGCAAAGAACTTGGTCTTGAAGCCAGCTGATGGGGAGTGGCTACCGGGTTCTGCTGACGAAAGGAGCCCTGAAAGACTTGGAAAAACTGCCGCTCCCCCTTCGCCAGCGTGTCGGGGCGGCCATAGATCGATTGAGGGGCGCAGGGGGTAGGCCCCCTGGCGTCAAGAAGTTAGGCATCACCGGCTGGAGGTTGCGCGTTGGGGACTATCGAATTTTGTACGAGATAGAGGACGACAAGAAGGTGATCACGATCTATCGCATCCGCCATCGTCGGGAGGCTTACCGTAGTTGAGGAGGTCACAGAAATGGGTAAGACGGCGATTGAAAAGATCTTCGCGGCCCACACGGAAGACGAGGTGGCACCGGGGAAGGTCATCTGGCTGAAGCTCGATGTCCGCACCGCCAGGGACTTCGCCGGTGCCAACGTGGTGAAACGCTTCCGGGAGGCCTACCCCGACGAAAGGGTGGCCGACCCCGAGAAAACCTTCTTCACCTTCGACTGCAACGCCCCCGCCAACACCATCGCCTACGCCCAAAACCAACAGACCTGCCGGGTCTTTGCCCGCGAGCAGGGGATCAGGGTTTACGACGTTGACTCCGGCATCGGGACCCATGTGCTGTTGGAGGAGGGGATAGCCGTCCCCGGGGCGACCCTGGTGGGGACCGATTCCCACATGAACATCCTGGGGGCGGTGGGCGCCTTTGGCCAGGGGATGGGCGACGTGGACATCGCCTTCGCCTTCCGCCATGGGCGGACCTGGTTCGAGGTACCCCCCACCATGCGGGTCCGAATCAGGGGGAACTTTGAGTACCCGGTAACCGCCAAGGACCTGACGCTGTTTTTGGTGGGCAAGCTGGGGGCCCGGGGGGCACTGGGGAAGGCGCTGGAGATCGAAGGGGAAGCAGTGGAAGCCCTGGACATGGCGGGGCGGATCACCCTCTGTTCCATGGCCACCGAGATGGGGGCGATCAGCGCGTTCCTTCCGCCCTCCGACTCCCTGTGGGAGTTCGTGGAAGGGGCCACCGGCCGGCGCGATTTCCCCTACCCAACAGCCGATCCCGACGCGGAGTACATCCAGGAGCTGGAGTTCGACGTCGCGGGCCTCAAGCCGATAATCGCCGCCCCACCCCGGCCGGACAACGTCCACGAAGTGTCCGAACTCGAAGGGGAGCGGGTGGACACCGTATTCGTGGGCTCCTGCACCAATGGTCGTTACGAGGACATCCGCACGGTGGCCGAGATCTTAAAGGGGAGAAAGGTGGCCAAGGGGGTGGTGCTCAAGGTGGCCCCGGCCACCCGCCGGGTGTGGGGGCGGCTCCTGAAGGAAGGGTGGCTGGAGGTCCTCTACGACGCCGGGGCCGTCATCTCCCACGCCGCTTGCGCGGGGTGTGCCCAGGGGCAGCTGGGGATGACCGGCGAGGGGGAGGTGCAGCTTTCCACCGGCAACCGTAACTTCCCCGGAAAGCAAGGGAAAGGCCCCACCTACCTCTGTTCCCCGGCCACCGCCGCCGCCTCGGCCCTGTTCGGGAAGATCACCTCACCGGAGCGGCTGTGATTTCGGGCATACGCAAAAATCGTCGAGTACCGTATCTCCACGAGGGGCTTGTCCATGCGCCAGTGAAACGAAGGAGTGGAAATGCGGGCGTTGATTATAATCCTCTGAGGTGATCTCGGGTGGAGATCGCAGAGAGAATCCAAGCCGACCCCGAGATTTTGGGGGGGAAACCGACGATCCGGGGATTGCGGATCAGTGTAGCGCTGGTGCTCAAAGCCTTGGCTGCCGGGGTAAGTGAAGAAGAACTTCTACGCGAATACCCAGAACTTGAGCCTGCGGACATAAGAGCTGCTTTGGCGTATGCGGCGCAGCTTGTGGAAGAGGAGAGGGTGCTCCCGGTGAAAGGCCGGTGAATGAAGGTTTTGATCGATGTGGGGGTGGGAAGGTCGGTAGAAGAGTTCCTTAAAGCCGCTGGGCATGAAGTTCTTTCTGTACGTGAACTTGACCCCAGGATGAGGGACGTGGACATCCTGGATCTCGCAGCCCGCGAAGGGTGCTTGGTGATAACGATGGACAAGGACTTCGGCGAACTCGTGTTCCGAACTGGCCGTAAACATGCAGGGGTCCTGCTGTTGCGACTAGAAGGGGCCCGAGGGAGAGAAAAGGTGGCGGTCGTAGAGGAAATTTTCGCTAGCTACGGCGAGGAGCTAGTGGGCAGCTTTTCTGTTTACCAAAGCGGGAAATTAAGAGTCCGCCGTGGCTGAGCTTAAGGAAGGAGGGAGGGTGAAACAGTCGGTAATTACTGGCAGGCCCTGGCTGATCACGGATGAGGAAGGGAGGCTCATCGACGACATCGACACCGACCAGATCTATCACAACGCCCACCTGGCAGTGACCGATCCCAAGGAGATGGCCAAGTACGCGCTGGGGAACCTTAAAGGCTGGGAGGATTTTCCCACTAAGGTCCGGCCCGGGGACATACTGTTCGTGGGGGAGAACTTCGGGGCCGGCTCCTCTCGCCAACACGCGGTGGACTGCTTCCTGGCATTGGGGATCGGGGCCATCGTGGGGAAGTCCTTCGGGGCGATCTACAAGCGGAATGCGATAAATTCGGGGCTTCCCCTCATCGAGGTCCCGGAGATCCCACTGGAAGAGCTGCGAGGGGTGGAGGGGGTGGCGGTGAACCTGGAGACCGGGGAGATCACCGGGCCCGGCGGCCGGCTGATCGTCCGCGGCAAGCCCATGTCCCAGGTGGCGTTGGAGATCTACCGCGCCGGGGGCCTGTTGAAACTCGCGGTTCACTGACGCCCAGGATGGGATGCCCTGTGGGGATGAGCACGGCGCCAGCAGGGCGTTTTCTTCCGGGCAGTTCCCCCTTCAGGAAGCGGAGTTTCCCTCTATAGCGCCGGACCACACACGCTCGGTTTTAGGGCCCGGGCTGGAGCTTGGCTGTGGGGAAAAGGCTGGAAGGTTGCAGGGGCATCCCTCCCCGAGGCGACAGCTGGGGAGGTGGAAGGGGGGAGCAGGGTTTCCCTCGCCCATACCGATTCGAACGGCGGCCTTCCTGGTCGGGTGCTACCCCACCGGCAGGAGGAGACCGGTGGGGGCAGGGACCGACCCGTGGGGCTGTAAACCCGCACTGGCTGGCACCAAGCCGCGGACTAGCCACGCCCTAGGACGCGGCACTGCTCCCCCCGGTGTGCTGGTGTGTCTGGCGGGTGGGACTGTGGCAATTGGCCGCAGCCCTGGTTGGCCAGGCGCGGATTATAGCAGGGGCCAGTAGCCGGTCAAGGTGATTTTTCTCCGGCTTTGGAGAGTGTTCCCGACCTCAGTTCGGCAAGGGAATTCAAGGGCCAGGGAGAAGCAAAAAAGAGCCAGGCGGCCCCTACGGCCACCCTCGCTCCACCCCGCCCAAGCTGTACTTCAAGAGGAAGACTGCGCCCGCCGCCTGAACTCCGCTAGGTCAAGATGTTTGTCTACGAACTCGTGGAATTTCTCCTCCTCAGCGAACGGCGACTCGATCGCCGACTGCTCGAACACCTCGTCTGCGATGTAGATGGGGGACCGCGTGCGCAGGGCCAGCGCCACCGAATCGGAAGGTCGGGCGTCGATCTCCTTGACCTCCCCGCTGGCGGTGCGCACGTACAAGGTGGCGTAGAAAGTGCCCTCTTGGATGCTGGAAATCACCACCTTTTCCAACGTCCCGCCCAGGGCCTCCAAAAGCCGCTTCATCAGGTCGTGAGAGAGGGGGCGCGGAAACGCCTGCCCCTGCAATTCCAGGGCGATGGACATGGCCTCTGCCTCGCCTATCCAGATGGGCATGGCTTTGGAGGAGTTGCGGTCCTTAAGCAGTATCACCGGGGCGTTGTTCATCGGATCAACGAGCAGGGCTTTCACTTCCGCTTCCTTCATCTCTGGCCTCCCTTTGCCCGCCACCACGGGCAGCCGCATTATAGCGCCTGCCCCCCAGGGGCGACAATAGTCCCCATTACATTCAGGCTCCGCTTTGCCCGGTCAGCTCCCGGTAGAGCCCCACATACTGGCGGGCCGCTGCCCCCCAGGAATGGTCCTCCCGCATCCCCCGCACCATCAGCTCTCGCCACACCTTTGGCTGTTCCCGGTACAGCTGCACCGCCCGCCTCACCGCCCCCAGCAGGGCCTCCGGGGTGTAGTTCCGAAACAAAAATCCGTTCCCCGTCCCCCGCTCGGGGTCACACTCCCGGACGGTGTCCACAAGCCCCCCGGTGGCCCGCACCACCGGCACTGCCCCGTACCGCAGGGAGTACATCTGATTGAGCCCGCAGGGTTCAAACCGGGAGGGCATCAGGAAGATGTCACAGGCGGCCTCGATGCGGTGAGCCCACTCCTCGGAGAAGGTGATCAGGGCCGCCACCCGCCCCGGATACCGAGCGCTGGCGCCCCGAAAAAACTCCTCGTAGCGGGGGTCTCCGGTGCCCAAAAGCACGAACTGGATCCCCAGCGCCAGCAGGCGGTCGATTGCCCCCATGACCAGGTCAAACCCCTTCTGCTCGGCCAAGCGAGATATCATCCCCACCAACGGAACCCCTGGGGCTTGCTCCAACCCCAGTTCCTCCTGCAGGCGCAGCTTGTTCTCCCACTTTCCCTCCAGCGCCTGAGGGGAGTAGTTCGCCCACAGGTAGGGGTCTGTCTCCGGGTTCCACACCTCATAATCCACCCCGTTCAGCACCCCCACCAACGCCTCTCTTCGGCTCCCAAGCTCCTCCTCCAGCCCCTCCCCCTGCTCCAGGATCTCCCGGGCGTAGGTGGGGGAGACGGTGGTGAGAAGGTCACAGCTCAAGATCCCCCCGCGCAGCAGGTTCAGCTTCCCCGCCTTCTTGATCAGCCCCAGCCCCTCCTCCGGCACCCCGGTCAAGGGGGCTTGCTCCCAAGGGAACACCCCCTGATAGGCCAGGTTGTGCACGGTGAGGATGGTCTTGGCCCCGGGGACGCCCAGGCCCAGGCGCTGATACACCGGGATCAGGGCGGTGTGCCAATCGTTGGCGTGAATGACGTCCGGCTCGAGGGAGAACTGGCGGCACAGCTCCACCGCCCCTCGGGAGAGGAAGGTGAACCGGGCCAGAGAATCCGGGTAGTCTCCCCCTGCCTCCCCGTAGATGTGGGGCCGGTCGAAGTACGGGTCATGGGCCAGGAAGTAGACCGGGACCTCGGTGCCCGGGAGCGTGCCTTGGAAGACCTCCCCCGCCTTCCGTTCCCCCCCCACCGGGACCTCAAGCTGCCCCAGCTCCAAAAGCTCGGTCTTGTCTCCCACGCCGCGGTACTTGGGCATCACCACCGCCACCTCAACCCCCAGTTGGTGTAGGGCCCGGGGCAGGGCCGCGGCCACGTCGGCCAACCCGCCCACCTTGGCGAACGGGGCTACCTCAGCGGAAACGAATACCACCTTCACCGACGGCCTCCTTTCCCTGTCATCCTACTACACCCTTGCTCCGGCCCGCTACCTCATCGGACGGCTGTCTGGGGCTCGGGTGATAGAGGGGATTGGCAAGGTCAGCCACCGGGGAGGTAATCGAGGGACTATGGTCCGGGCAGAGATCGATCTGGGGGCATTGCGGGACAACCTACAGCGGGTCCGGGATCACCTCCCCCGGGGCTGCCAGCTGATGTTCGTGGTCAAGGAGGACGCCTACGGGCATGGGCTCCTCCCGGTGGCCAAGGCGGCCAGCGAGCTAGTGGACTGGTATGGGGTGGGGACGGTGGGGGAGGCGCGTGCCCTGCGCCGGGCCCGCCTGGCTCACCCGATTTACATCATGAACCCTCCGGTGGGCCGGGCGTTGGTCCAGGCAGTTCGGGAAGGCTACCACCTCCCCGTAGGAGATTGGCAGATGATAGAAGAGCTTCCCCGAGCCGCGCGCCGGGCCGGCCGCCCGGCCCTGGTCCACCTGGTGGTGGACACCGGGATGGGCAGGTACGGGCTCCTGCCGGAGGAGGCGGAGCGGGCCCGGCGCCGGCTGGAGGCCGCAAGCGGGGTGAGGTTGGTCGGGATTTGTTCCCACCTTTCCTCAGCCCATGCCGAGAGCGGCGACGCGGTTGCCTTCACCCGAGCCCAGGTGTGGCGCTTCCGAAAGCTACTCGAGGATTGGCAGTGTCAGGGCCGGGAACTTGCCTTCCGGCACCTGGCCAACTCCGCCGCCGCGCTGGCCTTCCCCGAGGGCACCGCCCCCCCGTTCAACCTGGCCCGGGTAGGGATAGCCATCTACGGCTACCCAGAAGGGCCCCAGCCGCCGCCGTTCCCTCTGCGCCCGGTGGCCCGGGCGTGGACGGAGATCATGGCCGTACGGCGCCTCCCCCAGGGGTGGCCCGTGGGCTACGAGCGCCAGTTCGTCACCCCCCGCACCACCCGGGTGGCGGTGCTAGGGGCCGGCTACGGCGACGGCTTGAGGCCCCACTTGCGCCGGGTGGGCATCCGCCAGGAGCTGGCCCCGCTGGTGGGAAAGCTGGGGATGGACACCGCCATGGCGGACGTGTCCGACCTGGCCCGGGTCCGCCGCGGGGAGCGGGCGTGGCTGCTGGGCCCGGGGCTGAAATCATTCACCGGCTGGGCCTGTCCGGTGGTGGTACCGGTGCTGCTCTCCGCCCGCCGCCGCTGGCTTTTCCAGTAGCTTCCCGCCAATTCCCCGGGAGTAAGAATTGCCCGCTCCCTCCCGGAGTAATATCCTCCCCCTCATGGCGGAATTCGTGATCAGCGGAGTCCAGGTGGTGACCCCCCGCGGGGTAAGGGCAGGGGGGGTGGTGGTGCGAGAGGGGAAGATCGCGCGGGTGGGGAAGATACGTGCCCGGGGGGAGCTCGTTTCCGCCCCAGGGCTCCTCCTCCTCCCCGGGGCCATAGACGCCCACGTCCATTTGGAGCTTCCGGTGGCCGGCACCCGCTCCGCGGACGATTTCCTCTCCGGCACCCGGGCCGCCGCCGCCGGGGGGGTGACCACGGTCCTGGATTTCACCTTGGGCGCCCCGGAAAAACCTCTCCCCAAGGCGGTTGAGGAGAGGCTCGTCCAAGCTGCCCCGGCCGTGGTGGACTTCTCCCTCCGGGCCGAGATGATCGGTTGGACACCCGACCGGGGCGGGGAACTCTCCCAGGCGGCCGAGTTGGGGGTGCGCTCGTTTAAGTTCTACCTGGCTTACGCGGATTCCGGGCGGCGCACCCCGCTGGGCGTGCTGAAAGAGGCCATGGAGGCGATCCGAAAATTGGGCGGGGTGGCCATGGTCCACTGTGAGGCCGAGGAGCTGGTGGATCCTGGGGGAGGGCCGTTCCCCAGCGCCCGGCCTGCCCTGGCCGAGGAAGTAGCCATCGCCGAGGTGGCGGTGTTGGCCCGCCGGACCGGCTGCCCCACCTACATCGCCCACATCTCCAGCGCCGATGGGTTGGCCGCCTTCCGGGCCGGGCAGGAGGCCGGTGCTCCCTTGTTTGGGGAAACTTGCCCCCATTATCTGCTGCTCACCGAGGAAGTCTACCTGAGGGAAGACGGCCACCAGTTCTCCGTCACCCCGCCCCTGCGCACCCCCCGGGACCAGGCCGCCTTGTGGCAGGCCCTGGCCCAGCGGGAATTGCAAGCGGTGGCCACCGACCACTGCCCCTTCACTCGGGAGCAAAAGGAGCGGGCCCGGGGGGAGCCGGCCCGGCTCCCCTCCGGCCTCCCAGGGGTGGAAACCTTGCTGCCGCTGCTCTTCTCGGAGGGGGTGGCCAAGGGGCGGATTTCCCTCTCCCAGCTAGTTTGGTACCTGGGGGAAGGGCCGGCGCGGGCATTCGGCCTGTGGCCCCGGAAAGGGGGCATCCTCCCGGGAGCCGATGCCGACCTGGTCCTGCTTGATCCCCAAGCCAGCTGGCAGATCCAAGCAGAAGCCCTCCACACCGCCTCCGACTTCTCCCCCTACCAAGGCTGGCAGGGGCGAGGGCGGGTGGTGGGGGTGTTGCTGCGGGGGGAGTGGCTGGTGCGGGAAGGGGAACTCCTGGCCTGCCCCGGCCAGGGCCAGTTCCTGCCCTGGAGTTACGGTTCGGCCCGCTTGCGGCCCTAGCCCCCCTGGGGCAGAATTGCGCACGACAAACGTAACTAGATTTGGGCTCCTTGGAAGAGCCAGGGTGGACGGTACCGACTGATAACCCCCGGGAAAGGTGAACTTGCCTCGGGGTCACAGAGAGGGAAGCTTTTTCAGTTGAACTGTCGCCCCCAAAGGGGAGCGACAGGCTAAGGAGGTCGTTGATGCCGAAGCGAACCTATCAACCGCATCGCCGGCGACGCAAGCGCACCCACGGGTTTCTCGCCCGCATGAGCACCCCTGGGGGGCGGGCCATCATCGCCCGCCGGCGGCGCAAAGGCCGCCAACGGCTGACCCCGGTTTGATGAGCCCGGGCAACGGAAAGGAAGGCGTTGAGTAAGAAGAGAATTTACGAACTAGCCCGAGAACTCGGCGTTCCCACCAAGGAACTGATCGAGGCGTTGGCCAACATGGGGATGCCGGGGCTGAAGGCGGTCAACACCGTCACCGACGAAGAGGCTGAGGTCATCCGGGAGCTGTTTCAGGAGCACCAGGGCCAGGGAAAGGAGGCTGCCTCCCCCGCCTCGGTGCAAGAGGCGAAGGTGGAGCCCGAGGAGGCCCCGGCCCGGCCCAAAGCCGGGGTCCCGCGACCCCCGGTGGTGGCGGTGCTCGGCCACATCGACCACGGCAAGACCACCTTGCTCGACGCCATCCGCAAGACCCACGTCACCCAACAGGAAGCCGGGGGGATCACCCAGTCCATCGGGGCTTACCAGGCGGAGGTGGATGGGCGGCTGATCACGTTCATCGACACCCCTGGGCACAAGGCGTTCACCGCCATGCGGGCCCGGGGGGCCCAAGTCACCGACATCGCGGTGTTGGTGGTGGCAGCGGACGACGGGGTGATGGCGCAAACCCTCGAGGCTTTGGACCACATAAAGGCCGCCGGGGTGCCCATGATCGTGGCCATCAACAAGATCGACAAACCCGATGCCAATCCGGATCGGGTGAAACAAGAGCTGGCTCAACTGGGCTATACCCCAGAGGACTGGGGCGGGGACACCATCATGATCCCCATCTCCGCCCTCACCGGCCAAGGGGTGCAGGACCTGTTGGAGATGATCCTGCTGGTGGCTGAGATGGAGGACATCCGGGGGGACCCCAAAGGGGAGCTGGATGCGGTGGTAATCGAGTCGCACCTTGACACCGCCCGGGGGCCGGTGGCCACGGTGATTGTGAAGAACGGGACCTTGAAGGAACGGGATATCGTGGTGGTGGGGCCGAGTTGGGGGCGGATCCGGGCCCTGGTGGACTATCGGGGCCAGCGGATCAAGGAAGCCGGCCCTGGGACGCCAGTTCAACTGTTGGGATTGTCGGAGGTGCCCCCGGCGGGGGAGCGGGTGGAGTTGGTGAAGAAACCCGGCCAAGCCAAGGCGCTGGTGGAGGAGCGCCGGCGGGAGGCGCTGCAGCGCCGACGGGTGGCCCGGCCCTTGATGACCTTTGAAGATCTATTGGAGGCGGCGGAGAAGAAGAAACTGGCCGTGGTGCTCAAGGCGGAAAGCACCGGGGCCCTGGACGCTGCCCGCCTGGAGTTGGGCACCATAGAGACGGAAGGGGTGGAGCTGGACGTGCTCCACGCCGGGGTGGGCCCCATCAATGAGTCCGACGTGCTTTTGGTGGCCACCGCCGAGGACGCCCAGCCGCTGGTGGTGGGGTTCGGGGTGAAGGTGGACGGCAAAGCCCGCCGGGCCGCCGAGGAACGGGGAATCCCGGTGCGCACCTACGACATCATCTACGACCTCACCCAGGACATCGAACGGGCCATGCGTCGGCTCTTGGGGCCGGAATACGAAGAGATCAAAGTGGGCGAGGCCGAGGTCCTCAAGACCTTCGATATCGACGGCGTGGGCCGGGTGGCCGGGTGTATCGTGCGCTCGGGCAAGGTGGTGCGGGGAGCCCGGGTGAAGGTGCTGCGGATGGGAGAAGAGGTGTTCACCGGCGAGATCGGCTCCCTGAAACGCTTCGCCCAGGACGTGCGGGAGGTTCAGGCGGGCCGGGAGTGCGGCATCCGCATCCGCGACTTCGATCAAATTCAGGTGGGAGACCTGATCGAGATCTACACCCTGCGGGAAGTGGAAGGGTAGCCCATGGCACTGGGGGTGTTACGCGTCCGGTTGCGGCTCCCCGGAACCCACACCCTGAAGGAGAAACGCTCGGTGATCGAGCCCTTGCTGGTGCGGAGCCGCCGCGAGTTCAACGTGTCCGCAGCCGAGCTCGACCTGGTGGACGACCCGCAAGCGGCCCTGCTGGGGTTCGCCCACCTCTCCAACCACGGTGGGTTCTCCGATCAGGTGCTGATGGGGCTTTTGCGGAGCCTGGAGGCGGAGCGGGCCTTCTTCGTGGAGGACTGGGAACTGGAGGTGCTGTGAAGAGCGAGCGCTCCCTCAGGCGGCTGGCCTCGGAGATCCAGAAGATCCTGGCCGAGATCCTGGAATTCGAAGTTAAGGACCCCACCTTGCGGGAGGCTGCCCCCACGGTGGTGGAAGTGCAGCTCAGCCAAGATGCCCAGCGGGCCACGGTCTACGTTTATGTGCCCGCGGAGGCGAACCGGGGCGGGGCCCTGGCCGCCCTGGAACACGACAAGGGCTTTTTGCGGACCCAACTCGCCAAACGACTCCACGTGCGAAGGGTGCCGGAATTGTCTTTTCAACTCGACAAGACCTTGGACCGAGCGCTCAGGCTCGAACAGCTGTTCGATGCCCCTCCGGACTGAAAAACCTCGGCTCCCCGTCAGGCTGCTTTCCTCTTCCCTTCGTGACCAACCCGTAAGTTCGCTGGCCGAGCCTGTCCTGGAGGCGTTCGAGGCCGCCACCGGGGTGGTGCTGGTGCCCACCGATGTCCTCCCCCAGGGGCGGGGGCTAGCGGCCCTCCTGCTCACCGGTGGCACCGAGGCCAGGCTGCTGGAGCTGGCCGCGGGTACTCCGGGCCCGGTGCTGGTCCTGACCCACGGGGCCCATAACTCCCTCCCCGCCGGGCTGGAAGCGGTGGCCCGGCTGCGCCGAGAAGGGCGTCCGGTGCGGCTGGTACACCTGGAAGACGAGGTGGGAAGGCGGGAACTCCCGGCCTTGGCCCGTGCGTTTGGGCTCGCTCAGGCGCTGTCGGGAAAGCGGGTGGGGCTAATTGGAAAACCGTCGCCTTGGCTCGTGGCCAGCTCCCCTGACCCAGAGGTCCTGCAGACGAAGTTGGGAATCGAGCTGGTGGAGCTCCCGCTGAAGGAGGTTTTGGGGCGACTTCCCCGGGAAGCTTCGCTCGCCGAGGGGCCGGGGGAGGGCATTGGCCCGGAGGCCAGGACCATGGGCCCGCGGGTGGAGGCCGCCCTGGCAGAACTGGTGGCAGAGCTGGGGCTGGACGCGATCAGCGTGGCTTGCTTCGGCCTCCTCCCCTACGGACTCACCGCCTGCTGGGCCCTGGCCAGACTGGCTGACCAAGGGACCCCGGCTGGCTGCGAGGGGGATCTGGTCGGGCTTTTGGCCCTGATAGTGGCCCAGGAGCTCACCATGGGGCCGGGGTTCCTCGCCAACCCTGCCCGGGTGGACGTGAGGGGGGAGCGGTTGGTCCTCGCCCACTGCACCGTGCCCCTTTCCCTGACCGGAGAGTTCCGGCTCCGTACCCACTTCGAGTCCGGGACCGGCCTGGCCATCGCCGGGGAGCTGGTCCCTGGCCCCTACACGTTGGTCCGGTTCGGTGGCCCCCGGCTGGAGGAGGCCTTCATCGTGGAGGGGACGGTGCTCTCCGAACGACCGGGGAGGGAAGACCTTTGCCGCACCCAGGTGACCTTCAAGGCCCCCCGGGGCGCCCTGCGGAAGCTCCTCCGGGAGCCGCTCGGAAACCACCACGTCCTGATTCCCGGCCTGCATCGAGAGGTGCTGGCCGCCTTCCACTCCCTGTTCCTGGCGGAGGGCTAGAGTTACAGCTCGCCTCCTGCTTCGAGAAGTGAGCGGTGAGCAGGCGATCCGCCTCCGCGGTGAACAGTGGTCAGGAGTCCGGGACGGCCCGCTTGATCTTCCGCCCCAGCTTCTCCTCCACCGATTTGATCTTGTACTGAAGGAGGCCCTTCCGGCCTGGGCGGTCGTCGATGTAGATGCGGGTGGCCACCCGCGGGGCCAGCTCCCGCATCAGTTTGTGGCAACGCTCGATGAGGCCCATCACCTCCTTCCACTCCCCTTCCACGATGGTGCCCATGGGGGTGAGCAGGTACGGAAGCCCACTTTTGTCCACCAGGTCGATCACGCGGGCCACATAGCGGCTGAGGCTTTCCCCCACTCCTAGTGGTGAAATGCTGAATTCCACGATCATTTTTCGCGCACCTCCAATGGGAAATTAAGCCCGGCGGGCGTGGGCTTGCAAGCCGAGCCTCTGGGGACTTCCCTGGAAAGTCAGGGCATGTGATGGACGAGCACCCGCTTTACGTTTCCTCTCTGCCACCGATGACCCGACAAGCCCTCCCCCACTTAGACCGCACCGCGCATCTCGAAGAGCGTTTGTCCACTGATGCCTATCCCTGCTCCTTGACGTAGGGTTTGCCCAGGGCCTTGGGCACTTGAGCTTTGCCCAAAAAACCGGCCAGTACGATCACGGTGAGGAAGTAGGGCAGCATGAGGGAGAACTGGGAAGGAATATAGTCCTGAAGGCGCATCTGGAGGGCATCCACGAACCCAAACAGGTATGCAGCTGCGAGCGCCGGAAGGGGGCGGTAGTTCCCCACCACCATGGCCGCGATGCCGATGAACCCCCGCCCACCCACCATACCATCGGTGAACCGACCCAGATTGTTGAACAGAAATGCCCCGGCCAGTCCGCACAGGGCTCCGTTCAGTACCGTATAAGCGAGACGGGTGCGGTACACGTTTATCCCAGCGGTGTCCGCTGCCCGGGGGTGCTCCCCCACCACCCTGAGTCGCAACCCCCAGGGGGTCCGGAAGATGTAGACCTGGGAAAGCCCGATCAGGAACAAGCCGACTCCCACAAGGATCCAGGCGTTCATGGTGGGAGCAGAGGGAGAAGTGCCCCGCCAGCCCCAGATCACCCGGGTGAGAAACAATGCGAACCCCAATACCAGCAGGTTGATGGCCGCCCCGGATACTACGTGATCCGCCCGGAGGTACACGCTCCAGACAGCGTGCAACGCCCCCAGGAGCGCCCCCACCCCAATTGCGGCGATCAGGGCCAGCCACGGCCAGCCAGTGAAGTAAGCCACCACCGCGGTGGTGAGCGCCCCGGCCAGGGCCATCCCCTCCACCCCCACGTTGATCACCCCGGCCCGCTCTGAATAGGTCTCCCCCAGGGCCACCAGGGCGATGGGGGTGGCCAAGCGCAATGCAGAAATGAACAAGTTAAAGCTCAATATCTCCAAGCTTTTTCCTCCTTACCAGCCGCCGGAAGTATCTGATTAGCTCGGGGGCTACCACGAACAGGATTACCAAACCCTGAATCACCGCCGCCAAATCCGCCGGGGCCACCCCAGCCCGGTCCACCGCCTGCCCCCCGGCCCGGAGCGCCCCCATCATCACCGCCGCCAGGATCGCCCCCAAAGGGTGGGCGCGGGCGATCAGCCCCCCAGCGATACCGTCCCAGCCGTACCCCGGGGAGAACAGTTCGATGAACCGCCGATGGGTGCCCAGTGTCTCCGCCGCCCCCCCCATCCCGGCCAGGGCTCCGGCCAACGTCAGGGCAAGGATCATGTTCCGGGTCACATTTATCCCGCCGTACTCGGCCGCCAATGGGTTCTGCCCCACTGCCCGCAGCTCGTAACCCCGCGGGGTGCGAAACAGTAGGTACCAAACGAGGAAAGCGACCAGCACCCCCACGATGAGCCCCCAAGACAGTTGGGCCCCGCGCAACAACCGGGGGAACTGAGCCGAAGTGGCGATGCGCACCGTCTGGTTGGCCCAGGCCGTCCCGTGGAACGGACCCCCAGGAGCTACCAACCAGCTGGTGAAGTTAATGGCCACATACGACAGCATCATGGTGGTGACGAATTCGTTGGCCCCGCGTTTGGCTCGGAGCCACCCAGGAATGAAGCCCCACACCGCCCCAGCCGCCGCCCCAAACAGCAAGCACACAATCGGGTGCAGCACTGGAGGAAGTTGAAAGGAAAAGCCTGCCCAGGCAGCGAAGAACGCCCCCATGTATAGTTGCCCCTCGGCCCCGATGTTGAACAAACCAGCCCTAAACGCAATGAGAAAAGAGAGGGAGGTGAAGATTATGGGTGTGGCCTGGGTCAGGGTTTGAGCCAACCGGTACCAGTCACCGAACGCCCCCACGGCCAGATGTCTGAACACTTGTGGGACTGAATACCCGGTGAGGGCAGTGACGATCGCCCCCACCCCCAGGGCCAGGGTGATGGCCCCGACCACCGGGCCAGTTTCCCTAATCCACCGCACCCTTCCCCCTCAGCATAAGAAGGCCCAATTCGCGTTTGGTGGCCTCCCCCCTCCGCACCACGGCCACGATCTCCCCTTGGTACATGACCGCGATCCGGTCAGCGAGCATCATCACCTCGTCCAGGTCCATGGACACAAGCAGGATCCCAGCCCCGTTCCGCCGCGCCTCTAGGAACTGTTCCCACACGAACTCCATCCCCCCCACGTCCAGTCCCCGGGTGGGTTGTACCGCCACAATCACCTGGGGGTCCCGGGACAGCTCCCGGGCCAGGATGAGTCGCTGTTGGTTGCCACCGGACAGGGTACGGACCGGGGCGGACAGGCTCGGCACGGACACGGAGAACCTCTCCACCAATTCCTGGGCGTATATCCGGATGGCCCGTCGCCTCTGGGCCCAGGGACCCACGGCGAACCGGGGCTGGCGATGCCGCCCCAGGACGGCGTTCTCTTCCACCGAGAAGGTGAGGATCAGCCCCCGCAGGTGTCGGTCCTCGGGGATGTGAACCAAGCCCTGGGCGGCCAACTTGCTGGGAGACTGCCCGGTTAATTCACGCTCCCCCACCCGTACCCGACCCCCAGTGGGCTGGCGTAGCCCAGCGATCGCCTCTACCAACTCTTTCTGACCGTTGCCCTGGACGCCGGCGATTCCTAGAATCTCGTGGTCGTAAACCTCAAATGACACCCCACGCACCGCCGGGACGCCCCGGTCGTCCCGCGCTTGCAATCCTTCCACCGAAAGGAGCACTTGGCCTTGAGAGCTGACTGGTTCTGGAGTTACGGTAAACACCACCTCCCGGCCCACCATCATCTCCGCCAGTCGCTCCTCTGTGGCCTCGCTAGCGGGGAGAGTACCCACGTTCTTCCCCCTCCGGAGAACGGTAATGCGGTCACAGATCTCCAGGGCCTCGTGCAGTTTGTGGGTAATAAACACCACAGCCTTTCCCTGCTCTTTGAGGGCTCGGACGGTGGAAAACAAGGCCTCCACTTCCTGCTCCACCAATACAGCGGTGGGCTCATCTAAAATCAGCACCTCCGCCCCCCGGTACAAAGCTTTCAGGATCTCCACCCGCTGCTGCTCCCCCACCGAGAGTTCCTCCACCCTGGCATCCGGGTCCACCTCCAGGCCATAGTCTGAGATCAAGCTTTCGATCCGGCGGCGCATGGCCCGGCGATCGAGGAGTGGACCGATCCGGGGTTCCCAGCCCACCGCCATGTTCTCCAACACTGTCAACCGCGGGACGAGCATGAAATGCTGGTGCACCATGCCGATCCCGAGCTGGATTGCCACGTGAGGGCTTCTTATCTTGGTTTCTTTCCCCCGGAAGAAAATCCGGCCTTGGTTAGGTTGATATAGTCCATACAAAATCGACATGAGCACGGTCTTCCCGGCGCCGTTCTCTCCCAGGAGTCCGTGTACCTCGCCCCAATGAAGGGAAAAGTCGATGCCCGCGTTGGCCACCACACCGGGGAACCTTTTTACGATTCCCTCCATCCGGACGGCCTCGGCGGGCATCGACTGTACGCTCACCTGTGGAGTAGGGTTTACTCGTGTTCGATCACGATGGAGCCGTCCAAGATGCCGAACACGGCCTGGACGACCTTCCACATCACCTCACCGGGGATCTCCACCTCAGAGTAGCTGGCGGAGATGTAGTCGCCGATATCCTGTTTGCCCACAGCGATACCGGTCCCGATCCCGGTGTCGGACACCATCCCGTAGGAGATGACGCCGGGACCCCAGGTACCCTCCACAGCCTTCATGATCTCGGTGTAAACGGCCAAGTCCACGCGCTTGAGCCCGGAGGCGATGATCACATCGGCGTGCTCGGGGGCAGACCAAGCTTGATCCACGTCGGTGCCGATGGCCCACCAATCTGGGTTCTCCTCGGCAGCGGCGAACACCCCCAGGTGAGACTTTCCGGCTGCCCCGTAGATGATGTCAGCGCCCGCCTGGTACATTTCCAAGGCCAGTTCCTTGCCCAAGGTGGGGTTGTTCCAGGCACCCACATAGCGGACCAGTACGTCATCGGCAGAGATGTCCGGGTTGGCCCACATGGCTCCCTGGCGGAACCCTTCCACAAATCGGTGGATCAGGGGGATGTCCATACCCCCCTCCACGCCCACCATGCCCGTCTTGGTCATCATCCCGGCCACAACGCCACACAGGAATGCCTCTTCCCAGTCGTTGAAGACGATGGAGGCCACGTTGTCGGCTGCTGCCACGGCATCGATCACCACGAACTTCTGATCCGGGTAGTCGGGGGCCACCTCGGCCAACACTGGAGCCTGGTCAAAGCCGATGCAGACGATGATCGTGTATTCGCCGGAGCGGGCGAACTCCCGCTGGAAAGCCTCGTAGTCAGCGATGGACCGGGGCTCCACGTAGGTGAACACCTCTTCCACCGACACCCCGTAGCGGGCAGCCAACTCCTGGGCGGCCCGCTCGGCGCCCCAGTAGGACTGGTCATTGAACGACCGGTCACCGAGTCCTCCGGTGGCCAGGATCAGCCCGATCTTGGGGATATCCTGGCCGATGGTCACCAGCCCAAAGGCGACTACCAACACCAGCGCAAATAGCTTCTTCATCCTGCCTCCTTTTGGTAACCAGATTGACCCTGCGGCCAACAGTTTGCTCCCTTTCTCACCCCCTTCCCCTCGATCATAACCCCAGGGCGCGTTTTAAGTCCCCGTCCAAGTCTACCCGCTCCACCCCGGGCCAGCCCAGCGTCCAACCCCCGTCCACGTACAGGGCATGGCCGGTGACGTAGGCGGCTGCCGGGGAGGCGAGGAAGATCACCGCCCCTACGACATCTTCCGGGGCAGCGAACCTCCTGAGGGGGATACGGCTTCGTCTGGACTCAGCCAGCTCCTCCTTCCCCCGCTGGATCTCTGCCAGCATGGGCGTCTCCATGAATCCAGGACAGACGGCGTTCACCCGGATCCCATGGGGGCCCCACTCGTAGGCCAGCGTCTTGGTGAGCTGCAGCACCCCCGCCTTGCTGATGTTGTAGGCGGCGGAGTTGGGGAACACGTATTCTGAGTTGATGCTCCCGATGTTGACGATGGCACCATGCCCTTGTCCCAACATCACCCGCCCGGCGGCCTGGCAACACAGGAAAACTCCCTTCAGGTTCACCTCCAGCACTAAATCCCACTCCTCTTCAGAAGTCTCCAGGGTAGGCCGGATGAGGTTGATCCCAGCGTTGTTCACCAGGATGTCCACCGTGCCGAACTTCCCCCTCGCCTCCGCCACCAGCCGAGCCACCTGGCTCCTATCCCGGACGTCGGTGGGGACGGCAATGGCTTCTCCACCCACACCTTCGATCTGGGCCAGCGTCTGAGAGAGGTTGAGGATATCTGCTAAGGCGACTTTGGCCCCGGCAGCGGCCATGCCCACGGCCAAGGCTCGCCCCAGCCCCCGGGCCGCCCCGGTGATGATGGCCACTTGGCCGGAGAGGTCGAACAGCTCCGCCGGGTTCATCCTGTCCCCTCCGCCAGCTTCGCCACCGCCTCCAGGGCGATCTCGATCTCCAGCTCCACCGCCCGCCGCACCACCTCCCGGTGGGGGTCGTACTCCCCGGAGGAGGCCCTGAGGGCGCTTCCGTCGATGGCCAGGATGGCCCCGGCCCGGGCCCCGCGCAGGGCGGCCACCGAGAACACAGCGGCGCACTCCATCTCCACGCATAGGGCCCCGGCCCGGGAGTAGGTCTCAAGCCCCAGGTCCAATACCCCCCGATAGAAGGGGTCCAGGGTGACCACCACGCCCCGGTGGACCGGGGCCCCTTTGGCCACGGCTGCCCGCCATAGGGCGAGGGTCACCTCCGGATCGGCCACGGCGGGCAGCTCCAGGGGGAGGAGCCTGGGGGTGGTGCCCTCGCAGCGGGCCGCTCCCAAGGCCACCACCAGGTCTCCGTCTCCCACCCCGTCTTGAAGGGACCCGGCGGTGCCCACCCGGATCAGCACCTTCGCCCCGGCCCGGATCGCCTCCTCGCAGGCGATGGCGGCAGACGGGGCGCCGATCCCGGTGGACAGCACCCCCACCGGGACGCCCTTGTAGAGCCCACGGTAGGAATGGAATTCCCTGTTCTTGGCTATCTCGCGGGGGGAATCCAGGCGCTGGGCGATCCTGGCCGCCCGGGCCGGGTCCCCGGGAAGCAGGAGATGAGGGGGAAGCTCCCCCGGGGCCACCAGGATTCCGGGCAAGCGTTTTCCGCTCATTGGTCCCGATGATACCCGATCACTGGAAGTAGGCCATCTGCCGGTCCGCGAACAGGCCCGGGACCCCCCCGGTGTGGACGAACACCACCACCTCGTCGGGGCCGAACCGCCCCTGACGGATCAAGTCGATCAGCCCGGCCATGGCCTTGCCGGTGTAGACCGGGTCCAGGATCAGCCCTTCCAGGCGGGCCAGGAGCTCCACCGCCTCCCGCATGGCCGGGGTGGGGACACCGTAACCCTCGCCCACGTACTCGTCGTAAACGGTGATCTCGGGCTGAGGAACCTTCCCGGCCAGCCCCAGGAACTCCAGCGCCTCCCCCAGCCCGTTTTCCAGCCGCTCCCTCAGGTAATCCTTAGGCCGGGAGATGCTGATCCCGAGCACTTTCGCCTGGCCACCGCAGTAAAGAAGGCTCCCCACCAAGAGGCCCAGCTGGGTGCCAGCAGTGCCGCAGGCGGTCACGAACCAGCCGGGGGCCAGGTTCATTTCATGCAACTGGCTCACCGCCTCCCGCACGCAGCCCGCGTAGCCCAGTGCCCCGTGCAAGAGCCGACAGCCGTTGGGGATGAAGTAGGGCACCTCCCCGGCGGCGGAAAGGCGCTGGGAAAGCTGCTCCACTTTCTGTTCCACGAGCTCCCTCTTTTCGTAGACCTCTCCGGGCAGGAAGTGGATCTCCTCGGCACCCAGAAGCTTGTCCACCAGCAGGTTCCCGGTGGCCAGCTCCGGCTCCTCCCCCACCAGGATGAGGTAGGTTTTCATCCCCAGCAGATTGGCCGCGGCGGTGGTCAGCCGGCAGTGGTTGGACTGGACCCCGCCGGCGGTGATGATGGCGGTGGCCCCAAGCTCCCTGGCCTCGGCCAGGGCATATTCCAGCTTCCGGACCTTGTTCCCTCCCAGTCCGAGGCCGCTTAAGTCGTCGCGCTTGACGAAGATCCTGGGGCCGCCGAGCTCCCGGCTCAGCCGCCGAAGCTCGACCAACGGCGTGGGGAAGATGCCAAGCCGTACGCGCTTCACCTCTCCTATCTGCACCGGTCCCCTCCTTAAGATTGGGCCACCTGGAGTGAAATCCAACCGTCTTTCTAGCCAATTTGAGTATCCGGGGCAAACTCGGGGCGCGACGAGGCCGGGTTTGCCGCGCCCTTTGGGGGGCCGGTATACTGACCTCAGCAGACCATGTCGCCGGCAAAGGTAGCGGTGATCGGCGGTTCGGGGTTGTACCGGCTGGGGCTCCTGGAGGGAGCCCGGCCGCTGGAGGTGCATACCCCCTATGGCCCCCACTCCCCCGGCCTGACGGTGGGAAGACTCTCTGGCCGGGAGGTGGCCTTCCTCCCCCGGCATGGCAGCTCGCACCGTCTCCCCCCACACAAGGTCCCCTACCGGGCCAACCTGTGGGCCCTGAAGGAGCTGGGGGTCGAGCGGGTGGTGGCGGTGTCCGCCATGGGGGGGCTGAGACCCGACTACGAGATCGGGGATCTGGTGATCACCGACCAGTTCATCGACTGGACTCGGGGCCGCGGTTCCACCTTCTACGACGGCCCAAAGGTGGTCCACACCTCCCTGGCCGATCCCTTCTGCCCGGAGCTGCGAGAGATCCTGGCTGTGGCCGCCGCGGCGGCCGGGTTCCGGGTGCACGAAAGGGGCACCGCCCTCACCTTCGAGGGGCCGCGGTTCTCCACCCGGGCTGAGTCCCGCATCTTCCGGGAGATCCTGGGGGCGGACCTCCTCTCCATGACCCAGGTGCCAGAGGTGGTGCTGGCCCGGGAGCTTGGCATGTGCTACGCCACCTGCGCCGTGGTGACGGACCTGGATGTGTGGGGCACCGCCCCGGTGCGGGCCGATGAGGTGACCCAGGTGATGACACGGGCGGAGCCCAACCTGGCCGAGCTCCTGTCCCGGGCCATCCCGGAAGTACCGGAGGCCCGGGGCTGCGGGTGTGCCGAGGCCGTCCGGGAGGCGTTGGGGGAGCGAAAGGAGGAACCCAAGTGAAAGGCGTGACCGGAAATTTTCTGCACGTGGACCTGAGCAAGGGGACGGTGGAGGCCAAAGAGATCCCGGAGGGGACCCTGCGGCTGTTCCTGGGTGGCTGGGGCCTGGCGGCTAAGCTCGCCTACGAGGCCATCCCCAAGGGGGCCGACCCCCTGGGGCCGGAGAACGCCCTCGCCATCGCCCCGGGGCTCCTCACCGGCACCGGGATCCCCACCGCCTCCAAGACCGCGTTTGCCTTCCGCTCCCCCCTCACCGGCACCTTCTGCCGCTCCATGGCCGGGGCCTGGCTAGGGGTAGCCCTTCGCAAGGCCGGCTTCGACGCGGTCCTGGTCACCGGGGCCAGTGAGAGGCCGGTGGCGCTGGTGATCGAAGACGGGGAGGCGCGCCTGGAGGACGCAACTAGTGTGTGGGGCCTGGACACCCGCGCGGCCCGGGCTGCCATCAAAGAGAAATTCGGGGAGGGCTGGCGGACGGCGGTGATCGGCCCCGCCGGGGAGAAGCTATCGCGGATCTCCATCATCGACTGCGACGGCCGCCAGGCCGGCCGGGGCGGGGGCGGCGCGGTGCTCGGCGCCAAGAAGCTCAAGGCCATCCTGGTCAAGGGCACCGGCCCAGTCCCCTCCGCCGACCCGGAGAGGATCAAAGAGCTCGCCAAGAAATGGAACGAGGTCATCCGGGACCACCCGGCCACCAAGGCCGACATGGGCTACGGGTCCGGGGAGTTCTTGGACTGGATGAACCGCGAGTCCGGCACCTTCCCGTCCCGCAACTGGCAGTGGGGCTTTTTCAAGTCCGCCTACGAGCGGGCCGGGGAGGGGAAGATCGAGCTCGACCCCTATTACTGGGCCCCCAAGTACTCGGTCAGGAACGTGGCCTGCCCCGGCTGCACCAAGCCCTGCGGCAAGCTTTTTGTGATCAAAGAGGGCAAGTACGCCGGCACAGAGGTAGACGGGCCCGAGTACGAGACCCTGTACTCCCTGGGCGGTTGTCCCGAGATCGCCTCCATCGAGGCGGTGGCCAAGGCCAACGAGCTCTGCGACCTCCTAGGAATTGACACCATCTCCGCCGGGGTCACGGTGGCCTGGGCCATGGAGGCGGCCGAGCGGGGCTTTCTCACGCCGGAGGACCTGGACGGGATCGACCTCGCCTTCGGAGACGAGGATGCCTTCCTTGCGGTACTGGAGCGGATGGGGAGGCGCGAGGGGAAGGTGGGGGAGCTTCTATCGGATGGGTCCAAGGCGGCCAGCGAGCGGCTGGGCAAGGGGGAAGAATTCGCCATCCACATCAAGGGCATGGAGCTTCCCGCCTACGACATCCGGGGAGCCAAGGGGGTGGCGCTGGCGTTCGCCGTCTCCTTCCGCGGCGGGGACCACCTCACCGCCGGCAACTACGGCACTGAGTTCGGCGGAAGCTGGTGGGTGTTCGAGGCGGTGGACCGCCACTCCACCGTGAACAAGGGGTTCGAAGTAAAATTCCACGAGGACCTGATGGCCCTCTACGACGTACTCGGAATCTGCAAATTCTCGCGGCACATGTTCTTCCTGGAGGGCCTGCCGAAGCTGGTGGCCGCCCAGACCGGCCTTGAGTTTTCGGCCGGGGAGCTCCTCACGGTGGGAGAGCGGGTGTACAATCTCGCCCGGGCGTTTAACGTGCGGGAGGGCTTTTCCCGGGAGGACGATCGGCTTCCCAAACGGGTGCGGGAGGAGCCGATCCCGGAGGGCCCTTCGGCTGGGGACCGGGTTTCCTATGAGGAGCTTCAGGCCATGTTGGACGACTACTACGAGGCCCGCGGCTGGAGCCGCGCCGGGGTTCCCCTCAAGGCCAAGCTGGTCTCGCTGGACCTTGAGAAAATCGCCGAGGAGGTGGGAGAAGGGAAGGTGGGATGAATAAAGACCGGCTCCCCGGCATTTGCTTGGTACCGCCGGTTGGGTTAAAGTAGAAGAAAAAAACGGCGAAGATGAAAAGGTTATCTCTCGCGGTGCTCGTGGGTTGGTCGATGTCATTACCCTCCCTGTGCGGAGCGATTTATCCCAACGATACGGGCGTGATCGCCTATGGATTCAAGATCGTGTTTGCCGCACCGGTAACCATCGTAAGCCACGCCCCAGTGTTTCCCGCGCAAGATCCGCTAGGAGAGGCGGTGGAGTTCACCTTCAGCGGTGGAGAGATCGCCCCCGGTGAGAGTTTTTGGCTCTCCTGGCGCCCGGCGGACGTCGCGGTGGCCGGCTATGCGTGGCTCACCTCATCGCAAGGGAAGCTGGCCGGAAGCGGTGAGGAAAGAGCTCAGGAGCCCGATGAACTTGAATCCACTCCGACTTCTCCCAGCGAGCCCTATCTTCGCGAGGAAGCCATCATCGTCACCTTGAGAAGTGGGGGCGGAGGAGAGCAACAGCTTGCCATCACTCGCCGGCTTTCGGACCGGATGATCCCTTTCCTGGTCGAGTACGCAGCCCAAGGAGGCGATGGGCTTTCTCTCACTTGGGATCTAAATCACTGCCTGGACTCAGATGGCGATGGACAATTTCGGAACGACGCCGATGCGGTAGGGAGGGAAGCACGGACGATCTATTTCTCCAACCGCACCCCCTACACCGTGACCCTGTGGGCCGAGGATGCAGCCGGAAGGATCTATCGGTGGGAAGACCAAGTTAGCTTCAATGTGCAGAATGGGGATGAAATATTCCTTGATGCTAAAGGTTTTGTTCAGAATGCTAGTTCAGTTGAGTGGCTTTCTTTTAATGGAGACTCGAGAGATACTAATTTCAGGATTGTATCTCCAAATAGATTAACAACCTACATGCATCCTACATATCCTGGTGTGACTGAAGTTACTGCGAGAATTACAGACGATTCTGGTAATATCCAGGAATTCGTAACGAAATTGTATGTTTTTAATCGTGACCCCGAAATGTTTCAAATGCGGGGTATTCGTTTTGGCTTTCCTCCCGCACCCCATGCGGATATGGATTACATCTCACTTGCTTTTGACTTAGCCAAAGAGTATGGATTTAACTTTTTGTTATTTAATCCTATTTGGGTTTACTCGAAGGAGGGTGATTCCTACATAATAAGAAATCCAGGAGTTCAATCTAGATTTGAAAATGATTATGAAGTGCTTAGGCAATTAATAGAGCTAGCTCATCAAAAAGGAGTAGCTGTGTCTTTAAATCTATCTTTAAGTAAAGGAAGAGGGACTACTTTAAGTAGGTGGCAAATTCCACCAACTTATTCCTTTTTTTTCTCAGATGAGGGGTTTTTTCATTTGTTCAGCAATATATCCCTATTTGTAATGAAGAGGGAGTAGAACTTTTTAGCCCTATTGTTGAGTTGGGTGGCATGGATGATCTTAAAGCGAGACCATTTCTAGATGAATTGATTTTGTTTCTAGACAAAGGATTGATTTCTACTCAATTCACATTTGAGAATTTTCTTTTTTTCGGCTGTATGTAAACCATATTATGGGCATTGCGGGACTGATTACAATAAATTGTCTTTGATAGGATGGAGTGCATTCGAAAGTATTGCCTGGACTGATAGTTCCCCAATAGATGAAATGAGATGGCAATTTAGAAGTAGGCATCTTAGAACAATGGATTTAGTCCATAATAGATTTCCTAATCTAGAGCAGTTGATTTATGAAATAGGGTTCCCTTCTGTTAACAAGGGTTCAATGATTTTTTTAGAGCAGTACGAGAGGGAGAGCCTGTTGATTATGAGGAACAAAGAAGAGCTGTTGCCGCTGTAATGAGAGAACTTTATGATTACATTAAGGAGGGAAGTGATTTCTTTAAAGGAATATTTTGGCATATTTGGGCACTCATGACTGACTCAGAGGCAGTGGCTTTTGAGATTGATAGGGACTTCCCGCTTTACGGAAAGCCGGCAATGGAAGAGATTTACACTTTTTTCTCAAGTGAACCTAAAGAATTGCCTGAGTTACCTTTATGGGTAATGTTCTATAACACAAATATGTATATTAATCCTTTTCAAGACGTTGTGGTTACAAGACCTGACGATCACCCAACAATACATGCACAAGATTTTGAAGGACCCTCTTATGCAAATTACTACCTTGATTTATGGCAGACCATGTATCTTCCTGAGATGATCTCGGCATATTCTCGTATTGATAGCCACGATCCATTTGAAGGGAAACAAGCTTTGCGTGTTTATTACAATAATCCATACGGGAAAGGTGGGGAAGCTCTCGTTATACCTCATTTGAACATTGGAAGCTGGCAAGACATAGAAACTGTTTCCTTAGCCATACGAAGAGAAGACCCGAACCTTGGTATTGCTTTGGTCCTATTTGACACAGAAAACCCACAAAGGACTTACACCCAAAGATTACCATTACATAAAGTAGGGGAATGGGAACAAATTGGTGTTTATGTGGATAATTTTGATAGAGTAGTTGGTTCAGGAGATACAACAATAAGATCGATAGGGAGGGAACATCTAAACCCTAACTATATAGGCATTTTGCTTTACAGCTTGGATGGTTCTCCTGTAAATTCCAAAGTATACATTGATGATATTGCTGTTACTCTTAAGAGCCAAGAATGATTTGGTTGCTGGTGCATCCGCGGGTGGAAACCCGTGGTGGTAGTCGCCTCCTTTCTTTCCGAAACCAGCGAGCGCCGAAGGCTTCTCTCCCAGGGAGCCACCCATGCCCTGGCTCCCTGCCGGGACCCGCCCCTCTTTGGCTACAGACCCACATAAACATGCAACGATTTCTGACTGCTAAGAAGAAATTTCAGAATGCACCCGTATGGCTGGCTGACCTTCGATGCTGGGCCCGATTTCAGACAGCCTGTCGCTCAGTGTGTCTCGGCGGTCTGGCAGCTTCCCATCTGCATTTCCGACGCATGAGATCCCCGAGTCCAACACCGGTCGCTAGGACCGGACCAGGTCGGGGTCCAGGCGCTCGTACCCCCAGTGTTCCAGGGCGAACCCCCAGCGCCGGTTCACCACCTCGATGGCCACCGGGTCCAGCCGGTAGGTGTTCTTCCGGTAGTCGGAGACCGAGCGCAAATAAGCGCGGAAGGCCGGCTCCGCGGCCGCGAACCCCGGGAGCCCGAGCTCCCCGTAGATGCGGCGGAGCTCGTCCAGGGGCGCCCGCTCCAGGTCCTCGAACCGCACTTCCACCAGGTTCCCGGCGGGGATCAGCCGCCGGTCGGCGAGGTACCGCTTCATCAGCCGCTCGTAGAACCAAAGGACGTTTTCCTCGATCTCCTCCGGCCCGATCCTCTGCAGCTGCGAGCGGGGGAGCACGGTGCGGTGGAGGTGCAGCGTGGACAGGAAGACGCGGTAGGGGTTGCGGCAGATATGGATGAACTTGGCCTCCGGGAAGAGGCGAAGGAGGACCCGGATCCTCCCGGTGTTGGCGCAGTTCTTCAATACCAGCCTCCTCCCCCCGGAGGCGAAGGTCGCTTTTCGCAACAGCTCCCGATACGTCGCGGCCCAGCGCTCAAGCTCCCCCTGGAGGGTCCCCTCGAACAGCACGTACCGCGCGAAGAAGTACCGGGCCCGCCGGGGGAAGCTGAACCCGTGGAGGAACGAGCAGGGGGACATGTTGGCCAGGGCGAACTCGTCCTCCTCGGGAGCATCGAAGAGCAGGGGCACGTTGTCTATCAGCCGGGTGGGGTAGCGCCTCCGCGTCTCCCGCTCCAGGAACCGCTTTATCCCCCCCCCGCCGATCAGGAAGAACCCCGGCGCCATCGCCTGGAACGTGGTGAGGTAGCCGAACTGCTTGTCCTGGCACAGGAGGTGGTGGAGGAACGTGGTCCCGCTCCGCCAGTGCCCGACGATGAAGATGGGGGAGGGGTGGATCGCAGTGCGGCGGATGGCCCGTCCGTGGCGGAGGCGCTCCCCCAGCCTGAGGGGGGAGGGGGCGACGGTGCTTGAGCACACGAACAGGCACCGGGGGAGGAACTCCCGGTCCACCCCGCCGCCCCGGCGGAGGACCCCCAGCCAACTGCGGAAGGACCCCAAGGCGGCGGGGTGCTCCAGGTGCGAGGGCCACCGGACAGCACCTCCGCTCTGGCTCATGGCGCGCCGTCGCTGATCATGACCAGCCCGAAGATGGTGGTGGAGTAAAGGACACCGCCCTTCGGGCCGATGAACAGGGCCCCCGCCCAGTTGTTGTAGCCCAGGCCGGTCCCCACCAGCCTCTTGTAGACCGTCTTCCCGGTGGCGAAGTCGATGGCGGTGAGGTACCACTTGGTGATTGGGCAGGACTCGTTCCGCCAGTACATGTACACGAGGCCGTTCCCCAGGCACAGCTTGAACACCCCGATGCTCTTCTCCTCGCTCGTCCAGACCTCCCGGCAGGTGTAGGAGCCGTCGGGGTTCCTCACGAGATCCACCCGGGTGAGGCCGCCCACCGGGCGGGAGCGGGGGAAGGTGTGGCGTCCCCAATTGTTCTCCACCAGGACCGAGTAGACGCCCGTCCCCCTCCCGCTTGCGTCGGCGTGCTCGAAGCAGGCCACGCTGACGTCGGTGCCGCTTTTGCCCTCCTGGAACAGCGGCTGGCGGCACACCACCTCCCCGTCGGCGCGCCGCACGAACAGCAGATTGATCCGGGACTCGGCGTTGTCGGTGATCACCACGAACCCGTCCTCCGGGTCCCCCATCAGGGACACGGAAGTCCCCGACCCCCGGGAGATGTGCCCGGGCTTCTTCCGGGGACCGCGGTCGTAAGGCGTGCGCCAGGCCACCACGATATCCCCATCCTCGCCCAGGACGAACCGGTACAGGGCGTGGTCGGACACGATGAATACACCGTCCTCGCCCACGGCGAAGGAGTTCTCAATCAACTCACCCTCCAGGCGCAAGGTGTGGACCTCGCCGGTTGCGATCTCGATGGTGCCTACTATCCCCCAGGTGGTGGCGTACCAATAGTACTCCCCTCCCCAATCGGGAAGCACCCAGGCCACGCTGTCCTGGTGGGGCCAGCCCATGGGGACCACGTGGTCTCGGAGGTCGTACTCGCGCACCAACTCGAACTCGCCGCCCGGCTTGGGGACCTGGATCACCAGGACGGTGTTCCGGGTGGTGGGCACGACGGCGCGGTCCTCGTGGTTCAGGTAGAAGTACATGCCCGCCCCGATGTACTCCCAGGGCATGACCCCCTGGAGGAGCCAGTAAATGGGCCGGGGCGTGAGGTCGTGGGAGGCCAATTCCTCCAGGGTGTAGGGGTCCATGAGCTCGAGCTGGAACCGCCGCCCGTTGCTGTACACCGCCACCAGGCGGCCGCGGCTATCGAAGGTGATCGTCCCGTAGCCCCCAAACCCCTGGGTCCGCGACTTCACCTGGAGGTCTGGGCCCACGGGGCCGCTGGCCTCGTAGGCGTCGCTCATGTAGGCGTCGCAGTGCATGTTGCTGGTCCCGTTCGCCGCCATGAACGGGTGCTGGGGGATCTCCGCGTGGGGGATGGGGCTGGGGGTCCACCCGGGGAGGTAGGCCATGAAATCCCCGCACCCCGGCGGCTCGGCCCCGCGGTGGACCAAGGAATTCCACCCCCAGATGAAGTACTCCCAGGGGTAGAGGACCCAGCCCGGGATCGGGCTCACCCCCGGGCCCTCCCGGTGGCGCCCGACCACGGCCCAGAAGAGGACGACCACGGCGACGACCAGCACCAGGGCAAGCAGCAAAATCTTGCGGGCCATTTCGGCGGAAACGATACCCGCTCGCTTCCCCGACGCCAAACCCGCCGGATTCGAGGGCTTCCCGGGCGGAAGTCGGAAATGGATAGCGGTTTTCCCTGGTTCTATTCAGGACAAATGAAACTGGGCATGACTGTAATCCGACAGTGCCCGCCACAACCCCCGCTGTATTCCAAGCAGCCTTATCGCGTTCCTGGAACTTGAGGAGTTGGTATTTGGTCCCAACGGCCTCGGGGAGCCGGAGGGCTGACAACGAAGTAAAGATGTGGCCCTACGGTTTCTGTGACCGTCTACTCTTTCCCACGGATCGGCATAATGCGCTGACGCACCTGGTTCAGAAACCCCAGCGTTTTGTCCCAAGCAGAATCGAAATCCACACCAACGTCCGAAGGAAGCAAATATACTAAATTTCTATGCCAGTCAGCTCTGAAATCATCCCGCCGGGATTCCAAGCGCCTGAGGTCAATGATGGGGGGAAGGCCTTTGGCCTCCATCTTGACCGGGAAGGCTTCAACGAGGCAGTCTAAATCCACTACAGCTCGCTTGAGCAGCTGTGAGACATCATAGAGATCGCGCGCGATCGCGTACCGTCGCTGGCCAATCAGGGCCCGAATTTTTTCAGCCAACACTTCCAACAGGTCGTAACAAGGCACCCGAACGTTGCTTAGCAACTCCTCGTCGGAATAGGGATGGATGATCGCTCTCCGGGAAGGTTGGAAGACCATCTTTTCATCCGCCGTGACGTCCATCCGAATGGCTCGGGGGTCGCCGACGCGCCGCAGGGGTCCCCGGTAGTAGATGCGAGCCTGGTAGGTTTCCTTACCGTACTCATCCTTAAGCGTGTCAACTCGAATAGGGCGAGCACTGAAATCTGTCTGCCAGACATCTTCTGCGATCCGGATGACTTCCATAAGCTGCTCTTTCAGATCCTGAGCGTCCAATCGGTGAACGGCCGTGAAGTCCAAATCCTCTGAAAACCGGTAATCGGCGTAGTAACACTTCCGCAGGCAGGTGCCGCCCTTGAAGATCAGGTCCTCGGCCCAACTTTGGCGATAGAGGGATGCCAGGAAGCAGCCCAACACGTAGTCCAGGTCCACGAGCATGGGGTCAACACCCCATCGCCCGGCCAACCGGCGTACCTCGGCTTCGCTGATCATGGCGTTGCCGACCCGTTCGCCAAACCGGGCACGTTAACGCGGACGCGCCAACGGCTATCTGCCCACCCCCCCGGTGGCCCCTCGGGATCCAGCGGCGCGTACCCCCCGGTCAAGCGGGACTGCCACCTGGCGAGGCGTCTATCCCGGTCGGGCAGGGCGAGCCTTGTCCCCAACCGCTCCGCCAGGAATCCCAGGCGCTTGTAGATGGCACCGGAGCCTACACGCTCCAGGTACCTGTCCACTTTGTCCCAGTCGATGTCTTCTGCTGCCGGAAGCATCTCCATTACCAGGCGAATGCCACCGCAGAGCTCGGGATGGTCCAGGGCGTCGATGAAGGTCTTTTCCCTGTCGGTGATGGTGAACGTGCCTCGCTCGACAGTGCGCTTGAGGTGGCCGAAGAACTTGCGAGGATGGACGCGCACGAACTTGTACTGCACCCCTAGCACCACCCGGGTGGTTCGCATCTTCCGCTGGGTGGTTTGGACGAACACCGTTCGGGGCGCCTGTTCCGTCCAGCCCCAGTAGTGGCAAGCCGACCAATAGGCAACGCTGGCCGGCTCTGCGAGGTGGCAAGCGATCACCAGGGCGTCCTCTGACCAGGTGGCCTCCGGTCCCGCTTCCAGAGGGATGATCAAGTATTTGCCCCGGGTGATTTGAGCGACCCAACCGGATTGACGGAGCCGATAAAGGAGTTTTCTCGCTTGGTCTCGGTCGATCCCCAAAACTTTGGCGAAATCCGAGATCTCAAAGATACCTTGACCACGAGCCGCTAGCTCGCTCAAGGCTCCTGCAAGTGGAGATGGCAATGTTCCTCTTTTTTTATTTTGAGCCATCAAAGTCCTCCCTCGTG
>Ga0209426_1000473_pt1 | contig 40971 bp, 31 predicted proteins | sample Deesub1362B_J571_FD_187697 | JGI IMG/M metagenome (GOLD analysis project Ga0209426, IMG submission 187697) | Deep oceanic, basalt-hosted subsurface ecosystem from Juan de Fuca Ridge flank, Pacific Ocean, CORK Borehole 1362B_J2.571 (SPAdes)... ...
TCCGGAAAGAGGTGCCGCCTGTGCTGGTATCGACCGGGGAGATCGGAACGGGAGGTACCATGGCTGAGGCTTACGAGGGGGTGCTGGTGCAGGTCCGAAATGTCAAAATTACAAATCCGGATCTGGGCTATGGTGAATGGGAGGTAGACGACGGAACCGGTCCCTGCCGCGTGGATGATGCCGCGGAGTACTATTTCGATCCCAGCGCCTATGATAGCGTAAAATCCATCACGGGCGTGCTGGACTATTCTTACGGAAATACCAAGATTGAACCCCGTCTTGCTTATGATGTGGAAGAGTGGGGACCCTTTACACGCATCCAGCGGATTCAGCAGGTACGTTACAGCGATTTGATGAGAGCGCCGTTTGATAATGTCTCCGACAAATCTTACATGGAAGGGGACACTGTTACGGTGACCGGCGTGGTAACCATGCCAACCGGATTGAGCTATGCTGGGGCAGGTATTAAGTTCATTTTCGCTGATCCAAATGGTGGACCGTGGAGTGCGCTGCTGTCCTACCATCCTGATTCGACCGCATACCCGGACCTTTTTGAAGGGGATTCTATCGTGATGACCGGATATGTGGGAGAATACACAACCGGCCCAAGCAATATGACCGAATTTTGGATCACCAGTCCGATTCAAATTGTGGGCATCGATGCCAAGCTTCCCCCTGTTGATACCGTGAGAACCGGGGATCTTCGCTGGCCCACCACCGCAGAACAGTGGGGAACGGTAATTGTCGCCGTCAAAAATGCTGTGGTGAAACGCCTGGATCTGCAGTATGAAATGTTCTCTATCGACGACGGATCGGGTGAAATCCTCGTAGATGATGATTCGGACAGCTTGCAGAATTATCCGGACCCACCCCAGGGCACGATCCTTGAATCGGTGAGGGGATGGGTATATCATCATTTCGGCAGCTATTCTGATTCGACCACTTACAAACTCGAACCGCTTTACAAAAGCGACATTGTTCTTGGACAGGGACCTCCCGCGATCCGTGATATTGCACGCGATCCAGCCATTCCACAGCCAACCACGGATGTAACGGTTAGTGCCAATGTTATCACCAATCTCAATCTTACAGCTGTGGAACTGTTTTACCGGGTTGATGGTGGGGCATTTTCGGCCATCAACATGACGGCTGGCCAGGCTGGCGGATATGCCGGTGCAATTCCGGCACAGGCGGAGGGAAGCTTTGTGGAGTACTTTATCAAGGCAACGGACGAGCTGGGCCAGACCACCATCGTGCCGGATACCAGCCTCTATTTCTACGGGTATCCCGTTACCTCGGGACAGCTTTCCATTGCCAATATTCAGTATTCCCCCTGGAAGCTGGCCAATTCGCCGTTTGAAGGCACAACGGTTACGGTGACGGGGATTGTGACCAGCGACACTACCATGAACAATAATTATGGTGCATACAGTATTCAGGATCAGAGCGGTGCCTGGAACGGTCTATTCATCTTTGGCGCCAAGAAAGAACTGTTCCGCGGCGACCAGGTAAAAGTCGTAGGAACAGTAACGGATTACAATCCTGCCTGGCATTTTAAGTGGGACAACAATACGGTAATTTTGGTGGACACGGTTGAAGTTCTCTCTCAGGGTAACACCGAACCGCAGCCAGTCCATGTAACCACCGGGGACCTGGGCGATGCCGCCAAAGCCGAACAGTACGAAGGCGTTCTTGTCCACATCAAAAATGCCACCATTACGAAAATCAACCGCTATGATGTCACGGTGGATGACGGGAGCGGACCCTGCCTGATAGATGGAGATGGTCTGGTATCCAATGACCGCAGCGCGAATAGCACCTTTTACATCAATCAGACCGATGGCTATCTGGTGGCTTTTGGCGACACCTTGAGGGTCGGCGATGTAGTGGATTATATCCAGGGTGTGTTCACATTCAGCTTCGGCACTTACAAAATCGAAGTCCGGGACAACAACGACTTTGGTCAGGTTACGGGCGTGAACGAGAATCCGCCTACCTATCCGCTCACCTTTGAGCTGGAGCAGAACTTCCCAAATCCATTCAATCCCGAAACGCGGATTTACTTTTCTGTTCCGGTTCGGAGTCATGTGAAAATTATTATTTACAACGCCCTGGGTCAGATTGTCCGGCGGCTGGTTGATCAGGAATATGAGCCGGGCCGGCACATTCTCAATTGGGATGGGCGAAATGATGCTGGGTTGCCGGTTCCAAGCGGTATTTACTTCTACCGCATGAAGGCCGGCGATTTTCTGGCCCTTCGTAAGATGTTGCTGATCCGATAGGGATGGGAAGCGGGCGTCCGTCAAAGCGGACGCCCTTTCCTTTATTTTTTTGAAGGTTGTAAAAGTGATGGGAGCAAAACGACATCAGCATGTATGGGTGAGCCTGATCTTGATTCTGGCAGTCGTCTTTGCCGGCTGTGCTGAATGGCAGAATCCGTTTATTCAGCACAAAAAATCACGGCCGGTTGAGAATCTGCCGCCGGAAACGTACATTTTCCTTTTTGTGGATCAGGACACCGTTGTGAAAACGGATACGGTATATACCGATGCGGGACCCCAAATTGTCCGAGACACGGTGATCGTCGGTTTGGACACAACCGAATCCCGGCAAATCATTCACTGGTGGGGTGACGATCCAGATGGGGAAGTGATTGGCTATTATGTTCAGTGGGAGTTCGATCCGGAACCCAAATGGACCACTCAGGAAGTCGATACCATTTATCTTCCCATCCGTTCGCGATATGATGCTTTTACCCTGCGGGTGTGGGCCGTAGACAACGATAGCCTGAGAGATCCCACGCCGGCCGTTCTCACATTCCCGGTGAAAAATTCTCCGCCACACATTGAATTTCGCGTCAACAGCAACCCGCCGGCTCCGCCCGGCAATCCGAACGTTGTGGCTTATACTTTTCCCACCCGGACATTCGTATGGGATGTTAGCGATCTGGACGGACGTGAAACCGTGGTTAAGATTTTATGGGCTCTGGATGATACCAGTAGCTGGAATGAACTACCGGGTTCGGCCAATTCGGTGACGATTCGAGATATTCCGCCGGGTTCACACCGCTTCTTCGCCAAAGCAGTCGATATCGCGGGGGCTGAAAGCAATACCATTTCCTTTCCGGACCCAAATGATGAAGGGACTCCCAACACCTGGATTGTAAAAGAGCCGGTTGGGGAGGTTCTGCTGGTCAATGACTTCGCACAGGACCAAACATTTTATCAGGTTCAAAAATTTTATCAGAAAATTCTCGACGAACTGATCGGCCCGGATCAGTACTCCGTTTGGGAAATCGGAACAGACCGCCGGCCCATGATTAATCCGCAAAACCGGCTACCCTATTCCCAGGTCGATATTGAAGCAACCTTGGCATATTTCAAGAAGGTAATCTGGTTTGCCCATTTGGGAAGGCCTCACATCTCTCAGGCAGGACTTAGCATTACAAAATTTGTCTCCGGAGGAGGTAAGATTTTTATTACCAATGGAAACGAAGGAATTCCAGATACGACCTGGACATTTACGCGTATCGATTCGGTTTTCCGGTTAAATCCGGGAGGGCGTTTGCTCCCTGGGGTCCATGTGCTTGCCAATTTTGGAGATGAGACCCTTAACCAGCTTCTCACTTTGAAAATTGGTCAGCTCGTAGGGAACCGGGTCTCGGCGTTGATCCCCGGACCCGGCGCTGAGGTTGTCTATTTTATGGAACCGGATACCGCAACGTCCATCCCGGTACCTTATAAAGGCGCTCCGCCTGTGGGTATTCGATACCGAATAGGGCAGGGAGAATCCATCTATTTTTCTTTGCCACTGCATTACTGTAATGGTTTGAACAATGTTAAAGAGTTGTTGAGGTATTTGTTGCTTGAAGAATTTGAACGGTAGATGATGAGGCGATTTGCACCCATCTTTCTGGTTCTGATACTGATTTGGATTGTTCCGGGTTTTGCCCAGAAGGGGCGCATCGAAGGGACGGTCGTCGATGCCGAAACGGGAAAACCGCTTCCGGGCGTGAATGTGATCGTCAAAGGTACGTACAAAGGTGCTGCCACGGATGAAAAAGGGCACTTTATTATTTATGGCCTATCTCCCGGCGACTACGACATCGAAGCTCAAATGATTGGATATACGACACAGCTGCAAACCGGTGTTCGCGTTCTCGCTGGACGAACAACAAAGATTCAGTTTAAGCTGAAGCAAACTGTTCTGGCTCTTGGGCAATCTATTGAAATTGTGGGAGAACGTCCTTTGCTGGAGGTGGATGTAACTGCCAGCCAGCATGTTATGCAAGCCAAAGATATTGCCCAGAAAATTGTGCGCGATGTGGGCGATATTGTTGCGCAGGAACTGGGAGTGGTAAAAGAAAATAACCAGATTCATATCCGTGGCGGGCGCGCTGACGAAAGCATGTACATTGTCGATGGGCAATCTGTCAAAGATCCGCTCTCTGGGTACACCAATACCCTCTACATAAACGCTGGAGCGATCGAAGAATTGAAAATCATAACCGGCGGCTTTAACGCTGAATACGGACAGGCAATGTCCGGAATTATCGATGTGAAAACGAAAGAAGGTTCTTCCAGTTTTGAGGGGGATTTTTCCTGGGAGTCAGATCACCGAATACCCGGAAGCTTTTTCAAAGGGTTCAACACGGATGAACTGGAAATTAATTTTGGCGGGCCGGAGCCTTTCACTCAATTTCTTTTGCCGGCAATTGGTTTGCGTCTTCCTGGAGAGATGACATTTTTCATTAGCGGATATGTTCACCTGACGGACACATATTTGCCCCATGCAAACCGTCTCTACCCCTACAAAAGTTACTACAGCCGGTTGGCACCGCGAGAGGAAAACGACTGGCATGTTCTGGGAAAAGTTGCATGGAAAATTCGGCCAGGACAAAAACTGGCAATTTCCTACAATCGGTCGCTGAATATCAATCAGGGATATTTTTTGCCGCGCATCGAAGGGGGGCGGTACTTTCCCTACCGGTATAGCAAAATGCTTGATCACTACAATACCATCACCAAGGAGGCTGTTCTTACCACGGTGGAATGGGTTCACACGCTGAGTCCCACGACCTTTTATGAACTAAGCCTGGGCCGGTTTTTTACGAGCCTTCACAGTGCGGTTCGGAACAAGCACTGGACCGAGTATCAGGAAAATCTGGATACAGAACCGGTGATTTACATTGTTGATTCCCGCGGGAATGTGCAAACGCGTTTTGGAGACGGTTTTTACGACACAGGCGATGCAAATCGCTGGTATGACTACTATTCCGACAACTGGTCACTCAACGGATCTATCACTAGCAATCTTCATGCAAAACACCAGGTAAAGGCAGGATTTGAACTGCGTTACACAGAAATGCAGGTGGTGGATATCATCGATCCCTGGATCGGCGAAAGCGGACTAGGAAGGAACCACGATGCTTACCGGGTCTATCCCAATGATGGTGCTTTTTTCATTCAGGATCGCATTACCTATAGCGGTATGATCGTTAATATTGGACTGCGCTATGATTACTGGTTTCCCGGTGAATATGTGGAAGATGCCATCAACGACCCGGAAACGGTAACTATTACAGATGCAGCCCGAAAGCTGTTTAAGAAAGAAACATTCAAATTTCTGGGCCACCGGGGGAAAGGGCATTTGAGTCCACGGCTGGGTATTTCCCATCCAGTAACAGATAACGATGTGCTGTATATGCATTATGGCCATTTCTCGCAAAAGCCAATCGGTCAATACGTCTATGCCAAACTAAAATCTCACTCTGAGGCGACCTATCAGCTTTTTGGGAATCCAAATTTAAATCCCACAACCACTGTGGCATACGAGCTGGGTTTAAAGCATCGGTTCAACCGAAATCAAACCATTGAATTTAAGGCTTATTACAAAGACATGTTTGATTATCCCACAGCGGTGAGGGTGCAAAAGTTCAGTCCCAGGCTCGGGAATATCAGCTATTACATGTATGTTAACATGGATTATGCACGTTCTCGCGGGATTGAAATTCGCTTCCGCAGGCGATCGCGCTATCTTTCCGGAAATATCGATTTTACCTACGCCGTTGCAACCGGCAAGAGTTCAACACCAAACACGAATCTGCTGGTAGCAGCGGGGAGAGTCCCTGAAAAACCTCTCACCGAAAGTTATCTCCGGTGGGACAAACCTTATCGCTTCTCCACAGATATCTTTTTCTATATGCCGGAAGATGCAAGATTCTACTTCATGGGATTGCGAATTCCCACAAGATGGGGATTTAATTTGCGATTTGAATACGAATCCGGAAAACGGTATCGGCGTCTAATCGATGTGGAACGCAATATTTATGAAAAAGATGAATATGGCAGTATCTCAAAGCCCTGGTCGCGTCTGGACCTTCGCCTTTACAAAGATTTTACCCTTTTAGGCGTTGAATGGTCCATCTATCTGGAAGCGGAAAATGTGTTCAATACCAAAATCCCAAGGATCATCAATCCGGTAACCGGGCGGCCTTATGAACCGGGTGATATTATCCCACGTACCTGGCATGACGATCCGAGGGATTTGCCGCCCGATAACCCGGCACGGTATGATTGGCCAAGACAGGTAAAACTGGGAATCCGGATGCGTTTTGAATAGGGACAGGGTAGTGCGAAAAATGAAAAAATGTCTATACATCGTCGTTTTGGTTTTTCTCCTGGGTAGCGAGATTCACGGTCAGGGCTTGCTGCCGCGACTTGGAGAACAGCGGGTTGGCACTGCTGCAATGACTTTTCTTAAGATCGGCATCGGCGCCAGGGCAGTTTCCATGGCTGGAGCTTTTGTGCCCGTAGCTAACGATGCCAGCAGCCTATGGTGGAATCCAGCAGGTCTCGTGCAAATCAACCGGAATGAGGCAATTGTATCTCATATTCAGTGGCCGGTAGATATCCGCTACGAATTTGCAGGATACGTCCACCAGATCTCCCATGCCATCGCCGTAGGATTCAGTTCCGGCTTTCTTTATACCGAGGATATGGAAGTTACTGATGAATATCACCCGGGGGGAACTGGAGAATATTTTAGCTACAGCGACTTTTTTGCAGCGGTTAGCTTTTCCATCCGGATGACGGATCGCTTCTCTTTTGGCACAACCGTCAAATTTGCTCAGGAAAATCTTGCGGACCTGGAAATGCGCACTTTTATGATCGATTTCGGAACCTATTACTGGACAGGATTCCGCTCGCTGCGGCTTGCTGCCTCCATGCGGAATTTTGGTCCCAATATGCGTCCGGAAGGTACATTCCACAAGCGGACCCGCGCTGGAAATCTTGTGGAACAGAATTACGCAGATTTTTCACCCCCTACCAGTTTTACCCTGGGAGCCGCCATGGAAATATTCGAAAGCGATTTTCATAAATTGACGCTCGCCTTTCAAATGAACCATCCGATGGATAATGCTGAGAACGCCGTAATGGGAGCGGAGTATACCTTGTCCGAATATCTTGCAATCCGCGGTGGATACCGTTTTGATTACGGGGAAAATCACTGGACCTTCGGCGTGGGACTTCAGCTACCTCTTGGCTCCAGAAGTGTGCAGTTCGACTATGCATACGCGGATTTTGGCAGATTGGATGTGTCACAGCAGTTCACTTTTGTGTTCAGGTTCTGAGGGTAAATGATGGAAAAAAAAAGAATAATTTTGCTCTTGTGTGTGCTGGCGGGAGTTACGCTCCTCGCAGGGGCGTGCGATTTCCGAAAAATGCCTTTGCCCGCAGCACAGACTTCCGTTTCTTCCTTTGGCGCCAATGACACTTCTTATGTAGAAATATTCCCTGTTTGGGATTCTCAAAGCCTCGGTGTGGATATCCTGCATCCCACTGATATTGTGGAAGGACCGGATGGCTATCTCTGGCTGGCCAATGCAGGGAAAGATGAAATTCTGTGTTTGAAAAAATCAGGGGAACTTATTCTCCAAAACGGCTTTGACCAGATCAGCCCAATTCCTCACCCAACTTCCATCACGATCGATAGCAAGTTGAATCTGATCATTGCCAATGGAACACATGTCCTTTATGCATGGAATGAATACTTTCATATCGTGGGGGTAAAAGCCGTTGCCTTTCGGGGGGTATTCCAGCGCAGCAATGGAGATACCGTTCAATATCCTATCGATAAAACACTCTATTTGTTGGAGAATCAGATCGACACCTTAAACTTTAAAGAATATTCCTTTTCTACTGATCCTCAAGATATTTCGAAAATCAAAAGCGTCTACAAATTTTATGAATCACCCGATCCGGGACTTCAGTATTTTGGCGTGGCGGCCGGGCGCTTCGGATCCGATGAGATTTATGTTTCGGAAACCCAAAAACACCGAATTGCCCGTTTTCGGCTTTCGCCTTTTGCCGTCGTGCGCACTGTCGAAGAACGAATTCTATTTGCCTATAAAGGGAAATTCGAACGCAATGTGGTTACATACGGTTCCGGAGCAGGGACTGTGGATACACCCAGGGGGATCTACGTGGATAAATATGGGAATCTTTACATTTCCCAGCTCGGTGGAAATTTCCTGGTTCAAAAACTGAAAGCGGAATCATTTGTATCGCAGTTTGAACTCTACAAGCATCCCATTATGGATCTAAACCGGTTCAGAGAACCTTTTGATATTACCACAGATGACCAGAATGACATTTTTGTGGTAGACCGCGGATGGCAGCGGGTGTTTAAATTCAAAAACAGCAGTCCCGGAGAGGGCAGGGAAGTGGACCTGGGAAGGCGGGGACTAGCCACGGCAACCTTTGAAGATCCCCGTGGAATTCTGGCCGTTGATGGAGTGGTGTATGTTGTAGACTACCAGGCCAATCAGATACGGCGGTTCAAAATCTCGGTTTCGGAATCGGATATTCCTACGGAGCCTGGTGGGGAACAACCGTAGATCCGGTTCTGGCAAGAGATCCACTTCAAACAGAAAATAGAAAGCCGACATTGGGCGAATTTGCCTTGAAATCTAAAAAAAATAAAGCTAAATTATATGGCGTTTTGAATTAAGCTAAAAAAAGAATAAATGCTGGCCCAGTCGAGGCCCCTTTAGGCGGCGCACAAAGCACCGCCTTCATTCAATGTAGGCCTGGATCAGGTCGATTTGTGAAAGGATGGATGGTTGTTTTGCCCGCTTATAACGTAGCGGGCAATATATTGAATGTGATCACTGGGACGATCGAAGTTGTAGGCGATCCGGGCTGCATCCTTGTGGTGGATGATGGATCGACGGATGGCACTGGCCAGGTTTGCCGCCAGTTGCCGGTTGTTCTTTTACAACATCGCAAAAACCGGGGAAAAGGCGCCGCTTTAAGAACAGGCTTTTCATATGCACTGGACCGGGGTATTCAAAAGGTGGTCACCCTGGACGCCGACGGCCAGCATGATCCACGGTTCATCCCGCAATTTACAGGGTTGTTGGAGGAACAACAACTGGATCTTGTACTGGGAATCCGGACATTTGCGTTTTCCCAGATGCCGAAGGATCGGTGGTTGAGCAATCAGCTAACAAGCCTTTTGATTTCTGTTGTCGCGGGGAAGCGTATTGCGGATTCTCAATGCGGCTACAGAGCAATGAACCTGGAGATATACAGAAGGCTAAGGTTTTTTGCAAACCGGTACGATTTTGAAACGGAAGTGCTACTCAAATATTTGTTGCATGGCGCCAGGACCGGCTTTGTGGAAATATCCAGGATATATGGTGGACAGAAAAGCTCGATTAACAGATTGACGGACACGATACGCTTCATTCGGACGGTATTGCGAGTAGCGCTCTATGAATCCTGAACAAGTAGCCCAGTTTTTCGCGTCGCTCCCTAAAGAGGTGGTAACGGCCATCATCGCAATGATTCCAATCCTTGAACTGCGCGGCGCAATTCCCTGGGCGCTGGCATCTCCGCCCATAGGGGGCGGTTTGAGCTGGCAATCGGCCTATGTTTCAGCGGTCATTGGAAATTTTATCCCGGTCATTCCTATTTTACTCTTTCTGGAACCGGTTTCCAATGGACTCCGAAAATACCGACTTTTTGACCGATTTTTTGAATGGCTCTTTCGGAGAACCCGCAAAAAAGGCAGGCTCATTGAAAAATTCGAATTGCTGGGTCTGATGCTTTTTGTCGGAATTCCGCTGCCAGTAACCGGTGCCTGGACCGGAGCAGTGGCCGCATTTATTTTCGGCGTGCGGTTTATGCCGGCGGTTATGGCTATTTTTGCGGGCATTTGCCTGGCCGGAATTATTGTAACCCTGGCTTCGTTGGGGGTTATTTCGTTATTCTGAAAAACTCGGGGCGTAGCGCAGCCCGGTTAGCGCGCATGGTTCGGGACCATGAGGTCGGCGGTTCGAATCCGCCCGCCCCGACGATGGAAAAAGCTGAGGTCTGAACTCAGCTTTTTCTTTATTGGCCAGAAAAAATTCGGGAGAGGAAGGATGAACAGCATGCAGTATCCCTTCAAAGAAATCGAAAAAAAGTGGCAATCCTACTGGGAAGCGTCCAAGCTGTACGAAACAGATCTTTCGAAAACTGATAAAAAACTTTATGTGCTGGTCATGTTTCTGTATCCGTCGGGAGATCGACTGCACATTGGACACTGGTATAATTACGGGCCGACTGACACATGGGCCCGCTACAAACGAATGCAGGGGTATAATGTTTTTGAACCAATTGGATATGATGCATTTGGGCTTCCTGCGGAAAACTATGCAATTAAGAAGGGAATTCATCCTGCCATCAGTACTGCGGAAAATATCCGAAATATCCGGGAACAGCTGAAGGCCATCGGGGCCATGTATGATTGGTCCAAAGAAATCAACACAAGCTCTCCCGAATATTACAAATGGACACAGTGGATCTTTCTGCAGCTTTACAAAAATGGACTTGCTTATCGGAAAAAGGCTCCTGTTAATTGGTGTCCCAGCTGCCAGACGGTACTGGCAAACGAACAGGTCATCGACGGACGCTGCGAACGTTGCGATTCGGAAGTAACCCGTCGGGATCTTGAACAGTGGTTTTTCAAGATCACTGCCTATGCAGATCGTCTCCTGGAAGGACATGACCGGATCCAGTGGCCGGAAAAGACCATTATAATGCAGAAAAACTGGATCGGCCGCTCCGAAGGTGCGCTTATCACGTTTCAGGTGGCCGATTCGGACTTGACATTTGATGTTTTTACAACACGCCCGGACACGCTCTTTGGCGTTACATACATGGTTCTGGCTCCTGAACATCCACTGGTGGAAAAAATAACAACTCCTGAACAAAGGGATGAAGTCGCACGATATGTGGAATTTGCAAGGAAAGAAAGCGAAATTGAGCGAACATCAACGGAAAAAGAGAAAACCGGGGTATTTACGGGAGCCTATGCCGTAAATCCCATAAATAACGAAAAAATTCCCATCTGGATTGCCGATTATGTATTATTGAGCTACGGAACCGGAGCCATAATGGCAGTTCCAGGACACGACCAGCGCGATTTTGAATTTGCCAAGAAATTCAACCTGCCGATCCGCATTGTGATCTCTCCTGATCCAAACGTTTCGGATTACCCGCTCGAGCAAGCTTACACCGAAAAAGGATACATGGTAAACTCGGGCCCATTTAATGGCCTAACCTCCGAAGAGGGAGGCAAAAAAGTAACCGAATACCTGGAAAGGATAGGGAAGGGCAAATTCCATGTGGCCTACAAGCTGAGGGACTGGCTAATTTCCCGACAGAGGTACTGGGGGGCGCCCATTCCAATTATTTATTGTTCGGATTGCGGTGAAGTGCCAGTGCCCGAAGAGGATCTGCCAGTGGAATTGCCGATGGAAGTCAAATTTACAGGAAAAGGTGAATCCCCACTGGCCACGGTGCCGGACTTTGTAAACACCCAATGCCCAAAATGTGGTAAGCCGGCTCGCCGCGAAGTAGATACAATGGACACATTCGTCTGCTCTTCCTGGTATTTTCTACGCTATTTAACACCTCATCTTGATACCGCCCCCTGGGATCGTGATCTGGCGGATAAATGGCTTCCGGTTGATCAGTACGTAGGGGGGGCTGAGCATGCAGTGATGCACTTGTTGTATGCCCGTTTTATTACAAAAGTCATGTACGATCTCGGTTATATCGGTTTCGATGAACCGTTTCAACGCCTATTTCATCAGGGGGTTATTACAAACAAAGGCGCCAAGATGTCCAAATCACGTGGAAATGTGGTAAACCCGGACCAGTTTATCGAAAAATACGGTTCCGATGTTTTCCGTATGTACCTCATGTTCATGGGATCCTATGAAGAAGGCGGTGATTGGAGCGATGAAGGGATTACGGGAATTCACCGTTTTATAAACCGCATCTGGCGTTTTGTCCATGATTACGTCCAAAATCCGGCAAAGGGTGGGGAAGAAGAAAAGGCTCAGAAACTTGAGCGCATCCGGCATTACACCATCAAAGAAGTTACTCAGGATCTAGAACGCTTTCATTTCAATACTGCCATTAGCCGTCTCATGGAATTCTTCAATGCTCTCTCCTCATATCGGAACGAATTGCCAATCGAAAAACAAAACAAAAGCATCATGGATCGGTGCCTCGAAACTTTTATCCTCTTGCTTGCTCCCTTCGCACCACATTTTGGAGAAGAGATCTGGGAAAAACTCGGAAAAAAACCAAGCATCTTTAATGCCTCTTGGCCCAACTATGACGAAAAAATGTTGAAACAGGATAAAATATCCATTGTAATTCAGGTGAACGGAAAATTGCGCGATCAGGTTGTCGTTGATGCGGATGCGGAGGAAAATCAGATTTTTGAGCTGGCACAAAATGCCCCAAAGGCCAAAAAATACCTTCAGGGAAAAGAAATTATAAAAAGGATCTACGTTCCAAGAAAACTTGTAAATTTTGTTGTCAAATAGAGCGCAAATAGAACGCAAAAAAAGAGGGTTGAATTTCCTTTTGGGATGGGCTATTATACATAATATATCTTATGTGTAATATTGAAGCAAAAATTTTAAAGCGCCAAAAGCATCTTTTCACTCTTTTTTTTGATTGGCGATTCTAGCGGGCTTTCATTTATCCTGTTTAATTCTTCCTGTGCTCTTTCTTTTTCACTTAGTTGGATAAGGGCTTTCGCCAGTTCGTAGCGCGCGGCCAGGTTGTTTCGGTTTTTTCGAATTGCCTGACGCAGTGCCTCCTTTGCTTCGGTATACCGTTCCGTCCGGTTCAGGTTCTTTCCTTCCAGATAAAGTACCACATCATCAGCTTTTCCAAGATTTTTCGCCTTTTTGAGAATTTCAAGAACGTCTTCCGGTTTTCCAATCCGATCGAGAACGAGTGCTAATTCTTTATAATAAAGGCCCTTGCGTGGGTTTTTTAGGATGGCACGTTTCAGAGCAAGAAATGCTTCTCTTAGTCTCCCACAGCGGATCAGAGATTCCGCATGCAAAAAGTGGGCTATGTCTGTATTCGTGCGGCGAGCATATTCTCCAAAGTAGCGCGAAGCAAGAAGGTGTTTTCCTTCCAAATATGCTCCCATTCCCTGCGCATAGAGGCGGTTCGCACTTGTCCCCTCATCACCATCAGCAGGTTGCTGCGGCATTTCTATGGAAGAAAAAAGCGCCTTTTTGGCATATTGGCCAAAAGGACCGCTGGGATCCAGCTCCAGCACCTTTTGAAGGTGCTCTTTTGCCTTTTCCCGTTCGCCCATTAGAATATTGAGTTTTGCAATTCCAAGATACCCCCTCGGTTCATCTGGATACAGTTCCACAACTTTCTGGAAGGTTTTGATGGATTCTTCAAAATGTCGCTTGACGCCGTAGATAGCCGCAAGATGAAGGAGGGCCAACTTATGTTTCGGATTTAATGCGAGGGCCTTTTGAATATATTCCTCGGCCAGATCAAAGCGACGCAGTTTCATGTAGGAAGTTCCGAGAACGATCATAGCTTTGAAATGCCCAGGCGATAGCTCCAGGAGACGTTCCAGAAAACGGACTGCCTCCTCATATTGTTTCATTTCGAAGTTGATCAGACCGAGGCTATACAGTACCTCAACTTCTTCAGGATCTACCTCCAGGGCCTTTTTCCATAGCGCAATTGCATCCTGAAACCGCTTTTGTTTGTAGAGAGCTACCGCTTTGGAATGGATGTTCCGGATCGTATCATTCATTCTTTGTTATTCCAGCTCTACAACGATGGATTGGATCTCCTGAATGGCTTTATCGATTGGAACATAGCGCCGCTCGTCGCTTCGGCGGAATTTGATTTCCACCTGATTTTTCTGAATATTTTTTTCGCTGATAATGACCTGCAGTGGCATACCCAGCAGGTCCGCATCCCTGAATTTGAATCCCGGACTGAATTCCCTATCGTCCAGCAGGACATCCACACCATTTTGTTGCAATTCTTCATAGAGCCGGTCTGCAAGTTTTTTTATTTCGCTGTTTTTATAATTGATAGGAACAATATGAACCAGAAAAGGCGCCAGAGCTTTGTTCCAGCAAAGTCCTTTGTCATCCGCATTTTGTTCGATAAATGCCGCAACGATGCGCTCTACACCAATCCCGTAGCTTCCCATAACAATGGGTTTTTCTTTCCCATCAGCGTCCAGGAAGGTTGCTCCCATGCTCTCAGAATATTTGGTTCCCAGTTTGAAAATATGCCCCAGTTCGATTGCCCTGACAATTCGCAGCGGTTCGCCACATTCCGGACAAAAATCACCTTCCTGTACAAGTGCCACATCGACAACTGCACGGACGGAAACGTCCCGACAGATGTCGATGCCTTTTATGTGGTACTGGTCCTTGTTTGCTCCCGATACAAAACCCGATTGGTTCTCAAGAGTCTTATCGACATAGATTGGGATATTCTTGACGCCAACTGGACCAATAAAGCCTACCGGTGCGTTGAGATATTTTTGAACTTCCTCATCGGTGGCTGGTCGGAATTTGGGGCCAAAATTGGCTATCATTTTGGACTCATTCACATCGTGATCGCCGCGTATCAGTATCATAACCGGCTCAGAATCAATAACAAAAAGAAGGGACTTGATGAAATGCTTTTTTTCCAGTCCTAGAAATTCAGAAACCTCCTCGACTGTCCGTTTCTCTGGAGTGTAAACTTCTTCCAGCTCCGTGTTCGACAAATCATCTTTCGGCTCAACGCGAAACTGTGCGATCTCCACATTTGCCGCGTATCCGCAGCGATCGCAGAGTGCGCAAGTATCCTCCCCTGCATCGGATTCCACCATAAATTCCTGAGATGCAGACCCTCCCATCAGACCACTGGAGGCTCCCACGATAAAAAATTTCAACCCACAGCGGCTAAAGATTTTTTTGTATGCTTCTGCATGTTTGTTGTAGCTGATATCAAGTGCCTCTTCCGAAACATCCAGGGTGTAAGAATCCTTCATGATGAACTGTCGGGTCCGGAGGACACCCGAGCGAGGCCGCGGTTCATCCCGAAACTTATTCTGAATTTGGTACCAGATCTGGGGCAAATCTTTATAGGAGCGGATTTCATTCCGTGCGATGGCACAGATCACCTCTTCATGCGTGGGAGCCAGACACATCCCCCTGCCCTTCCGGTCCTTTAAACGAAAAAGCTCATCGCCGAAATCGGTCGCGCGCCCCGTTTCCTCCCAAATGTCAATGGGATTTAGGGCAGGCAAATAGAATTCCTGTCCGCCAATGGCGTCCATCTCTTCGCGGATAATCTGCATAACCTTTCTCATTATTTTCCAGCCCATTGGCAGATAGGAATACACACCAGCGGCCAGCATGCGGATCATTCCCGCCCGCAGCATAAGCTGATGGCTTCTGATGACAGCGTCGGAAGGTGTCTCTTTCAGTGTGGGAATAAAATATTCAGACAGGCGCATACCCTTTTCCCTCTCTCCAGTTCAGAACAGTTCCGGAAGTAAAAAGTGCATATAAGAAAAAAGTGCGCCAGAGAGGACTCGAACCTCCAACCTGTGGCTCCGGAGGCCACCGCTCTATCCGGTTGAGCTACTGGCGCACGCGATAAAATCGATAACAAATATAAAAAAATATTGGAATTTTGTCAACTCGAACTTGCCCCTTAATTTTCCGCCCTTCTTGCTCTTTTCAAATAATTTTTCGCCGCCATCAGCGTATTTTTCATCAGCATCGTAATGGTCATGGGCCCTACCCCTCCTGGTACCGGCGTAATAGCCGCCGCTTTTTCTTTTACAGCTTCAAAATCCACGTCGCCAACCAACCGGTAACCTGACTTTCGCGAGGGATCCTCTACCCTGTTGACGCCGACATCCACCACCACTGCTCCCTCCCTAACCATCTCTGCGGTAATAAACCGTGCCCTGCCTATTGCCGCTATCAGAATATCTGCCTGCTGCGTAATATTGGAAAGGCTTTTTGTCCTGGAGTGACAAACGGTTACAGTGGCATCGGCCCATGGCGCCTTCTGCATCAGTAGATTGGCAAGTGGTTTTCCAACAATGTTGCTCCTTCCTACAATCACCACATGTTTTCCGGCAACAGAAATTCCGCTTCGCCCCAGCAGTTCCAGGATCCCAGCCGGTGTGCAGGGCCAAAAACACTCCTGTCCTAGCACCAGCTTTCCCACATTTACGGGATGAAAACCGTCCACATCTTTTTCCCAGTGAATTGCCTCAATAATCCGATTGGGGTCGATGTGTTCCGGCAGCGGCAGCTGAACCAGTATGCCATGGATTTTTTCGTCCCGGTTAAATTTTTCGATGTGGGAAAGCAAATCGTCCTGTGACGTGTCGGCCGGCAGATGCAACGATACCGAATAATAGCCCAGGGTTTCCGCAGCTCGGTTTTTGTTCGTAACATAGACTTTCGAAGCCGGGTCGTCTCCTACCAGGATGACGGCCAGGCCGGGTATTATGCCTTTCGCTTTCAGCTCCATTACCTCGCGGGCCAATTCTTCTCTGATCTCCGCAGCGATCTTCTTTCCGTCAATTATCTTTGCACCCACAGTTTCAATCCTCCTTCAAGGCAGGTTAATTCGCTGGATTTTCGTCGCTCTGCCCGTTTCTGCATCAATATCAATCAGAACCGCACAAAATCTAAGATTTTCTCTTGCCAGTTCATATTTCTGATTCGTGGAATAGATGAAGCGGTGGAGGGCCACATTTTTATCCATGCCAATAACCGAATCAAAAGCACCCGTCATACCTGCATCGGTGATGTAGGCAGTCCCTTTGGGAAGTATTCGTTCATCTGCCGTTGGAACGTGCGTATGCGTCCCAATAACAGCACTCACTTTCCCGTCCAAATGCCAGGCCATCGCCATCTTTTCCGCCGTTGCTTCGGCATGAAAGTCCACAAGAAGATTGCACGTTTCTTTTTTCAGCCGGGCGATCTCCTGCAAAACCACTTCAAAGGGATTATCGATCGGCGCCATAAATGTTCGCCCTTGTATGTTGATGACGCCCAGCTTATTCCCCTGAGCATCTTCAATAATACTTGAACCCATTCCCGGATTACCCTTCGGATAATTCGCGGGTCGTAGAACTCTGTGATCGGTGCGCAATACTTTTACAGATTTGAAGGTATCCCAGATATGGTTACCGCTTGTAAGAAGCTGAATGCCCATGTTGAGCAGTCGCATCAGATCGTTCTGGGAAATTCCTTTGCCACCCGTCACATTTTCGCCATTGGCGATGCAGAAATTGACACTGTATCGCTTCAGTAACCCGGGCAGTAGTTTCTCAGTAATCTGTATTCCGGGCTCTCCCACAATATCTGCGATGAACAAGACGCGGATTTTTTTTTCGGACTTTTTGCCCAAAAGCTATGACTCCTTTCTTCCTTCTTTGCTATTTCGCGTAATCTACAACGCGGAACTCGCGGATTACTGTGATTTTGATTTGTCCAGGATATTTCACCTCTTCTTTGATCCGGTTTGCAATTTCTATGGCCAGCTGATCTGCAGCCAAGTCATCTACTTTTTCCGGATCTACAATTACACGGATTTCTCTGCCAGCCTGGATGGCAAATGCGCGCTTTACGCCCGAGAACTCCTGGGCAAGATTTTCAAGTTTATGAAGCCGCTGAACGTACTCTTCCAGTGTTTCCCGTTTGGCACCGGGACGGTAGATGGAGATTCGGTTCGCGGCCTGAACCAGCACAACAATGGGTGAAATAATCGCCGTGTCGGGATTTCCCATGGCAGCAATGGCGTTTTGGACAACGGGTCCTTCGCCATACCGCTTGGCCAGCTCCACTCCCTGTTGCGCAATGCTTGCTTCAGATCCTCTGGTTACAGAGCGGCCAATATCGTGCAGAAGCCCCGCGCGTTTTGCCAGCATCACATCCAACCCAAGTTCCGCTGCCATGTGTCCCGCTAAGTGGGCAACCTCGATGCTGTGCTGCAGAACGTTTTGACCGTAGGTTGTATAATATTTCAGCCGTCCCAGGGCTTTAACCAGCTCGGGATGCAAACTGTGGACGCCCGTATCCATCACTGCTTGCTCTCCCGCCTGGATCACTCGCTCTTCCATCTCTTCGCGGGCCTTTTCCACCACATCTTCAATTCTGCCCGGGTGAATCCGGCCATCGCTGATGAGCTTTTCCATGGCAATTTTGGCCGTTTCCCGCCGGATTGGATCGAAGCAGGACAGGAGAATAATTTCAGGAGTATCGTCAACAATAACTTCTACGCCGGTAATCATTTCGAAAGAGCGAATATTCCGCCCTTCCCGTCCAATGATCCGCCCTTTCATTTCGTCGTTGGGCAAATGAACGACCGAAACCGTCGTTTCCACAGCGTGATCGATGGACGTCTTCTGAATTGCTTCAATGATCAGTTCTTTGGCCTCGCGGTGCGCTGTTACCCGCGCCTGGTCACGGATATCTTTCATAATTTCTGCTGCTTCTTGCCGGGCCTTTTCAATCAAATCATCAATCAGCCGCTGCTTGGCCTCTTCCTTCGTTAATCCTGAAATCTCTTCTAGTTTTTTGGTCTGTTCCTCAAGGGCGCGGTCCAGCTCGCGGATTTTTTCTTCCAGTTCTTTTTCCCGCGCGAAAATCTCCTTCCGCAACCGGTTCAGATCTTCTTCTTTTTTCTTGAGAAAGTCTGCCCGCCTGTCCATATTGGCTTCCCGGGAAGCAATTTGGCGTTCTAGCCGCTGCAATTCGCTGCGGCGCTGGCGTGTTTCGCGCTCAAATTGCTGTTTGAGACGGTACCACTCGTCTTTGGCTTCTAGGATCTTCGTCTTTTTAATGCTTTCTGCTTCCCGTTCCGCCTCACGGATTATTTCCTCTGCGCGGCGGTGGGCATTTTCAATCTGCCGTTTCCCCACACTCAACCGCAGAAACCTTCCAAGCAGAAAGGCTGCCACGATGCCGACACCGGCCAGAATCCAACCGAGTACTGTCATTTCAACCTCCACATAAAAAAATCCCCACTTTATCGCATTCCCGGAGCCACCATCAGGCCCTCAAGAAATACATAAAGTGGGGATGGAACAAATCTCAAAAAACGCCAGAACTACACGTCTTGCAGTTTCTGGAGCAGCGTTTTTATGCGCTTCTCATACTGCTCAACAAGTTCCTCTTTTTCGGAGATCGCCTTAAACAGTTCGTCCGTAATATTCAAAGCAGCGAGAATGGCTACCTTGAGCGCAGATTTTACGGCAATTTTTTTGTCCACTTCCCGCATTTTTTCATCCACGTACTCAGCAACGCGGCGGATATATTGTTCATCTGCCACGCCGCGAATCGGATATTCTGTCCCGTAAATGTTCACCCGAACCGTCTTCTTCTCCTGTTCCATGCACGCATCCGCCGCTAAAGGAGATCCTCAATGGCATCCAGTTTTTGCAAAAGGCTTTCTATCTTTTCGCGCAGCCGCTCTTCCCGCCGCTGCACCTCTTCGACAGGGATTGCCCTTTTTTGTGACTGCTCCAGCTGTTCTTCAAGCATCCGAATGCGCTCTTCCCGATCTTTCAACTTTGATGCCAGTTCCCGGTTTTCCCCATGAAGACGTTCGCATTCCACTTTCAAGCTTTTACACTGCTCAATCAGCTGGAGGACCTTTTCTTCAAGCCTGTCGATGTTCGTATGCATCCTTTGCTCTCAGCCCTTTGCAACGGTTTACGTTCTCAATTCGGCGCCCAAGGTTTCCTTAACCCCCTTCAGTATGTCTTGAATGGATTGCTGGATTTCCTCGTCACTCAGCGTCCTTTCATGATGCTGGTAACGCAATGCAACGGCGATACTCTTCTTCCCACGAGGAACTTGTTGCCCCATGTACACATCAAAAATATTGACATCCCTGAGAATTGTTCCACCCCACTTCTTAATTTCCTCAACGAGCCGTTCCCCCGGCAATTGAAGATCAACCACAAAGGCAAGATCGCGCCGCACCCACGGAAAACGTGGTACAGGCTCAAATTGCCTCTGCCAACTAATGATAGAAAGAATTTCCTCCAAATTCAATTCAAAAATGTAACAGTCCGCTGGCAAATCATAAGAACGTTTAAAGTGCTCTCTTAATTTTCCCAGAATACCCACCTGCCTTCCATTGCTAATTACCTCCAATACTGGCTCTTCGACAGCCCAATGTTTCTGACACGGAGCAAATGTAACATCAGTATGAATTGAACGAAAAAAGGCTTCCACAAGGCCTTTGAGATCGAAAAAATCTACCTCGCGCGGTTTGTGTTTCCAGTGTTCCGGTGCCGTAGCCCCTACCAGCACCCCGGCAAGATGTAGCTCTTCCCGATGAGCTCCCTCCTCCACGAAAAAGGTTTTGCCAATTTCGAAGAGAAAAACCGACTCGTGCTGGCGAAAAAGGTTGTACTGGGCCAGGCGCACCATCGACGGGATCAGTGAAGGCCGCAACACGGCCATTTCTTCACTCAAAGGATTCATCAAACGGAGCGTTGCCCCAGGAAATGCCTGAAGAATGGGATCAGAGGATGAAACCATGCTATTGCTTACGGCCTCACTGAGCCCCCTTCCCACAAAAAAACGGCGGATTTCTCGCAAAAACCGCTCTTTGCGGTTCACTTCAGCTGTAAACGTCAGATGGGAATCCATTTTTTCCGGGATCGTATCATAGCCGATCAAACGGGCGATCTCTTCGATAAGATCGATCTCTCGCGTCAGATCTGGCCGAAAGGTTGGAACGGTTACCCGGAAACGGCCGGCACCTTGCTGTTCACCATTTTCCGGTTCTACCCCGCATTCCAAGCGATGAAGGAGATCCCGGACGTCCTCCACAGCCACAGGGCGGCCAAGGATCTTTTCAACCCGCTCATGACGAAGCAAAACCTGGGCCGGCCGGATGGGACGCGGATAGGCGTCGACCACCCCTTTCAAGAGGGTTCCCCCGGCAAGCTCGTTCATAAGCTGGGCAGTGCGGTTAATTACCTGAACCGTATCGTTGGGATCGACCCCCCGGCTGAACCGCATGGACGATTCAGTGGAAAAACCGAGACGGGAGGCGCTTCTGCGGATGAATTTGGGATCAAAATATGCACACTCGATCAGCACATCACGGGTGGACAGGCGGACCTCTGAATTCAGCCCCCCCATGATGCCACCAATTGCCACAGGCCGGACACCATCACAGATCAGGACGGTCCGGTCATCCAGTGTGTGCCCTTTCCCGTCTAGGGTAACAAACCGTTCCCCGTGGCGCGAAAACCGGACCACAATCTTTCCTTTTTCGATCAGGCTGAAATCGAAGGCGTGGAGCGGATGCCCCGTTTCTATCATCACATAGTTTGTGACGTCAACAATATTATTGATCGCGCGGATGCCAACCTGCCAGAGCCGCCAATGTATCCAGGCTGGCGAGGGCCGGATTTCCACATTCCGCAGCAGCCGGGCTGCATACCGAGGGCATCCTTCAGGCGCTTCAATTTCAACCACCACCAATTCTGAAGTGGGCGGGTCCGTTTCTTTCACATAGATCTTCGGCTTCCGCAGCGGCACATCCAGCGATGCTGAAATCTCCCTCGCGATGCCCAGAATGGATAGGCAGTCCGGCCGGTTGGGTGTGAGATCAATTTCGAAAATCCAATCTATTTTGGGAATGTAATGCGAAAGGCGGGTACCCTTTTCCCAGTTTGGGTCGCCAAGTATGGGCTCTTCCGCGTCCGATAAGCCGAGCCGCTGATAGCTGGCCAATTCCCATTCTCCGTTTTCAGAAACTGGGATCAAAACAATCCGGTCGCCTTTCTTAAAAGGGAATCCCTTGCGCTTAACGTTAAAAGCTGCAGATCCATCTGTTGCGGTGATTTCTGTCTCACCGACTTCCAGCACTTCGGCAATGGCTGCGGAAGAAACGTCATATTCCCGTTTTTCAACAGAATCAACCTCCAGCCCCAGCATTGTGAGGTGTTGAGCAAGTTGCTCTGGCGAAAGATCAAAATCCACAAATTCTCTGAGCCAGGAATAACTGCAGCGCATTTCGCCTCTCAGAATTGCTCCAGAAACCGAAGATCATTATCGAAGAAATAGCGAATATCGTTAATACCATATTTAAGCATCGCGATTCTCTCGACCCCCATCCCAAAAGCATAGCCGCTGTATTTTTCCGGGTCGTATCCCACATAGCGGAACACTTCCGGATCCACCATCCCGGCACCACTAATTTCCAGCCAGCCCGAATTTTTGCACGTTTTACAGCCTTCCCCTTTACAGATGATGCAGGTCATATCGCACTCGGCACTAGGTTCGGTAAAAGGAAAGTAGCTCGGGCGGAAACGGATCTTTACATCTTCGCCGAACATTTTTTTTGCGAAAATAGCAATAATGCCTTTGAGGTCGGCGAAGGAAACATCCGTATCCACGCAGAGTCCTTCCACCTGGTGAAAGAATGGTGAATGGCTTGCGTCCGGCGTGTCTTTCCGATAACATCGGCCCGGTGCAATCATGCGAATGGGGGGCTCCCTTTTCTCCATAACCCGTATTTGTACAGGAGATGTATGAGTGCGAAGGAGCAAGCGATTATCCAGGTAAAAGGTGTCGTGCATTTCCCGTGCAGGATGATCCGGAGGGATGTTGAGGGCTTCAAAATTGTAGTAATCCGTTTCAACTTCAGGCCCTTCTTCGATGGAAAAGCCCATTTCCGAAAAGATGTCCTTGATTTCTTCGAGCGTTTGCGTGATAGGATGCAGGCGCCCTATAAAAGGAACATATCCGGGCAGGGTGACGTCGATTTTTTCTTTTTGGCGTTCAAGCTGTTCGAGTTCTTCGGCACGGGATTTGAGAGCCTGCTGAAATGAAGTCCGAAGCGTATTCAGTTCCCTGCCGATGGCAGGCCGATCTTCAGGAGGAAGTTTTCCCAGCAAAGAAAACTGGGACTGGAGCAAGCCTTTCTTGCTGAGGTATTTAATGCGAACCTGCTCCAGCTCCTTCGGACTGGAGCAGGCCGCCAGATCCTGTTCAAACGAATTTTTAATCTGTTTAAGCTCATCGAGTTTTTGGTTGAGGTCAATTTCACCCATTGCAGTTTGTCCTTAGGCTCCTTTTACGCGCGCCGCCAGCTCCGCAAAGGCCTGTGGATCGCGCACGGCCATATCCGCCAGCACTTTGCGGTTCAAATCAATATTCAGCTCTTTCAATCCGTGCATAAACTGAGAATAAGAAAGGCCGTGCTCCCGGGCCGCTGCGTTAATGCGAATGATCCACAACCGGCGAAAATCACGTTTCCGCTGACGGCGGTCCCGGTAGGCATACTGTAGCGCCCGCTCAACGGCTTCTTTCGCATTGCGATACACATTTTTCTTCCGACCCCAGTACCCTTTGGCCAGTTTCAGCAGCTTTTTGCGGCGCCGCCGAGTAGCCACATTATTCCTTGCTCTTGGCATTTCTTTCTACCTCCCTCTGCTATACACAAATCATCCGTTTTACCTTTGCCTCATCCACGTCTGCAACATATCCAGCCTTGCGGAGGTTCCGTTTTCTTTTGGCAGACTTCTTGGTGAGGATATGGCTTTTGTACGCTTTGTAGCGCTTAATCCGTCCCGTTGCAGTCACACGGAAGCGCTTTTTTGCCCCACGGTTCGATTTCATCTTTGGCATTTCTTGTCACCTCACTTTTTCATGAAAAAAGCCACCAGATTCCGCCCTTCTTCCACAGGTCCCTTTTCCAGCTTGGCGATATCCGCCAGTTCTTCCTGGACCCGCTCCATCAAACGGTAACCAAATTCCTTGTAGGCCATTTCCCGGCCACGGAACATGATGGTTACCTTCAAGCGGTTTCCATCCTCCAGAAACTCGCGTGCATGACGGATTTTGTGAAGAAGATCGTGCTCTTCGGTTTTGGGTCTGAGCCGAATCTCCTTCACGTGAATGACATGCTGCTTCTTCCGTTGATCCCGCTCTTTTTTACTCAGCTCATACCGGAACTTCCCGAAATCCATGATCCGGCATACCGGTGGATTGGCCTGAGGGGCCACTTCCACCAGATCCAGCCCGTATTCATCTGCCTTATCCAGCGCCTCTTCCAACGATACAATGCCAATCTGTGTCCCGTCCGGTCCTACGAGCCGCACGCGGCTCGCTCGGATTTCGTCGTTGACCCGAAAGCGAATGTCCTTAATGTTCCCTCCCCTTCATTAAGTTTCGAGTGATTTTTCCGCAACCTCTTTCTTTATTTTCTCGATGAAAGCATGCAGGGCCATCTGACCGATATCTCCTACCCGCCGCTGACGGACCGCAACCTGCTCCGATTGGACCTCACGATCCCCTATTACCAGCATATAGGGTATCTTCTGTGTTTCGGCCTCGCGGATTTTGTACCCCACCTTTTCATTCCGGCTATCCAGTGCACTGCGAATCCCGGCAGCTATAAGCTGATCATGACACTGTTGGGCATATTCATGTTGTCGGTCTGTGATGGGAATGACCACAACTTGGGTCGGTGAAAGCCATACCGGAAAAGCACCGCCGTAGTGTTCGATCAAGATGCCAAAAAATCGCTCCAGCGATCCCAGAAGAGCCCGGTGAATCATAATAGGACGGTGGGGCTGGCCATCATCACCAATATACTGAACATCAAAACGTTCCGGATTGTTGAAATCCACCTGGATCGTTGTACACTGCCAGTACCGTTTCAGGGCGTCGCGGATTTTTATATCGATCTTGGGTCCATAAAAAACGCCTTCTCCCGGATCAATTTCATATTCCAGGTTCCGGATCTCGAGGGCCTGTTTCAGGGCATTGGTTGCCAGCTCCCAGTTTTCCTCAGTGCCCACATATTTTTCCGGACGCGTGCTTAAAAAGATTTCGTACTCGGTGAAACCGAACGTCCGCAGAAAGAACATGGTGAAATCCAACAGCCGGAGGATTTCTTCCTGGATCTGATCCGGCCGACAAAAGATATGAGCATCATCCTGGGTGAACCCGCGGACGCGCAGCATACCATGCAAGACTCCCGAACGCTCGTACCGGTACACTGTTCCCAGTTCGGCCCAGCGAATGGGCAGCTCGCGGTAGCTGCGGATTTTGGATTTGTAGATTGTGATATGGAACGGGCAATTCATCGGTTTTAATTCATATTCCACGTCGTCAATCACCATGGGAGCATACATGTTTTCCCGGTAAAAATCCACATGCCCGCTCCGCCGCCAGAGGTCAAGTTTTGCGATATGCGGTGTGTAAAGAAGTTCATACCCAGCCTTAAAATGTTCCTCTTTCCAGAAAGATTCGATCAGGTGGCGGATAAAAGCCCCTTTTGGATGCCATAGAATAAGCCCCGGACCAATCTCTTCGCTAATGGAAAAGAGGTCGAGTTCCCGCCCCAGCCGGCGATGATCCCGTTTTTTGGCCTCTTCGAGCAGGTGCAGATGTTCCTCCAGCTGCGACTTTTTCGGGAATGCTACCCCGTAAATGCGCTGGAGCATTTTGTTTTTCTCGTCACCGCGCCAGTAGGCACCGGCAACATTCAAGAGTTTGAAGTGCTTGATGTAGCCGGTATCTGGCAGGTGAGGCCCCCGGCATAAATCCACAAAATTGCCCTGGCGGTATACCGAAACCCGGTCTTCATCCTCCATTTCCTGAAGGATTTCAACTTTATAGGTTTCGTTCAAATCCGAAAACAGTTTTACGGCTTCGTCCTTTGGCAGCTCTTCCCTTTGAATCCGGAGTTTCTGGGAAGCAAGCTCTTTCATCTTTTCTTCCAGCTTTTGAAGATCTTCCGGCCCCAGAGAACGGTCCAGATCAATGTCATAATAAAATCCGTCCTCGATCGGCGGGCCGATGGCCAGTCTGGCTTCGGGAAAGAGTTCTTTTACGGCTTGCGCCATCAGATGAGAAGAGCTGTGCCAGAAAACCTCCCGGCCCTCAGGATCATCGAATGTAACCACTTCCAGCGCACCCTCTCCGTGCAAAGGCCGGGTCAGGTCTACAATCTGGCCATTCCACCGGACAGCCACCGCTGTTTTGAGCCATTTTGGCTCATGCTCGCGCAGCAGCTCCAGGGCGGTGCGGCCATCTTCTGTCTCAATCCATTTACCGTTCGGTAGTCTAACCTTCATAAAACAGTTTGCTCAATAAAAAATTTGCCACGGGATTTTCAGAGACGTGGCTAACCCCAATAAAATACTCGAATTAAACGCTAAAAATGATACATTCTTTTATACAAAATTTCAAGAAAAAATGCGTATTTAACTTAGAGCTTCCATCTATTGAAAAATAACAAAAGAGCCACCCAAGAGGATGGCTCCTTTACCGTGGGCGATAGTGGACTCGAACCACTGACCTCTTGCATGTCAAGCAAGCGCTCTAACCACCTGAGCTAATCGCCCACAAGGCCTTCGGACCAGGTGTGCCGAGGGCCGGAATCGAACCGGCACGTCCCAAAGGGACACGGGATTTTAAGTCCCGTGCGTCTACCAATTCCGCCACCTCGGCCTTTCTTGAGGCGGCGGGCGGATTCGAACCGCCGAATAACGGTTTTGCAGACCGTCGCCTTAGCCACTTGGCTACGCCGCCTTAAAAGAAATGGGCAACTTCTCACCGTTGCCCATGTCAAAGAGCGGGAGACGGGACTTGAACCCGCGACCTTCTCGTTGGCAACGAGAAGCTCTACCACTGAGCTACTCCCGCCTGAATCACGATTGAAATATAAAAAATACAACAACCTGATGCAATATTTTTTTGTTTCCCCTTCCGCGGCCCCATCCGTCCTCCTATCTACTAAATCGGGCAAAATAAATTTTTCTTAACATTGAAGATTTCTTGGCTGCATTTCTATTTGCATCCATCTCTTTGATGCTTTAACAAATAGTGCTAGCACTCATCTTTCTTTTTTCATCCGAATTCCCCCCACCTCCCCTGGATGGTGAGAGGGCCCTTTTGCTAAAAACCTTGCTTCTTTTGGCAAGGATTCGTAATATTTGAGAACACAAACCCGCAGAGGCTGTATGATTACAGGGTTTCTTGTTTTGCTCCTTACTGTATACGGATTGATTCTGATGTGGCTTTTTTGGGGTCTGAAAAAAGCAAAAACACCTCAATCCCCTGCGGCAATAAATGATCCGGTTCCGGATGTATCGGTCATTTTGGCTGCGCACAATGAGGAGAAAAATTTGCCGCGGTGCCTGAGCGCTCTGGCGAAACAGGATTATCCCAAACATCGCATGCAGGTCATAGTGGTCAACGATCGCTCCACCGACCGTACTGGCGTTATTGCGGAAGAATGGGCACACCGGGATCCGCGATTTCACGCAATCCACATCCGGAAAACTCGGGGTGACAGACCGCCCAAGAAATACGCTATTGAAAGAGGAATCCACCAGGCATCCGGAGAGATCCTCTTATTTACCGATGCCGACTGCATGCCTCCTGCTGGATGGGTGCGCGGCATGGCATCTTTGTTTTCACCGGGTACGGCAATGGTTGTGGGCATCACTTTTCTCCGTTCAGACAATACCTTCTGGAGCCGGCTTCGTTCTTTAGATTCTCTCTGGAACGGCCTGATCGCTGTGGCGTCTGCTGTTCAGGACTTTCCACTCACCTGTGGTGGTGGCAATTTAGCCTATCGGAAATCGGCCTTTGAGGCAGCAGGCGGTTTCCGTCAATTCTACCATTCCCTTTCTGGAGATGACGATCTCCTGATGCATACGTTTCACAAAAAACGGCTTGGAAAGATCGTACCCGCCATTGGATCCCATGCACTGGTTGTTTCAAATGCCCCCCGTACGTGGCGACAGCTGTTCCGTCAGAAACGCCGTCACCTTTCTGCCTCCAAGTATTATCCGGTCGAAAAAAAGATATTCCTGGCTATTTTCCAGGGCGGCATTTTGCTGCTTACGGCCCTTCCGATCCTGCTTACCGCCAGCGGACATTTATATTGGCCGGTTGCTCTTTTTGTTCTCTCCGCAAAATTGGCCATCGATCACCGGTTTTTGCAGTCTGGCTCCAGAATATTTGACCTCCGTGTCTCGTGGATCGATTTTCTGTTTTATGAACTGGTTTACCCTTTCGCGGTGGTAGTCTTTGCCATTTCGGGCTGGTTTGGCAAAGTTACATGGAAGTAGAATTAAGGATCTAAACTGATGCATTTTTTTATTTTGGGTATTACAATACTGGCGACCATTCTGGGATTGATTTACGGATTCCGTCTTTTCCAGTACTATCTTGGCCTCAGAGCACTCAAACCCGGTCTTTCACCCTATCAGCCCTCATTCAGTATTATCGTTCCGGCCCGTAACGAAGAGGACAAAATCGCCCGTTGCCTGGACTCTCTTCTCATGCAGGATTATCCGTCCACCAAATTCGACATCCACGTGGTGGACGACCATTCTTCCGATCGTACTCCTCTGATTGTCAAAGAATATATTCAACGGTTTCCAGGGAAGGTTTATCTCCATCATTTGTCCGATCGTCCCGTTCCCTGTGACACGGTGGGACAGCGCGCCTACAAAAAGGCGGCGGTGGAATGGGGCATTCAGAAGAGTAGAGGCGAAATCATCGCCACCATTGATGCAGACTGCTGGGCTCAACCCACCTGGCTCAAAACGATGGCACGCCATTTTGATAGGGACGTCGGAATGGTTTGCGGCTTCGTACTGATGCACCCCCACCTGGAGAAAAACCTGTTCCACAAACTGCAAGCATTGGAATTCCTTGGACTGGTCGGAGCCGGCGCAGGAAGCTTGGGGATGGGTGAACCGGTGGTGAGCAATGCCGCCAACCTCGCCTACCGCCGGCAGGTATTTGAGTCTGTCGGCGGATTTCGTGACATCGATCACCTTCCCTCCGGCGACGATGATCTTCTCCTCCAGAAGGTTCACCGCCTCACCCGATGGAAAATCCGCTTTGCGCCTGAAAAAGAAGCACAAAACTTCACCGATCCGGTTCCCACTTTGCGAGCATTCATTCAGCAGCGAAACCGATGGGCCTCGAAAAGCACGCATTACCGCAACCGCTGGCTTGTCTTTTTCTTGGCCTGTGTCTACTTCTTTTATCTGTATCTGTTTCTCGCCCTGCCTGTTTCTCTTATCACAGGGATGGCCTATCCGGTTCCCCTTTTTCTACTGATCTGGAAGGCCTTTTTCGAATGGCTCGTCGTCTCCAAAACCTGTAATCTTACAGCAAGAAATGATCTTTTGAAATACTTTCCGCTCGCGGAGCTGCTACAAATCCCTTACATTCTTTGGGTAGGTTTTATGGGCGTTTTTGGGAAATATTCTTGGAAGGGCCGCCTTTCCAAAAACTACCCGGGCTGGAAAGAACGGCCATTCCACAAACCCCATTCGGCGCGCTGTGTTCCGGAAGAAAAAGTTCAGAATGGCTGAGTCTTCCCGTATGAAATCCCTTTTCACACGCGTCCGTTACCACCATTATTTCCGCTTTTTCTATCCATCAGCAATAACCCGGATTCCCATCGCCGGTCAAAAAACCCTTTATCTCACATTTGACGATGGACCGCATCCCGAAAACACGCCGCATATTCTCCAGCTGCTCTCAAAATGGCGAATAAAGGCCACATTTTTTGTTACTGGAACATCGGTGCAGCAACATCCCGACCTTTTGCGTGATGTTGCCGGCCAAGGCCACGTTGTAGGCAATCACACCTATTCCCACCGCGCTATTTTATTGAGCAACGGTCGGTTTGAGCAGGAAATTCAATCAGTAAACGAGCTTCTCAGACAAATTCTCGGAAAGAGGGTTCGGCTTTTCCGTCCACCGTACGGCCGCATCTTTCCCTGGAATCTGCGCGTTCTCCAAAAATATGGATTGCAGCTTGTACTATGGGATATCCTATCACCTGATTACTTCCCGTCCGATGGCAAACGGCCTTTCCCAATAAAGCTTGTCCGAAACGGTTCCATTATTGTCTGTCACGATGGGTCGCCCCATGCTTCCGATTACTTATCCCGGCTGGAGCATTTCATTCATACGGCGGTCAAATCCGGGTATCATTTCCGGCCTGTTCCAGAAACGGTCAAAAAGAAGGTGGAAATGCGATGGCACTCAATCTAGTTTTTATTTATGCAGACGCAGATGTGTGGTTGCTGGAATTCTTTCTTTGCTTAATTCCCATAGTCCTCGGCTACGCAGAAATCCATTATCGGCTTCCGCTCATTCCCTCGCTTCTCTACCAGCCAAAACCGGAAATCCTTGCTGATATCCCCTACCGTGTCGAACCGGGACATCCGCTTCCCGTTTATATTCTTGCAAAGGATGCCCACCGTTTTCCTGCCGTGCTGGAACGAGCTGTCCTCAAGATTTGGAACGAAAGCGGTCACCAGTTTGAAAGTGAGCTCATACGGGATTCCATCCCTTTGACGACAAGTTGGTGGGAGTATTTGCATCACGTATCGCTGCCGGATTCATTTTGTGGCCATTTGAAAGCGGCCGTGGAGTTCGTTGTGCGTTACGGAAAGAAGCGGTCAAAATTTTACAACCATAATTACCGCCGCTTATCCTTCAAACCCTTTCAGATTTATGCATCTGAAGAAAATCTGCCTGCTACAGGAAGTATGCTTTGGGGCGACCTCCATGTCCATTCCAGCTATACATGCGATCAGGTTGAATTTGGCGCGTCCCTTCCAGCTTTGCGGGCGGCTGCTTCCGCACTCGGCCTTCAATTCCTGGCCATTACCGACCACTCCTATGATCTCGACGATCACCACCACAATTTTTTGCGCAACCATAGGGAGTTGCCAAAATGGAAAAAGCTGATCAAAGAAATTGAAAATTTAAACCGCAACCGCCAAGGAACAGACCCTATACTCCTTCTCGGAGAAGAAGTCTCCGCAAGGAACAGCAAGGGCGAAACGGTCCATTTTTTAGTCATCAACTCCAAACGCTTTTTCGCAGGAAGCGGTGACAGCGCAGAACATTACGTCCGCAAACGAACCGAGTGGAGTATCCATGAAATCCTCGACGCCCTCCCTGCCGAATCCATTGGAATTGCGGCTCATCCGGGTGTTATCCCCCCACGGCTGGAACAGATCCTTCTGAAGCGAGGATCTTATCAAGAAAACGATTTGGTCCATGAAAACCTGTCCGGGCTTCAAATTCTAAATGGTGTTCGGAACGATTCTTTTGAGCAAGCCAAAAACCAGTGGATTTCCCTCTTATTGAAAGGATACAGGCGCTTTATTTATGCAGGAAGCGATGCACATGGAAATTTTAACGGTTACCGGCAGATACGGCTTCCATTTTTCTCGCTTCATGAGAGTCGCCATCATCTTCTGGGGCAAAAACGTACGGGAGTTTTTCTCCATTCCGGTTTAATCTCTCCAACTGCCCTTGTTGATGCCTTAAGAAGTGGGTGCTGTTTTATCAGTGAGGGTCCGGCAATGGACCTTTGCCTGGCCTTAAATGATACCTGCTATAGGATGGGCGAAACGGCACCGCGAACAAATCTCATCATTTCCATGAAGGCAAATTCCACTGCTGAATTTGGGGCACTTCACGATATCCGGATTATCTGGGGCGATTTCGCCAAAAAGAAGGAATTTGTCATTTACCGTTTCCGGACAAGGTTGGTTTATGAATTTGAAAAATTGGTGGACTTCCATCCGCGGTCGGATGGCTATATCCGCATTGAAATAGAAAGCCGAAAAGAGAATGATTCCTTCAAGGCCTACAGCAACCCTATCTGGGTGCGAAAAGGGTAAGGCTTCATTCCCCAGTAAAACAGAAAAGGGAATTAGCTTGTGCTTTTGCTAATTCCCTTTATAGTTGGTCGGGACGGGCGGATTTGAACCGCCGACCCCATGACCCCCAGTCATGTGCGCTAACCGGGCTGCGCTACGTCCCGACAGATAAATTCAAAAGAGCAGCGATTTCTTTTATATCTTTTCGAATGTCCGCAATTTTCTTGCGGAGCTCCTCCCGGATACCCGGATCCGCATCTCCGCCGGAAGGCACCGGAATGACGATCTGATCCAGCGCTTCCGGTCGTTTCATAATCTCTTTTATCTTTTTTCTGGCCCCCTCAATTGTGTATTTCTCTTCGTACAGCAAATGTTTGATCAGTAGAATTAATTTAATCTCTCTGGGCCGATATGTTCGGTTCCCGGCTCTGTTCTTTGATGGTCTTAATTCTGCAAACTCCGTTTCCCAGTAACGCAATACATGTGGCTTAACATCCGTTAAGCGGCTTACCTCCCCTATTGAGTAATATAATTTTTCTATCGGTTTTGGTTTCATTACCATCGCCTTAAGCGGTAATAAGTATACTATTTTTTTGACGTTTTTTCAATATAATTTTCCCCATAATATCCCCGCAACCATTGCAACCACAGCGTCCCCGATGCCAGAAATGAAACCATATTTTGCAGCCATTGCCTCTTTTTTTTTGCCGACTCAAATTCCAGCAAACTTTTCAGGGATCTTTTTCCGTCAAAAAGATACACACCGTACCGGGGCAAAGTTAGCAACCTTGATCCCCGATGACATTCCTTTTTTGCCGTCATGGCGACGGCCACTTCAAATCCCGCCTCGCGTGCGGCCCTTGCCACCCGAGTATTCCATTGTCCAAACGGGTATGAAATTGACACTACGCCAATTCCAACATTATCTTCAAGCAATTTCTTTGAATAGTCCAGTTCCCGCTTTATTTCCTCTAAGGAAAGCCAGGCAAGGGATACGTGCCGGTGCCCGTGACAGCCGATTTCGATTCCGGCCTTTGCAATCTCCCGCAATTCTCCCCAATCCAAATGGCGGCAAGCGCCAGGATAGGAATAATAATCCCATGAAGCCCTTTTGCCCACATGAAACGTGGGGATAAAAACCGTTGCTTCCATACCACGGTCCGTAAGGAGCGGGAAAGCATGCTCAAAAAAGCAGCGCAACCCGTCGTCAAAGGTCAAAACAGCGCACGGAACGCGGCCCTTTTTCATCAAAAGATTCGGAACGTCTTTTAACTGCAGAGTCGATATTTTCCGCTTGGCAATCTGCGAAAGAAAATAGTCAAATTTCTGAGGAGAGACCCGTCCCACCGAAGGCAAAAAATGGTTGCACACATGGTGGAAGGCGAAAATGCGAAGTGGGATTTTCATTTCTGAGAATTCGCCAAAGAAAAATCAGCCTGATAGTCCCTGGCCGTTTTCTTCCGGCTTCAGAATGGTTAAATATAACTGATGATCATCAAACAGCTCTTCGGCAACGCTGTGAATATCTTCTTCGGTAACCGCATTGATGGATTGAATAATTGTTTCAATGGACAAAAAATCCCCCCGATAGATTTCCATTTTCGCCAGTCGGTTCATGCGTCCCGAGGTGCTCTCCAGCCCGAGGATGAGGTTCCCTTTCAGCTGATTTTTGCGTTTCTCCAGCTCTCCATTGTCCAGATGGTTTTCTTTTAGGTCTTTCAGCTCTTTTTTTACCAGTTCCACCGAAAGATCGATGTTTTCTGGATCTGTCCCCAAATAGACGCCAAAAATCCCGGTGTCCTTCAAAAAATCGGCAAATGAATAGATGGAATAGGCGAGCCCATGCTTTTCGCGAATGTTCTGAAAAAGCCGGGAACTCATTCCATATCCCAGAATGGTGTTCAGCAACAGAAGCGGGTACCGTTTGGGATGTGTGTAGTGAAAAGCTCTTCGGCCGATGCAGATGTGCGCCTGTTGAAATCGGTTTTTGACCACATTGGTGGCCGGGCGTTCCGGCGGAAGTTCTGGCAGATTCCGGCTGGAAGCGGAAGATAGCCGTCCAAGAAATTTTTCCGCGAGTCTGACGACATGATTATGATCCAGATTTCCCGCCGCTGCTACAACCACACGGTTGGCCGAATAGTTTTCGCTCATAAACCGCAGAATATCCTCCCGCCCCAGCCGCTGGACCGTCTCCTTTGTTCCAAGAATTGAAAAGCTAAGCGGGTGCGGTTTGAAAAGATCCTGTATAAATATTTCGTGAACGAGTTCGCTGGGAGTGTCTTCCAGCTCCATAATCTCTTCCAGCACAACTCCCTTTTCCCGCTCAATGTCGTTTTCATCCAGCCTCGGATGAAGTACGAGGTCCGACAGGATTTCCAGGGCGACTTCGATATTCTCATCCAGCACCTGTGCATAAAAGCACGTAAGTTCTTTGCTTGTAAATGCGTTGATGGAGCCACCGAGAGATTCGATGGCATCGGCAATTTCCAGAGAAGAACGGGTTTCCGTTCCCTTGAATACCATGTGCTCAACAAAATGGGCCACGCCATTGTACTCGGGCGCTTCATCGCAGGTGCCTGCCTGGATCCAGATTCCGATGGACACGGAGCGGACATGAGGAATCCTCTCCGTGACCACCCGAATGCCGTTATCCAGGATGGTCTTCCGGTAATTTTCCTGCACTTTCATGGTGGATTATCTTCTCCTTTTTGGCGGAGTGTGATGGCGTGGGCCGCGCCGGTTGGAAGGCATACCTTCCGGTTTGGGAATAAGGGCTTTGCGGCTTAAGGAATATTTTCCGTCCTCGCCAATGCTGAGCAGCTTTACTGCCACCTCATCGCCCACTTTCAGCACATCCTCCACCCGCCGCACATGCCGGTGATCAATTTCTGAAATGTGCAGCAATCCTTCCCGACCGGGCAAAATCTCGACAATAGCGCCGAAATCCATAATTCGCTTCACTTTGCCGATATAGGTTTTGCCCACTTCCGGCATGACCGTCAGCTTATCGATGATCTTTTTGGCTTCCTCCGCCGCAGCACTGTCCACGGCGGCAATGGTTACGGTCCCATCATTTTCGATGTCGATGGTCACGCCGGTTTTGTCGATAATCTCCCGGATGGTTTTTCCGCCCGGACCAATAACCAGCCCAATCGTTTCCGTTGGAATCTGCATGGTGAAGATTCTGGGTGCATAGGGCGAAATGGACTCGCGCGGATGATCCAGCGTTGCGTCCATTATATCCAGAATCTGCAGGCGGGCCTCATAGGCCTTCATCAGCGCCTCGCGCATGATGTCAAATGTGATCCCGGGGATTTTGATATCCATCTGAAATGCAGTAATCCCATCCCGGGTTCCGGCTACTTTGAAGTCCATATCGCCCATATGATCTTCGTCGCCCAATATATCGGTAAGAATAGCGACCTGTTCGCCTTCTTTAATCAACCCCATGGCAATGCCGGCTACATTGGTGCGGATGGGCACACCGGCATCCATCAGGGAGAGCGATCCGGCACAAACCGTAGCCATGGACGATGAGCCGTTGGACTCGAGAATATCCGACACGATCCGGATGGTGTACGGAAAGTCGGACTCTTCAGGAATCAGCGGCTTCAACGCCCGCTCGGCCAGCTGGCCGTGCCCGATCTCCCTGCGACCAGGCTCCCGCATCCGGCGGATCTCTCCCACACAGAACGGCGGGAAATTATAGTGCAACATGTAACGTTTCCAGGATTCACCGTCCAGTCCCTCGATTTTTTGCTCATCCATTTTGGTGCCTAGGGTGGTTGCGCACAGGCTCTGGGTCTGACCCCGTGTAAACAGAGCCGAACCGTGAGCCCTGGGAAGTATTCCAACCTCACATTCAACCGGCCGGATCTCATCCAGTCCTCGCCCGTCAATACGGTGGTGCTGTTCCAGGACCTGCTTGCGCATTTTTTCGCGAAGAATGTCCTCAACAATGTACGGGATGAATTGCAGACTGTCCTCAAAATCCCCGGCAAATTTTTCGGCTGCTTCTTCATTCAGGGCTTTTAAGAATCCCTTTCGCTCGGTCTTATCTGCAATGGTCAACGCTTCCGCGATCCTGGCGTCATACTCCTCACGGATGCGGTTCACCAGGTCCTCTGGAGGAACAATGTGGACGTAATCTGCTTTGGGTCTACCGGCCGCCTGAATGAGCTCTTCCTGCAGCGCAATAATCTTTACAATTTCCCTGTGGCCAAATTCCAGTGCCTGAATCATATCTTCCTCAGAAACCTCGCGGCTCCACCCTTCCACCATGAGAATGGAATCTTTGGAGCCGGCCACGACCACATCCATCTCGCTCTGTTCCAGCTGCTGAAACGTGGGATTGACGATAAATTCGCCATCAATCCGGCCCACACGCACCGAAGCGATGGGGCCCAAAAAAGGAATGGGAGAAATGGAGAGCGCTGCAGAGGCTCCGATTGTACCGAGCACATCCGCATCGTTTTCTTTGTCTGCCGAAAGAACGAATATAATCACCTGCACTTCGTTGCGGTAATCTTTGGGAAACAGCGGCCGGATAGGACGATCCGTAAGGCGCGCACTTACGGTCTCTTTTTCGCTGGGTTTGCCTTCCCGCTTGAAAAAGCCGCCAGGGATCTTTCCGGCCGCGTAAGCACGCTCCCGGTATTCTACTTGCAGCGGCATAAAATCCAGTTGCTCAACTGGTTTATCAGAAGCCACAGCCGTGGCCAGCACCATCGTTTCACCATACTGAACGGTTACCGCTCCCGAGGCTTGCTTGGCTACTTTTCCAGTCTCAATTATTAGCTTTCGTCCCCCAATTTCTGTTTCTACTCGGTGAACCATCAATCCTCCACTCCGTTTATTCCTTTAGATCGCTTAGCTTTAGTTTCAAACTGCTTAAATTATACGAACGAACTCTGTGAATTTTCTTCCTTGCTTTATTGGTTACATATGAGGTTTGGTTGTCGGCTTTTTTACCCCAGTAAAGAATTTCCTGAACATTACCGGTACTGTCAACCAGCGTTACACGGCAGATGGGCTTATCCAGCCCATATTGGGAAAGATTTGTGGCATTTTCGGTCACGATCTCCTCAGTCCGCAGCCGTTCCATTGTACCCAGCAGGCTGCTCATCCGCCAGCTTTTGGCTTTGGCGGTATCCGGCTGAACAATGGTCCAGGTATCCGATGAATCTTTTTCGACCCAAATGGTCGTATCGGCATAGGCAATTTCAACACTGGTGATGGCATTCCGGTCAAAACTAAGAATGTGTTTATCGCTGAACTCAAACAGCGATTTGGGAATATTGTCTACAAGGTAACCGCCGATCTTCATGACAGGATCACGGGAATCATCTTTAACGTAGTATTTGTCCGGCTTCACTTTCTTGCCAATGAGCAATTTCTTTTTGGCATCGTTTGGTGCCAGAATGAGTTCAATGGAATAATCCGGACGGAACAGACCATAGTCAGACAGGTATTTGGGATGCTCATCTACGAATTCATCGGCACGTTCAATTTCCAGCCGATTCAGGACCCGTTCAATGGCATCTTTATCCGCTTTGCGTTCCACGGGCGATGTCAGGTACCACTCGTCCCCGCGCTTTTCAACCACATAGGTTTTCCCTTTTACCCCAAAAACAATCTTTTTGACGTTGTCTTTTTCAAACTCCAGTACCTTTTTATTGCGGAGATTATAGAGCGTCTTCTCGCCCGTATTTGCAAGGGAACTGGTTGTCAAAACAACGCGCGGGTCACCGCTGATTTTTGCGAACGTATATGCACGGGTCGCATTCCGTTCTCCGATATAAACCGTATCGGCTGATTTGTCACGATACTCGAAAATCAGCGTAGCCTGGGCCGGATCCAGCCCAAATGGGCTCAAATCAGTAGCAGAGTCCGCCACAACCCGTTCAATTTTGGCATCCTTCAGAACGTTCAAAATACTGGTCACCTGGTTCTGATCCGCTTTCGTCTGAATGGGTTCCACAATGTGCCACGGTTCATCGCCGGTTCGGGTGATGACAATGGTCTGATCCGGTTTGATCAAGCGGATGGTTTGTACGCTGTCTTTTTCAAATGTGAGGAACTGTTTTTCGCGCTCAGCGCGCTCCTGGCGCACTTTCCCTCCGCGGATCTGGTAAATGTAATAGAACCCCGCCAGAAATACCAGAATTAAAAACAGTGTCAGTGTGGTACGCGGTTTCATCGCTCCCTACCCTCATCTCCTCCTTTTAACGTAGATTCCAACACCCGTCAGCAGGATCAGAGCAGGAAAGATGATCACGCCAAAGATCAGCACAAAGCGCGACTGAGCTTTCGTCATGTTTACCCGCCGGTCTTCCGGCTCGCGCGGCCGAATGGAGACAAGGTCTTCCTCTTCGGCCAGCCAGGATACCATACTCAAAAACAGATCTCCATTTCGCTGTACGTGAAAGAAAGCATTGGTGGCAAAATCCGAATCCCCAAAAACAATAACCCGTGTCTTTTTCTTCTTCCCGGAAATCTCCGAAAAGGCCGTATCGGCTTCCGCTTCCCTTTCCAGAACCACCCCCAGGGTAAGCGGACCTTTGAAGTCTTTTCCTTCGGTATAATGAACGGGTTTTTCGTTTTTGATGTTGGTTTCGCCCCAGCTCCGTGGTGATGTTTCAACCAGTTTCGTGGCCGTGACCTGAGCCGGCTTGTTCTGGTAGTCGATTTCGAGCGAACGAGCCCATGGATAAGCGGTGATCATGTTGCGGAAATCTTCCGTAATGGCATGATCGCCATAGCTGGTGGCGATTGGAATTTGCGGGCCTGCGCCAAAGAGCTGGCCAATTCCCGATACATCCAGCACAATATCATTGTGTATCTCAACCCCCCAACCTTCCACCAGCGATGCCCCATCCCAGCCCGGCTCAGGATCTACCATCAACAGAAGCTTGCCACCCCCGTTTAAATAGTTCTTCACACGTTCCACTTCCGGCTGCAAAAAGGGCGTTTGTGGCCCCGGAACAACAAGAACGGCGCAATCTTCGGGAACTTTGTCCTCGTTAATTAGCAACAGCGATTTTACCTCAAAATTCATCGCCTCCAGGGCTTCTTTAGCGGTGGCAAAACCGTCCCCGCCTTTATTGCCCTCAATCCGGGTATCAATGTCCCGTTCGCCGTGTCCCTTCACAAAGTAAATGACCTTTTTCTTTTCGCGGGACACTTTGATAATTGCATTGGTGAGATCCTGTTCTTTCACTGTAGTAATTTCTTCCCGGTTGCCGCCACTTTCCACTACGGTGGTGCCGTACATGGTGATATTGTATCGTTTGGCAATGTCCGGGCTTTTATCCGGATCAACGATCTCGTATTCGAATTTGTCCGAATGGTAAGCGTACTCTTTTAGCAGATCCTCAATGCGCCGTTTGTTATTTGAACGGAAAAAGGCGGTAGCTTTGACCGGGACTTTTAAGTTTTTCAGAACCTTGATGGTCTGCGGTGCAAGGGAAAACTGGCCGGCAGCGGTCACATCCTTCCGCCAGTTGTTGTTGACAGCAAATGCATTAATGATGATTAAAATCAGCAGGACAATCAGTGCAGAGGCCAGTGCATTGGTGCTGTATTTAGCCGACCGCCTCGAGAAATAGTTAGAAATTTCCGGCAACATCAAAATGACATACCCGACCAGTCCGGCAATCCCAACGAAGAGCAGAATGGTCCCTGCCAGCCCAACAGTACCCAGAATGGATTTTATGATAGCCAGCACAATCAGTAATAAAATCGCACCTGCGCCGATAATGTGTCGATAGCGTTTCATCCCTGGATGCCTCCTTATACCCTCCACCGATTCGACTCAAGGGACAGGTACGTCAGGAACACCCCAAAAAACGCAAAGCTCAGGTAGTAAACAATATGCTTGGTATCGATAACGCCTTTGGCAAAGTCATCGAAATGTTCGATAATGGAAAGGTTGCGCAGAATTTCAGCCGTATCCGGTCCCACAAAATTGCCGATCCACCCCATTACCCAGAAAAGCAGAATCATCCCGAATGTAGCTACGGCCGCAATGATCTGGTTCTCGGTGATGGAGGAAAAGAAAAGGCCAAAGGCGATGTAGACCGTCCCAATGAGGAACAGGCCCAGATATCCCGTCAGAATGGGCGGGATTTCCGGATTGCCGTAAACCATGAGAAAAATCATATAAATAAACGTAAGAGCCAGCATGATAACGAAGATAATCAGGCTGGCCGTGAATTTGCCCAGAACGGTCTGGGAATTCTTGATGGGCGAGGTGAAAAGCAGCTCAATGGTGCCCATCTTCTTTTCCTCAGCAAAGGAGCGCATGGTAATCAGCGGCAGCCAGAACAGCGCAAAAACGCTCATATTGCCAAAAAGGTAGCGGATAACCATCTGGTTGATATTTAGTTTGGGAGCCATGCTGCGGTAGTATTGGGCCTGAAGGGCCACCTGCATGGCGTAACGGATGAAGCTGCTCAAATACAGGTAAAAGAAGATTCCGGTGATGAGGACAAAGAGAAAAATAACAACATAGGCTAATGGCGAAACGAAATAGGATTTTAATTCCTTCTGAACGATAGCCAAATAGCCTCTCACGACGCCTCTACCTCCTCTTCTTTGGTGGTTAATCGCAAGAAGACCTCTTCCAGGCTCATACCATGAGGACGCAGTTCATACAGCCCCCAGCCGTTTTCCACAACCACTTTGGCGATCTCCTTGCGCAGATCCTTTTTCCGGACCGTTTCCACCGAGTAATTGTAAAACTTGTCGCCGCTGGATTTCTCCGGAATTACGCGGTTCACGCCCTCCACTTTTTCCAGTACGGGCAGAGCCGTTTCCGGTGGAACATCCAGCTGAATGGTAAACTTCTCCGAACTCTGCAGCCGCTCGGAAAGATTTTCGGGGGAATCTTCAGCCACAACCCGGCCTTCATTGATGATC
>Ga0209426_1000474_pt1 | contig 40908 bp, 28 predicted proteins | sample Deesub1362B_J571_FD_187697 | JGI IMG/M metagenome (GOLD analysis project Ga0209426, IMG submission 187697) | Deep oceanic, basalt-hosted subsurface ecosystem from Juan de Fuca Ridge flank, Pacific Ocean, CORK Borehole 1362B_J2.571 (SPAdes)... ...
CGCCTGCAACGCCAACTGATCACCGGCGGCTTGCCTGCCCCCGCTCCGTTGCGAGGCAAGGTGGCTGCCGCTCAGCTGCTAACTGCGTAAGTCCTGTTAAGTTACAGGTTATAGGTTGCAGGTTGACCTAGAACCCCCAAACCCGCAACCTGAAACTACTCCAGATCGTACTTCACCCCCAACTCCTCCGCGATCGCCCGTAGGTCGGCTGCCACTTTAGGGTTGAGGGGGATCCCCTCGCGGGAACGGCGCTCCGCCTCCTCGTACTCCTTCTCGCCGTGGATGTAGATGCGGGTCTGCCCCTCCGCCTTGGGTGAGTTTTTCAGTCGCCGCTGCAGGTCGTCCATCGCCGCCTTGAACTCCTCCAGCGGTCGGAAGGCATCCACCCGCCACGCGCCGAAGAAGTGGCCGATCTTCGAGGGGAGCGGCCTGCCATCGGGGGTCTTGGGGTAGACCAGGTCGGCGTAGGCCGCGCCGGAGAGGACCGCGCAGAAGATGTCTACCCACAGCGCCAACCCGTATCCCTTGTGACCACCCAGCAGTTCCCCGGCGCCACCCAGGGGCAGCAGCCCACCGCCCGCCCGCTTCTTGAAGTTCTCCAGCACCCGGCCAGGATCGGTGGTCGGTTGACCCGTTTCATCGGTGGCCCATCCCAGGGGAATGGGCTTCTCCAGCCGATGATAGACCTCCAACTTCCCCCGTGGCACGGTGCTGGTCGCCATATCCAACACAAAGGGGTATTCCTCCCCCGCCGGGGCCGCCACCGCGATGGGGTTGGTCCCCAACATCGCGTCCCGCCCGAAGGTCGGCACCACCAGCACCGCCGCGTTGGTCATCGAGATGCCGATACAATCGTGCTCCAGCGCCATCATCGCGTAGTAACCCGCGATGCCGTAGTGGTTGGAGTTACGGACGGTGACGAAGCCAGCCCCCACGTCGAGGGCCTTCTGGATGGCTTTCTTCATCGCCCGATAGGAGACCGGCTGGCCCAGTCCCGCCCCGGCGTCGATGAGGGCCGTGGCCGGCGTCTCCGCGACCACCTTCACCTCGGGGCGCGCGACCATCATCCCGGTCCGCAGGCCGTCCACATATCGTCGCAAGCGGGCCACGCCGTGGCTGTCGATCCCGCGCAGGTCGGCGGCCACCAGCACGTCCGCCGTGATGCGGGCGTCCTCCTCAGGCACCCCCATCTTGGTGAACACCCGCACGCAGAAATCCTTCAGCGGCTCCGCCCAGACCCGCACCGCTTCCTCCATACCGCTCGCCTCCTTTGCCTACTTGGAGAGGACAGACGACGGTATTATCCTACCACGGCGGAGGGGCCGGGACAAGTGACAACCCTCACCTGCCCCTCCGGCTTTCCGTCACCCGGCTTCACACCGAGGGCTCGACGATTTCCGTCACAGTAGTAGTGAAGCGATTACCCCCCACGTGCAAGAGCGGTAGTACCTCCTCGAGGTCCCGCACGCCATCCTTTATGAAACCCGGTCGAGCATACGCTGCGACCACCTCGGCGATGAAGAGCACGTGATCTCCTGCCTCTACCTCTTGCTGGAGGCGACATTCCAAGAAGGCCACTCCCACCTTCGGCAGGACGGGGGCCTTCACCACGCGGCCCGGTACGGATTCCATCTCCAACGCCGCAATCTTATCCACGTCCCGACCCGACCGACGGCCACAGAAGAGAACCTCCCGCGCCCGGTCGAAGGGGACCACGTGGACCACGAACTCGCCGCTTTCCACGATCAACCCGTAGGAATACCGCTCCCGTCGCACCGCCATCGTCAGAAGCGGAGGGCGGACGCTGACCGGGATCAGCCAAGCGATGGTGATGACGTTCGCTTCGCCGCTCCGCCCGGCGCAGGTCACGAGAAACGTGGGATAGGGATGCAGGAGACGGGTAAACTGTCCTTTGGTCACCTCTACAAACTCCATCTTTCTCCCTCCTTACCTACTTGCTCGCCAGCCAGGCCACCGTCAGGGTCAGGACCTCCCCGCTGGCAGCCAGCCGGTCTGGATCGATCGCCTCCACCGTATCGTCGGGCGAATAGAACTCCCGCTCCGCCTCCTCCCAGATCATCTTCACCGTGGGGATCCCCTCTCGATTGAAGGCGACGTGCCATCCCTCGCCCGCGCTCCCCCTCCGCCACGCTCTCCGCTCCAGCGCCGCCGCCGCCGTCTCCACCCGCCGGATGAGGGGCAGGTCGTGCTCGCGGGTGCCGTAGTAGAGCATCTTGTAGCCGCGACCGCCGCCGATCCCGTCCAGCGCGACGACCCCCACGGTCCGCGTCAGCGGCACTGCCGGATGGGCCAGGTAGTGAGCCACTCCGGCCTGTCCCACCTCCTCCGCCCCCCAGGCGACGAAGAGGACGGTGCGGGCCGGCCGATACCCCGTCTCCTTCCACGCCCGCGCCATCTCCAGCAGGGCCGCCACGCCGGACGCGTTGTGGTTGGCCCCGGGGAACAGGAGACCGTCCGGAGCCCGCCCCACGTGGTCGTAATGGGCACCGATCAGCAACACTTCGTCCGTCAGTTCGGGATCGCTCCCCGGCCAGAGACCGACCACGTTGGCGGTCAGCGTGGTGGTGAGGGGGGATCGGAGCAGGGTCAGCCGAAGACGGACCCCCAGCGGAAGGGCCGGTGGGGAGGCCCGCACCTCCGCCAACGCCCACCCCGCCCGATCGAGCAGCCGCTCGAAGGCCGTCTCGGAGATGCGAAAGACGGGGACCGGGACCGCCGCCTGAGCCGCCTCCCCCCCTGGCTCCAGGGGCTCCCGCGTCACCCAGACGACGCCTCTCGCCCCCCGTTCGACCAGTTGCGCCAGGCGGACCTGCGGATCGGACGGCTCCTGTTCGATCACCACCGCCCCACCCAACCGCATCCCCTCCAGATCGGACGGCCGCACCCACACCAGATCGTCCTCCACCTCGCCTGCCCCACCCCACTCCACGAAGTCGTCCCGGTAGGCCAACTCGAGAAGCGGCTCTCCCCTGTCGTTCAGCAGAACCAGCGAGGGGGTGGTCAGCACCTGAGTGAGGGAAATGGGGAACCACTGAAGGTACCCTCGCGTCGCCGCCTCGGTGGCGGTGAGCGGGTCCCCCATCGGCTCCAGACCCAGCGCGGCGAACTGCTCGGCGATGTAGGCCGCCGCGCGGTCCGCCCCGGGGGTCCCGGCCGCCCGGCCGTCGTAGTCCGAACCGGAGAGCACGGCGATGTCCTCCAGCGCCCGCTGCGGGTCGAACCGCTGGGCCACCCCCACCAGATCCTCCGGCAGCCCACCGGCGAGGGCGTACTCCCGCCACGCATCCAGGAACGAAGCCGGGTCCACGCCCAGCGCCGCGGGCAACGCCCGACTCAGGCTCCCCAACCGCACCGTTTCCGCCACCAATCGGTGCAGCGCAGCCATCCCGTACCGTGCGACGACGTAGTCGACCATCGACCAGGCCTGCGCCTGGGCCAACTCCACCTGGTCGTCGGGAAGGGATGCGAAGGACGAGAGCGCCTCCAGGGGAAGGTCTCGGTGGCGACGGACACCGTCCTGGGCCACGGACGCGTATCGTTCCGCTACCCAGTGCTCCCCCAGCGGCACCGCCCTCCCCGCCTCGTAGGCCGCTACGCCCTCCAGCAGCCACGGATCCCGAAGCCCTCTGGCGAGGAGCACCTGGCGGGCGAGTCCGCGGGCGATCCCCTCCTGCAGATCTCCGCCGCCCAGCCACAACCGGATCGGCCCGGCTCCGTTCGAGGGGAGGGACAGGAACCGGAACAGCGATTCATCGTCGTAGGCTTCGATCACCTGCGGCAACCCCGGCTCGGCCCCCAGGTCGGCCGTGACCCGCCGGTAGGCCGCCTCGGCCATATCGAGCACGCGCTGCGTCCAGGTCGCGTCCTGCCCCCGGTACCTCAACACGAAGTGATCGCTGGCCCGCTCCTCCCAGTCCACCCCGGCGTAGCGCCACTCGCCGCCCTGGCGCACGAACCGCGCCTCGTAGGTCACCTCCAGTGGCCGTTCCCCAGAGAGGACCGACCGGGCGGTGAGGGCCACAACCGCCTCCGCGCTCCCCGGCGCCCAGCCGACGACCTGCCCGGATTCGGTGTAGGAGAGCACGGTACGGGCCTGCATGCCGACCAGCCAGTCCCGCTCCCCCGCCCGCAGGGCCGGGTCGTCGGCGACCAGGGTGGAGAGGAGCCGGTCGACGTCGCCGGTGCGGATCGCCTCGCTGCGAGATGCCAGCACATCCCGGATCGTTGCCGCGTCGGCCTGCGACGGCGCGAGCCACCCGGTCCGCCAGGCGGCTTCGACCTCCTCCGGGGAGAGTCCCAGGCCATCGCGGAACGCCCGGGCGGGGTCGCCCCACCTCCCCCAGGCCGCGCACAGCGACCGGAGCCCCTGTGTACCGAACCGGTCGAGGAGATAATCGACCAGCCCCCAGGCCGCACCCTGCGCAAGTGGGGAGGGATCGGTCCAGGATTCGATCTGGAGCGGAGAGGTAACGACTCGGGCAATGGAGAGCAGGGGAAGGAACCGACGGGGAGGGTCAGGCTCGTACCGCAGAGCCAGCCCCTCCCGCAGCCAGGGGGCCTCCCCGGGCAGGAGCCCCATCTGGTTCAGCGCCAGGCTGACGAGGGCCGGGGTGATCGGCTCCCCCCAGGCGATCTCCACCTGTCCGGCAGAGGGAGCCAGCCAGCGCACCTCCCGGTCCGCCGCCGGGCGGGCGATGGCCCGCATCGTCGCGCCGTTGGGGTAGAAGATCACGCGGGCTCCGCGCGGCTCCAGCCCCAGGTCGGCCGCGATCCGCAGGTAGGCCCGCTCCGTCTCGGTGAGCAACTGTGCGGCCCCCACCGGCACGTCGGGGAACCGGCCGACGGTCAGCGCCTCTCCCTCGGCGGTCTCCAGTTCCGGCCCGGCCAGATACCAGGCCCCGCCCCGCCGGACGAAGCGGATCTCGTAGGAGGCGGAGGAGGTGCGGCGCGGCGAGTCGGCCCAGGCGTAGGAGACGGTCAGATCGGCCCAGGCTTCTCCCTCCCCCACCCGGACCCGGTCCGGCTCCATCCGCACTTCGGTCAGATCGCGCGACCAGAGGTTGTCGAACCAGGCCGTCTGGGCGGCGATCAGGTCGGGATCGGTCGGGTCGATCAGAGCGAGGAAACCCTGCCGGTCGCCCGTCGCCACCGCCGCCCACAGGCGGGCGACGGCCTCCTCCACGTCAATGTCGGCGTCGGCGAGGGCGGCCAGGGCGTGGGCGGCGACGACGCCCGAGGCGCGCAGGTGCTCCGGGTTGATCGCCTCTACGGTGTCGTCGGGCGAGTGGTAGACGGGATCGGGCCACCAGATCGGCATCGCTGCTAGGACATCCGCCTCGATGAACGAGGCGTGGTCGCTGCGGCCGATGGAGGAATGGGTCGCCGTGATCCCGAAGGTCGACGCACTCACCAGCAACTGGGCGGCGACGGGGTCCTCCCCGTCGATCATCAGCGTCTCGCCGCCGCCCACCATATCGAGGTTCAACACCGCGACGGTCCGGGTGAGGGGCAGCAGAGGGTTCTCGACGTAATACCGGGAGCCGAGAAGGCCCAGTTCCTCCCCGTCCCAGGCGGCAAAAAGGACAGTGCGCGCCGGTCGAAAGCCCGCGTCGTGCCAGACCCGGGCGATCTCCAGCATCGTCGCCACGCCGGACGCGTTGTCGTTGGCCCCGTGCATCACCGCCCCGTCCGGCTCCCGCCCCAGGTGGTCGTAGTGCGCGCCGACGACCACCACCTCGTCCCGATGCTCAGGATCGGCCCCCAGCAGCAGCCCCAGCACGTTGCGGGCCTCCACCGCTTCTTTCTCCTCCACCCGCACCGCCATCCGCACGGTGGTCGAAAGGGGCGTGGCGGTGAAGCGGACGCTCAGGTCGTCCAGCGTGTAGTCGGTGCCGAGCAGGAGGTCCTGAGCCACCCGCTCCGAGACGAGGTAGGCCGGGATCGTCTCCGGCACCCAGGCGATCTCCCGGTACGCCCCGCGACGGAAGAACGGCTCCTCCCGCTCCCAATCCACCAGGAGCAGCCCCGCCACCCCGTGCTCGATGGCCCGGCGGTAGACCTCTGGATCGGACCGATACCGGCAGAGGACGACCTTGCCCACCACGTCCTGCCCGAGGAAGGCGTCGTCGTCGCACCGGTTGAGCCAGACGACGGGCCCTTCTCCCTCGCCCGCGCCGACGTAGCCGCCGGTCAGCGCCCGGTAGTCGATGCGGTAGGCGTAGGTATGGGTGAGCACCTCTCCGTCCGGCAGGACGATCTCCAGGAGCGGTAAATCGGTGATCCGGCCGTAGGGCAGAGTGAAGGTCTGGAAGTACGTGTGGTCCAGGCCCACCGGCTGCAGACCGTACTCGGCGAAGCGGGCGGCGATGTAGTTGCCAGCGGCCCGGCCGTCGGGCGTGCCCGCCTGCCGGCCACCGAGGTCGTCCGAGGCCAGGTAGGTGATGTGCTCCAACGCCCGCTCGACGTCGAAGCCCCGAGCCAGGTCCACGTGGTCGTCGGCGGGGACCGGTCCCTCACCGGCGATCGGCACAGGGGTCGGCGTCGGAGCCGGACGCGCCCCTCCGGGGACGACCGTGCGGGCGGAGGGGAGTTGGAACTGAGGAAGGGGCGTCGGCCCCGGTTCCCCGATCTCCATCGGTGGGAGACAGCCCGCCAGGCCCCCCAAGTAGAGGAGGGCCAGGAGGGTCACGACAAACAATCTTTGGTAGATCGGCGAGGGCGATCCAGACATAGGTTCTCACACGTGATACGTGATGCGTGATGCGCGGTGCGTGAGTGGAGTCTAGGGTAAAGGTACATCACGCAAGAGAATTTCGAGGTCGTCAGGTTCATCAGTAGGAACGGTCTCCAAGACGGACGAAGTACCATACGGCACCGGGGCCTCGCCCAAAGTGCGGCCCCGCTGCTGGGGAATCATCGTCAAGAGCAAACGGATGACCTGAGTGAGAAGTCGTAGACGATGTGCAGTGACGGTAGGCCCTAGGATATGTCGGCCCTTGTAGTACCAATCCCGACTCTCACGGGCCGATCCCAGGGAATACTCGTAGAACCGCGCCCGATCTCGGCCCGAGCCGCGCGAATAGCCTTCAGCCAGATTGGCACTAATGGATCCAAGGGACCGATACAACTGATCCGCCACCCCCCAGGTGCGCCGGTCCTTCATCAACTTGGTCACGTCATACCAGCCCAACTCTGCAGCAAACAGTGCCAATCGATATGCCTCCATCCGCCACAGCACATCTCTTTTGAGTTCCTCAGGCACCGTACGTTCCCACTCCTCATACGTCATTTTCTCCTCCATCGACACCATCTCACCTCACGTCTCACGTATCACGCACCATATCAGTACCTCGGCTCGTGCGCCGCCGTGATCAGGGTCAGGTTGACCACCTGGGCAGCACGGCTCAGGTGGTCGGCGTTCACCCGCTCCGCCGTGTCCTCAGCCAGGGCCGGGTCCGGGTCCCCCCAGGTGACGATGAGCGTGCCGTTCCGCCCCTGAAACAACTCCTGATATGGATGGAAGACCCGCCCGCCCTGCCCCACCGGCACGCCGAGGCGGCCCGCGCTGGCGGTGAAGAGATCGAGCAACTTGTTGAGCCCGCTCACCTGGCGGACCACCAGGCCCGGCCCCTCCCCTCCCAGCCGATCGAGGTGGATCACCGCCGAGAACCGGTACACCCCCACGAAGCCGGGGCGGTCCAGAAAAGCGTGCGCCCCCGAGTACTGGAGGTCGCCCCCGGCCCACGCGGCGAAGAGGACGCTGCGCCGTGGCTGGAACGACTGCTCCTGCCACAGCCGGGCGATCTCCAGCATCGTCGCCACGCCGGTCCCGTTCTCGTTGGCACCGGGATAGAGGGTGCCATCCAGCCCCCGCCCTGGTCCGTCGTAGTGAGCCGACACGACCACCAGGTCATCGGCCAACGCAGCATCGGCCCCGTCGAGCAGGGCCAGCACGTTGAGGAGGGCCACCGGCCTGGGCAACCCCAGCGCGACCCGCATCCGCACCCACGCCGAGAGGTCGCGCGCCACCCAGGGCACCTCCAGCTCCTCGGCCTCTGCCAGCAGGTCAGCCACCTGTAGCCCGTCCGCCGCGAGGATCGCGTCCGCCGTCTCCGGGGCGATGCGGAGGACCGGCAACTCCGGCCGCCCCAGGTCCTCCTCGGAGAGGATCTGATCGCGCGGATAGACGTCGGTGGAGACGATCAGCACCCCCTCCGCGCCGCGGATCATCGCCTCCGTCTCGAAGTCGAACGGCGCGTTGCCCGCGATGAGCATCACCACCCGCCCCCGGAGGTCGAGCCCCCGATAGCGGGCGTAGGTCTCCAGCGACGGCGGGCGGCGAGCCTCGGAGGGGTGGAACAGGACAAGGGTCACCGGTCCCTCGGCCTCGCCGCTCCCCCCGTGCCGCTCCACGCTCTCGCCGAAGTCGGCGATGCGAGTGAAGGTCCGCACCACCCCACCCTCCCCGTCCAGCAGCGCCAGTTCCGGCGGCTCCACCGGATCGACCAGGGTAACCTCCACCTCGTCCAGCCACGCGGTCAGGCCGTAACTTACGAACTCGTCCCGGATGTACTCCGCCGCCCGGCGCGCCCCCTCCGTGCCGACACCCCGCCCTTCGAGATCGGGCGAGGCGAGGAACTGGACGTGGCGCATCAGGTCCTCCGCGCGTATCTGCTGGGCCAGGTGGCGGTAGGAGGGTGCGGGTCCCAGGGTCAGGATGACGTAGACGCTGGCCGCCGAGATCAACCCGGCAGCGACCAGCGATCGCCAACCGAGCAGGACGCCGGTGTTGAACGACCCCCGCTCGATCAGCCGCCGCAATCCCTCTCCAAGGAGGTTGAAACCGGTCACGGCGATGAAGAAGGCCAGCGCGGGGTAGAGGATCATCCAGGGGCGGGACCGGGCCCAGGCGCGGGACCCGGCCATCATCGCCCCCCACTCCGGCACGGTGAAGTACTGGCGACGGGCGAAGTCGTCCACCTGGATGGAGATGCCCCCGCCGATGTAGACGCCGAGGAACCCCAGTTCGCCCAGGATCATCAGCACTGCGCCCATCTCCAGCAGGGTGATGACGATCAGCGCGGGGAGGATGTTCGGCAACACGTGGCGCACCGCCAGTTGGAGGGGGGTCAGTCCGATCACGCGCCCGCTATCCAGGAAGGGCTCCTTCTTGATGCGGATGAACTCCGCCCGCACGTACTGGCCGATCTCTCCCCAGCCGATGACGCAGAGGGCGACGATGAAGACGGGAAGACCGCGTCGGATGTCGAGGGCGAAGATGACGATCATCGCCACCAGGACCATCGGGAGGGAGGCGAGGACCTGGACGGCCGCGGTCACGGCCCGGTCGATCAGACGGCCCTCATACCATCCTGCCAGGCCGCCGAGGATCAACCCCAGAGCCAACCGGGTCATCGTGATGAAAGCCGCGGCGACCAGCGTGTTGCGGGTACCGTAGAGGAGCATGCTCAGCGTATCGCGGCCCAACTCGTCGGTGCCCAGCGGGTGCTCGGGGGAGGGCGGGAAGGGCGGCCGGTAGAAGGTCCCCTCCCGGTACTCCAGCACCCTCCGCCCGTGGAGATAGGGGTTCTCCGGCGCCAGAAGGGGGCCGAAAAGGACGAGCAGGAAAAGTGCCAGGACGACGAACCCTCCGACAAGGAGCGGGAAGTTGAGGAGGACGTGCCGGAGTCGCACCCGCCGTTCGGGGACCTCGTCGGGCGGCCGGGTCCGCCGCAGCCGGGAGAGGTCGGCCCGGGGGTTCAGCAGCCGGCCGAGCGCGCGCAGCAGGCTCACAGCCCCTCCTCCGACGCGCGCAACCTCGGGTCGATCCAGCGGTAGAACAGATCGACCAGCAAGGTGAGCAACAGGAAGGTGACACCGATGCTCAGGCCCAGCGCGGCTACCTGCTGCGCGTCTCCCTTAAGAATCCCCTCCAGCATCGCCTGCCCGACCCCCGGCCAGGAGAAGAAGACCTCGACCACGGGCAGGCTGCCGAGGGCGAAGCGGAAGGAGACGAGGATGGCGGTCAGGATGGACACCCCGGCGTTCCGCAGCGCGTGCCGCCGGAAGACGACCGTCTCCCGCAGCCCCTTGGCCCGCGCGGTGCGGATGAAATCCCGCTCCAACACGTCGGAGAGGGTCACGAACGTGACGCGAGTGATGTGGGCCAGCGGACGGGCGGCCAGCACCAGCGCCGGTGCCACCATCGCGGGCAACAGGCTCTGGGTCCGATGGAGGCTGATCCCGTAGGCAGGGAACAGGCCCACGCCGGTCCGCTGGTAGAAGCGAATGTCGATCACCTGCAACAGGAGGGCGAGGAAGAAACTGGGGATGGAGATGCCGATCACGGTGAGCGTAAGCGTGGGAAGCGCGAAGGGAGAACGTCGCCAGGCGGCAGCCAACCCCCCGGCGACCACGCCGAGGATCGTTGCGACGCCGACGCCGGTCAGCAACAACCGCCAACTGGCGGGATAGGTCGTGGTCAGAACGGTCCCGAGCGCGTACCTCAGATCGCCCCGCAGGAGACCCCCGAAGAAATCGACCGTAGCCCCCAGCGCCGGCCCGACCTGCGTCCAGACACTGCGAGGCTCCCCGGCGGACATCGAGTTGGTCCGCAAGCCCACGCCCAGAAAGCAGAAATAGACGATGGCAAAAGCCACGGCGGCGATGAAGGCCAGCCGCCGCGCCAACAGGGCCAGGAGGTCAACGAGGATCGAGTGTCGCTCGGCGTCGCGGGAAACGGGCCGCATCACATCTTTCAACTACCCTTGCCCCCCTCACGGTGTCGGCGTGGGAGTGGGCGTAGGCGTAGGCGTGGGCGTAGGCGTGGATGCGGGAGTGGGTGTGAAAGTAGGGGTGGGTGTGGACGTGGGCGACGCGGTGGGCGTCGGCGTGGGGGTGGGCGTGAACGTCGAGGTCGGCGTCGGCGAGGCGGTCGGCGAAAGAGTGACGGTCACGGAGGGCGTGGCGGTCGGCGTCGGCGTCCACGTCGGTGTGGCGGTGACCGTGGGCGTGAGGATCGGCGTCGGTGTGATCCCCACGGTCGGCGAGGGAGCAGGCGTCGACGTGTTCGTAGGCGAGGGGGTCGGGATCGGGGTCGGGGTGAGAGAGGGCGTGATCGACGGTGGCACGGTGGGCGTGGGGGTCAGCGGCGGCGGCAACGCGGGCAGGTAAAGGGGCTGCCCCAACCGGAGGAGATACCCCGTCATACAGTTGGCACGGCGGATCGCTTCGATGGGGACCCCCAATCGATAGGAGAGGTTCCAGAGCGTGTCGCCCCGCTGGACGGTGTAGAGGACCCATCCAGAAGGCGGCCCGCAGGGAACCGGCGTGGGCGTGGCAAAGAAAGCGGACGGGAGATAGATCACCCGTCCGGGATAGATTACCTCCCCCTCCAGGCAGTTCCCTTCGGCGAGGGCAAGGACGGTCGTGCCCGCCCGCCAGGCGAGGCTATAGAGCGTGTCCCCGGGCTGAACCCAATACGGCTTCCATCCCGACGGCGGGGGGCAAGCGGGAAAGAGTATGGAAGCAACGGTCGGCGTGGGAGGCAACGGAGTGGGCGAAGGGGTAGGTTCAGGTGAGACCACGGCCACGGCGGGAGGGGTAGCGGACGGTGTTGGAACCGGCGTCGCCGTCGACGGGGGGGGCGGAGCCGTGGGGGTGAAGACGGCGACCGGCGTCCCACCCGAAGACGCCATCCGCCCCTCCATCCCCGCCAACCCCAGCACGCCCACCAGCAGGCCGACCGACAGCAGAAGGACGAGCACCCCGGTCGCTATCTGTCGGGCTCCGGCGCTCAGGCTGCCCTCCCCCATCGAGAGACCGGTCACGCCCCCTCCCCCTCCTCCTCTCCGCGGTCGACCGGCAGGATGAAACTGAACGTGCTTCCGGCACCCATCTCGCTCTCCAGCCAGATTCGCCCGCCGAGCGCTTCAACCAGCGTCTTGGCGATCGCCATACCGACCCCCGTCTCCCCCAGACCAGCGATGAGGGGGCGGTCCGCCCGGTAGAACCGCTGAAACACCTTGGGTCGGTCCTCCGGGGCGATCCCTCCTCCCGTGTCGGTCACGGAGACCCGGACGTACGCGGGCAACCCCTCTTCCTCCGCCTCCTCCAGGTGCCCGGACACCACGATCTCCGTCCCCTCTTTCGAACACTGGCAGGCGTTGGAGAGCAGATGGAGCATGATCTGGTAGAGGGCATCCCGGTCCGCCCGCACCGGCGGCAACGCGAGCGCCATATCCAGGCGGACGCTCAGGTCCCGCTCCCGGAAGCGGGCGGAGAGCCCCATAATGGCCTCCTCGATCACCGTAATGAGGTCCACCGGCTCCGGGCGCAGTTCGACCCGCCCGGACTCCATCGCGGTCACCTCGATGATGTCGTTCAGCAGGTCCCCCATCCGCTCGATGTTGGCCTTGACCCGCTGGAGGAACTTGCGCTGCATCTCGCCGAGAATCCCCACCGACTCCCCCAGCAGCAGGTCGGTATACCCGACGATGGAGGTCATCGGTGTGCGCAGTTCGTGGGCTAGAGAGGCGAGGATCTCGGCTCTGTTCTCCTCTTCCTCCGCTTTGCTTTGGAGAAGGACCGCGTAGCCCGACGGTCCTTCCGACCCCACCGCCAGCCGACTCAACTCCGCCCGGATCAGATGTCCGTTCTGCTCCACGGTGATGCCGACCACCTCCTCTTCGGAATTGCCGGACATCAAGCCGTCGACAGCCTGAGCCCACAACGGGTCGGCGAAGAGAGCCCTCAGCGGCATACCACGCAACTCCTCCTGGGAGGTCCGCAATAACCGTTGGGCCCTCCCGTCGACCAGGATGATGTTCCCTCGGGCGTCGGCGACGAGGCTACCACTTGCCACGACCTCCTCCGACGCCTCCGCCTCCTTCGCCGCCTCCTGAAGGGCCTGCACTTGCTCTTCCAGCCGCTCCCGCTCCCGCTCCAACTCCGCGGCTCGCTGCTTCCATTGTTCCAATTCCTTCTCCAGGGCCTCCCGTGCCTCGGCCAGTTCCTTCAACTCTCCCTCATAGATGGCGATCTGAGCCGCCGCCTGGGCTGCCTCCCGCGCCTGTTCCTGTTCAGCCTGGAACAACTGAGCCAGCTCCTCCACCTGCTTTCGGTGGCGGGAGACCTCCTCTTCCATCTCAGCCACCCGACGGGCGAACGTCTGCGCTTCCTCGCGGGCCTGCTCCAGTTCCGACTGCAGCGAGGCGACGCTCTTGGCCCGCTCCGCCTCCTCTCGCTGCAGCGCGCCGCTCAGTTCCTCCGCTCGCTGCTCCGCCACCCGCCGAAGGTTGAGATGGGCAATCGCCACCGCCAGGGTCTGAGCGACCACCTGCGCCCGACGCTTCTCCCTCTCCGTCAACGGGCGCTTCCCGGCCGGGTTGGCCAGCACCAGCAGCCCCAACACATCCCCGTCGCTGACCAGGGGGACCACCGCCAGAGGCCCAACCTGCTCAAAACCCAACCGCTCCAGCAGAGCGGCGGAATCCGGCTCCCGGTCTGGATCCGAGACCGTCTGCACCTTCTTGGAACGGACCGCCCGAACCAGGACCGGGTGGTCGTCCAGCGGCACCATCATCGGCTCATCCGAGGCAGACGGGTACACGCCGATGAAACGAACCGCGGGGGCGGAGTCGACGGCGGGCACTCCCAGGGCCACGGCCTCCACACCGACGTAACGCGGGATCCGGGCAAGGGCGGCCACCAACCCCCGCTCCCCCTCCCTCGCCTCGCTCAGATGCCGCAGCAGGTCCAGCAAAGGCCGCTGATCCACGCCCTCCATCTGAACCGGACCCGGCACGCCAGCCATCGCGGTCACCTCCTGGAAGGCCACCGCGGCGACCAGAGAGACACCGACCAGATTGGCCAGCCGGACCGGGCCGGAGAGATGCGGAGTGATCGGTGAGGAGACCAACTGTACCGCGTAGGCCACCCCCCAGACGAGGAGGGCGGCAAACAGCAACGATCCACCGGGGCGCGACCAGATGACCAGCGCAACGACCGCCAGAGCGATGAGGGCCAACGCCCAGCCGTCCCACACCCGCGCCTGCCAATACGTGTTGTACGCCACTCCCGTGGCCTCTACAGGGGGCCAGGTGACGCTGAAGAAGAGATAAACCAACACCGTGGCGACCAGCCCCACAGCGAGGAAGCCGACCCCCAGGCGAGGATGCTGGCGGAACACCGGCAGAAACCCCCAGAGAAGGACGAAGAGGAAGATCAGATCAGCCGCCCGCTCCAGGGGGGGCAACACAACCGCCGGTCTGGGAACGACCGCTCCGGCGACCACACCGCCGAGCACCAGCGCCGCGCGGGCCAGCAGCATCCCCAGCGAGGCTCCCCAGAGCCGTCGGGCGGTCGGGTCCCCGCCGGACCGCCTCCAGTGAGCCCACGTGACCGCCAGGACAGCCTGGAGAACGAAGAGGAGAACAAGATGGTAGTAGAGATCACCAGGAGGGCGGAGGAGAAGCGATATAATCTCCCACACAAGAGGCATAGCCTGTCCTTCCTGACCTTGCGTTGTACTAAGATTATACCATAATATCCTGTAGAGCGACCAACGTCCTATCCCTGTACGCCTACCGCCTGGTCCAGATCGGGATAATCCACCCCTTCTTCCGATGGGGAAGAGGACGGCCTGCGAATGGGGAGGAGCACCGTGAACGTGCTCCCCTCCCCAGGAGCGGAATCCACCCACACCCGTCCGCCGTGCGCTTCTGTCAGCGATCGGACGACAGCCAAACCCACCCCCAGCCCTCCCGCTTCCATCCGCAGGGGGTCTTTGGGCCGGTAGAACCGTTCCCAGATCAGGCTCTGCTCCTCGGGAGGGATCCCGATACCCGTGTCCTGGACCCATATGCGGCAGTAGCGAGCCGCCTCGTCTGATCCCTGCACCAACCCCGCCCCTACCGTGATCCGCCCGCCCGGGAACGTGTATTTCACTGCGTTGCTGACCAGGTTGGTGACGATCTGACGAATCCGTTCCGGGTCGGCCTCGATCAGCGGCAGATCGTCCTCGATCTCCAGGCTCCACTCCACCTGCCGGGATCGCATCTGGGGCACGAAGGCCTCCACCACCTCCCCCAGGATCAAGGCGAGGTCGGTCTCCTCATATTGCAGTTCCAGCCGACCACGCTCGGCCTCGGCCAGGGCGATCAGGTTATTGGCGATGGTGATCATCCGACGGGCGTTAGCGTGGATGGTCCGCACGAACCGCTGCTGAGCCGCCGTCAACCTGCCCGCCATCTGGCTGTAGAGCACCTCGGCGTAACCCAGAATGGCGGTCAACGGCGTCCGTAACTCGTGGGAGACGGTGGTGATGAACTCCCGCTTGGCCCGCTCCGCCTGAACCTCCTTGGTGATGTCCCGAAGGACAGCGACGAGGCCCATCATCTTCCCATCGTAGGGGGAACGAATGACCGCGGCGTGAACCTGGACCTGTTTCTGCTCGAGTTCGAAGAGTGTCTGAAGGGGCTCGATGGACTGGCGGAACCGGCCCCAGGCGATCTCTTGCCCCGTGGCCGAGGTCAATAACTGGGCAAGCGGGCGACCAAGGACACGCTCCCGGCTGACGCCCAGGATCCGCTCGGCAGCGGCGTTGACCCGCACCGCCCGCCCCTCCTCGTCGGCCACGATGATCCCCTCGGCGATGCTCTCCAAAACGGCCTCCAGCCAGCGTCCTTCCCGCTCCCGGGCCTCCAGCGCCCTCTTGAGTTCCTGGGCCTGCTCCTCGAGTTGCCGATACAGGCGGACGTTCTCTACGGCGGCAGCGATCTGCGCCCCGATCGCATCACACAACCGGGCTTCCTTCATACCGAAGGGCCGCTTGCTCCGATCGTTGCCCACCAGGAGCAAGCCCATCACGCGCTGCTCCCGCATCAAGGGCTGCAGGATCAACGGCCCCTCATCGCTCGCTCCGAGCACCTCGTACAACGGTCGGATCCTGGAGGGATGGGCCCACGAGTTGACCATCAGTTGCTTCTTCCGCCGCATCACGTGCTGGAGCAAGGTATGCTGGGAAAGAGAGACCAGCCGTGGCTGGACTTCTCCTCGCCGCTGGAGCGGCACGTACTGAGCCACAAGCCGAAGATGTCCGACATCCTCGCCCCGCAGGAGGATCGCCACCCGATCCGCGTCCAGCGCATGGGCGACGTTTTCCGCCACCCGGGAGAGCGTCCCCTCCAGATCGAACGGCCGCTCCAATGCCTTGCCGACATCCAGCAGAAAGAGCAACTCCTGGGTCTGCCGAAGCGCGCCCTCGCTCAACGCCTCCAATTCGGTCCGGTAGGCCCACAGATCCTGCAGCGCAGCCCTGTAGACCGAGACGGCCAGCAACGGATAGCCGATCAGGTTGACCACCCGACCCAGACCAACCAGGTCGAAAAGGACGAGGCTGTTCCCCACCGCGATGAAAGCGAACGCGACGGCGGGCAAGAAATATCCCAGTCGACGGCGGTTGACCCAGTACAGGACCGCCGCCGCCAGGGCCAAGCCCACTCCCCACAGATCCCACAGAGGCTGCTGCCAGAAAGCAAGGTAGGAGAAAGCGGGCGTCGCGCTCAGCGTTCGAGACCACGAAGGAAGGAAGAAGAGCGTCGCTCCTACAACGGCGATCAGACTGCCGACGAGGAACAGCCGCGCCCCCCGTCGTCCGAGGAAGGGGGCCAGAAACGCCCAGACCATCAAGGTCAGGCTAACCACCTCCAGCGCGTACAACAACGGCGCCAGCAGCGCGTCCCCCAGCCAGCCGCCGATCAGAAGAGGGACCCGCAACAACACCAGGACAGCAAACGACCAGAGAAGCCGACGCTGATCGGGATTGCCGGTATGGCGATACTCCGTGAAAGCAATCCCGACGGCCGCCTCCAGAGTCAGAAGAATCAGGAAGTGGTAGACCGAGGAACCTGGTCCGGTAGACAGAAGATCGAGGATCTCCTGGATCTCCCCCACGTCCTATTCCTCTCCATCCACAGCCGCTTCACCTTCCAGAGGCCTCAGCGGCAACTGGACGATAAACCGACTCCCCGGACAGGCCTCCTCATCGTACCCTGGGCTTTCCGCCCAGATCCGTCCCCCGTGAGCCAGGACGACTCCGCGCGCGATCGCCAGCCCCAACCCCGGCCCTCCTCCCTTAAACGCCGTCGTCCCGGAGGAATGCAGGCTGGCCTCTCCGACGCGATAGAATTTCTCGAAGATCAGATCCAGATCCTCCGGCGCGATGCCGATGCCGGTGTCCTCTACCACGATCTGCACACACCGGCCCAGATCCGGCACCTCTACCTCCTCTCCTGTGACGGTGATCCGCCCCCCGTCCGGCGTGTACTTGATCGCGTTGTTCACCAGATGGCGGAAGGCCTTGTAGATCAGGACGGGATCGGCCTGGCAGAAGGGCAGGTCGTGCAACCCTTTCACCTCGAAGGTCAGATTCCTCTCCTCCAACGCTTCCTGGAACTCGTCACGGATCCCCTGGAACACGACGGGGAAACTCACCGGACTGGGATGGATCTTCACATCCCCTTCGATCACCCGTGAGAGGTCGAGAATACTGTTGAAGATCCGATGGAGACGGTCCGTGCTATCCACGATACCCTGGACCAGCGCCCGCAACTGCTCGTCCTTCTGGACCAGGGGATGGTCCTGCATCATCTGAGCATACCCCAGCAGAGCCGCGACCGGCGTCCGGAGTTCGTGGGCGGAGACCTGGATGAAATCGGTCTTGGTTCGATCGAGCCGCTCCAACCGCTCCAAGGCCAGCCGCAACTGCTCGTTGGCCTCTCGCAACTCGGCCAACGCTCGCCGATCAGCCTCAACGAGCCGACGGCCGAGCTGGACCAAGATGCGGACGGCCAGCGATGGGCTTGCGCCCAACACGCGCAGGAAGGGCTCACGCCCGATCTCCAGGACGGTGGTGGGTTCCAGGGTACGCACGGTGGCGTTTCGCGTTCCCTCTTGCACCAGGGCCAATTCCCCGAAGAACTCCCCAGGACCCAGGCTGTTCAACCAGCGCTCCTCCGTATCGTCGACCTGCTTGTAAACCCCCACCTGGCCTTCGACGATGACGTAGAACGCATCCCCCGGCTCCCCTTCCCGGCAGATCACTTCGCCCGCCGGAAACGCCCTTACCCGAGCCGCCTGGGCGAGGCGGGCCAGTTCCTCTTCATCGAGGCCGAAAAAGAGGGAGCGGAGGAAATCTTCCACGGCCGGCAAGCCCTGATCCGAGAGTCGGTCCATAGCAAGGTTGGTATAGCACATTTCTTTGATTAATGCAATTGCGCACCGAATCTGTAACAGTCTTGGAGGTAACGGCTCCGACGGCCGGAAGCCGCGGCTACGAGCGGCGAAGCCACCCCTCGGAGGCTCTTATCCCTTTGGGGGGAACGGGGAATCAAGTTGCATGACGAGAGACTAGGAATATAATATTTAACTATTTTTCAATCGTCCTACCACAAATCGGTCGAACTCGGGAAACCGCTCACCTGCGCCCCCAACGACACTCCACCAACCTGTAACTATTACCGCCACCTCCCCGTTCCAGAAACTGAGGAGCGAACAGCAGCCGTGAGCTCACATCACATCTGATCTAATAAGGAGGAAACGATGTTCAGGAGAAAGACCTTTCGAGAGATCGTGGCTGCCATCGTCCTTCTGGCGCTGGCAGCCATGGCGTGCGGGCCGATAGGGGGCGGCGAAGGAGGGCCCAGCATCACGATCACTGCCCCACCCAGTGGGACCGTCGTCCAGATCGGCGAGGAGGTTCAGATCGTCTCCACCGCCGCCGCCGACAAGGGGATCGCCCGCGTCGAACTCCTGGTTAACGGGCAGGTGGTGCGCACCGACACTCCGCCGGAGGGCAACCCCACCACCTTCAGCATCTCCCAGCCCTGGACCCCCATCGTCGAAGGAGAGGTCACGATCTCCGTAGTCGCCTACGACACGGAAGGAGAAGCCTCCGAGCCAGCGACGATCACCCTGCGCGTAGAGGCTGCCGCAGCGTTGATCACCCCTACACCGGTTGAGGACGTCACTGGTCCAGGTGGATGCACCCTCAACGCTTCCTTCGTCGCCGACGTGACGGTGCCGGACAACACGGAGTTCGCCCCCGGCGAGTCCTTCGTCAAGACCTGGCGAATCCGCAACAGCGGCACCTGCGACTGGGGGCCGGGCTTCAAGTTGGTCTTTATCGGCGGGGACGCGATGGACGGACCGGCGTCGGTCGATGTGCCGCCGACGGCCGCCGGAAGCACCGTGGACGTCAGCGTGAACCTGACCGCGCCCAACACTCCGGGCACCTACCGGGGCGACTGGCGGATGCAGTCGGACCAGGGACTCCTGTTCGGCACCAAGGTGTTCGTCCAGATCGTCGTGCCGGAACCGACGGAGGAACCCACCGAGGAGCCTACGGAGGAAGCCACCCCCACACCACCGACCAACCTCCAGGCGAACGTCCAACCCGACGGCACTGTCCAGTTCACCTGGGAGGACGCGACAGGGGAGGCGGAGTACCAGTACGAGTTCGCCTTCACCCCCGGCAGCGGATCGCCGGTCGCCAGTTCCTCCTCCCTGCCCGCGGACACCACCTCCTGGAGTCCGGGTGTGCTGGGTTGCGGCGGGAACGGGAGTTTCACCATCATCGCTCTGGCGGGGGACGGTTCGGAGATCGGGCGGCTCACGGTCAACTTCAACACGCCGGCCTGCCCGCCGACGGAGCAGACCTGGAGCCATCCGATCCGTATCCTCAACTCCCGACGGATCTACTACCTTCGCCTGACCGGGCCAGGGGAGATCCGCGTCCGGGCCGAGTGGACCGATCCGGGAATCAGCCTGGCCCTGATCATCAACGGGCCGGGACAGGTGGGATACTACGCCCGAAGCGATGGCACCAGCCCCCTGGAGGTCGCCTACACCGTCACACCTGCGGACTTCGCGGCAGGCGACACCTGGCGGATCAGCATCGCCAACTTCGACGGCACCCGGGTGGAAGGAACCGTTGAGATCACCTACCCGAGCGGGTCGAGCACGACCCCATTCGTCGGCTCCTTCGTCGCCCAGGACGGTTACGGCTCTGCTACCAACCTCGTCGTCCTCAACGGACCCGGCGAGATCGCCGCTGAAGCGACCTGGAGCGGGTTACCGGCGACCCTCGCGCTGATCATCAACGGGCCGGGACAGGTAGGGTACTACGCCCGCAACGACGGCACCAGCCCCCTCTCGGTGAACTACACGGTGACGGACGCGGATTTCGCCCACGGGGACACCTGGCGCGTCTCCTTCACGGCCTTCAGCACACCCGACGTTGAGGGGAACATCACACTCACCTACCCGTGAGGTCGGCGGGGAACCGACGTAGAGGCGGGGCGCGCCCCGCCTCTACGTCTTAACGACGATCGAGAGGCCCGGCGGAGCGATCGATATCGCCTTCCGCGTCACCCGGCATCGGTAGGCGTAGACCTCTACTCCCTGAGCGGCCGCCTCCGCCAGCATACGGGCGAAGGCGGGGTCGGTACGACCGTTGGGGGCGAAGGCCCTCGCATCGGGTCGCTGGACGACGAAGACCACCGCCGCCCGATGGCCCTCCCGGACCAAAGTGATCAGGTCCTCCAGATGACGTCGACCGCGCCCGGTCGGCGCGTCGGGGAAGAGCGCCACCCCATCCTCAACCAGCGTCACCGACTTGGCCTCCACCCAGCAGGTCCCCCACGCGCCCTCCAGCCGGAAGTCGATCCGGCTCCCCCCGTGCCGGACCTCCCGCGCGACGCGGGTCACGCCAGCGAAAGGGGCCAACCGACCGGCCGCGACCGCCTCGGCGAAGAGAGGGTTGGGCAACCGAGCGTCCACCGACACAAGGACCCCAGCGTGGGCCACCAAAAGGAGGTCATACGGGGTGCGCCTCCCGGGCGAGGAACGGGGCACCAGATAACAACGCCGTCCAGGGACCAGCAGTCCGCCCAAACGGCCAGAATTGGGCAGATGGGCCGCCTCAACGCGCCCATCGACCTCGACGGCGACCCGAAAGCGGTTCTCCCGCCGAACGAAACGGCCTTCGACGGTCCGTGGCAGTTCCATCGGCCTCACGGGACAGGAGCGTCAGATGCCGCCCGTGGCAGCCAGAACCAGAAAGTGGAACCCTTCCCCACTTCGCTCTCGACCCCCACGTGTCCTCCGTGCCGCTCCACCAGCGCGCGGACGATCGAGAGACCCAGGCCAACACCTCCCCTCCGACCCCCCGCTCCATCTACTCTGTAGAATCGCTCGAACAGCCGAGTCTGCGCCTCCGCTGGGATGCCCGGCCCGTTATCCACCACGGAAATGCGCACGCCGTCGCCCTCCTCACAGGCAACGACCCCAATCCGTCCTCCGGCCTGCGTGTACTTCACCGCATTCTCGATCAAATTGACCAGCACCCTCTGCAGATCCACACACTCCATCCGAAGCGCGGGTAAAGCGGTCGGGACATCGATCTCCAAAGCCTGTCCTTTCGCTTCGATCCGCTTGGACAGGTCATCGACCACGCTATCGATCACCGGCCTCAAATCGCACGAGGCTTCTGCAATGCGGTCCTCCTCCCCCTCTATCCGAGCCAGGTCAAGCAGATGGTCGATCAGAGCATACATCCGCCGCACGCCGGTGAGAATCCCCATCACACACCGCTCGGCCGTCTCCGAGAGATCTCCCTCCTGCAACAGAACCTCGGCAAAGCCCTGCACGTAGGCAAGAGGGCTGCGCAGATCGTGCGAGGTCGCGGCAACGACCTGTGATTTCAACTCGTCGAGGCGGCGCAACCGCGTGACGTCGTGCAGCCGCAAGACGATGCCCAGGCCGGGAACCGGAACCAGGGCTGCGTCGAACACGGCCTTCCCTTCCAGATCGACCTCGATCTGCTGGACCTCACCCCGTTCGAGCGCGATTTGAAAGGCCGTGGTCACCTCAGCAACGCCGACCACCTCGCGCAGAGGTCGATCGAGCACATCGCTGCCCAACAGCGCCCGCGCCTGCTCGTTAGCGAGCGTCACCCGGCCAGAGGTATCGAGCAGGAGGACGGGGTCCGGCAGGGCGGCGATGAGCCCGCGCAGGATCCGCTGCTCACGGCGCATCGCATCGTGGAGGCGGGCGTTGGCCACCGCGACGGCGACCTGGGCGGCGACCACCTCGGCGAGCAGCGTGTCATCGAGTCCGAAGAACCCTCGCTGTGTGTGCTGCAACGTCATCACACCGACCACCTCCCCCCGGTGGACCAGAGGCACGGCGATGGCGGACCCCGCCTCCTTCCGATCGCCGGGAAAACGGTGCCAACGTCCGTCCTTCTTCGTATCAGCCGCCAGGGCGACCTGCCGATGGCGCACCGCCCAACCCGCCAGGCCCCTCTCCATCACCTGCTCGACACGCCACGCGAACTCCTCCTCATCGAGCCCTCGCTGCGCCCCGATCTGCCGGATCACCCGCCCGGCGCGGTCAAGAAGGAACAACGACCCCCGCTCCGCCCCCAGCGCTTCAATGGTCTGGGCGAGGGCTTCGTTCAGCGTCATCTCCAGATCGAGGCTGGTCGAACACCGACGCAGAATTTTATAGAGAAGGCTAGCGAGATCCTCGGCGACGGGAGCCGGAAGGTCATCCCCTCTCCACTGTAACATACCCATCAGGCCTTCCTCCCTGCAAAGCCACACTCCAACCCTTGCACCACACCGCGGTCCACATACCACAGCAACCGCCCGGATCGAGGCTGTATCCGTTCTGCCGGCAGGGCTGCCCCGTCGAGTGCGCGGGCCAGGGCCTCCGCCTTATCCCGCCCCGCCACCAGAAAGAGCACCTCCGCGTCTGCCACTTCTTCCCTCCTCCATCTGCGCCATAGAGACACAGAGGACACAGCGGCTCTCAATTCCTGAGAACACTCTGTGTCCTCTGTGTCTCTGTGGTATTTCCAAACACCAAAGGAATTCCTATCCGACTGCCCGTGCCAACCCCAACTTACGCAAGACTTTCGCGGGGGTCACCCGCCGCGCCCTTTCCCACTGGGCGCGCAGCCAACGCTTGAACACGTTGATGGGCTTGCGACGCTGGCTTTCCGCCATCGCCCACTTGAGAAACTCGTAGTCCTGTCCGCGAATCTTGGGCTCGGTAGGGTTACGGCGGTAAGAGTCGTAATCGGTGATCCGACTCAAGTCGCGCTCCACGACGAAATCGTACAGATCGGTCCCAGGGTGCGGCGTGAAGAAGGCCGGACTGTAGTAGTCCGGATCGATCTCTTTCATCATCCGCACCGTCTCCATCACCTCTTCTTTCGTCTCCGTCGGCAGGCCCATCATGTAGTTGGCCCAGATGGCGACGCCGTACTTCTTACAGATCCGCGCCGCCTGCAGATTCTGCTCTACCGTCGTCCCCTTCCGAATGAACTTCAACACCCGGTCGCTGCCGCTCTCGAAACCGATGAAATAGCCACGGAGCCCCGCCTCGACCATCCGTTCCACCATATCTTCGTGCTTGACAATGATATCCGCCCGGCTCTGACAGAAGAAGGGCATCGTGAAGCCCTCAGCGATATACTTCTCGGTGAACTCCATCACCCACTCCCGGTCCTCGGTCAAGCAGTCGTCGTGGAACATAAACGAGGCCAGATCATATTTGTCCACCAGCATCCGGATCTCGGCCAGGACGTTGTCCACGCTCCGGCGGCGGGTCCGTTTGCCGAAGAGGTAATCCTCCCCCGGCTTGCAGAAAGCGCAATTATAGATACAGCCCCGTCCAGCGATAATGGTAGCGAAGGGCGGGGGCAGTTCAGGAACGAAGGGAACCTCCGGGGAGTCCAGATCATATCCCCACTTTTTCCACTCCTCGAGGAAGAGGTCCCGATCGCTGAACGGGATCGCGTCCAGATCGGGCGGCTCCCCCCGGATCACCCGCTGCTCGGGCGGACGGCCCTCTTCGATAGCCCGAAGCAACTTGGGAAAGGTGATCTCACCCTCGTGGAGGACCAGGTAGTCCACGTGAGGGATGCGGAGGCTGTCCTGGACGGCGATCGTCACGTGAGGACCACCGATGATCGCCACAATGTCCGGCTTGACCTCCTTGGCGATGGCGATAGCCTCCCGGGCCGGGTTGTAGTCCACGCTCATCATCGTCACCCCGATCACGTCGGGGTCCCGCTCAGCCAACACCTCCCGAAAGTGATCCCAGCCCGAAAGCGCTCGCAGGTCGATCAGGTCGACCTCGAACCCCTGGGCCTTAGCCGCTGCGCTCAGCGAAGCCAGCCCGTGGGAGATCCACCCGGCGTCCATCCCCTGCTTCAGGGAGTTCCACCCCCGTCCCGCGATACCCGGATAGATCAGCGTCGTCTTCAACCCCATAAGGCCTCCTACTCTATCCTGACTCGCCTGTCGGAGAGAGAAGATACGTACACCGATGGCTGTCCCCTGCAGAGGCAGAAGCGATCCGCCGCGGCTCCTCCCCCAGCAACCAGGTCAACAAGCGGATATCCATCTTGCAAGGTTCCAGCCAATCCCGCGCCACGCGCTCAAAGGGACAATTGGCGATGTGGAGGATCAGCCCTCCCTCCCCGTCCTCATCGGTGGAGACCATATAACCCTGCTCATTCAGAAACTGCACCGCCGCATTGACCCGCTCGGAGAAACTAGCGTCCTCTCGAATCTGTGCCCGCTGGGCCAACCGCTGGGCGATCCCATCCAGCAGATCCTCTACCTCTCCCGGCGAAAGGCGCTGGGCGATCTCCCGCAACAACTCGGCCGCCAAGAGGTCGTAATGCTTGGGGAAAAGGTGGGAAGCCTCCTCGGTCAGCCGGTACAGGTACTGGGGACGGCCGGGGCCCGGCCTGTGGAAAGGCTCTGGCGGAGTGATCAGCCCCTCGCGGTTCAACACGTCTAGATGGTGCCGGATCGTCACAGGCGTCAACCCAAGATCCCGGCTCAACTCCTCAACCGTCGCCGCGCCCCGAACTTTCAGTATGCGCAGGATCTGCTCACGCGTCTTCTGCATCCGTTACCCCTTTTCAGGCCCTCATCCTCTGCCCTTGTCAGGATCTCCCACCCCCATCGGGGCGAGGGCATTATAGCACGCGGGGGGGGATTTGTCAAAGCCCAATGATATTTATGATTCATTTCTGCCTTTTCACGCACGCCCGCAGCGTTCGACACTCCTTCCACCATGCAGGCACAGAGGGCACAACCGGCGGGCCACACCCGAACTCACGTCTAAACCTCAGCAGCCCCCATCTTGCCATCCCCTGGCAGAGGAGTATACTTTTTTGCGATGAGACGCATCATCCTGTTATTCGCTCTTCTCGTACTGATCCGGGGGACCCCGAGCGCTGCCCTCGCCGAGGGTGGTGAGCCTCCCGGGGCAGACGTTTCCCTCGCCCACCGGTTCGTCCCGGTGCTATACTTCCACCCGGACGAACCTTTCCGTCCACAGCCCGTAGAGGTCCTGGTCGGTCAGGCTCGGCTCCGGCAAACCCGTACCGGCTGGTTCGACGTGAACGTCCTGAACGACCCCACCCTCCGCGACCTGTGCCGCTTCCGTGGTCCGGAGTACTTCCTAGACGTGTGGTACGGGGACGAGGGAACATCCGACTACAAGAACTACTCCGCCCACCGCGCCTACTACAAAGCGCACCTGAGCCCCGACTCGGGCGGCCCGCCCGCCACCGCCTACGCCCGCGTGGTGCGCGAGGATGGCCACATTATCATCCAATACTGGCTGTTCTATTACTACAACGACTGGCTCAACAAGCATGAAGGCGACTGGGAGATGGTCCAGGTCATCCTGGACGAGATGGAGCAACCCCAGTGGGTGGTCGTGAGCCAGCACCACGGCGGCACCCGCCGGCCCTGGTCGGCTGTCCACGTCGAGGAGGGAACCCACCCCGCCGTCTATGTGGCCCTGGGGTCCCACGCCAACTACTTCTGGGGCGACGAGGTCTTTCCCAACGTGCGGGAGATGGGCAATACCTCCTTCACCGTCGTCGATCGAACCGGGCGCGCCCACCGCACGGTCCCCCAGGTCCTCCTGATCCCCCAACAAGGAGAGGTCGAGCGAAACCCCGACGCCTGGCCCGGGATGGAATGGCTTTGCTTCTCCGGGAACTGGGGAGAGCGGGCAGCACAAGCCGACCTGGGGGGTCCCCACGGCCCGCCGGAGAAAGAGTCCTGGGTCGCTCCCTACACCTGGGGGATGGAACAGCCACGTGACGAAGCGATCTGGTACACTCACCGGCTCCGGGTGGCGGTAAAAGCCGACGGGCCGGTCCGGATCGACGGGAAGACCCGGGATGATGACCTGGACTGGGTCCCGCAGCCCGACGACAGGGGCGGCACTCTATTGCTACACGAAGAGCCGACGACCCCCGTCTCGTTCACGGTTGAAGCGCTGACAGCGACGCAGGTCGCGATAACGACCACCTACCCCTTCCGGGAACTGAACGTGGTTCGCCAGATCTCCTATCGTTCTATCCCCCTTATGCCCGGAGAACGTCTCTCGGGCCGACTGTGCGCGTCCTGCGGACCGGGGTTACGTAAGGTCACAACCGATGGCGCGGAGACGAACGTAGAAGTCGCCTACGAAGAGGTGATCAAACCAGCGGTGTGGGACGCGCCGGACGTGGTGTGGCTGGCTGGGATGCTACCAGCGGAGGAGATCTCCCGCGGGCTCGGTTCCGCCTTGCTGGCAGGTCTGCTCCCCACTCTCCTCTACGTACTAGCCCTGTACTGGGCCGACCGGTACGAAAAGGAGCCCAAACGGCTTCTGGCGACCGCCTTCGTCTGGGGCGCGCTTCCGGCGATTCTGCTCACCCTGATCGTCCGGTTCATTTTCAACCTCCCCCCGGCTCTGGGGGCGAAAGCGGTAGAAGCGACTGGCGCAGGCTGGCTCGCCCCGTGGATCGAGGAGGTCCTGAAAGGCGCTGTCGTGATGTTCATCTTCCTCCGCTACCCGCGGGAGTTCGACGGCGTGGTGGACGGGATCCTCTACGGTGGGATGGCCGGTTTCGGCTTCGCGATGACAGGGAACACCATCGGTTACCTGGGCGCGTTTCTCTTCCAGGGATGGGCTGGCCTGGGAGCACGGGCGTTCGTCCAGGGAGTCCTGCACAGCCTGAACCACGCCCTCTATTCGGCCGCTTTCGGCGCCGGGCTGGGCTGGACCCGAGCGATGCCGCCTCGCCGCTACCGCTGGGCCCCTGCGCTGGCCGGGTTCCTGCTTGCAGGTGCGGTCCACACGGGACACGTCCTGGCCCTCCGGGCGGCCTGGGGAGCGACCGCCATTGGGGTCCTGATCACCCTGGCTGGCCTTGCCGGGATGGTGGCCCTGCTAGTGGGAATGCTAACCCGCCAGCAACGGGTCCTCCGGCGCGAACTGCTCGGGGAGGTGCCTGAGGAGGTCTACCGAGCGATCACCCGCCCCGGCGGGTGGACCCACGCTCAATGGCAGGCGCTGCGACAGGGAGGCATCCAAGGCTGGCTCAAGGTCCGGCGTCTCCACCAGATGTGCGCCGAACTGGCCTTCAAGCGGCAACGCGCCCGCCGCCGGCCCGACGATCCCGATCTCGCCGAGGAGACCGAACGCCTGCGAAAAGAAATCCAGGCGATGATCCAGTCCTAGGCACTCCCAGGCAGCCTATCCGCCTGACCCCGCGAAAGAGCGATGGACCTCACCCTGCCCCTATGAGTTGGGGCAGCACATCCCCCAGGATCACCCTGATGACAACGGGGACGGCATCCTGAAGGGGGAATCTGAGGGCCACAACGCCCGCCACCAGCGCGCCCAACCCGATCATCACCCCAACCAACGCCAGGATCCCGGCGATCCGATGGGCAACCCGCAACGCCTGTGTCAGCAGCGCGGGCAGATAACTCAGGGAGAGGAAGACGACCACGAAAGAGAGACCGGACAGGAGTCGTCCCTCCATCCCTGGGATCACTACGGAGACCAACCACAAGAGGAAGACCAGCGCGGAGGTAACGAACATCCAGGCGGAGACGGCGACGGATATCAGATGAAAGTGAACCAGAAAACCTCCTGATCCCCCCATCAAGCGAGCCAGCAGGAACAGGACGAGGGCCAACGCGAGTGCGGCGATCCATATCCCACCAAGCCCCCAGGCGTCGATCTCGAGGAAAAGGGGAAGGGTCGAAAGGGCAGATAACGGACGCATCCCCCTTGGCCCTAACATCCATACCAGGGCAGGGACCACGCTTCGCAGGAGAACGAAGAAGAGGCTTCCAATGATAAGCGCCGAGAGCGACCGCCGCCACGAGGCCAGTTCCACCTCCGGTCCAAACGCCGCATCCCCGTTCAGCGCAATCGCGCCCGCCCAGGCCTCCATCACCGTGAGACCCTCCGAGGCGCGGGAATAGATCCGCTCCTCCTGCTGCACCACCCCCACAAGGTCGATCGTCTGGAGGACGGCCCCACAGCGGCTGCACGTGTACGCCCAGCCCGGATTAACCGTCCCGCAGCGGGGACAACGGCGCGGCGGCTCGCTCCCCAGCATCACCTGCTCATCGATCCCCTCCGTCCACGGCGCACTCTCGGCCTGCCACTCCTGCCCCGGACGCAGACGACTGAGGAAGGCGAGGCCGCTACGGGCGTAGCCGTTATCGGGATTGATCTCCAGCACGCGATGGAGACACTCCCGCTGCGCATCGATCCCCCCGACCGCTGCGCTCAACCAGAACCAGGCCCACTCGTTCTCCGGCTCCTTGGCGATGACCTGGCGCAGCAACTGCTCGGCCTCCTGCTTCCGCCCGGCCCGCGCCGCCGCGATCCCCCGGCGCAACAGATCGGCCACCCCGCTCATCGCCCACCTCCTGTCCCCCTGCTCCTTCGCTTCTCCGCTACCCTACCAACTCCCTCGCGATCCGATTGTGCCGCTCCACCACCGGTCCCAGGTCCACCGTCAGTAAGTGTCCCTCCTCCACCACCACTCGCCCGTTGATGACCGAGAGGTCCACCCGCTGCGGCGTGCAGAAGACCAGGGCCGCCATCGGGTCGTGGAGTGCGCCAGCGTAATCCACCCGGTCCAGCCGGAACCCGATGAAGTCCGCCGCCTTGCCCGGGGCCAACTGCCCGATGTCGTCCCGGCCCAACACCGCCGCTCCTCCCCGCGTCGCCAGCCACAGCGCCTCTCGCGCGGAGAGGCCGGCCGGATTGCCGGAGACCCGCTGCAACAGGAGCGCCATCCGCGCCTCGGCCAGCATATGGGAGGAATCGTTGCTCGCCGAGCCGTCCACCCCCAGCCCCACCCGGACCCCCCTATCTAGGTAAGCCCGCACCGGCGCGATGCCCGAGGCCAGCCGCATGTTGGAACTGGGGCAATGGCAGACCCCCGTCCCCGTCCGCGCCAGAAGGTCGATCTCCTGATCGTTGATGTAGACACCGTGAGCGTACCACACGTCGTCGCCCACCCAGCCCAGGTCCTCCGCGTACTCCACCGGCCGGCAGCCGAACTTTTCCAGACAGAACCGCTCCTCGTCCAGCGTCTCCGCCAGGTGGGTGTGGAGGTGGACCCCATAGGACCGTGCCAGCGTGGCCGCTTCCCGCATCAGGTCCGGCGTCACCGAGAAAGGAGAACACGGCGCGACGACGATGCGTACCATCGCATACGGCTCGGGGTTGTGGTACGCCTCAATGGCTCGCTGAGTATCTTTGAGGATGAAGTCCTCGTCCTCCACCACCCGGTCGGGCGGGAGACCGCCCTTGCTCTCCCCCAGGCTCATCGACCCCCGGCTGGCGTGGAAGCGGATGCCGATCTCCTGGGCAGCCCGGATCTCGTCGTCGATCCGGCAGCCGTTGGGATAGATGTAGAGATGGTCGGCAGCGGTGGTGCAGCCGGAGAGGACCAGTTCCGCCAGCCCGACCAACGCGCTGGTGTAGACGGCCTCCGGCGTCAGGTTGGCCCAGATCGGGTAGAGGGTTTTCAGCCACTGGAACAGCGTCGCGTCCTGCGCTGCCGGCACCGCCCGGGTCAGCGTCTGGTAGAGGTGATGGTGGGTGTTGACCAGCCCCGGCAGGACGATCATCCCATCGGCGTCGATCACCTCATCGGCCTCGGAGGGCAACTCCGCCGTGGGGCCCACCCGCTCGATGACCCCATCGCGGACAAAAAGCCCCCCGTCGGGGATCCGCCGATCGCCGTCGTCCATCGTCACCAGCAGTTCGGCGTGTCTCAAGAGCAACGTGCCCATCGTTCCTCCTGCAGTCTGTCTTCCACCACAGAGACACGGAGGGCACCGAGGTCTTCAGATTTTTTTCTCCGTGGTTCTCTGTGACTCCGTGGTGCTATTGAGTGTAGCACATCCCCTTGCCTTTGACAAAGGTCGAAACTTGTGGTATAAACAGAACGCGTGCCCCCGTAGCTCAGTTGGATAGAGCACCGGCCTCCGGAGCCGGTGGCCCGCGTTCGAGTCGCGGCGGGGGTACCTCAAGGCCGGGATTCCCACAGGTCCCGGCATTTTTGTTTTGTGCTATAATTCAACCACAGGGACGCAGAGGACACAGAGAGTCCAAGAATTTGAGATTCTCTGTGTCCTCCGCGCCTCTGCGATTCGAAAAAGGATCGGAACGATGTTCATCGATGAGGCCATCATCGAGGTCAAAGCCGGGGACGGCGGCAACGGATGCGTCGCCTTCCGGCGCGAAAAATACGTCCCATTCGGCGGGCCGGCCGGTGGCGACGGGGGCAAGGGTGGGGACGTGATCCTCTACGTGGACCCCCACCTCAACACCCTCTACCGGTTCACCCGCCGCCGACACTTCCGCGCCGAGCGGGGCCAACACGGCCGGGGGAAGAACCAGCACGGAGCCTCCGGCGCCGACCTGCGTATCCCCGTGCCGCCCGGAACCCTCGTCCGCGACGCGGAGACCGGCCAGATCCTGGCCGACCTGACCGAGCCGGGGCAGGAGGTGGTCGTAGCGCGGGGCGGGCGCGGCGGGCGGGGCAACGCCCGGTTCGCCACCCCCACCAACCAGGCCCCCCGCATCGCGGAGAACGGGGAACCCGGCGAGGAGCGAACTCTCAAACTGGAACTGAAACTCCTGGCCGACGTGGGCCTGGTGGGCAAGCCCAACGCCGGAAAGTCCACCCTCCTGGCCGCCGTCACCGCCGCCCGGCCCAAGATCGCCCCCTACCCCTTCACCACCCTCGCCCCCCACCTGGGCGTCGTCGTCCTGGACGAACAGACCGACTTCGTGATGGCCGACCTGCCCGGGCTGATCGAGGGGGCCAGCCAGGGAAAGGGGTTGGGCCACGAGTTCCTGCGCCACGTCGAACGGACCCGCCTCCTCATCCACCTCCTCGACGGCAGCGCGCCCGACCCCATCGGCGACTTCCACGCCATCAACGAGGAACTGGCCGCCTTCGGCCACGGGCTGGACAAGAAGCCCCAGATCGTCGCCTTCAACAAGATCGACCTGCCGGAGGCGCAAGAGCGCTGGCCGGAGGTCAAGGGGCGGCTAGAGGCCGATGGATACGAGGTCTTCGCCATCTCCGGCCTGACCCGCGAGGGCCTGCGTCCGCTCCTCTGGCGGGCGGCCCAACTGCTGGAGGAGATCCCCCGCGAACCGACGATCACCTACGAGGTCCCCGTGTTCCGCCTGGAGGACGACGAGCGGGACTTCTGGGTCGAGCGGGAGGAGGACGGCTGGCGGGTGCACGGCCGCCGGGTGGAGCGCCTGGCGGCGATGACCCCCTTCGAACTGGACGAGGCGGTCTATCGGTTCCACCGCGCGCTGGAGGCGATGGGCGTGGTGGACGCCCTGCGCGAGGCGGGAGTTCAGCCAGGCGACACCGTCCGCATCGGCCAGAAGGAACTGGTCTGGGAGGAATGACGAGGTGCGACTGGGCGTCCTCGGCGGCACGTTCGACCCACCCCATTACGGCCACCTCCACCTGGCGCAGGTCGCTCTCGACCAGTTGAGTCTGGACCGCGTCCTCTTCGTCCCGGCAGGACAGCCCCCCCACAAGCCGGACCAACCCATCACCCCCGCCCTCCACCGCGAGGCGATGGTCTCCCTGGCGATCGCCGACGATGAGAGGTTCATCCTCTCCCGGGCCGACCTGGACCGACCCGGCCCCCACTACACCGCCGACCTGCTCGCCATCCTGCGCCGGGCCTACCCAGAAGCCGACCTGTATTTCCTGATGGGCAGCGACAGCCTGGCCCAGTTCCTCACCTGGCATGACCCCGCCCGCATCGCGGCCCAGGCGAAACTGGCGGTGCTGCCCCGGCCCGGATGGGAGGCCGATCTGGAAGCTCTGGAGAAGGCGATCCCCGGCATCCGCGACCGTATCGTCTGGCTCGAGGGATCGATGATGGACGTCGCCGGGACCGAGATCCGCCGCCGAATCGCCGAGGGCTGGCCCATCTCCGGGATGGTCCCTCCAGCGGTAGAGACCTACATCCGGCGGCACCACCTCTACGGAGGGCAACAGCCATAGGCCCAATGATCGCTCCACCGGATTGCCGACGCTGCCCGGCGCTGGCCGCTAACCGGAACCGCGTGGTCGGTGGCTATGGGGCCGTCCCCGCCACGGTGATGTTCGTCGGCGAAGCGCCAGGCCGCCACGGGGCGGACCTCACCGGCGTCCCCTTCACCCGCGATCGGTCCGGCCGCCGCCTCCAGGCGATCCTGATCCGGATGGGCCTTTCCTCAGAAAGCAACCCTGCCGCCGAGCGACCGCGCCTGCGAGGCTGCTACCTGACCAACGTGGTCCGCTGCAACCCACCGGGGAACCGCCGCCCCACCGCATCGGAGACAGCCGCCTGCCTGCTGTACCTGCTGGAGGAGATCGCCCACGTCCGTCCCCGCATCCTGGTGCCGGTCGGCCTGTTGGCCTCCCAGGCCCTGATGGGATGGCTGGGACTGCCTGCGGGACGGATGCGGGACCTCCACGCCCGTCCCATCCCCGTCCCGTCAGGCATCGGGCCGGACGGGCTGCAGTTCATCCTCCCCCTCCGCCACCCCTCCCGCGCCAGCAACGCGGAACTGGACCGGTTCGCCCGTGCCCTGTCCGATCTTTTGTGGACCACAGAGACACAGGGATTTTAACGGTGCTCTCTCTGCCTCTGTGGTAAGCCAACATTCCCCGCTGGGGTTTGCACAAGAGTTCGGACATACCCAATCCGCCCCGCCGTAAACAGACGGGGCCGGCAGGACATCGATCCAGCACCGGCTCTTCACAGATGTACTTGACACCCCCCTCCCCGTCCAGTATCATACCCCCGATGAGCATCCACATCACCTTTCCCCGATGGCCCTGGGAGCCGATCCGCGCCATTGCCGACCGGCGCGGGGTCGCCATCTGGCCAGTGGGCGGCATCGTGCGGGACATGCTGCTGGGCCGTCCCCTGCACGATTGGGACTTCGCCGTCGAGCGGGACGCGATGGGGCTGGCCCGCGCCGTCGCCGACGCCCTTGACGGAGCGTATTTCCCACTGGACGAGGAGCGGGACACGGCACGGGTGGTGGTGCGCGATCGGCGCGGCCGCCGGGTCGAACTGGACTTCGCCAGGCTGCGCGGGGAGACCCTCCTGGCCGATCTGCGGGGTCGAGACTTCACCCTCAACGCGATGGCAGTGGAGCCGGAGGGAGTGTTGATCGACCCCCTCGGAGGACTGGCCGACCTGCAGGCCCGGCTTGTCCGCGCCATCGGCCCCCAGGCCTTCGACGCCGATCCCCTCCGGATGCTGCGGGCCGTCCGACTGGCGGCCGAACTGGAGATGCGGTTGGAGGCCAAGACGGCCGCCTGGATCATCCAGCGGGCCGAGAGCCTCACCCAGGCCTCACCGGAACGGATCCGCGACGAGTTCGTCCGCATCCTCGCCACCCCCTCCCCCGCCGAACACGTCCACATGCTGGACGAGTTGCGGCTGCTGGCCCAGGTGATCCCCGAGGTGGACCCTCTCAAGGAGCAGCCTCAATCCCCTCCGCACCGGTTCGACGTCTGGTGGCACACGCTGCTGGTGATCGACGCGGTGGCGGGCATCCTCGACATCGTGTATGGCCGCCCCCCCTTCCCCCGCCTGTACGCCGACACGACGGAGCAGGCCTGGGACGACGTGAAAACCCTACTGGGGCCGTTCGTCCCCCACCTGCGCCGCCACCTCTCCGTCCGACTGCGAGGAGGAAGAAAGCGTCGGGTCCTTCTGGTGCTGGCCGCTCTCTGTCACGACCTGGGCAAGCCGGTCACCTGCACTGAGGACGACCAGGGGCGCCTCCACTTCTACGGCCACGAGCGGGAGGGGGCCAAGATCACGACCCGTCGGCTGCGCCACCTGCGTTTCAGTCAATCGGAGGTGAAGCGGGTCGCCACGGTGGTCCGCGCCCACCTACGACCGGGCCACCTGGCGCGGGTCCAGGGCCCGGTGACCCGCCGGGCGATCTACCGCTTCTTCCGGGATACCGGCAGCGCGGGCGTCGAGGTCAACCTGCTGAGCCTGGCCGACCACCTCGCCACCTGGGGACCCAACCTGGAGCCGGACCGCTGGGCGCGGCGGCTGGAGGTCGGTCGGTTGCTCCTGAGCCACTACTTCGAGCGGCACGAGGAGACCATCGCGCCGAAGCCGCTGGTGGACGGGCGGGAACTGATCGAGAGCCTGGGGATCGAGGAGGGTCCCCAGGTCGGGCGACTGCTGGCGGCGATCCGGGAGGCACAGGCGGCGGGAGAGGTGCGCACGCGGGAGGAGGCATTGGCCCTCGCCCGTCGATTAAAGGGGAAAGGCGCAGAGGACGCAGAGGAACCCCCGAGAGATTGAAGGTCCACCCAGCATCCCGCAGGTTACAAGGAACCTGCGGGAGGCTCCTCTCAAAAGACCTCTGCGCCGTTGCGGTGAAAACACCCACTCAGGAACCCCGCCAGCGCGTCGGCCCCTGAGGTCGCCCCGTGGGACAGGACCTCCTCTATCGCGGGCAGGATCGCCGTCTCGTCCCCTCCGGCAAGGGCAGCCAACAACCGGTGCCAGGAGACGCTGCACTCCCCCGCCGCCGCAACCCACAAGAAGGCCGCCGAAAGCATGGTGGTCAACGGCGCGGCTGCTTCGGCCACCGCCCGGCAGAAGGAGGCCGGGTCAGGGTGAGCCAGCCAGGCCCAGAGCATCATCCCGGTCAGGAAGTCATCCCCCGCCGGGGTCAGGCCCCCGCCCAGCCCAGCCAGCCGGGCCACGCCCTCCTGCAACGCACCGAGGTCCCCCTCCCACCCTCGCCGCAGCAAGCCCAGCCCCTCCCGAGCCCGCGCAAGCACCGCGTCGTGGCGGTCGGACGTCGTGATCGAGGGATCCGCCAACAAGGCTAACAGGCTCTCCCCCGCCGTGCGCTCCAGAGCCAGATCGCGCACGGTCGGCAGGCGGGCTTCGATCGCTGCCCGGCGGGCCCGCAGCGCGCTCCAATTTGGCTGGGGCTCCCACACTGTCACCCCCGTCAGATCCACCCGCAGACGGCCCACGACGATGGTCAAGGAGGTCAACCGTGCGGCCATCCCGGCTTGCAGGCCGTCGAACAGGCCAGGGCTGTTCTCCACCACCACGTTGAGCGGTCCCTCCCCCACCGCCGGAAGGACCAGGCCGATCACCTCTCCGTCCGCGGTCAACAGATCGCAGGCGTGGTCGAACACAGCAAGGACCCGCGCCGGCGCGGGTCCCTCCTGCACTCGGCTCCATACCCTCCGGCTTATGGTCCGGGCGATGGCTCTCATACCTGCGAGCGAAAAACCTACGGCACGTCCTCCACCAACCGGCCGTGGCTGATCACGTAGGCAGGGGGCTCGTGGTGACGGAACGCCTCCAGGACGTCCGGCTGGGTCAACACGACCAGGTGAGCCGTCTTACCGACCTCCAGCCCGTAATCGGAGATCCCCATCGCCTGCGCGGCTTTGACGGTGATCATATCGTACAACGTCTCCATCTCCGCGCGGGTCGTCATCCAGAGGAGGTGGGAGGCCAGGAAGGCCACCTCCAGCATGTTGTTGCGGCCGTAGGGGTAGTAAGCATCGGAGATGTCGTCCTGGCCCAGGCAGACCAGCGCACCCTCCTCTAGCAGCTCCTTGACCCGAGCGTGCAGCGGCCCGGTCTGCGGGTCGCTGACCACCCCCATCTGGGCCTGCTTGAGGAGCGCGGCCACTTTCTGGAAGTAGGGCTTGGGGTACAGCTCCATCGCCCGGGCGTGGTGGGCCAGCGACCGGCCGTGCCATCCCTCTTCGATGGTCTTCACCGCCAGCATCTCCAGCGTCCGCAGGCCAGGATCGCCCGCGTCGTCCACCAGCATCGAGATGGGCTTGTCGTACTCCTTGGCGATCTTGAACATCTCGTCGATGTGCTTCTGGGCAGCATCGTCGGTGTACTCGATCCAGGGGATTCCCCCGACCACATCGGCCCCCAGATCCATCGCCTGCCGGACCAGGTCGGCCGCGCCCGGCTCGCGGACCACGCCATCCTGAGGGAAGGCCACCACCTGCACGTCGACGATCCCCTTGAACTCCTCCCGCGCCCGAATCAGCGCTTTGACCCCTTCCATCTTCGCCTTGGTGTCCACATCGGCGAAGGCGCGGATGTGGGTGTTGCCGAAGCGGGCCGCCTCCCGCAGCGCCTTGCGGACGTTCTCAATGATCCAGGATTCGTCGTACTTCTCCTTGACGCGAGCGGCCAACTCGATGGCCGTCATCGCCTTCCCCATCCCCTCACCGTGGTAATCCTTAAGGGCCTCCTCGTCCATCATCTGGAGCGTGTAAACCTTACATAAGTGCAAGTGAGGATTGACGAAAGACTCCGTCACCAGGTTGCCCTGGGCGTCGATCTCCTTACTCGCCTGCCCCTCGATGCGCTCCTCAATGGCAGCGATTCGGCCATCGGCGATGCCGATGTCGAACAGGCCGCCGGAGCGACCGCGTAGCCTCGCCCGTCGGATGAGAATGTCAAACTCGGCCATTCCAAACCTCCTCCTGGAGTATGATCCCTAAGGTGGGCTCATTATATTCTCCCCCCTTCCTGTGTCAACTTCACCCTTGACACCACACCGAAATTGGAATAAGATAATGATGCACCTGGACAATTGGATCCCCTGTCCTCCGACCCACTTCGCTCCCTCTGGGACGGGTGGGCGATAAGGTGTGGGGAGCAATTCCCACGCCCGCCGTATTTGCAAAGGAGGCTTTCCACCGACCGATGAACCCGCCGGTCGGCGAGGGCCTCCTTTGTTGCTTTATGACGCGTGTCGTTTCCAGAGGTTGTACGAAAGGAGGTCAATATGCCGAAGATCCTGCGCGTCAACATGACGGATCGGACCGCAACCTACGAAGACGTGCCAGAGAGGTACAAGTTCCTCGGCGGCCGTGGCCTCACCTCCACCATCGTCTACGACGAAGTCGATCCGACCTGCCATCCCCTGGGTCCGAACAACAAACTGGTCTTCGCCCCCGGCATCGTCACCGGCACCAACGCACCCACCAGCGGGCGGGTCTCCGTCGGCGGGAAGTCCCCTCTCACCGGCGGCATCAAGGAGTCCAACGCTGGCTCCTCCTGGGTACAGGCGGTCGCCAAACTGGGCATCAAGGCCATCATCGTCGAGGGCTTCCCCAAGGAGAGCGGCTGGTGGGGCCTGTACATCACCAAGGACGGCGTCGAGTTCTTCCCCGCCGACGAGTACGCCGGCAGGGGCCTCTACGAGGTCTACCCACAACTGTTCGAGCGCTTCGGCAAGAAGGCCCACATCTGCTCCATCGGCGTGGCCGGTGAGATGAAGATGGCGATGGCCGGCGTCTGCTTCAACGACAACCACGGTCGGCCCAGCCGGTACTCCGGCCGCGGCGGCCTCGGCGCGGTGATGGGGTCCAAGGGGCTGAAGTTCATCGTCGTCGACGACACTGGGGCCCCTGGCGTAGAGATCGCCAACCCGGACCTCTTCAACCAGGGTCGCAAGAAACTGCTGGAAGCGCTTCGCCAGCACGACATCACGAAGCCGAAGGGCGGCCTGAACACCTATGGCACCGCCATCCTGGTCAACATCATCAACGAGGCAGGCGGCTACCCCACCCGCAACTTCCGCGAGGGCCGCTTCGAGGGCGCAGCGGCCACCTCCGGCGAGGCGATCTTCGAGAACAACAAGAAGCGGCTGGGCAAGGAACTGTACAACCACGCCTGCCATCCCGGCTGCGTCATCCAGTGCTCCAACACCTACTACGACGAGAAGGGCAACGAGATCGTCTCCTGCATCGAGTACGAGACCACCTGGGCGCTGGGGGCCAACTGCGGGATCGATAACCTGGAGGCCATCGGCAAACTGACCTGGCTCTGCAACGACCTGGGTCTGGACACCATCGAAGCGGGCGGCACCATCGCCGTGGCGATGGACGCGGGGCTCCTGTCCTTCGGCGACTGGGAGGGTGCCATCCGACTGCTGGACGAAGAGGTCCGCAAGGGGACCCCGCTCGGCCACATCATCGGCAACGGCGCGGCCTTCACCGGCAAAGCCTTCGGCTGGTACCGCGTCCCCGGCGTCAAGGGGCAGAACATGCCCGCCTACGAGCCGCGCGCCATCAAGGGCATCGGCATCACCTACGCCATCAGCACGATGGGCGCCGATCACACCTCCGGCTACACCATCGCGCCGGAGATCCTCGGCGTGGGCGGCAAGGTGGATCAGTTCGACGTCAACAAAGCGGAACTGGCGCGCAATTTCCAGTACACCACCGCCTTCATCGACACCACCGGTCACTGCCTGTTCATCGCCTTCGCCATCCTGGACATCCCCAGCGGCTTCGAGGGAATGGTGGAGGAATGCGCCGGCCTCCTGGGCGCAGACTGGACCCCGGACGACGCAGCCCGCATCGGCAAGGAGATCATCGACCGCGAGTTGGCTTTCAACCGCGCGGCTGGCTTCACCAAGTCGGACGACCGGCTGCCGGAGTTCATGAAATACGAGAAACTACCGCCTCACAACGTCGTCTGGGACGTGCCCGACGAGGTGCTGGACGCCGTCTTCGGCGAGTGATCCCCCTGCATCAGAGCGACCTCGGGGGCCTCGGCAGAGGTCTCCGAGGTCGCTTTTTGCAAAGGCCAATGGACAGGACCTCCGATCAGGAAGCAAGGACGCCGACCACCCACGGCCCGCTCCTCCAGGCCCTCGTCGTCGCCGACCTGCTGAGTCCGATCTCCCCCGCCGCGCTCCTCCCCGCCCTGGTCGGCCTCTCCGCCATCGGTGCGTGGCCCTGGCACACTTCCTCCCTCCAGATCGCAGCCGGTGCACTGACCCTCGCCACGATCCTTGTGGACGGTATCTCCCTCTCCCTCCTGCCCCGCTTCGGCCGCTCCTACGGTCCCCCCACCCCGCCGCTCTTCGCCCTGGCCCTGCTCCGCACCGGGATCACGTTCGCCCTGGGTGCGATCTATCCTACCTGGACCGGCTTCGCCCTCTGCACCCTCCTCCAGGTCGGACTCGTCGCCACCCAGGCTTATGCCACCTGGATCGAACCGGCCCGCCTCACCATCACGCACCAGCGATTGACCTCCCCCAAACTGCGAGGCGACGCCACCCTGCGTCTCCTCCACATCAGCGACATCCACTTCGAGGGCTGGACCCCCAGAGAGAAACGGCTGTTGGAAACGGTGAAGGATCTCCACCCCGATCTCGTCCTGCTCACCGGCGACTACCTCAACCTATCCTCCGCCGATGACCCCGAAGCCCGCCAGGAGGTGCGCGACCTGCTCGCCCAGATCGCCGCCCAGGCCCCTACCTACGCCGTCACCGGCAGCCCCCCGGTCGACCTGGCCCACATCGTCCCGTCCATCTTCGACGGACTCCCTATCACGTGGTTGATGGACAGAGCGGTCGAGGTCCACATCAACGGCCTCCACCTTCGACTGATCGGCCTGCGCTGCACCCGCGACCGGCACGCCGATGGGGCGCGGCTACGACGACTCCTGCCCGACGACACCGGCGACCTGTTCACCGTCCTCCTCTACCACTCCCCTGACCTGATGCCCGACGCGGTGGCGTGCGGGATCGACCTCTACCTGGCTGGTCATACCCACGGGGGCCAACTCCGCCTCCCCCTCTTCGGCGCGCTGGTCACCAGTTCCGACTTCGGGAAACGGTATGAGATGGGACTCTATCGGGAGGGCAACACCGCCCTCTACGTCAGCCGAGGTCTGGGAATGGAGGGGCTGGGCGCACCCCGCGCCCGCTTCCTCGCCCCGCCGGAGATCATCGTATGGGACCTGGAGGCCGATCGATCCAGGGTCCACAATGGAAGGTGAACGATGTGCAAGGAGATCTACACCGACATCGAGGCCCACAAGACCGCCTATCTCGTCCGTTTGAAGCGTCTCCTGACCCAGCCCAGCATCTCTTCTCAGGGTGTAGGGTTAGGCGAGACCGCCGACCTGCTGACCGGGATGCTGCGGTCCCTCGGCTTCAAGGTCGAGCAGGTCCCCATCGACGGCCCACCGGTCATCGTGGCCCAGATGGAGGGGAAACGACCCGAGAGGCTGCTTTTCTACAACCATTACGACGTCCAGCCGGTGGACCCGCTGGAGGAGTGGACCACCCCACCCTTCGAACCGACGGTTCGGGAGGGGAAACTCTACGCTCGGGGCGCGGCGGACAACAAAGGGGCCATCGCCGCCCGCCTGGGCGCCATCGAATCCTACCTGCGCGTCCACGGCTCCCTGCCGGTGGGATTGACCTGGATCATCGAGGGTGAGGAGGAGATCGGCAGCCCCCACCTTCACCAGTTTGTCGAATCCCAGCGCGAACTCCTGGAAGGCACGATCGGATGCGTGTGGGAGGCAGGAGGGAAAAACGCCCGCGACCGGTACGAGATCGCTCTGGGATGCAAGGGGATGCTGTACCTGGAACTGCGGGTGAAGGGAGCTGCCCGCGACCTCCATTCGG
>Ga0209426_1000475_pt1 | contig 40775 bp, 35 predicted proteins | sample Deesub1362B_J571_FD_187697 | JGI IMG/M metagenome (GOLD analysis project Ga0209426, IMG submission 187697) | Deep oceanic, basalt-hosted subsurface ecosystem from Juan de Fuca Ridge flank, Pacific Ocean, CORK Borehole 1362B_J2.571 (SPAdes)... ...
GAGCCGTAAGCGTCAGTCTGGGCAGTTCAACACGGGATAAGAAGGTCACCCTGACCCTGCTAGGCGAGGAGATCACGCTGGAGCGGATCGGCACCGACGGGGACGTACAGCGGGCCATCCAACTGTACAACGAACTGGATGGAAAGGTGGACGCCTTCGGTGTGGGTGGGATCGACCTGGGGTTCCACGTCGCCGGGCGGTACTACCCCCTCCACAGCGCACAGAAACTGGTCGCGGGCGTCCACCGGACGCCGGTGGTGGACGGAGGCGGGCTGAAGCACACCCTGGAGCGACGGGTCGCCCAGTTCATCGAGGAACGGATCGGCGACCAGATCCAGCCCAAGCGGGTGCTCATTCCATCCGGGGTAGACCGGTACGGGATGGTCCTCTCCTTCGCCGAGGCGGGCTACGAGATGATCATCGGCGACTTGGCCTTCGCCCTGGGCCTGCCGATCCCGATGCGCACCGTGCGCGCTTTCCACATCCTGGTCCGCATCCTCCTGCCGATCCTCTCTTACCTGCCCCTCGACTGGCTCTACCCCACCGGCGAGAAACAGGAAGAGACGGTCCCCAAGTTCGAATCCTGGTACCAATGGGCCACCGTCATCGCCGGGGACTGCCTCTACATCAAGCGACATATGCCCGAACGGCTGGACGGGAAGGTCATCGTCACCAACACGACGACGGAAACGGACGTGGAACTCTTCCGCGAGCGCGGGGTTCGCTACCTGGTGACCTCCACCCCCCGGCTGGAGGGGCGGTCGTTCGGGACCAACGTGATGGAGGCCGCCCTGGTCGCCCTGGCTGGGAAGGGTCGCCCCCTCTCCAGAGAGGAACTGGAGGAATGGCTGGATCGGCTGGGCCTGGAGCCCACCATCCAGAAATTGAACTGAGCCACAGAAAACCGCAGAGACGCAGGGGGCGCAGAGATTCTCTGTGCCTTCCAAGAATCCTCTGCGTCCTCTGCGCCTCTGTGGTAGAAACGAAATCGGGAGAGTGGAGAGATGGAAACGAAGACTCCCCTGCTAGCAGCGGTCATCCTGGCCGGGCACTCCCCCCAGGAGTCGGACCCCCTGGCCCCGTACACGCTGGGCCGTCCCAAGGGGCTGATCCCTCTGGGCGGGCGGCCGATGTTGGCCTACGTGGTGGAAGCGTTGTCCGGCTCTCGGTATATCGGCTCCGTCTACATCGTCGGGCTGCCTCCTGAGCACCGCCTGCCCTTATCGACCCCCGTCATCCATGTCTCACCCCAGGGAGATATGGTCGCCAACGCCGAGGCGGGCATCCGGGAGGCCTACACCCACAACCCGGACCTGGAAGGCGTGCTGGTCAGCAGTGCCGACATCCCCCTGCTGACCACCCCGATGGTGGACCACTTCATCGAGGAGTGCCTGAAGACCGACCACGACCTGTACTACGGGATCGTGGAGCGGTCGGTGATGGAGCGCCGCTTCCCTACCTCCCGCCGGACCTACGTCCGCCTGACTGAGGGGGAGTTCGCCGGTGGGGATCTCTTCCTCGTCCGCCCAAGGGCAGCGACGATGAACACGGAACTGTGGCGGCGGCTCGCCAGCGCCCGGAAGAGCCCCATCCGGCAGGCCCGAATGCTCGGCGGGATCTGGCCCCTCATCAAACTCCTCCTCGGCCGGTTGAGCCTGGAGGAGGGAGTGCAGCGAGCCAGCCGAGCGCTGGGCGTCCGCGGCCGGGCGGTGATCTGCCCCTACCCCGAGGTGGGAATGGACGTGGACAAGCCGTTCCAGCTGGAGATCGCCCGGGCAGAACTGGAGGCACGGGTCCTGGCTGAGCACCGAAGGAGACCCGGATAGGGTGCAGACGATGGGGGCCATCGCCGACCTTCGAAGCCGCCTGGTAGCGCTGGACCACAGGCTCACCGTCCGGCTCCGCGTACCACCAGGGCCGTGGCACCTTCTAGCCCTCCTCATCGCCCACAGCGGAGACAGCCCTCTATGGCTCGTGGCAGGAGGGACCGCCTATCTGTGGGGCGGTCCCCCCCTGAAAGATCTGGGGGTCGGCGTGCTCATCGCCAACATCGTCGGAGCGATCGCCACCGGCTTCCTCAAGTTGATCTTCCGACGCCGCCGCCCTGGGCCCTCCTTCGCCGGGCTTTACCACGACCAACTGGACCGGATGTCCTTCCCGTCGGGACACGCCACCCGAGTCGGATGCATGGTCACTCTGCTGGCCCCCCTGCTACCCGAGTGGGCAACGGCCACGCTGGCGGCGTGGGCCGTGGCCGTCGCCTGGGCACGGGTCGCCCTGGGGGTCCACTACCTCTCCGACGTCCTCGCCGGCCTGATCCTGGGCACGGCCCTGGGCGGCCTCAGCAGAGCCGCGTTCACAGGCTGACGAGCACCTCTGCGAGCATCCCTAATCACACCTGAAGCCCAAATATCCCCTACTTGACAACGGGGACGGGTGAGGTATAAGTGTCCTGCAGATGAAAGACCGACGGTCGGTGGACGAACTCTCCATAGAGGAACTGGAGGAGATCCTCCGCATCCGCAAGGCGGAGGCCCGGTTGGAGCGACTCCGGCGGATGAAGGGGCCGATGCCTCCTGTGGACCCCCTGGCCCCGCAGTCGCCGGAGGCTACGCCACCTCCTCTGCCGGACGATCATCTTCGGTTCCAGGAGGAAGGTGCCACGGCGGGCTTCCGCGCCCGGCCGGTGGACGAGGAGCCTCCCCGGCAGCGAGAGCGCCCGCCACGCCGGATCAACTGGGCGTGGGTGCGGGACAAGGCCCTGCTCATCCTTGAGGTCAGTGCCCTGATCAGCCTGATCGTCGTCCTGATCGGGACCTGGCAGACGATGCAGGAACTGAACCAGGAGGTGCGCGAGGTTCGGGAGGCCCAACTGGCCACCCCTACGCCGACCCCTCTGATCCAGGTGGTGATGCTCCCCGGCGGCCACACCCCGCCGGACGAACTGGGCCGATCGGAGCCGGAGCCCATCCCGCCCCATCTTCGGGATCTGGTAGCCCAGATCACGCCGTTGCCCGTGCCCACGCCAGGCCCGGAGCAACCGATCCGGATCCGCATCCCCTCCATCGGAGTGGATGCACCGGTGGTAGAAGGGGACGACTGGGAAAGCCTGAAGCGAGGAGCCGGGCACCACATCGGCTCGGCGAACCCTGGCGAGCGCGGTAACTGCATCATCTCCGCCCACAACGACATCTACGGCGAGATCTTCCGTGACCTCCCCGAGGTCGAACTGGGGGACATCGTGGAGGTGTACACCGCCAGCCAGGTCTACCGGTACGTGGTCACCCAGAAGCGCATCATCGAGCCCACCGACGTGAGCGTGATGTATCCGACCAGCACTCCGGTCCTCACCCTGATCTCCTGCTACCCGTATGGGGTGGACACCCACCGGATCGTGGTGATCGCGGAACTGCAGCCCTAATCCACTTATGGAGGTACAATGGCTAAGAGTAAGAAGAGAAAGAAATCACGCAAGCGGACGCGGGGGCCCCGGCTGAGCGAGGCCCAGTTGGTCCAGCCGACCCCCAGAGTGACGATAGCCCCCGATCAGCAGGCGTCCGACGGCGCGCCATCGGACCTGCGGGACGAGTACCGATACGTGATCGCCGATCTGAGACGGATCGCCATCATCGCGGCTGCGATGATGGTGGTTATGATCGGCCTGGCCCTCCTGGCGATCTGACCGCGGAGGTGACCGGCTCTTCGCACCCCTCCCGGATGGGCGTTCAGGAGGGGCGCGCAGCGCCGGTCACCTTCGCGATCGGAGACGTATGCTCCTCTCGACGTATCCGATCCGGCTGCCGGCCTTCGAAGGTCCGCTCGACCTCCTGCTCCAGTTGATCGAGCGGGATGAACTGGACATCACGGCCATCTCGCTGGCCCAGGTCACCGACCAGTACCTGGCGGTCATCGAGGAGATGGGGCGGCGGAACCTGGCCGACCTCACCGCCTTCCTCGTGGTGGCGGCTAAACTGGTGCTGATCAAGAGCCGCGTTCTCCTCCCCCGCCCCCCCTCCGGGGAGGATCTGGATGCGGAGGACGTTGCCGCCGATCTGATCCGACAACTGGAGATGTATCGGCGGTTCAAGGAGGTCGCAAAGGAACTGGGGGAACGGGAGAAGGCAGGCCTCTCCGCCTACGTCCGCCTGGCGACCACCGGTCCGGCCCCTGCCTGGTTCGATCTGGAAGGGGTGACGCTGGAAGGGCTTTTGTCCGCGGCCCAGGAAGCGCTAGAGGCATTACCTGCCCCTCCCGCCGACGAGGTGATCCCTTCCCCACCGGTTACTGTAGCCGATCAGATCGCTCTCATAGAAGAGCGACTGGCCCACCGGCGGCGGATTCGCTTCCAGGAGATCCTCTCCGAGGCCGCCAGCCGGGTCGAGGTAATCATCACACTGCTGGCCGTACTGGAGTTGGTGAAGCAGGACCGGGTGCGGGTCTGGCAGGAGGGGCTGTTCGGCCCGATCTTCATCGAGGTGCCGGAGGACGAGCCCGAGCCCGCCACCGCTCCAGCGCCATCGTCAGCGTAGCCCCCACCCCGTCGACCAACACATCGAGCAGCCGCGGCGTGCGCCCCGGTACGAACGATTGGTGGTACTCGTCCGTCGCGCCGTAGACCACCGCCAGGGCCAGGCTGAGGGCACACAACCGGTCCGAAGCAGGCCCATTCCCCCGCAGCGCCCACAGGTACAGCCACGCCAGCAGACCGTAAGCCAGCGCGTGGGCCGACTTCTTGATCAGGACGTCCAGCCACGGCTCCGGGAGGCTGGGAAGGGTCGGTTGGGCGGAGAGGGCGTAGATCACCCCCATCCAGGCCAGAGACGGCATCCAGCGGAGGAGACGGTCCCTCATCCGACGCCTCGGTAGGCCTGTTCGACGACCTCCACCAGGCGATCCCACGATCGCTGGAGACGCACCTCGCGAGCGGCAGCCTCCCCAAGCCGCTGGCGGAGCGAGGCCTCCTCCAGCAGTCGCACGACCGCCCCGGCAAGCCTCTCGACGTCCCCTGGTTCTACCAACCAGCCGGTCTCCCCGTGCCGGATCGCCTCCCGGACCTCGCCGACCGCCTCCGCCACCACCGGCATCCCCGCCGCCAGCAGGTCCAGCAACTTGACCGGGCACTTTGCCCGGTTGACCAGCGTGTCGTCGAAGGGGTAGATGGCCAAGGCCGCGCGGGAGAAGACCGCACCGAGCCGATGCGGCTCCACCCAGCCGACGTACTCCACTGCATCGCCCAGCCCCGCCCTCCGGCTCTCTCGGAGAAGGTCGTCTTCCTCACCGAACAACCCCTTTCCTACAACCAGCAGCCGGGCTGAAGGGATCCGCGCGCGCACCCGTCGCAACAGTTCAACGACCCGCTCCACCGGGAACTCAAAGAAGCGAGTGTAGAGGAGGATGACCGGCTCCGAAGAGGGAACGGCGCGAAGGTCGGGATCGGGGATGCCGTTGGGGACGTAGAAGACATGCATCGGGGAGACGCCCATCGCCCAGACCAGACTCTCCAGGGTCCGGCTGGCAACGGTGACAGCGTCGGCATGGGTCAACCCCCAGCGCTCCTGGCGAGCGAAGAAGAGCCGCTGCGCCGGGGTGTAAGGAGCCAGATCGTTCCAGCCGCCAGGCCCTTCCCAATCGTCCGTATCCACCACCAGGCGGAAACGGCGGGGTAACCGGTGGGCCAATAACCAGTGGGCCAACCCGCTGTAGGCCTTGGGCTTAAACAGATGGATCACGTCCGGCCGCACGGTCAGCGCGCGGCGGGCCAGTCGAAGGGCAACGACCAGGTGGAAAAGCGGGGAAGGGAGAGAGGGGAGGACGATGTTCTCCACGAGCACACCGTCCTCTTCCCAGCACCGACCTGCGTCCTCGGGATTCTGCCAGGGGGGGAGAAGAAGGACAACCCGGTGCCCCCTGCGCGCCAACGCGCGGGCCATCGGGAGAGCACGGACGGACATCGTCCCCCGAGGCCGCAGCCCGAAGGGACCGACCATAGCGATCTGCATGCTTCTGGCCCTTTTATGACCGTAGGGCGAGTGCACACTCGCCCTACGGTCGTCCAACCAGGAGGTCGAGAAATGGGGAAAGAAGCGATCGGCTTCCTACCGCTTCTCCTTCAGCCGGGCTGCCTTGCCGCGACGCTCGCGGAGGTAGTACAGCTTCGCCCGACGCACCTTGGCTCGGCGGGTGACCTCGACTTTCTCGATGCGGGGGGAATAAAAGGGGAAAGTGCGCTCAACGCCGATGCCGTGGGAGGCGATGCGGCGCACGGTAAAACTAGCCCCCGCCCCACCCCGCCGAATGCGGATGACGGTGCCCTGAAAAACCTGCACGCGCTCCCGATCTCCCTCAATGATGCGGGCATGAACCCGAACCGTGTCCCCCGGCCGAAGGTCGGGGATGTTGGGGTTGGGCTCCAACTGTCGTTCCAGAGATTCCACCAGGTTCATCGTTTTCTACCTCAACCCGTGTTCTCAAACAAGCAGTCAGAGATTATACCACATCTTGTAGATCCGGCAACCGCAACACCCGCCGATAGAACCTCACCGTCTCCTCCGCCACCCGGGTCTGGGTGTAATGGGCCAGCACCCGCTCCCGCCCTCGGCGGGCCATCTCCGCCCGCAGGTCGGCATCGTCCATCAATCGGACCAGAAGGTCCCGCAGCGCCTCCCAGTCGTCCTCCGGGAAGACAAGCCCCGCCTCCCCGACGACGTGGGGGATCTCGCCGCTCTCCGCCCCCACCACCGGCACGCCACAAGCCATCGCCTCCACCAGCACCCGTCCAAACTGCTCCACCCAGTTGGGACGGGAGCGGGAGGGGAGGACCAGGACGTCCAGTTGGTGATAGAACACCGGCATCTCAGGAGAGGGAAGCGTGCCCAGGAAGGCCACCCGATCGTCCAGGCCCAGTTCCTCCGCCATCCGCTCCAGGCGGGACCGGAGGGGGCCGCTCCCCAGGATCGCCACCTGCGCCCCCGGCAGACCTGCCGCCGCCCGCAGCAGGAGGTCCACCCCCTTCTCCTCCACGAGCCGCCCGGCGAAGCCCACTGTGAAAGGTCGCTCCTCCTGCCGAGGCGAGGGGGAAAAGCGCTGGGGATCCACCCCGAACTGAGGGATGACCGCCAGAGGACCCCCGTACCCCTTCGCCCGCCAGACCTCCGCCGCGATGTGGCTGCCAGCGATGGCGCCGTCGGCATAGCGGAGGCAATACCGTTCGAAGAGGGAGAAGGGCGGAGGATAACGCCGCAGCAGGTTCTGCCAACTGAACCAGAGGGTCCGCGCCCCGGCCCGCCGGGCCAGCACCATCCCGTGAAAGGTCGCCAGATTGTACGGCTCCTCGTCCAGATGGACCAGGTCGGGCTGGAAGTCGCGGAGATGCCGGGACAAACGGGGGTAGAAGTGGAGGTGGAAATGGCCGTTGAGCGCCATCCGCTCGACGACCAGGTCGTACCCTTGAGTGTGGACCCGCTCCAGCGGGAGCACGCCCCGCTCGTCCCGCCAGTATGGGGGGACCACCACCCGCAGTTCCACGCCCTCGTGCCGGGCGATCTCCTCCAGTTTCCGCTGGTAGATGCCCACCAGGCAGGCTTTTGAGACCATCAGGATGCGCAACCTGTCCCCTCCGGTGGATCTCACCGCGGAGACACAGAGGACTCAGAGACTCTCTACGAAAACTTCCTCTGTGCTCTCGGCGTCTCTGTGGTGTTTTCTCAAATATCCCTGGTCGTTGACAAGCCCTTGCATTGTGCTATAATTTCAACCCGTTGGCAAGTCGGGGAGGCAGTGGGGAGACGAAGCGCCGGCGGCGCGAGAGATGGATCGAGGGCGGATTACTCCTGGGGATCACCGTCCTGGCGATGGTGCTCCGATTCGTGGCCCTCGGTCAAATCCCGCCGGGGCTCTATCATGATGAGGCGTACAACGGCCTGGACGGCCTGGAGGTCCTCGCGGGCCGCGGGTCGATCTATTTCCCGGCCAATCACGGTCGTGAACCCCTCTACATCTACCTCTCTGCACTCCCCCTTGCTTTGCTCGGCCGCGCGCCAGCGGCGCTTCGCCTGGCGGCGGCCGTCGTCGGTACATTGACAATTCCTGCAACGGTCCTCCTGGCCCGTTCCTGGTTCGGGAAGCGGGTGGGGTGGCTCTCCGGCGCGGTCCTGGCGGTGACCCTCTGGCACGTCCACCTCAGCCGGGTGGCCTTCCGAGCGGTGACGATGCCTCTATGGACCGCGCTGGCGCTGCTGGTCGGGACCTGGGCATGGCGGCGTGGAGGGCGCGGGCGGTGGCTCCTGGCTGGCCTCGTCTACGGTTTCGGGTTCTACACCTACCTCCCTGTTCGACTTACCCCGCTCGTCCTGCTCCTCTGGGCCGGGCTGCTGGTCGCGCAGGGGAAAGCCCACCGACTGTGGCCAGGCGCTGCCTGGTTCGGCCTCGGTGCGGCCATCGCGCTGGCCCCCCTGCTCGGCTACACTGTCGGCCACTGGGAAGTGGTGATGGGGCGGCCCGGGTCGGTCTCCGTCTTTAACCCGGCGATCAACAAGGGAGACCTGCCGGGGACGATCCTTCGCCACCTGGTCCGCACGCTGGGGATGTTCTTCGTCCGTGGGGACAGGATCCCCCGCCACAATCTCCCCGGCCGACCGGTCTTCGACCCGGTGCTGGGCTTGGCGATGGTCACAGGGACGATCTGGGCCGCGGTCCGGGCCCGGCGACGCCTTGCTCCGGCCTTCCTGCTGACCTGGGTCGGCCTGATGCTGGTGCCGACCTGGCTGGCGGAGGACGCGCCCCACTTCCTGCGGGCCGTCGGGGTCCTGCCCCTGGCGACGGTCCTCCCCGCCCTGGGGTTGGCCTGGGCGTGGGAGCGACTCGAGCGGGCGGGCCGGGAAGGAACGGGGTTGCTGGTCGTCCTGGCCGCTTTGGCGATCGGCCTGGGGGCCACCGGACGGGATTACTTCGTCCGCTATCCGGCTCTGCCGGAGGTCCATTACTTCTTCGAGGAGGCGGCTACCCGGCTGGCGGCGGACGTCAACCGATTCTTGGGCAGCGGGTGGGACGGGGAAGGATGGACCGCGCGGAGGGGGGAGCCCACTCCGGGCCGCTGGGCCTTCGTCGAGCAACGGATGTGGGTGGAATGGGCGTCGATCCCCTTTCTGATCCCTTCCACCGACAGGGTGACGACCCGGCCAGAAGAGGTGCCGTCGGGTGTTGAGTCCGTCCTCCTGATCCTCTGGCCGCACGAGGACTACCGGGAGCGGCTGGACCTGCTTCCCACGCCTGCCCGCATCCAGGTGTGGGACGGTCCCGAAGCGAAGGGGGACCTGGATCCCCAGCCCTTCGTGGCCTACGTGGCCTTCGCCGCCGAGCCGGTGGAAGAGGGTCAGGCGGAACCGCTGGCCCGGTTCGAAGGAGGGATCGCGCTGTTGGATGCCCGCGTGGTCCCTGAAGGGAAGACCTGGCGGGTGGAGTTGGTGTGGACGACGGAGACGCCGCCGCAGGCGGACTACACCGTCTTTATCCACTTGTGGGACGGGGAGTCGCTGGTCGATCAGGGCGACGGCGACCCGGCGGGCGGCCGCTTTCCGATGACGTGGTGGCGGGCGGGCGACCAGGTGGTGGACATCCACCGACTGACCCCGCCAGACGAATGGCAGGGGACGCCGCGCGTGGTCGTCGGGCTGTACCTGCGGTCCACGCTCGAGCGGCTATCCGTCGTAGACGCAGAAGGACAGGTGCTGGGCGACCAGGTGACGGTGCCGGTCCCGTCCCCGTAGCGTGTGGGCTTATTGCACAGTCAGATTCCCAGGAGAGGGTGAGAATGGAGAATCGAAAACGACTGGTTCTGGGTGGAATCCTCGCCTTCGCGTTGCTCTTCGCGATGGTGCCGACGTGGGCGCAGGCCGCTCCGATGCGGCAGAACCTCCTCGCCAACCCGGGCTTCGATGCCTGGGAGGGGAGCACGGCTCCGAACTGGTACCCCTGGCACGAGGACGCAGGGGATCAGTGTAAGAAGGAACCCGATTGGCTCCCGTGTCAACCTAGCTGGTGGGTAGAGCGGGACCCCAACGGGTATGGCCTGCTTCGGAGTGGCCCGTCGTCCCAGGCTATCGGCGCTCAGTACGTGCCCTGGCACGCCGGGGTGATGCAGACGGTCAACGTGACCCCGGGGACGCGGCTGCGCTTCAGCGTGTGGGCGCGCTCCCACATCAGCAACGACGGCCTGCCTGCCCCGTCATTCGGGGGATGGAACCCCAACTTCCAGGTGGGAATTGACCCAGAGGGCAACGGGGTATGGTACGACTCCGGCATCGTCTGGTCGGCGCCGGTGAACGTGAACGACCAGTGGGTGCAGGTCTCCGTGGAGGCCACCGCCGGGGCCAGCGGCAAAGTGACCGTTTTCGTCTCCGCCAACTTGAGCCATCAGACACCTCTGGCCCACAACGATGTGTGGTTCGACGATGCGGAACTGGTCGTGGTCGCACCGCCCGCGGCCCCCACCCCCGCCCCGACCAACACGCCCGTCCCCGTGCGCTTCCAGGCCGCCTTCGTCGACGAAACGGTCCCGGACGGCACCTCCTTTGAGGGCGGCGCGTCGTTCACCAAGACATGGCGGGTGCGCAACAGCGGCACCGAAGCCTGGCCGGACGACACCGTTATGGTCTTCGTCGGTGGGGAAAAGATGGGCGGGCCGGATCAGATGCCGATCGGGCGGGTGGCACCCGGCGAGGTGAAGGAGATCAGCGTCAACCTGACCGCTCCGTCGACGCCGGGCACCTACACCGGCAACTGGGTGTTGCAGACCGGTGGCACCCGCATCCCGGGCAGCGAACTCTGGGTGACTATCCAGGTCACTCAGCCAGCGGCCCCCACGCTACCCCCGGCCTCGCCAACGCCAGAGGCCACCTCCACCCCAGAAACCGGCTCGGTGTGTGTCCTTGCCTTCCACGACCGCAACGGCGACACTATCCGCCAACCGGAGACCGAGGAACTTCTGCCCAACGCTGTCTTCTTCCTAGAGGACGCCAGCGGCCTGCTAGGACAGTACACCACCGATGGCCTGAACGAGCCCCACTGCTTCACCGGGCTGGCGCCGGGTAATTACCAGGCGACGATGCAGCCTCCACCCGGGTACGTGGCTAGCGGGCCCTCCACGATCGCGCTGGTCCTCAGCGCTTCGACCCGGCTGGACGTGGCCTTCGGTGCGCTGCGGGGGGAGGCCCCGTTGACCCAGACCCCACCGGTAAGTGTACCCGGCGGTGCTGAAGGGGGCGGTCTGATCGGATCCCAGGCACTGCGCTGGGTGGCCCGGGTGGGCGGCATCTTGCTGTTGGCGGTCGCGGTCGCGATGGCCGTCCTGTTCGTCCTCTCCCGCCGCCGCCGCTAAGCGAGCGATCTGCTTGGAACACCACAGAGACACAGAGAGCTCTCGAGCCTTAGAAACTTTGTGCCCTCATGTCTCCGTGGTGATACTGATCAAAGTGATTTCGAGACTCTCGCAGGAGAAAGGGTAGCCAATGATGAGAAAGCGAGTCTGGCTGGTCGGGTTGATCCTGGTCAGCATACTCAGTTTATACCTGGGGACAACCAGCACGGGGCAGGTCTACGCTCAGGAAGGGCCCAACCTGCTCCGGAACGGAGACTTTGAGGAAGGGCAAGCAGGCCAGGCCTGGCCGTTCCAGGACGGCATCCCGGAGGTGCAGGTCGCTCCTGGCTGGCGGGCCTTCTGGCTGGACGATCCACCCCCGTATGTCGCTCCTCCGCCGGATTACTGTCAGGGCGACCCCAAGTGCGCTTGGGGGCGGCCGGAGTTCCGAGGGACCGCTGCATACGAGTACCCCAACCGGGTACGCTCGGGCCAGTTCTCCCAGAAGTACTTCTCCTACAACCGGCAACACGAGGCTGGGCTGTATCAGCAGGTCAGCGGCATTCAGCCAGGAACTCGCCTCCGTTTCAGCGTCTGGATCCAAACCTGGTCCTGCATGCCTGAGTCCTCGGAGAAGTGGAACGTCTGCCCGGCCGGCGACCGGTCCTATAACCCGGCCCCGATGCACATCTGGGTCGGCATCGACCCCACCGGCGGCACCAACTGGGCCGCTCCGACGGTCGTACGCTCGCCGGAGCGTGAGGCCTATGATCAATGGACGCTCTTCGAGGTGGAGGCGACGGCCGAATCGGACACGGTCACCGTCTTCATCCACACCCGCGCCGACTGGCAGGATCGGATCCCTCGAATCAACAACGACGTGTACATCGACGACGCCAGCCTGGTAGTGGTCACGCCACCGACCAGCACCCCTCCGCCTCCTCCGCCCACCGCCACGCCTGGGCCCTCCCCCACTCCACTGCCTACACCGACGCCGCGGCCGGACGGGGCCATCGTCCACATCGTCCAGGCCGGCGACACCCTCTCCAGCATCGCTGCCCAGTACGGGGTGACGGTAGACCAGATCAGGGAACTGAACGCGGGGTCCATCGGTCCCAACAACCTGATCCGCGTGGGCCAGGAACTGGTCATCGCCATACCGTCGGTGACACCCACCCCCTCCCCCACTCCGGTCTCTCCCACGCCAGCCGCTTCTCCCACCACCGCGACTGGCTCCATCTGCGTGGTCGCCTTCCACGACCGAGACGGGGACGGCCTCTGGCAGAAGGGAACAGAGGAACTACTGCCCAACGCCGTCTTCTCCCTCAGCGACGCCGTGGGCCTGGTGGGACAGTACACCACCGACGGGCTGAGCGAGCCTTACTGCTTCGCCGGCCTGGCGGCGGGGACCTACACTGTGGCAATGGAACCACCCTCCGGGTACGCCGCCAGCGGCCCGTCCACAGCGATGGTGGCCCTGCCAGGACCGGTCTCGGTGGACGTGGCGATGGGGGCCCAACGGAGCGAGACCTCCGATGAGGGAACAGAGACGCCCACCGCTCAGGAACCCACTGAAACACCTACCGAGGAGCCTGCTACCTCTCCCTCTTTCCTCCAGCAAGCCCTTCAATGGGGGGCGCGGGTCAGCGGGATCCTACTCCTCGCGATCGCTGTGGCGTTGGCCGTGCTCTTCGCCCTCTCCCGCCGACGTCGGTGATGAGTATGACCACGGAGGCACAGAGGGCACGGAGTTTTCTCTTTCCTCCTGTGTCTCTGTGGTGAATCAACGGAGGATGGGATGAAGACGCGAAGCGTCGCCTGGGGCCGGCAGGTCCTGCCCCCGGCGACGCTTTTCCTTCTCGGCCTGATCGTCGCTCTGCCCCTCTGGGGAGCGGGCCTTCTGAACACCCGGGGCGGCGGCGACAGCCCCTTCCTCCTGCTGCGCGTACACCAACTGGCGGCCGACCTTCGGGCCGGTCACTTCCCCGCCCGATGGATGCCGGACGCGGCCTACGGGCTGGGCTACCCCTTCTTCAACTACTACGCTGCGCTCCCCTACTACTTGGCAGCCATCCTCCATGTGATCGGGATCGATCTCCTGGGGGCGGTCAAACTGGCACAGACCGTCTTCTCCGTCGCCGCTCCCCTCGCCGCCTACGGGTGGGCGCGGCGCCACTTCGAAGGACGAGCCGCCGCCTGGCTGGTCGGCGCCGCCTACGCCGTCGCCCCCTTCCACCTGGTCAACCTCTACGTCCGGGGGGACTCCCTCTCCGAGTTCGCCGCTTTCGCCTTCTACCCGCTCCTCCTATGGGGGCTGGACTACCTGGCCGAGAAGCCGGAGGCGCGTCGGGTGGTCTTCCCCGCTCTGGCCTACGGAGGCCTGATCCTCACCCACAACATCTCCGCCCTAATCTTCTCCCCCTTCGCTTTCCTCTACCTCCTTGCGCAGGTCGGGCGCACGTCAAAGGATCGACGCCGCCTTCTCGCCCTTGGAGTGACCGCCTTCGGCCTGGGCCTCGCCCTCGCCGCCGGTTTCTGGGTCCCGGCACTGCTGGAGACCGACCGGGTCCAGTTGACCGCCCAGACGACGGGCTACTTCTTCTACGGTGAACATTTCCGCGGAACCGACCTGATCCAGCGGTCGCTCCGGTTCGACTACGAGATCGGCGAGGGGAGGACCCCCTTCGCAATGGGGTTGGTGCAGGCAACGTTGACCGCTCTCGGCGTGGTCGTTCTGCTGGCGCGGTGGGGCTGCCACCGCCGGGTGCGCTGGATCGAAGGGGTCGGTCTGGCGGGATTGGCCCTCAGCACGTGGATGATCACGCCGCTCTCCCGCCCCCTCTGGGACTACCTGCCGCTCCTCCCGATGGTCCAGTTTCCCTGGCGGTTCCTCTCCATCCAGTCCCTCTTCGCCGCGCTCACGGTCGGCACACTGGCTACCGGTCACCGCAAAGGCGCAGAGGATGACGAAGAACCTCCGCGTCCTCTGCGCCTCTGTGGGGGAACTACTGCATTCCCCTGGCTAATAGCGGTGGCGTTGGCCGTCTCCCTGGCCGTCGCCGGTCTGGGCGATCTACGGCCCGACTACGTCCCCATCTCCGCCGAGGAGTTCACCGTCGAGCGGCTGCAGTTGTACGAACTCTTCACCGGCAACGTGGGGTCGACGATCCGGTACGAGTATCTGCCACGGGAGGTGGTGCCCCGGCCCTGGACCGGCCCATCGCTCTTCGATCCGGACCGTCCGCCGGAGGCCCGTCCGCTGGAGGGAACCCTGCTGGCGGCCCGCGAGACGGTCCACGAGCCGGTCCGCCGCGTGTGGGAGGTGACGGTGGGAGAAGGAGGAGCCCAGGTCGCCTTCCCCCTGTACTGGTGGCCCGGCTGGCGGGCGACGGTGGACGGGGAGCCCGTCGAGGTCGATCCGGCCCCCGACTCCGGATGGGCCACGGTTCCAGTCCCGCCCGGGCAGCACACCGTGACCCTCTGGCTGGGCCGTACCCCGCTGCGGGCCGGAGCCGAGGGGGTCTCCCTCCTCGCCGCTCTCGTTCTTCTCCTGTTGATTTTGCCACAGAGGCACAGAGGGCACGGAGTGTTCAGTATCTCTCCTCTATCCAAGAGATTCTCTGTGTTCTCCGCGTCTCTGTGGGTATCCCTGCTCTGTGTCCTCTGCAGCCTCCCTCTACTCGCCCCTCGGTATGAGGCCCGCGGGGAGGGGGATCTGACGATGGACTTCGAGCAGATGCCGCTTCTGCACCACAACCCCGGTGGGCTGGACTTTGGGCCGGTGCGGCTGATGGGGTACGAGTACTCCGCCGACCGGCTGTCGCCGAGTGAACCGCTCCGGCTGGCGATGGAGTGGGCTGGCGAGACGGCGGAGCTGACGGCGACGGTGCGGCTCGTCTCCCCGGCCGTCCACCTGCGCCGGTTGCCCGACGGGTGGGCGGAGGTACAGGTCCCGCTGGAGCCCAGGGTCGAGGCGGTGCTGCCGGTGCCGGAGTGGGCCGCGCCGGGGCTGGCCCTGGTCGCGGTGGAGGTGGAGGGGCCGGAGGGGAGGCTGCCCCCCCGATTGCCCTCGGGCCGCACGCTGGGGACCATCTACCTGCGCCCGGTGTGGGTCCGGGCTGCGGAGCCGCCCCCCGGAGAAGCGCTGGCGACCTGGGCAGGTGGGGCGGTCCGCCTTCACCGGGTCCACACGGCGCAACCAACCCCCAACCTTCTGGAGGTGCGCTTGGAGTGGTCCGCCACGCGCCCGCTGGTGAGCAACTGGGGGGTGAACCTCCGGCTGGTCGATCCGGCGGACAACGAGTGGGCGCGGTTGGACGCACAGCCCGGGTACGGCTTCCTCCCCACCGGCCTCTGGCCCGTCGAGCGGCGATTGCCGGATCGGTACGTCCTTCCCCTGCCCGACGGCACGCCGCCGGGCAGTGCCTACACGCTGGAGGTGACCCTCTACCGGATGGCGACGTGGGAGAAACTGGGGACGATCACCCGGAGCGTCCCCCTCACCCAGACCACCCTCCGGCCCGACGCGCCGGTCCGGGCCGCGCTGGGCGGGGGACTGGCCCTGAGCCGGATGGAGGTGCCGGACCGGGTGCGGCAGGGGGAGACGCTTCGCTGGACGGCCTGGTGGTTGGTCCAGGACGAGCCCCAGGCTGCCCAGGCGGAGTGGCGGCTGGAGGGGCCGACGGTCCTTTCGGCGACCCTTCCCCTGGCCCCCGGCTCCGACCCCGCCGACTGGCCCGTCGGGGCATGGATAGCAGGGAAGGCCGCGCTGCCGATCCCACCGGCCGCGCCTCCTGGTTCCTACACCCTCACCCTCACCTTGCGGAATGCCGCCGGTCGATCCCTGGGCACCTACACCCACCCGCAGGCGGTGGAGGTAGAGGGGCGGGAGCGGGTGTGGGAACTGCCGCCGATGGGGAGGGAGGTCGGAGCCACCTTCGGCGGGATGATCGAACTGGCGGGGTACGACCTGGAGCGGGAGGGAACGACGCTCCGGCTGACGCTCCACTGGCGGGCGCTGACCACGCCCGATCGGGACTATAAATTCTTCGTCCACGTGGCCGATCCGGCGACCGCCCGCCCGGTGGCGCAGGTGGACGCGATGCCGCGCGGCTACACCTATCCTACGGGGGTGTGGGTCGCCGGAGAGGTGGTGTCCGATCAGGTGGAGGTCTCCCTGGAAGGCGTGCCTCCGGGCACATACGACCTGGCTGTGGGGTGGTACGATCCGGAGACGGGGGAACGGCTGGAGGCACGGGACGCGGTGGGGAACCTCCTTCCCGACGGCCGGGTGGTCCTGCCGGACCGGGTAAGAGTTCCGTAGTTCACCGCAGAGGCACGGGGAGCGCAGCGGACCTCTGAATTCTTCAAGGAGAACTCTGTGTCCTCTGCACCTCTGCGGCGATCACGCGATCCGTCGTAGCAGCCGCAGCAGGATCTCGTACTCATCGGGGGTCAGGAGGTCCCGCGCCACGTCGTCCCCGGCGAGGATCGCCTGCCCCAGTCCCGAATCCCGAAACGCTTTCAGGTCCTCCTCGAAGGGGCTGCCGACCTGGTGTTCGCGCACGATCCGCCCGTCCCGCATCACCAGCACCCGGTCCGTCTGGCGGGCGACGGCCGGGTCGTGGGTGACGATGATGAAGGTGGTGCCCAACTCCCGGTTCAGGCGACGCATCAATTGGATGATCTCCGTCCCGCTCTGGGAATCCAGATCGCCAGTGGGCTCGTCGGCCAGGACGAGGGCGGGCTGGTTGGCCAGCGCCCGGGCGATGGCGACCCGCTGTCGCTCCCCGCCGGAGAGTTGGCTGGGCAGGTGATCCATCCGATCGGCCAGCCCAACCAGCGCCAGCAGTTCCTCCGCCCGACGGCGGCGCTCGGCCCGCCCCACCGGCTGCCCCATCATCGGCACCTCGACGTTCTCCCGGGCGGTCAGCGTGGGGATGAGGTTGTGCAACTGAAAGACGAAACCGACGGTCCGGGCGCGAAAGGTGTCCAGGTCCCGCACCTCCGCCAGGTCCTGACCGCCCACCAGCACCTGCCCACTGGTAGGACGGTCCAGCGCACCGATCATGTTGAGCAGGGTGGACTTGCCGGAGCCGGACGGACCCATCACGGAGATGAACTCCCCTCGAGTCACCCGCATATTCACCCCGTTCAGCGCCCGCACCTGTGCGCCGTCGCCGTACACCTTGACCAAATCGCGCGTCTCGACGATCACGTTGTCTCCCATCAACATCCCCGTTCTCCCACAGTTTGGGTTACTCAGGTACAGGGCACAGAGATCTGAAACTTGTACCTTGCCCCCTGCACTCTGCTTCTTGCCTCTTACTCCCTCATTCGTACCGCAGCGCCTCCACCGGCTGCAACCGCGATGCCCGCCAGGCAGGGTAGATACCACCGAGGGCCCCGAGTACGAGGGCGGTGACCAGGGTCTGAACCAGCAGATCGGGCGAGAAGCGGAACTTGACGAAACCGGCGACGGAGGGGTTTTGATTCATCAGGAGGATGAGCACCAGCGCTGCGAGCAGCCCGCCCGCGCTGCCAAGCAGGCTCAGCATCAGCGACTCTCGCAGGATCATCCCCAGAACCCGCCCCTTGCGCCAGCCCAGCGCCCGTAGGACGCCGATCTCTCGCGTCCGCTCGTAGATGCTCATTCCCATCGTGTTCATCATCCCGGCACCTCCGATCACCAGCGCCAGGAAGGCGACGGCCCAGGAGCCGGCCTTGGTCAACTGAAGGTCGGTCACGTTCTCGGCGAACTTCGTGCTCTCCGTGACCATCACTTCGGGGAACCGGCTTTCGATCAGCTCCTTCACCGCCTGGGCCTGTTCCGGGTCCTTCAGACGGACGCCGAAGAAACTGACCTTGTGGGGCTGCCCGAAGAGGTTCTGGGCGTCCCGCAGGCTGATGACGCCGCCTCCGTCCTGGATGGGCACGCCCGTCTCGTAGATGCCGACGATGCGGAAGGGCCGGTCGAAGAGGCGGATTGTATCGCCGATCTCCTTGTTCAGGTTCTCGGCCGCCACCCGCCCAAGGATGATCTGCCCGTTGGCGGTGAGGGGCTCGCCCTCGACGATGGTGAAGTCGCGGATGCCATACCCCCGCGGAGGGTACCCGAAGACGACGAAGAAGGGCAGATCGCCCACGGCAGCGTAACCGGTGAGGAAGCCCTCGGCGTGTTCCACGCCGGGGAGGGTCCCGATGCGATGGATGATCCGCTCGTCGATCGTGCTGAGGTCGATCGAGGCGTCGGCCTGCATCCCGACGAGGTGGACGCCTGCTCCTCCGGCGAACTCCTCCATCTCGGCGATCAACCCGTCGGCCAGCGCGCCCAGGCCGACCATCGCGGTGATGGCGATGCCGATACCAAGCATCGTCAGGACGGAGCGGGTGGGCTGGCGCAGAAGGTTGCGGAGCGTGACCGTTCCAACACGAACGCGCGGGGCCCGGCTACCGGTACTTCCCTCGTACCGCATCGCCTCCGCTGGCGGCAGGCGCGAGGCCCACCACGCCGGATAGATGCCGCTGATCAACCCCACCGCCAGGGCCACACCCATCCCCTGGACGACGAGGGCCGGGGGGAGTGTATCCGGCAGGAAGCCACTCACCGCAGGACTACGGGAGACCGCCTTGAAGGCGACAACTCCCAAGACCACCCCGAGCACGCCGCCCACCCCGTTCAACATCGTCGACTCCCCCAGCACCAGTCCCAGGACCCGTGCCCGGCCCCAGCCGATCGCCCTAAGGGTGCCGAACTCCCGCGTCCGTTCGAAGACGCTCATCAGCATCGTGTTCATCACCCCCACACCGCCGATGAGGACGGCGAGGAAGGAGATGGCCCAGGAAAAGGCGCGGGTATAGGCCAACATCTCCTGGTTTTCGGCGAAGTCGGAGGAGCGGGTGACCGTCAGATCGGGGAAGAGCCGTTCGATGCGCTCCCGCACGCGGTCGAGTTCGCCCGGGTCCCGGAGTTTGATGAGGAAGGCGTTGACCTGGCGAGGGTGGCCGGACAGCCGTTGTGCGTCCTCCACCATCACCACCGCCGCCCCGTCCTCGAAAGGGGTGCCGGTCTCGTAGATGCCGACGATACGGAACGTGGTCTCGTAGAGACGGATGGTGTCCCCAACCTGTTTGTCCAGGTCGTCGGCGGCAGCCTTGCCCAACAACAGCGGCCGCCCGCCGTGCCGCGTGCTCCGGTCCGAAAGCGGCTCTCCCTCAACGATGCGGAAGCGGCGAATGGCGAAACCGCCGGGGTCGTAGCCGAAGACGATGAAATAGGGGACATCTTCGGTGGCGGCAAAAGTGTACGCCATCCGATCGATCTCCCTGACCCCTGACAGGCTGGCAAGCCGCTCTCCGACCTCTTCATCGACCGCGCTGAAGACGATGTCCACCGCGTCGGCGTCGGCCACCAGCAGGTCGGCACCGCTTCCCGTCCCGAGCGCTTCGTAGCCGATGGTTAACCCTTCGGCCAGCGCGCCCAGAGAGACGATGGCAGCAACGGCGATAGCGACGCCGAAGAGAGTGAGCAATGTACGAACCTTACGACGGGTCAGGCTCTTCAGGAACACAGTTCCCCTCCAGCCGTCTGACGCTTGACGCTTGAAGTTTGACGTTTGACGCTTGACGCTTGACGTATGACGCACGACGGAAGACGGTCGAACGTCGTTCGTCAAACGTCATTCGTCAGACGTCATTCGTCAAACGTCGTTTGTCAGACGTCACTCCCTCACCCCAATATCCACAAACGCCGTCATCCCCCAGCGGATGGCCGGATCCAGTTCCTCCAGTTCGATGATCACCGTGTAGCGAACCCCCGCGGCGCCAGGTTCGGCCATCGGGTAGATGCGAGCGACGCGGCCGGTGAACGTGCGCTCTGGGAGGGCGTCGAAGGTGACGACGGCCTCCTGGCCCACGGCGACCTGCGCCACGTCCACCTCGTCCAGGTCGGTGGTCTCCACCCGCAGGGTGGTCAGGTCGCCCAGGGTGACCACGGGCTGGCCCGGCGCAAGCAGTTCGCCGGTGCGCACGTGCACCAGGCCGACGGTCCCGGCGAAGGGGGCGCGGATCTCGCAGCGAGCCAGGGTGACTCTGGCCTGTTCCAGCGCGGCCTCGGCGCGGGCCACCTCCGCCTCGGCAGCGGCGATCGCCTCCGGTCGCGCGCCCGCCTCCACCAGGGCCAGCCGGGCCTGGGCCTGCTGGAGTTGGGCGCGGGCCGCCGCCACATCGGCGGACGGCGGATTCAGCAGGGCGTCGAGACGGGCCTTGGCGACGTTATAGGCGCCGGTCGCTTGCTCCAGTTGCAGGGCCTCGGGCCGGGCACCAACGCCCGGATCCCACCTGACCCGATCGTACGCCGCCTGAGCGATGCGAAGCGCTGCCTCCGCCTGGGCCAGTTCGGCCTGCGCAGCAGCAACCTGCACGGGATCGGGGTTGAGCAGTCGCTGGAGCGCCGCCTGGGCGATGGCCACTGCGGCCTTCGCTTCTTCCACCTCCTCCGGACGGGCGCCGGCCCTCAACCCGTCCAACTGGGCTCGGGCGGCGGCCAGCGCGGCCTCGGCCTGCTGGACCGCCAGTCGAGCGTCGGTGGGGTCGAGCCGGACCAGCACGTCGCCCTCCTCCACCTCATCCCCCGGCTCCACGAGCACCGCCATCACCGTGCCCCCCGTCTGCGCGCTCACCGTCGCCCACACCGCGGGGACTACCTCGCCGGTGACGGATACGACGGGGGTGTAGTCCATCTCTATCTCCGGCGTTGGCGTCCCCTCCGCGCCACGAGTACACCCCGCCAGGAGGAACATCAGCACCAACAGCCCGACGACCGCTCTCTTCGTCATCTTCGCCACCTCCAAGGTTTCATTGGCAGTACACCACAGAGACACAGAGGACACGGAGTTTCAGCAGTTTCTGTGTGGAGTAGGGGTCACCTCCCCCTGGCGTCCATCGCCTCTCCCCGTAGCCCCTGCACCACCGTCTCGATGAACGTCTCGCTGACCTGCTCCGCGTCCAGGTCGGGGCAGATGGAGATGTAGGCGGAGAGGCCGTCGTAGGCCGCCAGCAGGGCCCAGGCCAGGGAGTATCCGTCCACTGGGCGGAACTCTCCTCGCTCGACACCTCCCTCCACGATCTCGCCGATGGCGTGAGCGTATCGGGCGAGGATCTCCGCCCACGCCTGTCCCGCTTCCTCACGTCGGGGGCTCTGGGCCCAGAACTCGATGAAGAGGTTGAAGAACCAGGGGGCCTCGCGGCTGATTCGGATCATCGCCGAGGCGAGGGTACGGAGCTTGTCAGCCGCTGTCTCGCAGGAAGCCACGGCGACCATCGCTTCCTCCCCGATCCCCTCGAACACCGACGTGAGGGTCGCCATCAGGAGGTCGTCTTTGCCCTCAAAGTACCAGTAAAGCGTCCCTTTGCTCACCCCCGCCTCGGCGGCGATGTCGTCCATCGTGGTGTTGGCGTACCCCCTGCGGGCGAAGCAACTCAGGGCCGCCTCGATGATCTGCGCGCGCCGCTCCTCCTGCCCACCCGATCGATGTGTCATTCTTCCCTGCCTTACTTCATCTCGACTGACCAGTCAGTCAAGTAAGAGTATACATCTCTTTTGCCAGAAGTCAAGCGTCGAAAGTCAACTGCCACGCATCATTCGTCACTCATAGCGCAGTGCTTCTGCGGGTCGCATCTTCGTCGCCCGCCAAGCCGGATAGAGGCCACCCAGCGCGCCGGTCACCAGCGCGACCAGGAGGGCCTGGGCGAACAGGCCAAGCGGGTACCGGGGGGTCAGCATCCCCTTGATCGCCGGGATCTGCATCGTCATCCAGGCCATCCCGATCCCCATGAGGATGCCGCAAACGCCACCCAGTGCGCCCAGCGCCAGCGATTCCCGCAGGATCATCCCCAGCACCTGCCGCCTGCGCCAGCCCAGCGCTCGCAGGACGCCGATCTCACGGGTCCGTTCCAGCACGCTCATCAGCATCGTGTTCAGCATCCCCAGGCCGCCGACGAATGTCGCCAGGAAGGAGATCTGCCCGACCATCTCCCGGTTCGTCTGCATATCGGGCATGTTCTCAATGAACTCGGAGGTAAGGGAGACGGCGATCTCCGGGAACCGCTCGTTCAATTCATCCCGCACCGATTCCGCCTGCTCCGGATCGCGCAGTTTGACGAGGTACCAGGTCACCTGATGGGGCTTTCCAGCCAGCGCCTGGGCCTCCCGCAGGCTGACGACGACCCCGCTCTCCTCGTAGCCCACCCCCGTCTCGTAGATGCCGACGACACGGAAACGGCTGTCCAGTATGCGAAGCGTGTCCCCTACCTGGAGGCCCAGGTTCTCCGCCGCCCGCCGCCCGAGGAGGACCTGGCGGCGCGCCCGCAGCGGCTCCCCTTCGACGATGCGGAGGCGTCGGATGGCGAACTCCTGGGGATGGTAGCCGAAGATGAGCAACATCGGCGTCTCTTCGGTGCTGACGGCGGTGAAGACGACGCCGGAGACCGCCTCCACATCGGGCAGGGCGGCGATGCGGGCCCCGATCCGCTCGTCGATCGCGCTGTAACTGGTATCGGAGACGTCCGCCTCGATGGCCATCAGTTCGGCCTGGCTGCCGGTCAGGACCTCAGTGAGCGACTCAGCCATCCCCTGGGTGATGCCGCCCAGGGCGACGATGGCAGCGATACCGATGCTCACGCCCAGCACAGTCAGCGCTGTGCGGGTGCGTCGCCGCCAGACGTTCCGCGCCGCAAGCCCGGGGAGAAACTGGGGGATCCGCACCCTGCCGCCGCCCTCGTACCGAAGCGCCTCCAAGGGCACCAGCCGGCTGGCCCACCATGCCGGATAGGCTCCCCCCACGACACCCAGTGCGCCCGCCGTGAGCAGGGCGCGGAGGAAGATTTGAGAGGAGAAGCCAGCCCCCAACGCACCCAAAAAGCCGAGGGAGCCGCGCAGGAAGAAGATCGCTGCGATCCCCAGGAGAACGCCCATCAGTCCACCCAACCCGGAGAGGAGGAGCGATTCTCCCAGGATGAGACGGAGCACCTGGCTCCGCTTCCATCCCACCGCGCGCAGGAGGCCGATCTCTCGTGTCCGCTCGAAGACGGACATAAAGAGGGTGTTGGTCATCCCTACCCCGCCGATGACCACCGCCAGCCCGGCGATGCTCAGGGCGAACCCTTCTAAAATCTTGACGACCTGTTGCTGGTCGGCGAACTCCGTGGTGGTGGAGATGGTCAGGTCGGGGAAATGCCGCTCCAGCCGGGCGTGGAACCGGGGCTCGTCACTGGGAGCGCGCAGCCGGATGTAGAGCAGGGAGACCCGGTTGGGCTGCAGGAGGAGCGACTGGGCCTCCTCCAGCGGGATGACCGCACCGCCGTCCTCGAAAGCATCCCCCGTCTCGTAGATGCCGACGATACGGAAGACGCCGCCAGTGACACGGAGGGCGTCGCCGACGGACTTACCCAGGCTTTGTGCTGCACTGCGGCCCAGGATGAGGGGCTTGCCCCGCATACGCCGGGCCTCTGCCAGGGAGCACCCTTCGACGATGCGGAAGTGCTCGACGGCGAACCCCTGGGGATCGTAGCCGAAGAGGAAGAAGTAAGGAGCGTCCTCGGCCTGGACGTTGGCCATCAGCATGCCGTCCACGCCAGCCACTTCGGGCCAGGCTCGGAGTTGTTCGGCAACCGCCTCCTCCACACCCCCCAGCGTGATGTCCAGCGCGCCCTTCTGGGTCACCACCAGGTCGGCCTGGCTGCCGCGGGCCATCTCCGTGTAGCCAGTGCGGATCCCCTCGGCCATCGCCCCCAGCGCGACGATGGCAGCCACGCCGATGGAGACGCCTGCGAGGGTCAGAATCGTACGTCCCTTGCGGCGAAACAGGTTCTTGAGAAGCACGGGGCACCTCGGTGAGTGAAACGTGATGCGCGGTGTATCACGCGTCACGTTTCCTGGCTTACGCTGGGCGCTTCACCACACTCCCGACAGCAGTCGATAGCGTACCCGCTGAGCATACTCCTTCGCCCGGAAAACGACGGTGAGGAGGATCTGCACGAACCGCTTCACAATGCCGGCTCCCAATTCCGGGTTGCTGACGGACATCCGCGTCCTCTCCCGCACCTGCTCTGGCGCCTGCGCCCCTCTTGCGTAGTTAGTGCACTAACTACTACTCCATTATACGCAAGAGGTTCCCGTTGTCAAGCGCTGTACTCTTGAGGTTTGAGCGTGGATCCTAATAGTCTGCGGCCTCGTCCCTCTCAGGGGGGAGAGGAGACGGGATGACCGTTCGTGGCGGGCAGGTGTTCTACCCGTCGATGTGGCTCTCCATCGCCCGGGCGAACACCTCCCAATCCTCCTCCTGGATGACCTCCCGCGCCCGCTCCCCCAAGATCGTCAGGATCTGGGGAAGGTAGAGGTCGGTCCGGAGGTGGTGCTCGGCGATGAAGACGAAGAGAGGGCTTCGCGTCCACGAAGCGCGGGCTTGGGTTGGGGAGATCCACTCGCCGATGAGCACTTCCGCTCCATCTACCACCAGGATCAGGCCCAGCCCTCCTGCCTGGCCGAGCGCTTCTTCGGACAGGGGTGTCACCACCACTCGACCGCCCGGCAGGTCCAGGTCGCCCGTCGTGTAGATGACGACCCGCACTCCTCGTTCGACGGCCGCCTCCAGAGCCGGGCGGAGGTCCGAAAGGGTATCCGGTAGGATGGAAAGATAAATCGAATCTGTAGCCCGCGTAATCATCTCCCGGGCCCGCGCCAGGATGTTCTCCTGGCCTTCGATGTTCCAGACGTAGTCCAGATCGGAACCGGTGGTGATCGCCGCCAGGTCCTCTTTCAGCGACGTGACCAGCGACTCGTGCTCGTGGCGAAGGTGGTCGAGGAGGCTCTCCGGCGGTACCGGCGCATACTTGGTCGCCCCCTCCTGACGCAACGTCATCGCCGCGCCTCGCGCCGTCAGTTTCCCCAGCACCTCGTAGATCATCGACCGGGGCACACCGGTGAGCTTCGACAATTCGTACCCGGTGATCGGGTTCTTTCGCAGCAACCCGATGTAGGCTTTGGCCTCGTATTCCGAGAAACCCAGCCGCATAAGACGCTCGATCAGGTCATTTCTCATCCGCGCACCCCCTCCAGGAGGGATATCGGCCCCACAGGAGGGATGATACATCAGGGATCAGGGCCTGTCAACAACAAGTGAAGCCGGGAATCTGTGACAATTTGGCAAATGCCTGGCGACTCAGGTCGCAGGCTACCCAATGGCAAAGCCTGGCCTTCGCCGGGCTTCCCCTGTTCCCCCCAAGAGGTAAGGTCCGCCAAAGGGCAACTTCGCCACGCGTAGCCGCGGCTTTCAGCCGCCGGGGGCGTTACCACCTACAAAGCTGACCTCCCAACCCACCGATCCGCCATTTTGCCCCTCGTTCCCATTCGGATATACTTCACTGCGAAAGGGAAGAGGAGAGAGGAGATGACGACCGTCGTGATCGCGGACACAGCGCACGGGCTGCAGGAGGCCCTGGAGGAGATCTTCGCCCCCTTCGGCGGGGTGCGGAAAGCTCTGCCGGACCGGGGCGGCACGCTGTATATTAAGCCCAACGGCATCCACTTCACCCCCCACACCCACACCGACCCTCGCGTGTTGGACGCCCTGCTGGCCTATCTGCGCGACCACGGATATCGGCGATTGGCGGTGATGGAATCCTGCACCGGCGGTAACTTCACCCGGCTGGTCTTCAAGGTCACAGGGTACGACCGGATCTGCCGCCGCTACGGGGCGAAGCCGATCTATCTGGACGAGGGGCCTACGGCAGAGGTGATCCTTGAAGGAGAAGAGACCCCTGTCCGCATCTCCCGCCTACTGTACGAGGAGATCGTCCACCGGAGGGACAACCTCTACCTGAGTCTGCCCAAGTTGAAGACCCACTCGATGGCGACGGTGACGCTGGGAGTAAAGAATCAGCAAGCCTTCCCGATCGACGGCGACCGGATCGACCGCCACACGCAGGACACCCTCCACCGCCGCCTGGCCGCCCTTTACCGGCTCACTCGGCCCGACTTCTGCATCATCGAGGGGCTGACCGCCACGGCCCACGGCCACTTCCCCCCCACCGCCCTGCTGGACGAGTGCCTGGTCCAGATGGATATCCTGATCGGCGGTGCCGACACGCTGGCGGTGGACGTGGTGGGGGCCCGGGTCCTGGGCTACGCGCTGGAGGAGGTGGAACACCTGCGGCTGTGCGCCGAGTGGGGGCTGGGCGAGGGCGATCTGAGCCGCATCCAGGTGAAAGGGGTCCCGCTGGAGCGGTTCACCTATCGCCTGCCGTACACCCTGTTAGGCCGGTTCCACCCCGAGGTGCGCATCGTCCAGGGACGGGAGCGCGCGTGTGTGGAGGGGTGCAAAGGAAACTCGGAGTGCATCCTGGAGATGCTGACTAACGACTACAACGGCCGGGGCGGATGGACGTTGATATTCGGCAAGGGGTTCGCGCCGGAGGACCTGGAGGATCTGCCGGGGGACATCCTGGTGGTGGGGCCGTGCGCAGTGGGGGAACTGGAGGAGAGGCTACGGACCCACTACCCCGACCGGCGGATCTACACCGTGCCCTCCCACAACGACCTGATGCTCAACACCCGTTATCAGGCCCGACTGGCAGGGGTGACGCCGGTGCGGATGGTCCCCCTCAATCCTCTGATCTCCGCCCTGACGTTGCTCCAGGCTCGGCTGCACCGGCTGAATGCCCGCGTCCCGCCGCTCCTGGGGTAGTGGCGAAAAGCCGTCCCTTGACGACGAGGACGGAACAGGGGGCAGCATCGGCTACCTGTCGGGTGACGTCGCCCAGGAGCCACCTCCGAAGCCGCCCTGCCGTCTCGGAAGCACCAACGACCACGAGGTCGTAGTCGCCTTCACGGGCCTCAAGCAGGATCTCCTCGGCAGCGACGCCTTGACGGATCCTCAACTCCGCCTTCAGCCGGTGCTGGGTGAGAATTCCCGCCCCGTTGCGCAGATGTCGGGCGATCGGGGTGTCGGTCCGCAGCAGTTCGGGCAACGTCTCCTGAAACTCCTCCAGCCCCGCGTACATCTCCGGAACCGGGCCGAGGACGTGGAGAAGAGTCGCCCGAGCCCCGGTCGCCTCCGCCAGCCACGCACCGACTTGGATGACCGGCTCGGCGATGTCCAACCCGCCAGTGCAGATCAACACGCGCTTCACGCCCCGCCGCTTCGGCCTGCCGATGAGGACTGAGATGGGGGCACGGGCGACGATCTGCGTGCTCACCGAGCCGAGCAGCCGACGCGCCAGGTCGGGACGCCGGTTCGCGCCGACCGCCACCAGATCATAGGCATCCTCCCGTATCTCCGCCAGGATCCGCCCCGCCGGGTCGCCCCGCCGAAGGCGGGTGGTCACCTCCAGATCGGGGATGACCTCCCGCGCAGCCTCCAAAACCTGCTGACCGCACTCCCGCGGTACCCCGCGCCGAAGGACGTGGAGCATCGTGACGGAGGCCCCGGTCGCCCTTGCGATCTCCCCCGTGAGGGCGACCGTCTTTTCCGCACACGGCATCCCGGCGACACAGAGCAAAATCCTCATCCAAACACCTCACCACAACCGGGCCGCCACCAAAGCCGCTCCAATGAACGGTAGGACCGAGAACAGCAGCCGGATGCGAGGCCCGGCGAAGAAACGGGTGGAGGTCGCTCCCAACTGGGCCCCCAACGCCGCGCCGGTCTGCATCACCAGCGCCATCAGAATATCCACGTTCCCCTTCAAGGCGTGGGTCACCGTGCCGAACCCGGCGGAGATAACGATCTCGAACAGGTCCGTTCCCACCGCCACGTGGGTAGGGACGCCCAACACGTAGATCAGAAGGGGCATCCGCACGAACCCACCGCCTACCCCCAGCACGCCGGTCAGCAGGCCGGTGATGAACCCTACCCCTAACACCGCCCAGAGGGAGACGGTGGCGATGCCCGATGCAGGGAAAGAGACCATCGGCGGCAGGTTCAGGCGGCGCACCCGCCGGGCGATACCGTCAAAGGCCAACGCCTCCCGCGCATCCAGCCGGTCTCGGCGGACCACCCGGAGGGCATGTAGGCTCTCCCAGGCGGTGAAAGTACCGATGATCACTAGTACAACGATGTAGGCCACCCCGATAACCGTCTCCACCGCTTCGATCCTCTTCAACATCTCCACTATCCGAGCCCCTCCCTCGACGCCCAGCACCGTCCCTCCCACCATCACCAGGCCCAGTTTAATGTCCACGTGCCCCAACGCGCGGTGGCGGCGGGCGGCGACGATGGACTTGCCGGTCATATGGGCCAGGTCGGTCCCGACGACGAAGTGCATCGGCACCCCCGCCCAGAACATCAGGGGGCCAGCGATAAACCCTCCGCCGACCCCGAAAAATCCACCCAGCACACCGACCGCAAACCCGATACCGGCCAAAACAAACGGGTCCACCGTCACGCCGGAGATGGGAAAGGTCATCCCCCACCCCCTACTGAGGCCGACCCAGCCCAAGCCGTTCGAGGAGGAACGAGGTGAGGAGATCGAGGACCACTCCCTGCGCTACGATCAACACCAGGCCGACCGCAGCGTAGGCGATGAGATCGCTGTGGAAAAGACGGGTGAGCCATCCGTCCAACCAGCGCAGGACGACGGCTGTGTAGGCAACGACGAAGAGACCGTAGAGGAACGTCTCTAGAAGGATGTCTCGGATGAGGCGGGACCTCCGCCGGTTCATCTGTCGGTCCCTCTATAGAAGCCTGTACTCATAGGTAACCCAGTTCCCGCAAGTGCTGCTCCAGGATCGCCCGGTCCTCCGGGGTCAGTTCCCGGGTGACCGGCAGGTCTTCCAGCGGGTGCTTAGGCCGTCCCCACGACACGCGCCCCCATACCCGCTCGTGCAGGTAGTAAGCCAGGATCTTGAGCAACATCTCCAGAATACCCACCTGCGCGGCCAGACTCAACCTGCCGGTGAAGGCGTATACCAGACCGGCGGTGATCAACGTCGCCGTCGCTCGCCAAGTGACCGCCTTAAGGATGGTGCGCATTCGACGCTCGGTCATCTCACCCCTTTGACCTCCGCTTCGAGTTGCTGGAAGAAAGTGACCATGAAGGCGTGTCGCTCCGCGGCGATAGCCCGCCCTGTCTCCGTCGTCAAGACGTCCTTCAGGCGAGAGAGTTTGACGACGAACTCGTGGACGGGAGTGTAATGTTCGGCTCGCTCCCCCTCGGCGCGAGCGACCTCTAGCGGAGCCCAGAGCCGTTGGCCCCGCACCCCGGCGTAGGCGAAGGCCCGCGCGACACCGACAGCTCCGATGGCGTCCAGTTTGTCGGCGTCGAAGAGCGCCCGCGCCTCGGGGCTCTCTGGGGCCGGTCCCGCGCGGAACCGGTGGGCAGCGATGGCGTGGACCACGGCATCGACCTTTTCGGGAGGATGGCCTGCCAGGATCTCCCGCGCCCGCTCCGCACCGACCTCAGCGTGGTCCCGCCCGGTGATCGCCTCTTCGGCGCGGCCCAGATCGTGCAGCAGCGCGGCCGCCCGCACCACCTCCAGGTCGCCCCCCTCAGCCCGCGCGATCCGCTCCGCCAGGGCCAGCACCCGCAGGACGTGGTCGAAATCGTGGTCGCTCCCCACTCCTTCGTAGTATCTCCGCGCTTCGGCCACGGTGATCACCGATCGTCCCTCATCCAGGAACCCGGCTGAGCCAGATAGCCAGGAAGGTCAACAGGATCGTCACCAACACCGCCAGAAGGACGGTCGCCAGCACGCGGCGGCGGATCTCCCAGGCCCGATACCGGCCGGTGACCCAGAGGAAGAGGGCCAGGGCGATGAGCGCGCCTCCGAGAACGCCCACCGTGTAGGTGACTGCCGTCAACATCAACGCAGGCAGGTCGACCTGCACAATCAGCCGACCGAAGAGCGCGATCGAGAACCGGCTGCCCAGGAAGGCGTATGCTGCTCCGATGAGCAGGCCCACCAGCGTCGTCACCATCCCCTGCCACCGCCCCGGCCGTCGCTCCAGCCAGAGGGTGATCAGACCCAGGACGATCAGGGTCAGGGAGAACGTAAGCACCAGGATCGATACCAGTTCAATGATCATCTTTTCACCAAGTGGCAGGCAACGTGGTGATCCGGCTCGACTTCTACGAGCGCAGGCTCTTCCTGCGAGCAGATGGGCTCGGCGACGGGGCAGCGGGGATGGAAGCGACAGCCCGGGGGTGGATTGATGGGGCTGGGGATCTCCCCCTTCGGCATCGGCTGCGTCCGCCTGAACTTGGGATCCGGCACCGGTACTGCCGCCAGCAACGCCTGGGTGTAAGGGTGAAGAGGAGCCTGATACACCTTCCGAAGGGGTCCCATCTCCACAATCTTGCCCAGGTACATCACAGCGATCCGGTTGCAGATGTACTTGGCCGTCGCTAGATCGTGGGTGATGAAGAGGTAGGTGAGGTTGAACTCCTCTTTCAGTTCCCGCATCAGTTCCAGGAGCAGCGCCCGGACCGAGACGTCGGCCATCGCAATGGGCTCATCGGCCACCACCAGGTCCGGCTGCAGGATAAGGGCGCGGGCGATGACGGCCCGCTGCCGCTGCCCACCGCTCAACTGGTGGGGATACTTCTCATAGAGAATCGAGGGAGGGGTCAACCCAACCCGTTCCATCATCTCCAACACCCGCTCCCGCTTCTCCTCCCCCTTGGCGATCCCGAAGATCTCCAGGCTGTGGCCGATGGCGTCTCCGATCTTCATCCGGGGGTTGAGGGAGGCATAGGGATCCTGGAAGATCGCCTGCATATGCCGGCGCATCTGCCGCATCTCCTCCTCCCCTAGCGAGGCCAGGTCCACCCCCTGGAAGAGGATCTGTCCCTCGGTCGGCTCCGTCAGCCGAAGGATCAGCCGACCAGTCGTCGTCTTCCCGCTGCCGCTCTCTCCGGCCAGTCCGAAGACCTCTCCCTGCCGGATCTCGAAGTCCACCCCGTCCACCGCGCGGACGAACTCCCGTTGGCGGGTAACCAGCCGTTCGATGAAACTCCGCTGGACGGGGAACCACTTTCTCAGGCCACGTACCTCGACCAGATTCGCGTTCGACATTTTCGTCATCCTCGTGGGGTTAATCACGCATCACACATCACGGGTCTTGGGTTCCGGATTCCGGGTTCTGCGTTTGGTGTTCGGTGTCGTACAGCCAGCAAGCGACCCATCGGCGCGGCCTAATCTCCTTCAGCGGCGGTTCCTCCCGAGCGCACCGATCGAAGGCCTGGGGACAACGTGGATGGAACCGGCACCCCGGCGGTGGGTGGATCAGGTCGGGTGGAGAGCCGTGCATGATCTTCAACGTGTCCCCTTCGAGCCGGATGTTGGGGACGGAGGCCAGGAGAGCCTGTGTGTAAGGATGGAGCGGTTTCTCGAACAGCGGCTCCACGTCGGCCAGTTCCACCAGTTTGGCCGCGTACATCACCGCCACCCGATCCGCCAGTTGGGCCACGACGCCGATGTTGTGAGTGATGAGCAAGATGGTCAGGCCGAACTCCTCCTGCAGTTCCTTCAGCAGGTCTAGGAACTGCGCCTCGACGATGACGTCCAGCGAGGTCGTCGGCTCGTCGGCGATGATCAGGTCGGCCCGGAGGGCCAACGCCAGGCCGATCATCACCCGCTGGCGCATCCCGCCGCTCAACTGGTGGGGATAATCGTCCAGGCGCTCGGCCATGATGCCCAGCCGGTCGATCAACTCGGCCGCCTGCTTCCGCGCCTCCTCCTCGCTGACCTCCGGTTTGTGGGTGCGGATCGTCTCGACGACGTGGTCGCTGATCCGCTGGAGCGGGTTGAGGGAGGTCATCGGGTCTTGGAAGATCATCGAGATGTGGGCCCCCCGCAAGCGGCGCATCTCTTCTTCACTCAGCGCCAGCAGGTTCCGCCCATCGAACCAGATCTCGCCGCCGACGATGCGGCCCGGATGTCGCACCAGCCGGAGGAGGGCCGTGCCCAGCGTGGACTTCCCACAGCCCGACTCGCCGACCAGCCCCAGAACCTCGCTGGGATAAATGTCCAGGCTCACCCCGTCCACCGCCCGAACCTCTCCGGCCCGGGTCTTGTAGGTGACTACCAGATCGCGGATCCGTACCAGTGGCTCTTTCATACTTCCCTCAACCGAGGATTCAAGATCTCGCTCAGCCCCTCGCCGAAGAGGCTGAAGCCCAACGCGACGGTGGCGATGGCCAGGCCGGGGAACGTAACCAGCCACCATCGGCCACCGACCAGTTCCGATCGACCGCGGTAAATGTCGTATCCCCAGTCCGGCTTGGAGGGATCGACCCCCAGGCCAATGAAGGCCAGGCCGGCCTCGGTGATGATGGCGTCGGCAATGTTAAGGGAGAAGACGACCACCACCGAGGGGATGACGTTAGGGAAGATGTATTTCCAGAGGATGACCCGCCCGGGCGCGCCGATGCTCCGGGCCGCCTCGACGTAGAGTTCCTGTTTGATGGAGAGCACCTGGCCCCGGACCAGGCGGAAGAAGATGGGGACGTAGACGACGGCGATGGCGATGGAGATGTTCAGCACGCCCGACCCGAGGAGGGCCGCCAGGGCGATGGCCAGGATCAGGCCGGGGAAGGAGTAGATGCTGTCCATAATGAGCGAGAGGACCTGGTCCAGCCGCCCTCCCAGAAAGCCGGAGAGCAGCCCCAGCGGCACCCCCACGGCCAGGGAAAAGGTGGCCGAGAGGAGCGCCACCTGCATCACGATCTGCGCCCCGTAGATGATCCGGCTGAAAATATCCCGCCCCAGTTGATCCGTGCCGAAGATGTGACCCGGGGAGGGCGGGAGAAACGGATCGGCCACCCGCATCTCCGGATCGTAGGGGGCCAGATTCGGCGTCAGGAACGAAGCAATGGTCATCCCGACGACAAAGAGGACGATGAACGCCCCCACCGCCGTCATATACCACTCGGCCCCGTACCACTTCCGACTCTCCCAGAGGCGGATCAAAGGGCTGGGTTGGGCTTCGGAGATGGATGCCATAAAACTACTCCTCCTTAGTGGCGTTCAACCAGGGTGAAGGAATCGAAATCGACCGGGATCTCAGCAACATCCCGACCATCGCCACCGTTGACGGCGGTGAGGCCGACGTGGATCGGGGTCAGCAACTCGTAACAGCGTCCCACCTCAACCCACTCGCCGTCGCTCAGCACATAGCCGATGTAGGAGTTACCCGACCGCCGCAACATCAGCGTGGCCGTATCCTCCTCGAAGGGCAGGCCAGCGGGGGGACAGTCGGGCAGCGTAGTGCTGAAATAGACCCCGCTGCCCACGCACACAGGGGCCTCGTCACAATAGCCCCGGACGAGGAAGATGGTATCTCCTTCCTCGGTCTGGATGAAAAGCACGGCCGCCTGTCCCTCGGCGGTGGGGTTGAAGGTCACCTCGACGATAGCGTCGAAGTGGCCCTCTGGAGCAGGCCGCCGCAGGACGTTCGGCACCTCCTCCAGCCGACCCGGATCGGCTGGCTGGGTGAGAATGCGCAGCACCCCACCCTCCTCCAGCGACCAGTGGGTCGGATCCTCATTGAGCCAGACCCACCCGGGCCCCAGCGCTTCTTCGAACTCGTCGGTCGTGATCGTGGTCGACTCGTGCACGTAACTCGGGTCAAGATGGCAGGCGGGCCAGCACCGTTTGGTGTAATATACCCGGTTGGGAATCCGCGGCGTCGGGCGTGGGTAGGGCGTGTTCGTGGGACGGAGAGCGGGAGAAGGCTCCGCCACGCCTCCAGCGGCAGGAAGACAGGCCGCCGCCAGCCAGGCCAACCACAAAAGACAGACCACAGCAACCCATATCCGTTTCATCTCACTCCTCCCCCCGGCCACTGCCAACCGCCAGCGCTCAGTACCGCACCCGTGGATCGACACGGGCGTAGATGATGTCCACGATCAGGCTGACCCCGGCGACCAACAGGGCAAAGAAGACCACAGTGCCCTGGATGGCGGGGAAGTCCCGCGCCGTGATCCGCTCCACCAGAAACAGCCCCATCCCCGGCCAGTTGAAGGTGGTCTCGGTGAGCACCGCCCCGGCGAGGAGCAGGGCAAACTGGAGGCCGAACATCGTCAGGATCGGGATGAAGGCGTTCTGAAGAGCGTGCTTATAGACGACGACCCGCTCCTTGATCCCCCGCGCCCGGGCCGCCATCACGAAGTCCTGCTGAAGCACATCCAGCATGTTGGCCCGCGTGAGGCGGGTGAAGATACCGGAGAGGTACAACCCTAACGTCAACGAAGGCAGGATCAGGTGCCTCAACACGTCCAGCAGACTCTCCCACTGACCGGTGACGATGCAGTTCAGGATATAGAAATTGGAGAAGAACTCGATAATCTTGATCAACTTCTCCCCCGTGGGGCCGGTGAGCACCTCTTGGAGGTTATAGACCTGGACGATGGTATCAGGTCGCAACTGGGTACTCACCCGATCGGCGACGGGGAGCCACCCCAGGGCCACGCCGAAGATCAACTGAAACATCAACCCCAGCCAGAAGATGGGGACGGCGTAGGCGACGATGCTGTAGATCCGCAGTGCATAGTCGGCGGCGCTGCGCCGCTTGTAGGCAGCGTAGGCCCCGGTGAACACCCCCACCAATCCGGCGATCAGCATCCCGAAGATGCTTAGCTCCAACGTGGCGGGGAACTTGAGGGCCAGATCGGCAGCGACAGGACGGCCCCGCAAGGTAATGGACTTGCCGAGGTCGAAGCGGGTGATCAGCCCCCATAGATAGTTGAAGAACTGACTGTCGAAGGGGTTCACCGCGATATCGAACTGATCAGCGGGGGCCCATCCCTCGACACCGCCTTTCTTGAACTCGACCCGAACCCACTCGCCGGGGACGTTTCCGGGAGGGGATCCCTCTTCCAGGATGGTGAAGTGGAACTCCACCTGCCGCAACCAGCGGAGTTTCTCTTGCTCCACCCAGACCGACGTCCCCTCCTCAACGGCGACACGGATCCAGTCCTCTCCCCCCTCCCGATACCGGTCGGTGATCGAGAGTCGATCCCCCTCCAACGCCAGCATCACCGGGGGACTTTCGGGGGTATGCTCTTCATAAAGGACGACCACGGGTTCGACGACCGTGGCCCAACTTCCCCGCAGGTTGAGCACCATAGGACGGTCCAGCCCCTGGGCGTGACGGATCTGATCCAGATACTCCTTCGGCACGCCGGGCCGCATCGCCGCCTTGATGGGATCGCCCGGCATGACCCGCAGGAGGATAAAGACAAGGATGAGAAGGATAAGGACCATCGGGATGGTCAAGAGGAAGCGGGTGATGATATATGCACGGAGTGAGCGCATCATCCCTCCCCATTTGTCAATAGGTGCCTGGCACGGTGGCCGTGCCAGGCACCTACTTTACTTACTGCCTAAGCCCGACCGCGCCCGCCCTACTCCTTGGTCAGCGTGAAGTAGTGCAGGAAGAGGGTCGGGTCGAGGACCACCCCACCGACGTTCTTCTTGGTCACCACCAGCAACTTCCCCTGAGTGAAGGGGATGGTGGGCACCTCGGTGGTCCACAGTTCTTGGATCTGCTTATACAGATTCTCCCGCTCCGCCGTGTCGGTGGAGTACCGGGCCTGCTTGAGCAGGTTGTCCATCTCCTCGTTGCAGTAGAAGATACCCAGGTCGTCCGACGCGCCGCACTCGGCGAAGGGGGAGGTGTAGTTATCCGGATCCAGGTAGTCGGGGTACCACCCCAGCAGGAAGACCGGCATGGTGCCCGGACCGAAGTAGTCGGTGTAGGTGGCCCACTCGGCGGACTGGAGGTTGACCTGGATGACTCCGGTCTCCTCCAGGGCCTGCTTCAGGGTCGCGGCCACGTCGCCCTCGGTGGGGCCATAGTGGTCGGGAGTCCACCACAGGTCCATCACCAGCGGGTTGTCCTCGGTGAAGCCGGCCTCAGCCAGGAGCGCCTTCGCCCGCTCGACGTCCCGCTCGGGGAAGGCGTCGATGTGGGAGAACATCCCCATCGGGACCATGCTGTAGAGATTCTGGTGCGTGCCCTGGAAGACGACGTTGGAGATCGCATCCCGGTCGATGGCCAGGGAGATGGCCTGACGGACCAGCGGGTTGTCGAACGGCTCTTTGGAGGTGTTGAAACAGATGTAGCGGATATAGGGACCAGCACCCTCGTAGAGTTTGTAGTCCGGGTTATCCGCAAAGTCCTTGTAGTCGGACGGCGTGAGGGTCTTCCAGGCCACGTCGATCTCTCCGGACTCCAGGGCAAGCCGCATCGCGGTGGAGTCGGCGAAGTAGCGGACGATGATGTGCGGATAGGCCGGCGGGTCGCCGTAGTAGTCGGGGTTGGCGACCAACTCCATCTCCACGTCCCGCTCCCACCGCTTGATGACGTAGCGACCGATGCCGCCGCAGGTGGAGTCCGGATCAAACTCGTCCTCGGGGTAGCAGTTGGGGCTGATGGGCGAATAGGGCTGGGTCGCTACCAGGTACGGGAAGAAGCCCACCGCGTCCTTGAGGACGAACTTCACCGTGTAATCGTCCACCTTCTCCACGCGGTCGACAAAGGAGGTGACCAACCAGTTGGGGTCGCCCTCCAGCCGCATCACGCGGTTGATGGACCAGACGACCGCATCGGCGTTGAAATCGGTGCCGTCGGGGAACTTGAGGCCCTTGCGCAGATGGAAGGTGTACTCCAGACCATCCTCGCTGACGTCGTAACTCTCCGCCAGACCCGGCTGCAGCTCGGTCGTGCCCGGCTTGTAGATCAAGAGAGTGTCCATCGTGTTGTGATGGATCTCCCAGGTATGAAAGTCGTAGGAGTTGGCCGGGTCGAGGTCGGTGACCGAGTCGGTGGTACCGATGATCAATGGCTCGACCTCTGCAGCAGGCGTCGGGCCGGGCTTGCACGAGATCACGAGGCCTACGAGGATCAACGCTACGGTCAGCAAACTGACAATTCGTAGCCGTCGCATAGTGCTCTCCTCCTCTCACAGATTAGGGGTAACTACATTCCGCTTTTTCCGCCAACGCACCTCTCTCCCGGACATCACCTCCTTCCGCAGGATGAACACACACGGAGCCTCACGCCGGATTATACAGATTTGGCTCAGAGTGTCAAGCCTTCCTGCGAGATGCTCAACCAGCGCTCGCCAACCCGGGAGACCGGTCTGTTTCAGTTTGGCACGCCGGCGTCAACGATCCGGGGTCTGAAATTCGCCGCCGAGGCAGGGAGTCCCCACTGCACTCTCTGCGTCCCTAACATACGACTCGGGCCGCCGGGCACCTACCAAACAGTCACAGATTCCCCGGAAGACCAGGACGTTGCAGCCCCCTCTGCGCCGTGGTATAATCTGAGCGCGACCCGTCCCAGTGGGAGAGGCTTTCCGCGGTCGGGTCGGGCGAACTATGGAAAGAACAGAATCTCAACTCCCGCGATCAGGGAAGGGCCGCTCTCCCTTCCGGAGGGAACGGTTCTTGACAGGGATTCTCAATTGGATCGGCCTCCTGAACGGGCAGGTGCGGATAGATTGGCAGATCTACCGCCCGCTCTTCGCCCGCGTGACGGCCCACGTCAGTATCCTCACTCTGGTCCTGGCCGTATGTCTGCTCGGCAGCACACAGCCGGTGGAGAGAGCGTTAGGAGCCGGGACCACCGTCCTCTCCCCACCCACACGAGATGCTACCACCCCTCCCCCTCAACAGATCGCCTGGCGACCCGCGCCGCCGATGGTAGTGCGCCGACTGGCCCAACCCCACACCACCTATCCGGATCGGCCCCGCACCTCGGTCATCACCTACACCGTCCAGCCGGGCGACACCGTCTTCGGTATCGCCCAGATGTTCGGCCTGACCCCCCACACCATCTACTGGGCCAACTCCGACGTCCTCCACGACAACCCCCATCTGCTCTGGCCGGGGATGGTGCTCAACATCCTCCCCGTCAACGGGGTCTACCACACCGTCGAAGCGGGGGAGACGGTGGCCTCTATCGCCGAGAAGTACAACGTGGACCCAGAGGTGATCTACAACGAGTGGAACGACCTGGAAGAGGGACAACCTCTGGAGCCGGGGATGAAACTGGTCATCCCCGGTGGAACGCGGGAGTTCCTGGTCTGGCAACTACCTAAATACAGCAACCTGCGGGGGGCCGCGGCGGCCGGCGCGGGGGTCTGCGCCCTCCCCTCGATCGGACTGCGAGGATACGGCTGGTTCGTCTGGCCCACCGATGGCCGGCGTATCTCCGGCTGGACCTTCCACGATCCCCGTAACCCACCCCACACCGGGATCGACATCGGCCTGCGGACCGGCGACCCTGTCTACGCCGCCGACAACGGCGTCGTCGCCTACGCCGGCTGGAACGACTGGGGGTACGGCTACCTCATCGTCCTCGACCACGGCAACGGCTTCCAGACCTACTACGCCCACCTGAGCGCCATCTGGGTCGTCTGCGGCCAATCGGTCTACCAGGGGACCGCCATCGGCGCAGGCGGCTCCACCGGCCGCTCCAGTGGTCCGCACCTGCATTTCGAAATCCGATATAACGGCATTCCGCAGGATCCATTGTATTACCTTCCGTAGCGGTCCGTTTGCCTTTCGGCCAATCGGGTGTATAATATGCCCCTCTAGGGCGGGGAACGGCAAAAGGAGCGAACGGAGTCAAGATTGGACGGGAACAAAGAACGTCCCGTTGTTCCCCAGGGAACAACGGGAAAATCTAAGACCAAAAAGAAGGGCTGGTTACGGAGACGGCTGGAGGTCGCGCTGCCCCGTTTCTTCGCCTGGCTTGCAGTGACGACGTGGCGGGTGAGCGGGGACTGGCGGGGGATGAGGCCCATTTTCAGTCGCGTCGTCGCTCACATCGCCGTCTTCGCCATCGCCTACCTGGTCCTCGTCGCGGGCAGCGTCCACTGGCCCGTACTCGCCGCCCAATCGCTCCCCTTGGCTCCGGAGACCTTCGCCCGCCCAGAGGCTACACCGTCCCCCGAAGCCGCCCTGGCGGAGGTTCTGGCCCACAACGGCGAGCCATCCCAATCCGACCTTTGGGCCCCGTTGAGCCGTCGTGCGGAGCCCCACACGACCATTCCCGAGCGTCCCCGTCTGGAGGTCATCACCTACACCGTCCAACTGGGCGACACGGTCCAGTCCATCGCCGAACGGTTCGGGCTGGAGCCGACCACGATCATGTGGGCCAACCCAGCGGTGGAGGATGCGCCGGACCTCCTGCGGATCGGCCAGGAACTGGTGATTCTCCCCATCGACGGCGTTTACCACACCGTCCAGGAAGGGGACACCCTGGAGTCCATCGCCGAGAAATACAAGGTGGATGTAGAGGCGATCACCTCCTGCCCGTACAACGACCTGGAACCGCCCGATTTCGCCATCGAACCTGGGATGAAACTGATCGTCCCTGGCGGCGAAAAGCCTTACGTGCCGCGGGTCGTCACCAGTTACACCGGCCCTGTTCCGGAGGGAGCCCGGGGGACCGGCCTGTTCCAGTGGCCAGTGCTGGGCTACATCACCCAGGGGTACTGGTACGGACACAGAGCCATCGACATCGGGGTGCCTGAGGGTACAGCGGTGCGGGCGGCCGACGCGGGCTTCATCAGTTTCGCTGGATGGACCGATGTAGGGTACGGCTACCTGGTGGTGATCGACCACGCCAACGGTTTCGCCACTTACTACGCCCACCTGAGCAACATCTACGTCACAGCGGGGCAGGCCGTCGAGCGGGGTCAGGTCATCGCCGCCTCCGGCAACACGGGTCGCTCCACCGGCCCGCACCTCCACTTCGAGATCCGCTACAACGGCATACAGCAAAACCCGCGCGCCTACCTCCCGTAGGGCGCGGGCCTCTCTCCGCACTCACCACCCGCGGCGACGGTCCCTCCAGATCCGCCACACCATCTGGAGAAACCGCGCCGAGTCCCACAGAGGATGGAAGTTACTGGGCTTGCCGATGCCGTAGATGGTGCGGATCGGCACCCAGGCGATGGGCAACCCCAGCCGGACCGCCTCAGCGATCATCTCCACTTCCATCTCGAACCCGGTGCTGGTCAGCCGCATCCGCTCCAGGAGACGACGGGTGAGTAACCGATAGCCGCTCTGGTTATCCTTGATCGGTACCCCCAGTGCCTTGGACAGAAGCCAGCACCCCAGCGGCTGAGACCACCAGCGAGGCCACGGCATCTGAGAGAAGTCCCGCGCCCCGATGATCAGGTCCCCTGCCCCCGCCTCGAACGCCGCCAGGAACTTCGGGATCTCCGCCGGGTCGTGCTGACCGTCGGCGTCCAGGGTGAGGACGGCGTCGTAACCGTGCTCCAGGGCCCAGGCGAAGCCGGTCTTCAGCGCGGCTCCCTTCCCCTGGTTCTGGGCGTGACGCACCACGGCAACGCCCACAGCACGGGCTACCTCGCTGGTCTCGTCCACCGAGCCGTCGTCCACCACCAG
>Ga0209426_1000476_pt1 | contig 40573 bp, 30 predicted proteins | sample Deesub1362B_J571_FD_187697 | JGI IMG/M metagenome (GOLD analysis project Ga0209426, IMG submission 187697) | Deep oceanic, basalt-hosted subsurface ecosystem from Juan de Fuca Ridge flank, Pacific Ocean, CORK Borehole 1362B_J2.571 (SPAdes)... ...
AAGCTTCAAGCACCAGTTCGCGGCCCCGCAACTTACCAACCCAGCGGTACAGCCAGAAGTTTCCCCTGCGGTACTCAAATGTGATTCCGTCGTCCAGATAGGCGTAACCCGAGAGGACCGAATCTGCATAAACCTTCCAGATGAGGGTATCCAGATCCTGCTCCCCGACGTACTGAACCGCCCTCTGAAACGGCAAAATTGCCCCACCCCTGGCAAAAAGAGGCACGGATCCAAGAGGCGTCTTTACCAAGACGGTGCCCCGGCCGCTGTAGCGTTTTCCGGTCCAGAAATCGTACCATGTTCCGGCAGGCAGATAGACCTCTTTTACCGATTGCCCGGCCCGCAACACCGGCGCTACAAGCAAGCTTTTCCCCAGCAGGAATTGCCTTTGGGCCTGCCAGGAGTAGGAAGATTCATCTTCCGGAAATTCCAGCAGAAGCGGCCGCATTACTGGCAGGCCGCTTCGGGAATGTTCCCAAAACAAGCGGTATAAAAAAGGCAGCATCTGATAACGGAACAAAATAAACTTCCGTGAAACGGCTTCCACTTCTTCCCCAAATGACCAGGGTTCTTGATCCGGTGTATTGTAGGCCGTGTGGGTGCGAAAAAGCGGCGTGAAGGTGCCAAACTGAATCCACCGGGCAAACAGTTCCGGTGTAGGAGCTCCAATAAATCCCCCCACATCGGTGCCAATGAAAGGCAATCCGGACAGGCTCATGTTTTCGCACAGCAGCAGGCCAATTTCCAAATGCTCAAATGTGGCGATGTTATCGCCTGTCCACACTGCGGCGTAGCGATGTACGCCCGAAAACCCCGCGCGGGTCAGCACGAACGGACGCCTGTTTGGCTGCTCATTCAGAGCCCCTTCATAAGTTGCCCGGGCCATCATCAGTCCGTACACATTGTGGATTTTGCGGTGGGTCGCTCCGTACCCTTCATCGTCAAAAACAACCACATCGGGAAATGCCTGGCCCCACACAGCCGGCTCGTTCATATCCGTCCAAAAGCCATCCACTCCCAGGCGGACAAAACGTCCGACCCACTTTCCCCACCACTTGCGTGTGGCCGGACGGGTAAAATCTGGAAAATGGGACTTACCGGGCCAAACGTCCCCCACATACAGGGTCCCGTCCGGATATCTGGCGAAATGATTGCCGGCGATTCCGCTTCGGTCTACCTCGTAGTCACCGCCTGCCTTGACCCCCGGATCGATGATGGTAACCACTTTAAATCCCATAGCCTCCAGATCCGCCAGCAGCTTTTCAGGTTTGGGAAACCGCTCCGGATGCCAGGTGAACACGCGGTAGCCGTCCATATAATGGATATCCAGATAGATGACATCGCAGGGGATTCCCTTCTCGCGGAAAGTTTGGGCAATCCGGCGGACTTCCGCCTCCGGAAAATAGCTGTACCGGCACTGCTGGTAGCCCAGTGACCACAACGGCGGCAGAGGCATCCTCCCTACAAGCCGCGTGTAGCGGTTCAAAACCTGTTTCGGGTACGGACCTGCGATGAAGTAATAGTCCATCTCGCCGCCTTCGGCCCCAAAAAAGTAGAAACGGTGGTTGCTGGCCCCAAAATTGAAATAAGATCGGTATGTGTTATCGAAAAAAATCCCGTACGTACCGCTAGCCGTAACCCCCATAAAAAACGGATGGCTCTGGTAAAGCGGGTCCTGATCCCTGCCGTATCCCGGCACGTCAGAATTCCACATCCGGTAAAAGCGACCCCGTTTGGTAAGCGGGCCCGTCTTCTCTCCCAGTCCCAGAAAACGCTCCTCCGGACGGAGCCGTTTGAAGCAGTAGACTTCTTCCCCTTTCCAGGCAATGCCAAATTCCGGGTCATCCTGATTCAGCAGCTTACCACGGGCACTGTAAAAGGAAAATCGGCATGGCCTTTTGCGAATCCGCACCCGCAGGAAATCGGTTTCCAGGGAAATTTCCTGCTCATTCTGCTTCCAGCTCCAGCGTACAGATTTTCTTCCCTTCCAGACTACTGCGTAGGAAGGCGCTGGCGAAAATGCTTCTCCACGGGTAGCCCGGATGCGGACGATCCCGCTATCAACAACCGTAACCCGGACCCGACCATTCTCGCACCGGATGAAAAGGCCGTTTTCCAGGGAACGTACCTCCCGCACATTCCCGAGAAACAGAAATGGTTCTTCTGCACTCGCCTCCGCAACGGCGATGTGGAAGAACAAAATCAGCATTAATCCAAATATTCTCGCCCGGTCGCTTCTCATTGTTTTTCCGCCTCTTTTTGGATCAGGACTGCACGCCCCGGCATCGGTTGGGCCCGATTTTCCGCCTCTGCAGAAGGGCAGCACCAGCTGGAGGTCGGGCCAATCCTGCCATTTAAGCGGTGGAGGCCGTCCCGCCTCGCTTCCGCAAACGGTTTCTGTACATCCTCAGAAAATTTGAGCCCCAACCGCCGGCTACCCGGTTCCGGTCCAGTCAGCGTCCGGACCGGCCCCCGCATCCGGTCATTAACAAATCTAAGGGCTTTTTTCAGAAAATCAAGTAAGCGGTCGGGAAACATGCAAAAAGTGCAACCACAGCGCCGGGCCGGAAAGACCGATCGTTTGGGTGAAATGCCGGTTGCGACCTGTCTTCGGACTACCGGGCACAAGCCGAATTTTTTCCCTAAAAAAGAACCGCCAGGCATAAAACCTGGCGGTTCCACTTCCCGAAAAGCCGCCTGGCCGGAAAGAATCAGGCTAAAATTTGTTCCTTCCGGCACAGGCAATTTTTCTGGTGGAAACAATTGGAGAACCCATATTTCTACAGGTTATACTTCTCCGCTTCCACCATGTGATCGGCAATTCGGCGTCTTGCCTGAGCCGTGTTGATAGGAGTGTACTTGGTGAACCGGCGCAGCACCGTCATGTACGTACGCAGCGTATCCCCTGATTCAATCACGGGTAGGATTTGTTCGGCGGAGAAGCGCACCCGGCTCAGCGCATCGTTGACGTAAGTTTGAGCAACATCGATATAGAGTGATACGGCATCTTCGCCTTTCAGACTGGCCATCTTCCGCACCCGATTGACGACGCTTTCCATGGCGTACACTTCCATCATGATGTCGGCAATATGACCCAGAACTTCTTGTTCATCGCGGATTTTGTCCATGAATTTCTGAACAGCCCCACCGATCATCAGAAGGGCGATCTTCTTGGCATTTTTGACGATGCGCATCTCTTCGGACAGAAGTCCGGAAGGCGGTTCTTCCGGTGTTCCAAATCCCAGGATCTCATCCATCAGGGCTTTGGCTTTTTGCAGCACGGGCAGCTGCCCCCGGGTGGCCCGGCGGATGAGCATCCCCGGCATCAGCAGACGGTTGATTTCGTTGGTTCCCTCAAAAATGCGGTTGATCCGTGCATCCCGGTATGCCCGTGCCATCGGGTATTCCTCCGAATAGCCGTACCCGCCGTAGATCTGCACGCCTTCATCCACCACGTAATCCAGGGCCTCGCTGTTGTAGACCTTAATAATGGAACATTCCACGGCGTACTCCTCGATCCCCTTGAGGGTAATCGCTTCGTAATTTGGGCTTCCCGGTTTGGCACTCTCCAGGATTGAATCGATTAGCCCGGCTGTGCGGTACACCATGCTTTCAGCTACAAAGGTCTTGATAGCCATTTCTGCCAGTTTGTGCTTGATCAGCCCAAAATTGGCGATGGGCTGGCCGAACTGGTGACGCTGTTTGGCGTAGCGAACGGCATTGGTGGTAACCTCCTTCATGGCACCCATTACCTCAGCGCCCAGCTTAAACCGGCCGATGTTCAAAATGTCGAATGCCACTTTGTGACCTTTACCGACTTCGCCCAGTAGATTTTCCGCCGGGACTTTCGCGTCCTCCAGGATCAGCTCGCGGGTGGACGAGCCGTGAATTCCCATCTTGCGCTCTTCTTCGCCCAGCGACACCCCAGGCGTACCTTTCTCGATGATAAATGCCGTAAAGTGTTCCCCGTCCACTTTGGCAAACGTGATGTACAGGTCCGCAAACCCGGCGTTGGTCAGCCACATCTTGGTGCCATTCAGGATGTAGTACTTGCCATCCTTGCTGAGGGTGGCCGTGGTTTTGGCGGACAACGCATCGGACCCTGCGCCGGGTTCTGAAAGGGAATAAGACCCCACCCACTCGCCGGATGCCAGTTTGGGCAGGTATTTTTTCTTTTGATCCTGGGTGCCAAAATATACAATGGGCAGCGTTCCGATGCCGCTGTGAGCCCCATACGTCACCGCCCAGGAACCGGCTTTGCCGATCTTTTCCGAAACAATCATGGTCGCCGTTTTGTCCAGTCCCAGGCCCCCGTAGTCCTCCGGTATGTCCACGCCAATCAGCCCGATCTCCCCCGCTTTCCGGAGTAACTGCCGGCTCAGTTCCGGATTCAGCTGATCGATCTCATCCAGCTTGGGCATCACCTCGTTGTCCACAAATTCCTCGGCTGTCTGGGCAATCATCGTATGTTCTTCGCTAAAATCCTCGGGCGTAAACATCTCATCCGGCCCTGCATCTTCATACAAAAAACTTCCGCCCGGGATGTATTTTTCTGCCAACTTTGCCTCTGCCATGGTATCACCTCACCTTTCGTTCCATTCGCTGACCGCCGCGGGCCCTAACGCTGCAAATTTTCGAAAATGCCCGCGGCTCCCATTCCACCGCCAATACACATGGTTACCATTCCATAGCGGGCTTTCCGCCGCTTCATCTCGTATAGCAGCTGAACCGTGAGTTTCGTTCCGGTGCATCCCAACGGATGCCCCAAAGCAATGGCTCCGCCGTTCACGTTGATGATGTCCAGGTTCAGATCCAGTTCTTTAATTACCCCCAGAGACTGGGCCGCAAAGGCCTCGTTCAGCTCAATCAGGTCAATATCGTTGATGCTCAGGCCGGCTTTTTTCAGCACTCTGGGAATGGCCACCACAGGTCCAAGTCCCATTACTTCGGGTGCCACGCCTGCAACCGCAAATCCCACAAACCGTGCCAGAGGTTCCAGCCCCAGGTCTTTTGCCCGTTTTTCGGACATCACCACCACCATGGCGGCACCGTCGCTCATCTGGGAGGCGTTGCCGGCCGTCACCGTACCGTTCTGCTTAAAAACGGGTTTTAGCTGCGCCAGCCGCTCCAAACTGGTATCCGCCCGCGGCCCCTCGTCAACCTCCAAGATCTTTTCATGCGTTTCCACCTTCCGGTTTCTGCCCACAACTTTTTCTTCAACTTTGACCGGTACAATTTCTTCCTTGAATTTCCCCTCCTGGATCGCCGCAATGGCGCGCTGGTGGCTCCGGAGAGCAAATTGATCCTGTTCCTCGCGGCTAATTTTGTACTGTTCCGCAACCCGTTCCGCCGTCAGTCCCATCCCAAGGTAGGAACTGGGCCAGGTTTCGGCCAGGTGCGGATTGGGCCGGAATTTATTCCCGATCATGGGAACCATGCTCATGCTCTCGGTGCCACCGGCCAGAATTACCTCGGCAAAGCCGCACATGATCCGTTCCGCTGCAAAGGCAATGGTTTGCAGGCCCGACGAGCAGAACCGGTTAATGGTGGCAGCGGGAACGGAATTGGGCATCCCTGCCCGCATGGCAGCAATCCGTGCCACATTCATCCCCTGTTCCGCTTCCGGGAAGGCACAGCCGATGAGAATGTCATCCACTTCATCGGGCTTCAACCCCGGCGTCCTTTCCACCGCTTCTTTTATCACCAGCGCCGCCAGATCGTCAGGCCGGACGTTCCGCAAACTTCCTTTCTTGGCTTTTCCAACTGGCGTGCGCACGGCCGTTACAATCACTGCATCTATCATCGCTGGTCTCCTTCCTTTTCTTTCTGCCAAATGAGCTTTTTAGTTGCGTAGCGGTTTCCCAGTTTTCAGCATGTGGCCCATTCTGGCCTGGGTTCGCGGGTCTCCGCAAAGGCTCAGGAAAGCCTCCCGCTCCAGATCCAGAAAGTACTGTTCGTCCACTTCTTGCGGACCACTCAAATCACCGCCCGCAATCACATGCGCCAGCTTTTTGCCGATTTCCAGATCATATTCGGTGATGTAGCCCCCTTCGCGCATCTGATCCAGTGCAATCAGGAAAGCCGACTTGATGGCCCGGCCGTAGGCCATCATCCTGTCGTGCAGCACCGGCGGACGGTATCCTTCCTCGAGCATGGCCAGGACGGTCTGCTTGGCTTCCCCGATTAGCCGATCTGTGTTCATGGAAAAGGAATCGCATTCGCGCAGAAAACCGAATTTCTTCGCTTCCAGAGCACTGGTGGCTACCTTGGCCATCCCGATGGTTTCAAAGACCTTTTGCAGGAACGGAAGCGGATCCACGTTTTCCACCTCTTTGGTCCGCTTTTGAGCACGGAGAACCATCTCCTTTGTGCCCCCTGCCGCAGGAATCACCCCAACTCCCACTTCAACCAGGCCGATGTACGTTTCAGCCGCCGCCCGGACCCGCGGCGCGTGCAGGGTAATTTCACACCCACCTCCAAGCGTCATGCCAAAAGGTGCCACCACCACCGGCTTGCTGAAATATTTCAGCCGCATGTTCACCCCTTGAAACATGCGCACGGCTCGGTCCAGCTCGTCCCACTCTTCCTCTTGGGCCAGCATCAGAATCAGCATCAGATTGGCCCCCACGGAAAAATTTTTGCCCTGATTGCCGATTACCAGGCCATCAAACCTCTTTTCCACCTCATCCAGGGCGTAATTCAGCATGGTAAGAATATCTTCGCCAATGGCATTCATTTTGGAATGGAATTCCACCAGGGCCACCCCATCTCCCAGATCGATAAAGCTGGCCCCCGGATTGCTGCGAAGAACCCTGCCTTCTTTCTCTTTCTCAAGCGCAAGGACGATAACTCCTTTGCTGAGCGGGACCGGTTTGTATGAATTTGTGGCAAAATCGTAATAGAATAGCTGGCCGTTTTCCTTTTTATAGAAGTTCTTGTTTCCCGCAGCCAGCATGTCCTTGATCTTCTGAGGCACAGGAAGGCCCTCTTCTTCCATTCTCCGAACCGAATCCTCCAGCCCGATAGCATCCCAGGTTTCAAACGGTCCCAGTTCCCAGTTGTACCCCCATTTCATGGCATTGTCAATGTTAACGATGTTCTCCGAAATTTCAGGAATGCGGTTGGCCGCATAAATCAAGATCTGGCTGAGCACATTCCAGAAAAACTTCCCGGCCGGATCCTTGGCGTAAGCTACAGTCTTGATCCGTTCCCCCACATTTTCGATATTCCTGGCCATTTCCAGCGATGGATATTTTGACTTGCTGGAGGGTTCGTATTCCATTTTGTCATACCGCAGGGCGTAAATGACGCTCTGGCCCTTTTCATCCTTCACTTTTTTATAGAACCCCTGTTTGGTCTTTTCCCCCAGCCAGCCCCGCTTCACCATTTCCAGTACAAAATCCGGTACTTTGAACATCTCTCGCATTTCGTCATCGGGAGCAAACTCGTAGAGGTTGTTGGCCACATGCACGAATGTGTCGATCCCGACCAGGTCGGCTGTACGGAAGGTAGCACTTTTCGGTTTGCCGGTAGCCGGGCCGGTAATGGCATCGACATCCTCGATGGTCAGGCCATCCTTCACCATCTGGTGCAGCGTAACCATCATCCCAAACACCCCAATCCGGTTGGCAATAAAGTTGGGCGTATCTTTGCAGTAAACAATTCCCTTTCCCAGAACCCGCTCACCAAAATCGCTGATAAACTGCACCAGATCCGGATCGGTGTCGGGCGTGGGAATGATTTCCAGCAGCCGCATATAGCGCGGCGGATTGAAGAAATGGGTGCCCAGAAAATGCTTACGGAACTCCTCCGGAAAGCCTTCGGCAATTCGGGCAATAGAAATCCCGGATGTGTTGGAAGAAATGATGGTTCCCTCCCGCCGGTGGGCCGCCACCTTTTCCATCAGCCGCCGTTTGATATCCAGCCGTTCCACCACCGCTTCAATAATCCAGTCCACATCCTTCAGTTTAGGCAGATCATCTTCAAAATTTCCCACCTCGATCAGCTGGGCCAGTTCCGGGATAAAAAACGCAGCCGGTTTGGCTTTCAGGGCATTTTGCACCCCGTTGCGGGCCAGCCGGTTGCGCACCTCCGGGCTTTCCAGCGTAAGCCCCCGGGCTTTTTCCTCTTCGGTTAATTCTTTCGGGACGATATCCAGGAGCAGGGATGGAATACCCGCATTGGCAAAATGCGCCGCAATCTGGGATCCCATCACGCCCGCGCCCAGAATCGCCACTTTTCGGATCTGATATGTCCTTTCCGGCATCGTTCGCCTCCTTTAGTTATGGTTTAAGCCACAGGAAGGTAAGAAACTGCAGAAATATCGTAGGAGCTTTTCGCGTAAACCGAACAAAATAGCGTCCTTCCAGGAATGGCTTTGTTTCAGAGAAAATCTATTCCGCCGATACTGCTTCCAGATCCAAGGACGCCCGATAAAGAGGTTCACTTAAAATTTAGAAGATTCGCATTTAAACTCAAGAATTATTTTCAGTGAGCGATGAAATTCACCGGTCTATCCTGCAATTTCTTTGACACACAATAAATTACATGGAATGAAAATTTTTTAACATCCAAAACAACTGTCTGCCGGGGCGACCGCGCCGAGCGCCGGGCATTTCAAGCATAAGGCAGCACCGGCCCAAAATGGCCGGAGCAAGCGTGAACCAGAACGTGAAAGCGGCGGCTCATCTCCCATCAACTGTAGCGGGAGGTTTTTGCAGCACATTCGGATCTGGAAGCCGGACTTTTAACTCAAATTGCCGCTCGCATGAAAAAAGCATGCCTCTCTGTGTTTATACAGACCCCAAGCGCAAAAGGACGTGTGCGTTTCAGTCAATTGCGATTTGCGGGGTAGCCAGTTACGGTTTCCAAAGAGGCTTGTAATACTATAAGGTGGAATGGATTCAAGGTGCCGCTCGGGCAAAGTCCCCGGGCGGACGGGGGAAACCACATACGCTCTTTCAAACAAACTCCCGATAGTTCTGTAGCAGAAGATGCAGGTTCTTCAAACGACCAGGCGGTTCGCTCTTCACCTCCGCAGGGATCATCTGGCTCTCCTTATTCCACAATAAAATCGACTTCTGCCGTACCACTTTTCGCCGACTGGGCCCACAGAATAGTAAAATTTACCAGCGGTAAACTCCAGAAGAGAACCGGTCGCCACCACATACAATTCGGGAATGTCTTCGTAACAAGAGCGCAAAACCATGATCGTCCGCAAACGGCTCCGTATCTCATCAGAAAAAAAGTAAATCGTCCCCAGGTGTAATCTGTGCCTTAATAGCAACTCCCTGCTCTGAAAGAATCCGCTTTGCATCCAGATCCAGTTTAAAAGAATATGCAAATCTGGCCTTCTTTCCCGATCCAACGTCATGCCCCGGCCGCGAAAACAATTTTTGCCAAAATCCTGGACCGAACAGGTCATTCTTACCTCTCTTCCCCCATACGATCGGCAACCATCTGCTTTGCGGATCTTTCCTGGCCGCAAGGAGTTTCTTGATCCAACGGTCTATGAGAAGAACATGTCCGTTAAAGTGAAAACTGAAGATCCGATTCGAAACTTGAAAATACAGGGAATTTAAAAAGCAGGGTTGTTTCTGACATGGAATTTCTCTTTTCCGCCCCTGTCACAATTGAGAAATCGTTCCTGCCTGCCTCATGGATTTCTCTAAAATCTTTCTTTTCTGCTCCCTTTCTCTCAAAACAAACGAAAACTGGATATTTTTCCAGTGGTTCATTACATTTGGGAGAAGATTCCGGATGATAAACCAAATTTCAAAGCGAGGATGAAACGTCTCCGGCGAATAACCGCGTATTTGAGCATTGGGTTTTTGTTTGCTTCCTGCAGTACTCAGCGGCTGGCTGTACGGGTTACCGGCGATCTGCTGGTGAAAGGCATCTCTGCCCTGTACGAGGAAAATGACCTGCAGCTGGCGGAACAGGCCATCGGATCGAACCTCAAGCTACTGGAAGTATTTCTGAAAAACGATCCCGGAAACCAGCGCCTGCTATCCCTGCTGGCAGAGGGTTACACAAGCTTTGCCCTGGGGTTTGTGGAAGATCAATCCCCTGCCCGGGCATCCGAGCTTTACCACAGAGCATTTGGCTTTGGACTGAGGGCCTTGCAGAGTGATGGGCTTTTTCAAAAAGGCCCGGACATTCCGCTGGACCGCTTTAAGGATGAGCTGCAGCGCGCAGATCGTGATCAGCTGCCCGCGCTTTTCTGGACGGCCAGTGCCTGGGCCAATTTCATCAATCTGAATAAGTCGGATGTACAGGCAGTTGCCCAGCTTCCCAAAGTCCAGGCGATGATGGAACGGGTACTGGAGCTGGATTCCACATATTATTACGGTGGTGCCCACCTGTTCCTCGGGATCTATTACGCCAGCCGGCCGCGTATCCTGGGCGGCGACCCGGAAAAAGCCCGCCAGCACTTCGAAGCGTGTTTGCGCATCAACAAAGGGAAGTTCCTCCTGGCAAAGCTGTTCTATGCCCAGTACTACTGTGTTCAAACCCAGAACCGCGAGCTTTTCCACAAATTACTGAATGAGATTTTGAATGAAGCGGCCGATATTCTTCCTGAACAGCGGTTGGCCAACGAAATCGCCAGGCGCAAAGCGAAACTCTTATTGGAGAAAGAAGATGAACTGTTTTTCTGAAAAGAGACTGCGGACGATGTTTTACAAACGGTTCTGGACAATTCTTCTGACCCTGGTGCTGGTCCTGCCCGTCTACGGGCAGAAGTACACCATCAAATTCGCCACACTGGCGCCGGAAGGCTCCACATGGATGAATGTCATGCGCGAATTTGATGCGGAGCTGCGCAAGCAAACCAACGGAGAGGTGGGCTTCCGCATTTACGCCGGCGGTGTGTTGGGCGATGAAAAAGACGTACTGCGCAAGATGCGCATCGGCCAGGTTCACGCCGCAGGATTTACGGGCGTGGGCATGGGAGAAATCCTCCCGGAAGTGCGCATTCTGGATGCGCCCTTTCTGTTCCGCAATTATGACGAGGTGGATCTCATTTATGACAAGTTCTACGATCATTTTGCCAGCGGTTTCGAAAAGAAAGGCTATATCCTCCTTGGATGGGCAGAAGTGGGATTCGTACACGTCTTCAGCAAAGTAAAGGTCAGCACGCTGGAAGAGTTGCGAAAAATCCGCATGTGGGTCTGGGAAGGAGACCCCGTAGCGGAAGCAACCTTTAAGGCATTTGGCATCCAGCCCATTCCCCTATCCGTAATCGACGTGTTAACGGCATTGCAAACCAATATGGTGGATGCGGTGTACACTTCCCCACTAGCGGCTATCGCCCTGCAGTGGTTTACTAAGGTAAAATACATGATGGAAGTTCCGCTGGCCGACGCTGCAGGCGCCGTTCTGATTTCGCGGCGGATGTTCAACCGCATTCCGGAGCAGCACCGCACCATACTGACTCGGCTCGCCCGGGAATACATGCGAAAACTAACCCTGCTGAGCCGCGAAGACAACCGGAAGGCGATCGAAACCCTCAAGCAAAACGGGATTCAGCTGATCCCCAAACCGGATGAACAGACCCTGCAAGGGTTCTACACGACAGCTGCCAAAGCGCGGCGGGCCCTGGTGGGAAGATACTATTCCGAAGAGCTGCTGAACGAGATCGAAACAACTCTGGAAGAATTTCGCAAAAACAGCACCTCACCCTGAACGGACCCCCATGAAAATACTGCGAAAACTGGATGACATCCTCGCGGGTATGGAAACCGGCATTCTTGTGCTGGCCCTTTCCGTTATGATTTTTATGTCGTTCCTCCAGGTGATTCTGCGCAATTTTTTTTCTTCGGGAATTATTTGGGCTGACACATTTCTCCGCCACCTGGTGCTCTGGGTAACATTTCTGGGGGCCAGTTTAGCTACGCGGGAAAACCGCCATATCAACATTGACATTTTCTCGCGTCTGCTCTCTCCGGCAGCGCGGCGGCCGGTTCAGTTTATCACCAACCTGTTTGCTTCGGGCATTGCCGTGTTGTTGGCTCGGGCCGCCTATGTTTTCGTTCGCGACGAAAAAGCATTTGGTAGTACCACTTTTCTCAACCTGCCACTCTGGATTGTGGTGACAATCATCGCCATTGGTTTTGTGCTGATTGCCTTCCGGTTTATCTTGAAGGCAATTCTGGCCTGGACCGATCACCAACAGAAAGGGACGGCCTAAATTGGAATACCTGATACTGGGATTGCTGCTGTTTGCATTGGCCACTTTCGGCACGCCGCTCTTCATCATCATCGGCGCCATTGCTCTTTACAGTTTCCACCAGCAGCAGATCGACAGCTCCGCCATTATTATCGAAATGTACCGCCTGGCCAATGCGCCGGCACTCCTGGCCATCCCCCTGTTCACCTTTGCGGGTTACATCCTGTCGGAAAGCAATGCGCCCAAACGGCTGGTCAACTTTTCGCGGGCACTGTTCGGCTGGATGCCCGGAGGCATGGCGGTAGTGGCGCTGGTCTCCTGTGCCATTTTCACCGCTTTCACCGGCGCCAGCGGCGTCACCATTATTGCCTTGGGTGGACTGTTGCTCCCATCCCTTATGGCGGAGGAATATCCGGAAAAATTCTCGCTGGGGCTGCTCACCGCATCTGGGAACCTTGGTCTGCTCTTCCCCCCCAGTTTGCCCATCATTCTTTACGGCATGGTAGCTCAAATCAGCATCGACAAACTTTTCATCGCCGGGTTTCTGCCCGGATTGCTCATGGTCGTCCTGCTCATCTTCTACAGCACCTACGTTGGACGGCACATGCAAACTCCAACCACTCCGTTCCGCTGGGCCAACGTGGTCCGAGCTGTCAGGGAAACACTGTGGGAAATCCCCCTTCCTTTTCTGATCGTCATCGGCATCTACGCCGGACTTTTCACTGTCACCGAAGCAGCCGCCATCACCGCCGTTTACGCCCTTGTGGTGGAAGTGTTTATTTACCGGGATCTGCACCTTTTCCGGGACATTCCCCGGATCATGCGCGAAAGCATGTTGCTGGTGGGCGGCATTCTGATCATCCTGGGTACAGCACTGGGTCTCACCAATTACCTTATCGATGCCCAGATTCCGATGAAAATCCTCCAGTTCATGCAGAAATATGTGCACAGCAAATTTCTGTTTCTCGTTATGCTCAATCTATTCCTGCTGGTGGTGGGCTGCATGATCGACATCTTTTCCGCCATTATTGTAGTGGTTCCGCTCATTGTCCCCGTTGCCCTGAACTTCGGTGTAGACCCCGTTCACCTGGGCGTCATCTTTCTGGCCAACCTGGGCATCGGTTACAGTACCCCCCCGGTTGGCATGAACCTGTTTATCGCCAGTTTTCGCTTTCAAAAACCAATCGTCCGCCTGTACGTAGCGGCCCTCCCTTTCCTGGCTATTCTTCTGTTCAGCCTGGTGATCATCACATATTTTCCAGATTTGAGCTTGATCTTGTTGAAAATCTTTGGTAGAATGTAGGCGAATCTGGACCGGCACCCGATTCACAAGAAAAGGCCGGCAGGTATTCAAACCAGACGGAAACGGACTTTACTATGACGCACAGCCGCTGTCAGAACCGCCATTCACATACGGCCGGGCCACCGCCATTCCGCTTGTTAATGCTTTTTCTTACCACGGTTGTTTTTCTTCTTCAGGGAATCTATTCCCCCACCCGGGCTCAGTATTTTTCCTACACCGAAGAAACGGATTCCCTCATCGCCCTGGGCATGAAAGAAGTTCATAGCCTCCGCTACGATTCTGCAATTGCGGTATTCAAAAAACTGATTGATCTGCACCCGGACCATCCCATGGGTTACTTTTACGTGGCGGCCATTTATGATCTGATCAACCAGAACTACCGCATCACCGTGTTTGAGGACGAGTACGAAAAGGCCATCGATCTGGCCATCAAAAAAGGCGAAGAATATTTGCGGAAAAACCGAGGCGATGCCATTGCCCATTTCTACCTGGGCGGCGCCTACGGTTTTCGCGGGTTACACCGCGTACGCAAGCGGCAGTGGATTCAGGTATTTATCGATGGGTATAAGGGACTCCGGAACCTGCAAAAATCCCTGGCCCTGCGTCCGGATCTTTATGACGCCTATTATGGTCTCGGACTCTATCACTACTGGCGCAGCGCCATGGCCGGGATTCTCCGGTTTCTGCCCATCGTGCAGGACAAACGCCAGCAGGGCATTGAAGAACTGAAGCTGGCCATCCAAAAGGGACGTTACGTAAAGATCGAAACCCTCTTTGCCCTTTGTGCTGTTTACTACAACGAAGAGATGTACGATAGCGCGCTGGCCATCAACGATACCCTTTATGCCCTTTTTCCTAGCGATCCGTCCGCGCTGTACATGCGCGTGCGGATCCTCGAAAAACTGAGCCGCTGGGAAGAAATGCTGGCCATTGCCCGCAAACTGCTGAAGGTTCTGGAAGATTACCCCCACAAAAGTTACGGCTATCTGGTAGAATGCCACTATCTTATTGCCAGGGCTCTTGTAGAACTGGGCCGGAAAGAGGAAGCACTCCACCACCTGGAAACAGCAATGGCCCTTCATAAAAAACGGGACAAAAAGAAAGAGCTGGAAGGCCCTCTGGAGGATTACGACGAAATCTACAAAAACGTTAAAAAGCTACACCGCACCCTAAATCCGTCCTGAAAGTTTTTTCCCGAACACCTTTTCCAGCAACCGTTTTTTGGCTTCCGGAGAAAGGGATGCCTGCGGCTGGGCCTTGCGATATAGCTCGATGGTCTTGCGAACCGTGAGAAGATTGTGGCGGCACTCCGGGCACTCCTGCAAATGCTGCTGAAGCTCTTTGCACAGCGGCGTATCCAGATCCTCTTCCAGATACCGGCAGAAGAAAGCAAAGCTCTCTTCGTGGCTACTTCTTGCCATTTCCATCCTCCTCGCAACGTTCGAAATAGCGGCACAACTCATCGCGCAGAAACAGGCGTGCTCTCCGCAGGCGGACTTTCACGTTGGACTCCGTTATATTTAGCACTGCAGCCGTCTCGGCAGTGGAGAGGTTCTCCAGATCCCTCAGGATGAAAACCGTTCGGTAAATTTCCGGAATCCGGTCCAGTGCTTTAAAAAGTTCCCGGCGCAATTCCTCATCCAGGACTACCTGATCAGGGTAAACCCCAGGGGTGTGTACCGGAAACTCACCGGCCTGGTCCACCGATTCCAGATCTTCCTCGGTCACCACCTCCCGCCTGCTACGGCGCAGCTTCATCAGGGCAAAATTGGTTGCAATACGGTAAATCCACGTAAACAGATCGGCCTGCTCGTTGAAACCATCGATCTTCTCAAAAACAGCCGTAAACGTTTCCTGAAAAACATCCTCTGCATCCACGGGATTATGCAGAATCTTGAGCGCCAGATTGTACACCCGATCCCCGTACCGGTCCACCAGTTCTGCAAACGCATCCGGGTCCTTCTGCTTTAACCGCGAAACCAGATTCTCGCCCTTGGCTACCATTCGTCCACCAACAAATCCGTTGTGCAACGGGTTCCATGTCCAGCATCCGCTGCAAAATATAATCAGGATATCCGAAAAATACGATAAAAATCTGCTTTCTTTGCCCGTGCATGTCAGGAAAAAACTTCGGTTTTTTTAAAAAGAAAAGGCGCAGATCCTTTTTTCGGACCTACGCCTGCCTGCCAGCCTCGGAAATACGGATGCAATCAGTTGCCTTCCAGGTAAAGTTTGAGTTTATCGGTGATCATCCGTTTCGGGACAGCCCCAACAATGGCATCCACCATCTCGCCCCCTTTGAAGATCCCCAGCGTTGGGATCCCGCGGATGCCGTACCGGGCCGCCACCGATGGGCTCTCATCGGTATTCAGCTTTACGACCTTGAGAGTCCCGTCGTACTCTTCGGCAATCTCATCGATGACCGGAGCAATCATCAGGCAGGGCCCACACCAGGGAGCCCAGAAATCGACCAGTACAACCCCCGGATGCTGAAGCACTTCCTGATCAAAATTGCTTTCATTCACATGAGCTACTTTGCCCATCTTCTCCTCCTGTTCATTCACTTTTCTTGCTTGCCATTCTTTTTCAAAAGAAAATCATACCCGAGCAGTCCAGCCAGCAATATCCCGAGACCGGTGGTTACATAAGGGCTGCTGCTCAGCGGGCAGGCCTGCCGGCATCCGTAAAACGTGTAATATGCATAGCCGAGCAGAGCGCCCGCAAAAATCACCAGCAAAAACCGTGTCCACTTCCACTGCTGATGGCGCATATTTTACGATCCCAGCAGCCACTTCCGAATTTCACTGCGAAATACCGATTCTTCCCGTAACCCCACAAACCGGTTCACCACCCTGCCATTCTTGTTGATAATGAAGGTAGTAGGAATAGCGGAAATCCCGCCGTACGCCGCCACTACATTCATATCCCCCATTACCACCGGGTAATTGATTTTGTAATTGGCTGCAAACTTTTGAACCACTTCTTTCCCTTCTCTGTCCAGAGAAACTCCGATGATGACAAGGCCTTTATCCTTAAATTCATCATACAGCCGGATAAAGCTGGGAATTTCCATCCGGCAGGGTGGACACCAGGTTGCCCAAAAATTCAGAATTACCATTTTACCTCTATAGTCGCTCAGGCGGACCGTTTTCCCTTCCAGATCCTTCAGTTCAAAATCCGGTGCCAGCGGATAGCGGTCATCCGAAACCTTGCTCGTTACTTGCGGAACCTGTTGGGATGTGCCCTGAACCTGGGCCGCTGCTTTTTTTTCTGAATTTCCGCACGCCACTGCAAAAGCTGCCACCCCCAGCATCAGAACCATCAACGAAAACGTTTTTCGCATACCGCATGCCTCCTTTTTTCTGGATTCTTTTTTTTAGATACACTGCCACCCAAAACGTTACATCTTCTGTGCACCAGACAGTTCTTTCCAAGAAGGTCGTCTCCGATCCTCAAAAAATCCAACAAACTTGCCGTAAAAAATATTCCCGCAATAGCGCCACCTTCCGGGAGGAAAAAATGCTTGCCTTCGCCAACCAGGAAAGCAAAAACGGTAGCCGTCAGAAGTTCAAGGCCATCTGTGCTGACTTTCCCAAAACAAGGGGACAATTCACCGATTACAAAGGCACAAACCGTCCAATTCTATAACTTAGAGGAAAACTCCAACGCGCAAACCGACCCCAGGGAATGGAGCCATAAATAAAAAGGAGTCCACATGATAACGGTACAACAAAAATGACGAGACCCGAAATTCAAAATGCGGCAGCCGGAAGGGTTTTCTGGAACGTTCCTTTCCGTTTTCAACCTCTACAAGCTGACCGTTCAGGGTCCCGAAAGCAATGTGTACAATCCCATACTGTAATTTCAGCGTAAAATCCATCCCGGGTTCAGCATAGTATGCATCGTCAATAAATGCGAACCCAAACTTCCCCACATATTGCGCCGCTGTTACTACGGCTGCAAACCGTCCTTTCTGAAACGATCCCTGTACCTCCAGGCGAGATGGCAGATAGACAGTCATATGGTCGGAGGTTTTGTTATTCACTGGAGCTGTTAGCGAAGGCTTGGCCAGCTCCAGTTTGGTTGCATCCACAAGATCAACATCGGGATTGTTGCTCAGCAGGGCATCCACGTTGAGCGCCGGGATTTTGTACTGCTCGATTACCATGTGCCCCCGGATGTGTAGATCGGGCTGGCGCACATATGTACATCCAACCGTCCAGTCCCTATCGGGCCGGAAGAGGAACCCAAAGCGCGCGTGCCAGCCAGAGCCGCTGAAATCCACATCAGCCCTTTGATCCAGCCGGTTGGTTTCTCCAGCACTGAAGTCGATGCGCGGGTCGTATGGATCGTTAAAAGCGTACTCGGTCCCTGCTGTTTCCATGACTCCGTCAATTTTAGCCCGGAAATGCAGTCCCGTTCTTAACCAGATCTGGCCGAAGGTTACGCCAGCTGCCAGATTTGGACCGAGAAGCCGTGCCAGACCCAGAGAATAGCGTGTAGAATGGATCCACAACCGCCCCTGAAGTCCGGCAGAAACGCGCATATTAACTGTCTGTGTCCGGTCGCCAAGGGATTTGATGGTACGTACCAGAATATCCAGCGCATCGTTGGCAAAATCTGCATCCATCTGGAAGGGCTGGCCCAGCTCCAGACTGAAGGTGGTCCGCTTCCCGCGCAGTTTGACTGGATAAGCTACTTGAATACCGTATAGCCCCCCCGGAGCTCCAACGTCGACGGCCACCTCTGGGTAGACAATTTCAGTTTCCGGTACACGGTAATTGGCTGTGTTGTTGTTTACCCGACTCCGAATCCGCCCCGATACGTCGGTATAGCGGGCTGGATCTATGCCAATGCCCGGCTGAATGCCAAGGCTCACATATGGACTGCGGAACGTAATCAAACTAGCTGGATTGGTCCAGAGATCCCAGGTATCGCTGGAGGGATAACGGAGCATCTGACCGTGTTGCGGCAGCAGCTGACCGTACAGCCGGAACTGCATCCGGCTAAACCCTCCGTCAAACCGGAGGAGAACATTCTCTTTGGCATCCTGACTCAAAACCTGGTCGCTCAGGGCCATCAGCATTAAAATAGCAAAAAGCCTTCGCCCTATCATCGCGCACCCCATTAGTAGAACAAGGATAGTGAGATTCTCTGTGAATTGGCCAGATCGCTGAACAGGTAAGCAAAGTCGATGGCTGCGTGAATTTTGGCCCGGCGAATATTTAGACCCGCTCCCAGGGCAAAATGCCGGTTGATATCAGCCGAAAGGTTCTGCCAGAACCCACCCCGGAAAACCATCATCCGCATAGGGCGGAATTCGGCCCCCAAACGCAGTTTCCCGGGTACATCGTCGTACAACCTTGGTTCCCAGTCCAGGGCAAAAAGAAGGGCCGAACCAAAAGAACGGCTTAGGCCCAGTGTCCACCGGAAGGGAACCTTTTCTCTGTACACTACCTTACGGGCTGTGTTGTCGTATGTCATATTGTTGATAAGATTGCGCAGAAACGTGCCAATCCGGAGATTTTCGGATGGTTCCCACAGAAATCCCAGCTCCATTGCATAACCGCTGGCGCTCCCCCTGCTGCGCTCTTCCCCTCCGGATTCATCGTTCCCGAAGGTGGCCATACGGTACTGCAGATTTAGCCCAATGTGAAGACTTCCTTTGGACACAGAAAAAGAGCGGGCATAGGAAACAAGGAGGCTTGTTTCATGTAGAAATGCATCTCCCGAAGCGATCGCTCCGATCCCCAGTGATTGTTTTCCGTACGGAAATGCAAAAGCCATCGTGGTGTAGGGAATGAGACCGAACTGCCGGGTATGCATCAGGGTTAGATGGGCATTTTCCAGCAGACGGAGCCCTGCCGGATTCCAGAATATGGCCTGGGCGTCGTCGCATACGGCCACAAAGGCGCCCCCCATTCCCATGGGCCGGGCTCCGTAGCCGATATCCAGAAAAGCGGCCGTAATATCCGCACGGGCGGAATGGACTCTAGCGAACTCCCCGAAAAGCAGAAATACTACAACCAGCAAATATCTATGCATCGTTTTTTCTCCCCGACCTTGGCCTCACTTAATCAGTACAAATGGCACCAGCTTCTCCTTTGTGCCGGTCACGTCGCGGACGCGGATCCGCAAGATGTAGCGGCCGTTGCGGGCCATCCGGCCGTAATCCGTTTTGCCGTCCCACTCCACACGGTTTTCGCCCCGCGGCTGCGGTTCGCCGGCCACCAGTTCCCGTACCAGGTCCCCCGCCATGTTGAAAATATGCAGGCTCACCTCGGGAGCGCTGGTCTGGCTGGAGCTTACAACATAGCGGATTTCCAGCGGGCCCACCAGCGGCGAGAACGGGTTGGGTAGCACGGAAACTTCTCGGATCCCGAGAGGCTCGGCCTGCTTCAACACAGCATAGCGGCCCAAACGGGTAATTTCTACGCGCAGCCGGTTTCCTTCCCGCACACTGCCCTCCAGCACTTTCCACTGCAGCCACCCGGTGTCCCAGATTCCCACCTGAAGCTCTGCCTCTTCGTAACCGGGCGGAACCGGCAGGTAAAGGGTAGCCGGCTTCAGCAGAACCAGATTTTCCGGAGAAAGCTGATAAACGTCTCCCACCACCTCAAATTTCCTGGCCGAACGGCGGGCCCTGGAAAGCACCGGTTTCCGCAGTTCCACCACCGCGTTGCTGGCTACAGAGCTATCCGGCAGGATCAGCTCCACACCCCGGTAGTTGGCCACTTGCACGGAAGCGTGGCCAGGCGCCAGCGGCTGCGCAACCGACAGCGGCTTCTGCGCCGACACACCCGAATACCGGTCAGCAACCGAAAGGATCAGCGGACCCAGGTAATCGTCCTTGGGATCAAGAAAACCGTCTTGCGAAAGGGAATCCAGGGCGTTTGGAAAATCCACGCTCCACACCACATCCACGCTGGCCGTGCGCTGATCCTCCGTGACGGCGACAAACGAATATTTCTGCGCAGAACTATTGGGAACGACGGTCGGACCGACGATCTGAATGCGAGCTGCCCTGGCTTCCGTCATAGTGAAATCCACCCCGGTGACATCGCCCCCCTGCCAGAGCGAAACCGTCCGCTGCACAGGGTCGCTTACAAATCCCACTTTGCGGGCGGTTACGGTGTAGCTGGCAGCCGGGAGATGGGCAAAGCGAAACTGTCCGCTGGCATCAGTGGTGTCGGATGCCGCTGCGGCACTGGATCGGGCTTCCACCCGGACTCCAGCTATCGGCTGGCCGGCTTCATTCTTTACCGTGCCCGAGATGCTGCCGTAAATCCGCTCCAGAGCAAAATTCAGCACGGTGGAATCGCTTAGCGGCACTCCTTTCCGGACGGCATTGCGGTATCCCCCTTTCGAAACCGCAACATCGTACGGGTACAGCCTTGGCAGCTCCCCGATCTCATAAAAGCCCTGAGAATTCGTGTAGGCTGTGCCATTGTTCCCGTGGTTGTCCGCGATGTAAACCCGCGCTCCGCGGATGGGCTGATCCGTTTCCGCATCCTTCACATAACCCAGCAGCCGCCCGTCATTTTTGATCAGGGTGACCTGTAGCGACGCACCGGAACCCACTTGCTGCGGCTCCGGACTGGTGTAGCCCGATTTCGCCACGCGTACCTCATAGGTTCCCGGCGGCAATCCCTCCAGGCTGAATTCCCCGTTCTCGTCCGTAATGGCAGTAAACACCTGGCTGGTTCCCATCACCTGCACAAGAACGGTAGCGCCGGCCACAGGCGTCCCCAGGTTGGAAAGGATCTTTCCGCTCACTTTGCCGGTATTCTTTTGCAGCCGAAAATCAGCAGCAACCGTCCGGTCGCCCCGGACGTCCACCTGTACCGTATCGGCCCGGTATCCGACCTTCGACGCCACCACAGTGTAATTCCCCGGCGGAAGGACAGCACGCCCCTGGTTGTCCCGGAATGAGTATTTGCCCTGCCCATCGGTCAGGGTCTGGTAGGCACCGTACGTGCTGGAGCGGGCCACAATTTTTACAAGCGGCACGGCCTGGCCAATAGCCGCGTTAGTTACCGTTCCCGAAATATCCCCCCGCAGGCGGCTGAGCTGCACCGTGGCAATGGATTTCTCTTCCCCAGCGGCAATGCGGAGCGCATCCACCGCCGCCACGGTTTTAAAGCCATCTTTCGTAACCACAATCCGGTAAGTCCCTGTAGAAACGTCAAGGCTGAACTCGCCGGTAGCCGACGTCTGCGTCCGGAACGTGTCCGTCCCCGCAATGGCGTAAATCCAGGCTCCGTCCACAGGCAGGCCATCCTCGTCCACCACCTTGCCTGTAATGCGGCTGGGCAGCGGTTCCATTTCCACCTGAAACGCCTTTTCCTGATTTGCCTGGAGCGCTCCCGTTGTCAGCTGTACCGAGGCGTAGCCGCTCTTGTCGAAGAGGAGCACATAACTGCCCGGCTCCACCTGCAGGTAGAACGAGCCGTCCGAGGCAGTGGTGGTCATCAAGTCTGTTCCTTCCAGCTGGACCTGGACGTTTCGCAGTGGCTGTCCGCTGTTCTTTTCGCGGACGGTTCCCGAAACCGTGGCCAGATTAAGCTTCAGGTAAAAATTGATGCCGGTCACTGTCTGCCCGACGCCGATCATCACCGAATCGCGGGTGGCCGGCAGAAACCCCTCCTTGCTGGCGGTCAGGTTCCAGGTGCCCGCTTCCACATTCAGCACATAGTAGCCGTTGTCGTCGGTCAGGGTGCTGAACGTCCGCGAATTTCTGGCTACCACCAGCGCCTGGCGCACTCCTGCGCCACCGGAAACGACCCGTCCCTTGAACACACTGGCGTTGGGTGCCAGGATGAAGTCCACCCCTTCCACAACCTGTCCGGGTTCCACAGAAACCGTCTCTGGGGGACTGCTGGTAAACCCCTCTTTGACCGCCTCCACCACGTGGGTGCCATACTGGACCGCCAGCTCATAGCTGCCTCCGGCACCCGTCCGCACTTCCACACCCGACGCCCGCACCAGGGCATCGGCCACCGGCGTGATACCATCCGTGGTTACCTTCCCGCGGATTTTGCTTGCCAGCGGCGTCATCTGGATTTCCAGTCCGGAGTGCGTTTCCCCCGCATCTACCTTCACCTGCACGGAACGTGCCAGCGAGTAGCCTGCGCGTTCGGCCTCCAGCGTATATGCTCCCGGCGGCACATTCAGGGTGAACTGTCCGTAATCGTCCGTCTGAGTTGCATAGGCCTGCCCGGTAACCGGATAAGCAGAAACCGTGGCCCCGGACAGCACCCGAAATCCGTCCGTCACGGTTCCAGATAGAATAGCCGCGTTGGGCTTCAGCACGGGAGACGGGCTGATTGTCACGGTTTGTCCCCCATAAACGGAGATCCTGCGGTCCGCAGGCGAAACGAATCCGTCCTTCTCCACATGCAGCGTCCAGGTTCCGTTGGCCACGACAAAGCGGAACTGGCCGTTGGCATCTGTGAATGTTTCCAGCTGATCCTCCCCCTTTGTAAGCACCACCCTCGCACCAAACACAGGCTGAGAAGCCTGATTGACCACCGTTCCGGCAATAACATTGGTATTTTTGATCAGTACCAGATCCTTCGACAGCACCAGGTTTTCGCCGCTCTGTACGGTTACGGAAAGTGCGGCGGAAGGCTGGTAGCCGTTTTTTTCGGCCTGCACGGAATAGGGGCCCGGCAAAACCGAAGCGGAAAACTGCCCCTGGGCATCGGTGGTTACGGTTTTGGCAATTTCGCTGCGCAGGGCGTGCTGCAGGGTAACGGCGGCATCGGGAACCGGATCACCCTGGTTGTCCACCACCCGGCCGCTGATGGAGCTTTTGCTGGGATGCAGCCGGAACCGCAGGGTGTAGGTTTTGCCGTTCTCAAACGTCAGGGTGTCCACAAGGTCGTCGTAGCCTTCTTTCTGCAGCTTGAACTGGTAGGACCCCGGCGCCAGTTTGAAGTTTTCCCGGGCACCGTGGAGATCCGTGGAAAGTGGCAGGGCGTTGAACACACCGCTAATGGGCGTGTAGGTCACCTGAACGCGCGGCAGCGGCACGTCATCGGCTGTGGTAGCGGTATTCCGGGAATCGTAGGTGTAAATGTTCAGGATAGCTGCGGGAGCGCGGTAATAAAAATCACGGCTTTCGCTCTGTACCTCCATCCCGTTTTCCGCCACCGCGGCAACCCGCCAGCGGTACACGCCATCCACCAGCAGTTCCCGGGCCGGATAGTCGTACCGCGTTTCGGTGGTGGCCAGAATGCTCTCCCACACCGGCCGCGCTGTCTCAATGCCCATTTCCTCCTCAATCTTGAACGGGTAAAAATGATATGCCGTGGCACCGACAACCGGCTGCCAGGTAAACGTGATCACATCGGCGTCAAGGGTATCTCCATGGGCCGGCGAAACGAGCTGCGGCGGATCCAGGTCCGGTGGCGGCAAATTCACCGTAAACTCGGAAATGCCTGACTGCACCGTAGAGGCCAGTTCCGGCCGCGGACCGTAAACATTCAGCACGCCCCACCAGTAAGTCTTGCCGGGAATAAGTGGCGCCGGCGCACTGGTGAAGGTACCACTGGGATCGGGCGTACCGTACCTCACGCTCGTCTCCGGCGTAAGAACGGCCCAGATGGGATTGGCCCCCTCGAGGGTCATGTCCCCCGTAACCGGATCTTCTTTGATGATGATCTCCTGATCCGAACAGATCACCATGTAATAGGGCACACCCGGAACCGGCTCCCAGGAAAACACCGGAGACAGCTCGTCGATATTGCCGATGGGATACAGCATCTTGGGCGCCTGCGGGCTCTCAATCACAATCATAAAGGGATCGGAAGAAACGTTTCCGTCCGTGATGCGGCAGTAATAGAGTCCCACCCCCATGCCCACCTGTTCTGGAATGAAGCGCACCTCGCTCTCGCCCGTTTCGGGAATCTGGCCGGTGTAATTCCCCGGTACGGGTCCGTACTCCAGGCGGGCCTTCATGGGATACGGCTCAATCCAGCGGAGCACCAGCTCCTGATTGAGCGGGAAAAACGGATGGTTGGACGTCTCCAGCCTTGGTTTGTCGGCATAGGGAAGCACTTCTACCCACCAGGTATGTTCATCGGCAAAGGTGCCGTCGCTTGCCCGGACGGTAAGACGGGTCAGCCCCACAAACGACACATCCGGCGTGTAATCGAATGTGGGCTGTCCGGCTCCCGAAATGGGCTGGCCATCACGGAACCAGGTATAAGTGAGTGTCTGACCCTGCGGATCGGAAGCGGTAACCGTGAACCGCATGGTTCGTCCGGCCACCAGAACGGTATCCCCCGGCGGGTTCCAGCTGCTGATCACCGGTGGCGCATCGCCCGGCGGATTCAGGCTGCGGATGGACACCTCCTGGACGCTGTTGGCCTCGATGGCAACCTGCACATAATAGACGTCGAACCGGTCGCCAGGAATCACCTGAAGCAGCTGCCCGCCCTGAACTTCGTATCCGGCCGGGTCCTTCCGGACGCGGAATTTAATCAGCCCGTTTTCGAACCGCACGGGATTGCGGTTTTCAATCCGGGCTGTCACCCGCCAGTTCGTCCCATCGTTCGCAGGCGAATACTCCACCTTCAGGTGCTTGAAATTCAGCACCGGGTATTCCACAACGGAATTTCCGGCAATCTTCACCAGCCGGAATTCCCCGTTGTTGTTCATGGTGAACGATGTATTCAGGTTGAGGGCCTGGCGGCTACCCAGGGTATTCTCGCCGTTGATATGGGTATGGCCATACACGATCAGATCGATCTGGTACCGGTCCACAAAATCGTCGTTGATCTGGCGGGATTCGTCGTAATGGTAGAAAAGGGCGCGCAGCCCATCGCCGCGGTCAATGGACTCTTGCAAATCTGTACGCAGCCAATCCATCTGTTCCGCCGTAAAGGTCACCGTGGGAATATCGTACATTTCCAGGCCGGTAAAATGGTGCGCCCCGTAGTTGAAGCTGTAATTCATCACCGGGCTGAAGTAGCGGTACCAGTTGGTGTGGCCATCGTACCAGAGATCGTGGTTTCCGCCGGAAAGAAAAATGGGAACGGGACACTGCTGGATCAGCTCCTGGGCAATGCGGTACTGAGCTTCCTGCCGGCCGTCGTCCACCACATCTCCAGTTTGCAGCACAAATTCGGGATTGATAATCTCCAGCTCCCGGAAGATTTGCATCAATTCGGGCACGGTATTGGGATCATCATAAAATCCGATCCACGCCACTGAGGGAAGGTGCAGATCCGGCAGATGGACAAAATAGTAACTGTTTTTAAACTTGCTCACAACTTTGACGGCGTGCGTCACGGCATCGTCCACATGGCTGCTGCGAACACGGAGATCAAACAGCTCTTCCGGAAAATCCTCTGGGATCAAAACAAATAGTGTCCAGCGCTGCTGTTGGCTATCGTAAATCGTCTTGGCTGGAACAAGAGACTGCTGGTAAAAAGGGAGAGAAAGATCCACCTGCCAGCCACTGGCTCCCGATGGAGCGGCACACAGAATCTGCAGCGTGTCGCCCCGCTGAACGATCGCCGGCCGGGCCGTCAAGGGATATTGAATACTGGAAATAACATCATAAGCCTGTACTCGGCTGTAGACGATAAACAAAACACCGCAGATCAGAAGCCAGCGGATTTTGCGATTCTGCATGATACCCTCTGCCGGTTGGTGCACAACGATCATCCATGATCCAGCGCCCTGCATGGCATGCAGATTGGTGCCGAGCATCCCCCTCAGTCTCATACACCGCATACGCGGGTTGAATGAACCCATTATTTGGCTCATATGTTAGCAGAATTGCAATAAAAACGCAAATGAAAAAATTGACAAAAATAGGAAGTGCTCCGGCCACACTTCAGGAACGATAGAGAAAAAAACAAAGCAGTCTGAAACCTCGGATCCTCTGATTCGTATGAGAGTGTAATTTTTCCAAAAAATTTATGGTGGGATTGAGAAAACGCGAAAGGCCTTAACGATGAAACGCTATGTTCCGCTACTTTTTTTATCCTTGTTACCGTTTCTCGCAGCCGCTCAGACCCAGAAAATCACCGTCTCCGGCACCGTGGTAGATGACAAAGGCCAAGCTATGCCCTTCGTGAATGTCTTTTTCGAGGATCTTCTGGAAGGGGATGTCACCGACTCACTTGGCCGCTTTGTCATCCGCACGTCCCGGATGGGAGAACGCGTTCTGATTGCTATGTTTATCGGGTACGAGACGGTAAAGCGCAGGATTACAGTGTTGCCCGGACAAACCACGCGGCTAATGCTCGTCCTGAAACCAGTGGTTCTGGAAACACCCGGAACCAGCATATCGGCCAGTGCTTTCACATCGGGAAATGAAAAAGGAGTTACGCTCCGCAGTATGGACGTTGTAACCACCCCAGGAGCGGCAGCAGACATTTACCTTGCCATTCAAACTTACCCGGGGGTATCCAAACTGGATGAGGGCTCGGGGCTATTTGTGCGTGGAGGCGATGTAAGCGAGACCGTCACCATTCTGGACCAGGCCACGGTCGTACACCCATACCGGTGGGAATCGCCTACCGGAGGTGTCATGGGCACCATCAGCCCGTTTCTGGTTCGGGGCACGTTCTTTTCCAGTGGCGGGTTTTCTGCTCGATACGGCAACGCCCTCTCCGGAGTGCTTGTTATGGAAAGCATGGGAATGCCGGAACGCTCTTATGCCACTTTGACCGCCGGCCTGGCAGGCATTTCGGGCGGGATCACGAAAGTGCTCATTCCCAACAAACTTGGAATGCGCTTCACCGGCAATTATGTCCATACGGCTCTCATGTTCCGCATCAATGGAAGCCGAGACGAATTTTCTGTTTTGCCTTTTGCAGAAGATGCAAACCTTGGTCTCATCTACCGGTACTCGCATAGTGGGCAAATCAAGTTGTTTGCCTTTGGAACCAGGGATCAAGTCGGGGTCAAAGTCAACCAGCCCTCTTTTGACGGGTTGTTTGACCAGAGCGGTGTCAACCAGCTTTACAATGTTCAGTGGTCCGATTTGATCCGCAAAAACTGGTTCATGCGTACCAGCCTATCTCTGAATCGCTACCGCACGGATATGGCATTCGGGATCCTGGACCTGGTGCAGCAGGATGACACTTACAAACTACGTACCGACCATGAGGTGGAATTTTCCTCCCGTCTTCGCCTGAACTTTGGCGCTGAAGTGGAATACACAATCAACCGGTTTCATGGCCAGGTGCCACGCAGCAAATGGGTGCTGGATCCCAATGCCCCCTCTTATCGGCTGAATGACCGCTTTGGAGCGCGGCGTGACGGCGGCTACGTGGAAGCGATCTGGCGGCCCGCCCAAGAATGGGCTATCGGTGCAGGCCTCCGCGCTGACCACCATACCCGGGCACACCAAACCGTCATCGACCCGAGGTTTTCTCTGCAAAGGCACCTCTCACAAAACGCCGTGCTCCGGTTTTCTACAGGAATATTCCACCAGTATCCGGCACCTTACTTCTTCGCGCCAGGATTTGGGTCCTCCGGATTGCAGGCCATGGAAGCCCGTCACTACATCGTGAGCTACGAACTGCGGCGCCGCCGGACCCTGTTCCGTATAGAGATTTACCGCAAGCAGTACGCTAACCTCTTGCTTAATGATCCCACATCCGGTTTCAGCAATCGCGGAAGCGGCTTTTCACAGGGAATCGACCTTTTCTTCAAATACGGCGAATTGTTCCGCGATCCCATTAACGGCTGGATTTCATACAGCTTTCTCCGCACACGCCGACTCGCCACGCGCAGAATTCCTCAACCGGTGGGAGGAAACATCGAAGAACGCTATGAGTATGTGGATGCCGTTTCCCCGTACGACCTGACCCACAACCTCACCGTAGTTACCAAAGTAAACCTGACGCCACAATTCAATATCGGTGCAACAGTACGCGTTGCGACGGGACGGCCGGTTACGCCGATTGTGGGCGCAATCCCTGATCCACAATACCCATTCTACCATCCCATCGAAGGAGTGCCTTTCTCAGAACGGCTCCCGCTCTACTGGCGACTGGACACCAGCGCCACATATTATCAGGCTCTCAAAGGGAACAATTATATCGTTTTCTTTATGGGACTTTCTAACCTCACCAACCGCAAAAACGTTCTGGATTACGATTATTCCCTTGATTATTCATCCAGAAAGCCCAGGACCACGAATTTCTCCCGCTTTATTTATGTGGGAGCCAGTGTCTCGTTTGCTCTGTAATATTTACGAGCGCCGGCCATTTTTCGAAACAAACTGAAAGGAGAAAAAATGCACCGACGGTTTATTTCAGGTTTATTAATGTTTGCCGCACTTTCGGCTCTTCCGCTCAATGCCCAGGTTGAGGTGAGCCGCCTTTTGCTCCAGGCAAAAGAAAGCCTTTATCAGGCGACGAACCGCTGGGATGAAAAAGAGCTTATCAGGGCCCGCTCGATGTTTGAAAGGTTGTTGATGCAGAAGCGCCACCTGGCGCTGGTCCACTATTACATTGGCCTGGCAGATTACCGCCTTTCTTCACGCTACTATATGCAAAACAGCCGTGAGGCGCTCAAATTTTTGGATGATGGAATCCAGCATCTGGAAAAGGCCATCGGATACGACAGCAAATTCGCTGATGCATACGCGCTGCTGGCCACGTTGTACGGCCAGAAAATCGGATTGGAGCCGGCCGCCACCATGGAGCTGGGTCCGCAGAGCTGGACGCTTATGGAAACGGCTCTGCACTTGCAGCCAGACAACCCCCGGGTGCGCATGCTGAAAGCCGTTTCGACCTATTACACACCGGAGCAGTACGGAGGAAGCCGGGAAAAAGGCAAATCTCAGCTTATTGCAGCCCTCTCTCTATTTGAAAAAGAATCCCCGAACAGCCCGCTCCAGCCGGATTGGGGGTACGAGGAGGCCCTCTCCATGCTGGCAACGTGGTACATTGAATCCGAAAAACCGGATTCCGCTCTGTACTATGCCCAAAAGGCCATTCAGATTAACCCGGAGTATGGCTGGGCACGAACCCTGATGGATAGCCTGAATCAGAAAAACAAGAAACAGTAAAAAACCAGAGCAGAACGTCCAAAACCAGAAAACCTGCAGATTCAGACCACCACAGGCACCTGACAGGGGGGAACCCGCACCGGGTGGGGCCTTTCGGCCGCCAGGGTCCAAAAATTCCCGCTGCAGAAAAAGCCGGAAAAAGGGCCCGGCACACCCGGGCTGTTGGGAACAATACTCTTTGAGCAAATACATTCATTCCGGTGATTTTACAAGAAAAAAGCATTCTAACGACTTAATTCCGCGGGGGTTACGGCTTTTCTGTTGAAATTTCGCCTCCATCCATTATATTCAATTGGTTAAATTGGAGGGAGAAGGGACGATGCGGGTTGGTTTCATTTCCACATATCCGCCAACGGAATGTGGAATTGCAACGTACACACAGTATTTGACCGAAGCGCTGCGAAAACAGCGTGCCGATGTTTACGTGATCTCTCACATCGGCGGGTCCGGCTTCCAGGTTTTCCCCTCTTTTGATTATGAAGATCCCGACCTGGCGGAGCGGGCCTTTTCCGCTATGATCCGCTTCACACCCGATGTGGTGCATGTCCAGCATGAATTTGGCCTTTACGGCAAAGATCTGGGCGTAAATGTTGTGCCCCTCATTCTGAAATTCCGGCTCATCGGGATTCCGGTGGTAACAACCCTGCACACCGTTTACCCGAATCCATCGGAGAACCATCTGCTGATTCTCGATGCCATCATTCAAAATTCCACACGCATCATCGTGCATGATACTTTTCAGAAACAAATCCTTTGCACGAAATTGGGTGAATCGCGCGGAGAAAAGATTCACATTATTCCGCACGGCGCCCGGGAACTTGAGCCCATCCAAAACGCCAAAGAGATTCTGGGGTTACCAAGAGATAAGAAGGTCGTGCTTCTGATCGGCTATTTCCGCCCCAGCAAAAATTTCGAACTGATCGTTGACCTTTTCCCGCAGATTTTGAAGGAGTTTCCTGACGTAATTCTGGTGGTAGCTGGCAAAATCCGCGGAAAAGAGTTTATTGATTACCGGAACATGCTGTTTCAGCGGATTGAATCGTCTCCAGCGCGGGAGAATATTTACCTCATCCGGGGACAGCTCCCGCAAAATGTGTTCGACACCATCCTATCCAGTGCAGACGTGGTGGTGCTACCTTACCAGATGACCTCGCAAAGCGGGATTCTGGCCCATTCGCTGGCCTTTCACCGGCCCATTGTGGCCAGCAATAGCATTGGCGTCCGTTCCGTTATTGAACGGTCCGGTGCGGGACTGATTGCCAGCAACCCCGATGAATTTGTGGAATCCATCGTACGGATTCTCCGCGACGAAGACCTGGCCCGTACGCTTTCAGACCGGGCCAGAGCCTATGTGAAGGATGTCATTGGCTGGTCACTGGTGGCCCAAAAACACCTGGACATCTACCGCGATGTCACCGAAACGCCTTCACTGGAATCGCGAATCATCTGGGTGGACTAGAAGGAGGTACGGAAAGGGATGAACCGATTGTACCCGTTCAAACGGTTCAAAGGAAACCCGATTCTCACCCGGGAAGATGTCCCTTATCCGTGTAATACTGTCTTCAATGCGGCTGCCTGCAAATTCCGGGACGAATACATTCTGCTGCTGCGCATCGAAGATCTGAGCGGCGTGAGCCACCTTACCATCGCCCGCTCCGAAAACGGGTACGAATTTGAGGTGGACAGTGAACCATGGATCGTCCCGTCCAACGACGAACGCTTTGAACCTTACGAACGGTATGGTATTGAAGATCCGCGTATCACGCAAATTGAAGAATATTATTACATTACGTACACCGCATTCGGTCCCTTTGGCCCGCGCGTGGGCATTGGGAGGACAAAGGATTTTGTCAAGTTTGAACGGATTTCTTTTGCCACCGAAGTGGACAATAAAGATGCCGTGCTCTTTCCAGAGAAAATAGACGGTTTGTACGTAATGATCGACCGGCCACTGGGCTGGGGCGCTCAGCGCGGCGACATCTGGATTCAGTTTTCTCCCGATCTGGTCTTCTGGGGAAAGGCCAGGGTGCTTCTTTCTCCCGAACCGGGATGGAGCTCAGCCAAGCTGGGGATTTCCACACCGCCCATTAAGACCGAAAAAGGATGGCTTGCCTTTTATCATGGTGTCCGCGAGACAGGCGGTGGACGCCTTTACCGCGTAGGGGCCATACTCATGGATCTGAAACATCCGGAAAAAATTATCGGGTACACGCCACACTTCATTTTTGGGCCGGAAGAAGATTACGAACGCACTGGCGACGTACCCAATGTCGTGTTCCCTTGCGGCGTTATCCTGGAAGATGACAGGACACTGAAGCTTTATTACGGTGCAGCCGACACCTGCATCGCTCTGGCAGAAGCACACCTGGATGACATCATCCGCCTGTGCCTGCTTGAAAAAGAAAAAGTGCGAACAGGAAAATAGAAAAAATGGGAGGAGATCCGAATGGCATTTGCAGAAATTGGCACCAACTTGTGGATCAGCGAAAACATATCGCCCTGGGACATTTATTACCACGGGATCACCAAGCTCCTGGCTTACAAGCAAACCAAATATCAGGAAATGATCATCGCCGAAACGGGTATGTATGGCAAGGCGCTGATTCTGGACGGGAAATGGCAATCTTCTACAGGAGATGAATTTCTCTACCACGAGCCGCTTGTGCATCCGGCCATGATCTTCCACGGCCATCCGGAAACGGTGTTGGTGCTGGGTGGCGGCGAGGGAGCAACGGTCCGGGAAGTAATCCGCTGGAAAACCGTAAAAAAAGTCGTAATGGTGGATATCGACGAAGAAGTAGTGGAAGCCTGCAAAATCCACCTGCCAGAAATGCACCAGAATGCTTTCGACGATCCACGGGTGGAGGTCCTCTTCCAGGATGCGCTGAATGTCCTGGACAACTCCCAAAACGAGTGGGATATCATCATTTCGGACCTTTCCGACCCCATCGAAGAGGGCCCGTCTTTCAAATTGTTCACGAAAGAATATTTTGAGAAAGCCCGCCGCGCCCTCAAGGAAGATGGGTATTTCGTCATTCAGGCCGGACCCGTTTCGCCGGGAGAAATCCGGATGCACGCCCGCCTGGTAAAAACCATGCAGACGGTTTTCAAAAACGTGCATTCATACGCCTCCTTCGTCCCAACCTACGGATCCCCCTGGGGGTTTGCCCTCGGCTCGTCGCGTCCCATTCCCACCCGTCCCGAACCGGAAGAAATCGACCGGATTCTCCGCGAAAAGACAACGGGTGGATTGCGGATGCTGGATGGTACCGCCATGCTGGGTTTGATGAACAACAATGCGTTTGTGCGCCGTGTGATCGAACAGGAAACACAGATCTACACTTTATCGGAGCCACCCAAATTTTTTGGAAAGGGAACCCTGGGAAAGGAGGAAAAATAGCCCGGACCCCTTCTCGCGAAATTGCCGCCCGCCTGAAATTTTCGGGCGGGCTTTTTTTGCGGATGGAATCTCCCGGGGGCAAAGATTTCTGTCCGAAGAGCCATTTTTTTGAAACGACTTCGGAGAACTTCCGTATCTTAGTCGAAGGCACAATGCGCATCCGCTCGACCGAATTTGAATAATGCGGTACCATACAAACGACCGGAGGGCAGTAAAAATGATCCGATCAAGTCGGCTATTTTGTTTCGCTATCCTTTTTATTTTCACAGTCACAGCAGAATCCGGTAACGCCCGCTATCGGGATACTGTGGAGAAAAGTTTCACCGTTAAGCCGGGTGGAACGCTTCATGTTCGTACGGATCGAGGCGATATCGAAATTACCACGCATTCCGCCAACCAAGTGGATGTGGTCATCGAGAGGCGCGTTCGGACTTCCGATCGCGAAGAGGCGCAGGATATCCTCCGCGATGTGGAGATCACCATGGAACAGGATGGCAACGATGTGACTGTGGAGGTAAATTATCCGGGGGAGGAAAGCTGGGGATTCTGGCGGCGCAGGTTGCGGCCCTGGTGGCGAATCCGGGTCAAAGTGCCAAAAACGTACAATGCTCAGCTCAAAACATCTGGAGGCGATATTTCCGTCCAGCAGCTGGATGGGGAGTTAAAATGCACCACATCTGGTGGGGATCTTGAACTGGTAGAGATCACCGGACCCATCCGTGCCAGGACAAGCGGTGGCGATATTTACGTAGAAAGTTGCACAAAGGACGTGGATGTGGTAACATCCGGTGGCGATGTCGAAATTCACAATGTAGAAGGAAGCGTTGAGGCAACCACATCTGGAGGGGATATTACTGTTACGCGCGTGCGGGGGGAAGTAAGGGTGCGCACCTCAGGTGGGGACATTGAGGTAATCAATGCTGGAAAAACCGTAGAAGCCAGGACGTCCGGCGGGGACATCCGCGCAAGCTTCAAGAAACAGCCGGATACCGAATGCCATCTGATCACGACGGGCGGGAACATTTACGTCTACATGGCCGAAAACCTCCGTTTCGATATCGAGGCTTCCACTACCAGCGGCCTTATTAAATCGGAACTGCCTTTAACGATCCAGGGAGAAATCTCCAGGCGGAGAATTGATGGAAAAATTAATGGTGGCGGACCGGTGCTGGTTGTACGCACATCGGGCGGGAACATTTACCTGAAAAAAATCAGCCGGTGAGCCTGACCCCAGCCTGGCCTTCCCTAATTCCCTTAAAATGGCGGTGCCATTCCAGTGAGATGGCTCCGCTACGGTGCGTTGCGAAGCCGTTCAAACTTGTAAAATTGCACCCGGGTCAGCCAATAGAAACCATGCGTTCGATACTGCGGTAGGCCTTCTTACGGATCTCTTCTGGAACATTGACTTCGTAAATTTCCTGTTCCAGGGAAGCCAGAAGCTTATCTACCGTGATCATTTTCATATACTCACAGATCGCTTCATCGGAGACCGGATGGAATTCCTTTTCGGGAGCTTCTTTTTCCAATCGGTGAAGAATGCCGACTTCCGTGGCCACCACAAACGCATGTTTTCCGGACTGCTGAGCATGCCGGACCATCCCTTCTGTGGAAAAGATGTAAGTGGGCCGGTCAATGTCGCCCTCTGCGGCGTGAAGCATGCAGGTAGTGGAACAGCCGCATTCCGGATGAACCAGAAGATCAGCGCCAGGGTACTTTTCTACCGCCCGGTTGATCTTCTCAAGATTGATGGCCGCATGTACATGACACTCACCCGCCCAGATCTGCATGTTCCGCCGGCCCGTCATCCGCTTGACGTACATGCCCAGAAACATATCCGGTAAAAACAGAATGGGCTTATCTTCCGGTATGCTCTGAACAATTTGCACGGCGTTGCCGCTGGTACAGCAGTAATCCAGTTCTGCTTTAATTTCCGCAGAAGTGTTCACATAGCCCACCACCACCGCGTCCGGATTGTCTGCTTTCCAGCGGCGCAGGTCCTCTACCGTAATGGAATCCACCAGGGAGCAACCGGCTTCACGATCCGGGATAAGTACCTTTTTGTCCGGGTTGAGGATCTTCGCCGTTTCTGCCATAAAATAAACACCACAAAATACAATCAGGTCTTTTTCGGTTTTCTGGGCCATCCGGGCAAGTCCCAGTGAATCGCCCACGTAGTCCGCCACGTCCTGAATGGGGGCAATCTGGTAATTATGCGCAAGGATGATAGCATTCTTTTCACGGCGTAACGCATCAATCCGCTGCAGTTTCTCATCCAGTGTCATTTCCATCCTACGCTCCTTCACCTAACCCTATGAAAATCTTGAAATTCAATTCGCCAGAACCTAAAATATCACAATCGGTGCCCATTTTCAAAAAAATTCTTATTCTGAAATGTGCGGTTCCGCACAGGATTCCAAACCAAACCGAGGGGACCGATACACAGGCAAACAGGAGGTGCAACGGTCATGGAAAAACGCCAGCTTGGCCAAAATGGGCCGCAACTGACGGTGATCGGTCTGGGCGCGTGGGCCATCGGTGGGCCGTGGCAGTGGGGATGGGGGCCGCAGGATGACCGGGATTCCATTGTCGCCATTCATAGAGCGGTGGAGCTGGGGATTAACTGGATCGACACTGCGGCGGTGTACGGGTTGGGACATTCGGAAGAGGTGGTGCGGCAAGCGCTGAAAGATATTCGCGAAGAAGTCTTTGTGGCCACAAAATGCGGACTGGTCTGGGACGACCGGGGGCGGATCCGCAATAACCTGCGTCCCGAAAGCATCCGCCGAGAAGCGGAGGCCAGCCTGAAACGGCTGGGACGGGAAGTCATCGATCTGTACCAGATTCACTGGCCGGATCCGAGCACGCCGGTGGAGGACGCCTGGGGAGAAATGGTTCGGCTGAAGGAGGAGGGGAAGGTCCGTTACATCGGTGTCTCAAATTTCGATATCGAACAGATTAAGCGCTGCCAGGCCATTGCGCCGGTGCAGTCGCTGCAGCCACCCTATTCCATTGTCCAGCGGAATTACGAAGAAGTGATTCGCTTTTGCAGACAGGAAGGCATAGGGGTAATTGTGTACAGTCCCATGCAGGCAGGACTGCTCACGGGCAAATACAATCCAAAGCGCCTGGCGCCGGACGACTGGAGGCACAAATCGGAGTTCCACCGCGAACCCATACGTTCCCGCATCCTGGCTCTGGTTGAGGATTTACGTCCCATTGCACACCGCTACGGAAAAACCGTAGGGCAGCTGGCCATTGCCTGGACGCTGTGTAACCCAGGAGTGACCGCTGCCATTGTAGGGGCACGCAATGCCGCCCAGGTGGAAGAAAACTGCGGAGGCGCAGGATGGACTCTAGAAAAAGAAGATTTGGAAAAAATCGACAAACTGTTTGAGCAACATCTCGGTGCAGCCGGACCTGTGTCCTGATCCACTACTTCAGGAGGCCCTCCTATGAAATGCCGGAACAATTTCCTGCTGTTCCCGATGGCCGCTGGGGCGAAAAGCGTGATGTCCCTCTTTGCCCTGCTGATGTTCTTCACCCAGCCACTGGCCAGCGACGGGACATCAAACGGGAATGGACTTCTGCTCTCTTCCGCAGAGCTTCGGTCTCTCCAAACTGTCAGCCGTGAAATTCTCGCTTCACCGCTGTTGCGCCACGGTCGCTGGAGCTGCACAGTAATGGATGTGGCTTCGGGCAAGGTGCTCCTGGCGATTGATTCCGACAAAAGCTTGCCGCCCGCGTCCAACCTCAAGCTGATCACAGCCTACGCCGCACTGAAGCTTTTTGGGCCGGAGCACCGCTTTCGGACCCTGCTGGGCTATTCCGGCACGCTGGGCCATGGAAATCTGGATGGGGATCTAATTGTCCGGGGAGGTGGAGATCCCGCACTGGGTTCTGACCGATTCGGTCCGGAATACCGCTGGCAGGCGGTTTTAACGCGCTGGGTGAAGAAAATCCGCGAGTCAGGGATCCGCACCATCTCCGGAAATCTGATCGCGGATCTATCCCTCTTCGATCCTCTCGTTTACTCCGGCGGCTGGCTCTGGATGGATATCGGCAACTACTACGGAGCGGGCCCTTCCGCCCTCAACTTCCACGAAAACTTCTACACGCTTGTTTTTCGACCTGGGAAAAAAGCAGGAGATCCGGCCCGGGTATTGCGCACAGAGCCGTGGCCGCTTCCCTTTACCTTCCAGAACTGGATGAAGACAGGCCCACCCGGTTCGGGGGATCAGGGCTACATCTACGGTGCTCTCGACCATCCGCTCCGGGTTCTCCACGGTACGGTACCGGCGGGACCCAAAGAATTCCGGATCAAAGGGTCCCTGCCAAATCCGGCACGCACCTTCCTCGAACTTTTCAGACAGCAATTGGAAATGGCAGGGGTCCCGGTCCGTGGAGACATCCGCATCCGCCACCGGCCCGTAACGATCGGCACGGTGCTGGACACTCTGCCCTCGCCACCCTTAAAAGATCTGGTATTCTGGATGAATAAAAAAAGCATCAACCTGTTCGCGGACGTACTGCTCAAACAGATTGGAGTGGCCCAGGAGGGGACGGGTTCCTTCGCCGGCGGCATCCGCGCGCTTCTGGACCTGCTGAACGGAGAGGGAATGGACACCGGAGGCATGATTCTTTATGACGGTTCCGGTCTCTCTCCCTTAGACCGGGTTACCACGAAACAGCTCAGTGTTCTTCTGAGAATAGCAGCCCAGCAGCCTTTCTTTGAAACCTTCTATCGTTCCCTTCCCATCGCCGGGGTGAAGGACGAAAGCGGGCATCTGAGCCGCCTTTGCCGGGGAACGGAGGCGGCCGGAAACGTCCGTGCCAAGACGGGATTTATCAACGGGGTACGTGCCCATTCTGGATATGTGAGAACAGCAAACGGCCGACTTCTCTGCTTTTCGATGATCGCCAGCGACTTCGCGGGAAGCGTGCGTCAAATGGACAGGCTACACGAAAAAATGATGGTTGCTCTGGCGCGCCTGCAGCCATAGTCCCTGCTCTTTGCCCGGGAGCAAACAGCGGCAAGGTCAATGTGTCAGATTTTTCGATGCAAGCCGGCGTTTTTTTTCCGCCCATCAGGGGGTTGCGTTCACCCAGAAAAGGTGAAAAAAATTTTCTGTTCATCCAAAAATTGCTCTTTTCAGTTTGCCATATCCTCAAAAAGATCACATATTTAGTCGGTATTGGCGGAAGATCAAATGTTGTCCATTAACCCGAAGGATCAACTCAGAAAGCCGGGCGATGAAGGAACAATCTGCAAGGTTCCGCTTCCGAAAGCGATCACCGCAAAGAACCGTTGACAAAAGCGATCTGGCATCCGGTACTGAAGAAGGAGGTGAAGCATGTTCCCGATCCTGCACAAAGAAAGACTGGCGCCCAACATCAATAAGTTTGTTATTAAAGCGCCGCTGGTTACGCGGAACTGCCAGCCCGGGCAGTTTGTAATTGTACGCGTGCACGAAAGGGGCGAACGGATTCCGCTGACGATTGCCGATTTTAACCGAGAAGAAGGCACGATCACCCTGATTGTACAGGAAGTAGGAAAAACAACCTACCAGATGGGTGAACTGAAAGCTGGAGATGCCCTGGCCGATGTAATCGGGCCGCTGGGCCACCCGGCTGATGTGAAGAAACTGGGAACGGTTGTTACTATCGGGGGCGGTGTTGGCACGGCCATCGTTTATCCTGAAACCAAAGCATTCAAAGAAGCGGGCAACTACGTGATTTCCATCATCGGCTTCCGCAACAAAGAGCTGGTCATTCTGGAAGAAGAGATGCGGAAGTACTCCGATGAGCTGTACATCACCACGGACGACGGCTCCTATGGGCGAAAGGGATTTGTTTCCGATCAGCTGCGTGATCTGATCGAACAGGGGAAAAAGATTGACTTGGTGATCGCTATTGGCCCGGCCATAATGATGAAGGTGGTCTGTGATTTAACGCGTCCGTACAACATCAAGACCATCGTTTCTCTCAATTCGCTTATGATGGATGGCACAGCGATGTGCGGCGGTTGCCGTGTGGAAGTGGGCGGTGAGACCAAATTCACCTGTGTGGACGGACCGGAATTCGACGGGCATCTGGTGGACTTCGACATCCTGATGAAACGCCTGAGTACCTACCGGGAACAGGAGCGGCTGGCGTTGGAACGGTACCTCAAAGAGAAGGAGGAGATGGCCCATGGAAGCCTCTAAGAAAGTGAAAAAGGTAGATCTTCCTCGACAGGCAATGCCCAAGCAGGATCCGGGCGTGCGGATCCGTAACTTTCAGGAAGTGGCCCTGGGCTACACAGAAGAACTGGCCCTGGCCGAAGCGGAACGCTGTATTCAGTGCAAGAAGCCCAAATGTGTAGAAGGCTGTCCGGTCAACATCGACATCCCGGCATTCATTCAGCTGATCAAAGAGCGGAAGTTTCTAGAAGCGGTAAAAAAGATCAAAGAAGACTGTGCAATTCCAGCCATTACCGGGCGCGTTTGTCCACAGGAAGAGCAGTGCGAAGCCAAGTGTGTGATCGGTCTGAAGCGGGAACCGGTGGCCATTGGCCGGCTGGAACGGTTCGTAGCCGACTACGAAGCGCTGCATGGCACCCAAACACCGGAAATGATGCCCAAAAAAGGGAAAAAGGTGGCAGTGGTTGGGGCTGGTCCTGCGGGACTGACGGTCGCCGCCGACTGTGCCCGCATGGGCTATGACGTGACCATTTTCGAAGCCCTACACAAACCCGGCGGGGTGCTGATGTACGGTATTCCGGAATTCCGCCTGCCCAAAGAAATTGTCGACCGCGAAGTGAAATACCTGGAAAGCATCGGGGTAAAAATCGTCTATGATGTTTGCGTTGGGCGCACCCTGACCTTGCCGCAGCTTTTCGAAGACGGTTATGAAGCGATTTTCCTCGGCCTCGGCGCCGGCCTGCCGCGCTTCATGGGCATCGAAGGGGAAAACCTTCTTGGGATCTACTCCGCCAATGAATTTCTGACGCGCATTAACCTGATGCGGGCTTACCGGTTTCCCGAATACGACACGCCCATTGTAGTGGGGAAGAAAGTGGCCGTCATTGGCGGCGGTAACGTGGCCATGGACGCTGTCCGCAGTGCTTTGCGCATGGGTGCGGAAGAAGCGCACATCATTTATCGCCGATCCCGTGAAGAGATGCCGGCCCGGGAGGAGGAGATTGAAAACGCCGAGGAAGAAGGGGTAATTTTCAACTTCCTCGTCAACCCGGTCCGGTTTATTGGCGATGAAAATGGCTGGGTAAAACAGATTGAACTGATTCGCATGGAACTGGGTGAACCGGATGCGTCTGGACGCCGCCGTCCGGTACCCATCAAAGGCAGCGAATTCCGCTACGATGTGGATACAGTGGTCATCGCCATCGGCCAGACGGTGAACCCGCTGCTGTTGGACCAGGCGCCCGAAATCCGGCGCAACAAATGGGGCTACATCGATGTGGATCCGGAAACCTGCAAAACCTCGATGCCCGGCGTCTTTGCCGGCGGCGATATCATCCGCGGCGAAGCGACGGTGATTGCTGCCATGGGCGACGCCCGCAAAGCGGCCAAAGCCATCGATGAATATCTGCAAAATGGTACCTGGTAATTGACTTCCAGTCTTACTCAGAAGGGCACTCTTTTGAAAGAGTGCCCTTTTTTTTCA
>Ga0209426_1000478_pt1 | contig 40513 bp, 33 predicted proteins | sample Deesub1362B_J571_FD_187697 | JGI IMG/M metagenome (GOLD analysis project Ga0209426, IMG submission 187697) | Deep oceanic, basalt-hosted subsurface ecosystem from Juan de Fuca Ridge flank, Pacific Ocean, CORK Borehole 1362B_J2.571 (SPAdes)... ...
AATGGACGAACTCCCCGTTACCCTCTTCCGCATGGAAACTGCCACCTCTCCGATTCGGAAACCGTTCCTGGCCAGTAGAACAATCGCTTCCGGCTCGGGATAGTCGTCCGGGTAATTTTCCGCCAGAAAGTGAATGGCTTTTCTGTTGTAAGCACGAAATCCGGAGGTCGTATCCGTCACTTTTTTTCCCAAAATCAGCGAGTTTACCGCGCTCAAAATGATCATTCCCAGCCTGCGGAAAAAAGGCGTGTCGTAATTGGTTGTTGTCACGTATCGGGAGCCAATCACCACGTCCAGTTCATCTTTGCGAATCGGTTCAATCAGTTTTCCAATTTCCTCCGGAAGATGCTGCCCGTCTGCATCCACCTGAACGGCAATATCGTATCCATGTTCTTTTGCAAAAAGAAATCCCGTTTGTACGGCAGCGCCGATCCCAAGATTAAACGGCAAACTTACAACATCACATCCGAGGCGTTCCGCAACCGCTTTGGTATTGTCTGTGGACCCGTCGTCAATTACCACAATATGAAAATCCGGGCAGCTTTCTCTGATCGAATTTACCACAATAGGAAGATTCTTCTCCTCATTTAGAGCCGGAATAATGATCAGGTTTCTGGTATTCTGATTCATTCTGTCCCATCTCTTAATTTAAAGTTCGGGCAAATATTTCACCAATAACGGGCCCGCGTACCTTGCAAGTCCAATGGGAAGTCTTTTCCATAAACTTATGGCAACCTCATATTTATTGTCCACAGCATCCACCTGCGGAATCTCGCGGCCCCTAACCAGCAAATAATAATAATAGAGCGGACGTGGCTTGGCCCCCCACCTGATCTTGTAGGTATACGTTCCCGTATTGATGGTTGACCGGCCAAAATCGAACCAGCGAAATCCCTTCTGACAGGCGTATTCGATGGCCTTCCAGTACAGGAAATTGTTGGCATAGATTTTACTTACCGACCGCAATGTAGAGACCCACGGTTCAGAAATAACTTCTTTAAATTTGAACAAAAACATCCCTGCCACAGGCCGGCCATCAAGCTTTAGAACAAGGATGTCCGTTTCTTCTGGAAAAACCTCCAGCAAATTTTGAAAAAACCGCAGAGGAAAAATCGGTGTTCCCAATCGGGTGATATTCTCCGAATAGACCGCAAAAAAATCTTTTACATACTTTTTCCCAACATGAACGGTCAGCCCAGCTTTTATTGCTTTGCGGATCTTTCCGCGATTCCGCGAAGATAAATCTTTCCATGCTGCCTCTGCATCTCCGGGCAACTCAAGATATAGCGTTACAAACCGATCCCGGACGGGAAGGTCGAACTTTACGTGCTGATCGAGCTGGCGCAACTCCACATACTGCACACCCAGTTTTTCTCCCAGTGCTTTTGCCTCTCTGAGCAAATTTTTCACAGCGCTGGCATTTGTTGCACACACCCCAGCAAAGTTAGCAAAAGGATTAGAGACCAGATACCGTCTTCCCAGAATGTCCGTCATCAGAAAAAGAGGCAAGATCCCATCCATTTTGCCGCCGGAATAGTGTGCAAGATAATATGGCTTGAACCCGAACGTACGTTGCAGCACATGGCGCCAGCCAAATAGATGATAAAAGGTTGCTTCAGGACAACGCTCGACAAAACGGTCCCATTCTTCCTTGAAATCTTCCGAATGGTGAAACTGGCAATCTATTTTAACCATGCTGTCCATGGTTCTGCCATTAAAAATTTGAAAACTTTTTTTTCAGCGCGTTTACATGCTCCCGGAGGTCCTGCAAATCATCGGACCTGACAAACACAGCGTCCATAAGATTTATATCGGACGTTTTAATGAAAAGGACCAGCGCTATCAATGCCATGCCCAAAAATGCCAGGCTGGACGCAGCAGCCGCCCCAGCAATGCCGAAACGCGGGATAAACAGCAGATTCATCAGAACCGCCGAAGCCAACCCAAACCCGGAAATATAGGCCCCATAAATCGGCTTTCCTCGACTCAAAAAATTCCGCGTGAGCTGCTTATACATGCTGATCGCCAGCACACCTGGAAGGAGCCATAACAGCGGCCTGGTGGCAGGCAAATAGGCCTTCCCGTACATAATCTGAATAATCCATTTCGAGAGAAAAGCAACGGCAACGAGTCCAATGCTGATGACGAAGATCACATTTCGCATTACCCGCGCCGTGAAAAAATCGGCCTCCTCGACCCGCAAACTGGAAAGGCGCGGATAAAGAACAATTCCGATGGACGTGGGTAAGATTAAAATCATCCGCGAAATACTGAAAGCGATGGAATAGTATCCTACCTGCTCCGGGGCCGTGTACACGGAAACCATAATCATGTCAATCTGGTAATTGAGGTAGAGGAAAAACAGTTCCGCATACGAACGGATACCAAAGGAAAGCATCTCTTTCAGGCATTTTGTAGAAAGCTTCAGGGCCGGCCCAATGAGGCGGAAGATCACAACCGCCGACGTAACGCCCACAACCGCCTCGGCAACCGCCCAACCTGAGGCAGCCCCCAGCACCCCCCAACCCAAAATTCCCACGGCGCTGCCAATAAACACCAGTCGCAGGATCGCACGGAGCACCTCAATAGAATTAAACGGCAAAAACCGGTCTATCCCCTGAAAAACATTCCCAATATAAAGAGATAAAAGGGAAAAGGGAAAAGCAGCAACAATTACTCCAAAGACCGGCGCCGAAACTTTTTGAAAAAGCGAAAGATTGAATGCCCTCAAGAAAAGAAAAGCAACCGTTACCAGCCCACCAAAAAGGAAAGCCAGTAAAATGCTTCCAGCAACCACCTCGGCCGGCGAGTGCTTTTTCTTTCCCAGTAAATAGACATTGGCGTTGCCGATTCCAAAATTTCCCGCAAGTGATCCAATGGTATGAATCAACACAGCAATGGAATAAAGCCCCCTGTCATGCGGTCCGAGAACTCTTGCGGTGATAATACCCGTTGCCAGACGGCTAACGAAAATGCTCACCTGCGAAAGAAATGTGGCAACACTTTTCCGGACAAAAGGCATTACACCTTCAGGTAGGTCTGCAAAATCTCCTGGATGGTTCGGGCCCGCTCATGCCAGCTATTCCTCTGCGCCAGCTCCATTCGTCGCTTGGCCAGACCGGGCTTCCCTCCATACTCCAGAGCCCATTCGATTTTCTGCAAGAACTCCTGTGCGGAGGCCGCCCGGAGCACCAGTTCGTCAGGAAACTGCCGAAAATGCTTCAGATCGGTTGTAACCACAGGTTTCCCGAGAGCAAGATATTCATAAATCTTGAGCGTCTGAATATCATCCGTCACCCGTGTTTTTAAATAAGGGATTATACAAACATCAAATCCCTTCAGGTAATGCGGAATCTCCTGATACGGCCTTTCACCCAGGAAATGCACATTGGATAGCGATTTCAGTCTTTCGGGCAAAACAGTGTTTCTGTAAATCCGCCCAACCATAACAAATGACCATCCTGGCCTCTCGCGAGCAAGAAATTCCATCAGGGAAAAATCGAATTTATCCCGGTTAACCGTCCCGGAAAACCCGATGATGGGCTGTGGGATGGCTTTCAAATCATCGGGGAGATAATCGCTTCGAAGGGCCTCCTGAAACGACGAGAAATCCACCCCGTGAGAGATCACAAACACCCGTTCATGCAAAGATTTCTTGCGTTCTGCCCGGGAAGGTGTTTCACAAAACACAAGATCTGCCTTTTTAAGTATTTCCCGCTCAATTTTGAGATTGTAACGGTTCAATCCGTCTGGGCCACGGTCGAATCCGAGCTCTGGACGCAAACGGTTGGGCTGGAGGCCGTATTCGTGCAGGCAATTGTAAACAACGAACCTTTCGCCGAACTGGCCGATCCAATCTCCCTGAAAAGGATCGTCCAGCCAGAGAATTGCATTGCGGAAATGTAAATGCTTCAAAGCTCTCCGAAGAATAAAGACATTCAGTTTACGGTTAACGATTTCTGAGGCCCGCACCCGGTGACCGAAGGGAAAAAAATACACCGGAGTATACAGCCAGAGGTTCTCCTTGAAGAAACGCAAGGGCCAGTTGCTCACGGAGATCCTCTTCCTCCCGCTGAGGATATTGAAAAACGTAACCGGCCGCTGAACAAAAAGAACCCTTCCAATAGACGAAAGGGCCAGCGCAAACCGCTGAGTTCCAAACCAGGATGGATCGTCAAAGCTACCCAGGCCGATGTAAAGGAAATCGAACACCTTTTCTCTGCGAGGCTCCGTATTATTTTTTCCGAACCCGGACTCCTCTGGGCGGCATGGGCGCTTCTCGGTCGGCATTGGGATCGGTCCCCGCAAATACAAATTTTACAGCATCCGCCAGTACAATTCCGTCGGCCTGATTCCTAACCTCAACATATCCGGCGGTCCCCACCTGGAAATAATACCGTCCAAGATAATTCCACTGTGCGCCATTGACCCGCTGATTCACATAAATTACCGTATCGCCACTGGCAGAGCGTATAGTGAATGGCGCATTGGAAGCATGATCGGCGCCGCTGGGATGCCATTCGTATACATCGTAATATCCGGCAACGCCAATTCTGGGAGTCCAGCGTGCCCAGCTGGAACCGTCGCCCGGACTGGCATAATAACAGGTGTTGTGGCCGTAGACCCGCCAGGCCTCCGCCCACCGGCCATAGGCCTCCGGATCGAAAGAAAAACCAGACTGAGTAAACTCGCCCTGAATATTGTTTTCCAGTACCTGGCCAGCATTTCCTTCATCATCAATAATGATATCACTTACAACGGTTTGCGGCGTCTTTACCAGGATAATTCCATCCCCAATTGGCTTTGCCCACTGTCCGCTTGTCTGATTATTGCGGCTCCAGCCATCCAGGGTCACCTCAGTAAACAATTTACCATTGTTGAAATCCGGACGCTGGCCACCCAGAAAGCGGTAATAAGGCCCACCGGGCAAATCCGAGGCCTTTATCGTTTGCGGCCTGGCGGTGGTATTGCAAAGTACAATTCCATTTGTGAACTGACGATAATAAACCCCATTTGGCAACTTTTGCGCTTTGCCGACGGGTTGCCCAATGTCCACGCTCCATTCATCGAACCACCAGGAATTGGCCCAGTGCGGCGAGCCTCCATTGCCGTAATCAAACATCAGATAAAGTGAATTGGCCATCATGCTCATGGTAGTAGCATAACGCATGCGTTCCCAAAATCCCGCGATTTTATTCTGCTTATCAGTTACAGCCTTGTTATCTTTGGTCCTTTGGTTGATGATCAAAATGTGCGGTTCAGCACCCTGAGCTTCCCATTCTTCCACCGTCTGTAGAACTTTATCAAAGGAACCGGAGAAAACCGGATAGTCTTCCCACATAAAACCATTCAGCTGGTAACTGAAGTGAATATCGGTAGCCGGATTTCCCAGAAGGATCAGGCCCGGCCACTTCTGGCGGAATTTTTCTGCAATGTGCGACATTCCCTGTTTGAATTCTTCCACAGTATAACGGTCCGTGTCTCCCCACCAGGGATTATCCCAGTGATCGATGTAAACACCATCGAAGCCCTTATCGCGGTACTGCAAACAGACCAACACTTTCCAGTCCTGGTAAATCAGCCCCTTCAGGTTTACCCCACGCAGAATTTTATCGAACTGATAAACGGGACAGTCATCACTGACATCCGGCCTCCCCGTATTATCCAGCCACTCCGGTACCATTTTGCCGCGGTTCGCATAATCCCAGGCAAACGAATCGAAGGCAAGAATAATAGCATTGGGATTCCTCCTGCGGATTTCCTGAATCTGTTCCCTGCTGAGTCCCGCTTGAATCAGATCATACCGGGACATAATCTCGATGATGGAAGGCTGTGTTCTTTCAATCCATGTCTGCTGAATGGACAGCTTGGGAAACCGGGTGTGATTGGGATGTTGCGCCACTGCATCGCTGCTCAACCCGCTGAGCAGAAAAGCGAGGAGCAGGGGGATCAGCTCTTTTGCTTTCTTTGCCACCGATCCTGCCAGCTTCGCCCCCTCTTCTTCCACAGAATTGGCCACGCCGTTGGTCGACAGACTGAGGTCAAACAGGGCATTGAAGCGCTCAATCTGCTTGCCGATGGAAAACTCTTCAATGGCCCGCATACGGGCATTCCGCCCCATTTTTTTCAAAAGCTCGCGGTTTCCGATCAGGTGGTCGATGGCCCTAGCCAGGGCATCCGGGTCCCTGGGCGGGATCAGGATGCCCGTTTCCCCATCCACCACAGCTTCCGGTGTCCCGTCCACTGCAGTGGCAACGATAGGTGTGCCGCATGCCATGGCTTCAAGAATAATATTGGGCAGGCCTTCCCACAGCGAAGGGAGCACCATCAGATCAATGGCATTCAGCAATTCACGGATATCTTTCCTGGCGCCAAGAAAATTGAAAAAGGTTTCCAGCCCCTGACGCCGAACCTCCTCCTTCAATGACTCACGCAGCGGTCCGTCTCCTATGATCAGAAAACGCAAATTCGGGTGTTTGCGGACCAGGCTCACGGCAGCACGGATGAGATAAATATGCCCTTTCTGTTCCGTAAGCCGGCCGATTTCTGCCACGAGAAAGTGCTGGTCCGTATAGCCCAGTTCGGCTCGCTTCTTCTTGCGTTCGTGCTCACTCATCGGGGCAAAGTTGTTGATATCCACGCCGTAATGTAAGATTTTGATTTTATTTGCCGGGATGGACCGTTCCTTCACCAGAAACTGTGCCGTCTTCCTGGAAACAGAAATCACATACTTAACCAGATGCCGGACCAGTTTGTAAGACAGCCGATGCCGCCGCCCGTCATTCTTGCTGCCTTTTCCGATGGTACCGGCTGACCACATAATGCAAACGGGAACCCTGGCCAGCCAGGCTGCCAGGGAACCGATGATGTCGGCATAAAAGAGAATGGTCACAGCAATTTTGCAGCGGTACCGGCGCATCAGCTTTGCCACCTTAAAAACCAGGCTGACATCGAACGGATGTTTTTTGTAAAAAACATAAACTGGAATATTGTGTGCCTCGAGCACCTCCTGGAAAGGTCCCCCCTGGCCCACGCTGCAAACAATGGGATTGTACCGGTCGCTCCTGTAATTGCGGAGCATCTCGACCAAGTTCCTTTCGGCCCCACCAATGCCCAGGCCGTTAATTATGAACATCACATTGACTTTATGTTTGTCCGGCTTTTTCCACATGGTTACGCCCCTCTAAATTTGTTGAAAAATATAAACAGTGGAATCCTGGACAACATACGGTGCACCATGTCTGGTGATTTCGAAAGGATGCTTGTGGCAACAGATGAAGAAAAAATGCTCCGTATCCCCAGGAACCACAATGCATCCGCTTTATGCCGCCAGGTCAATTTTGATTTCCGCTCAATGGCAGGCAAACCCGGGTCAAAAAATTTGCGGAACCAGTAGATTCTGGCGCTGCGGTTCTCCTTTTTGAATGCAACCGCCCAGTCCCGGTGGGCTTCAACAACCCGGGTAGCGGGAAATGGTTCGGCTACCACCTCTTTCGATTTCACGGCATGTTCAACAAGTTCCATTCCTGCTTGCGAGCGGCAAAGAATCAACGAATGTCCCTGTGTATCGCTCATATATTCCGGAATCCAGGGATCACCAAATGAGAGATCGGCCCATTCCCCCATAACGTCACCGCAAACCAGACACCCCAACGGCGCATAGCAAAAGGTCCGCCAGGGAGAGCTCCCCAACCCGCGGTCTCTAAATGACCGCTGAACAACCTGTCCATTCCTTTTGCGAACACGGACATTCCCGGGCCAGCCATTTCCCCGGAAAGAAAGCTCCTCCACCTCACCCGGTTCGACCCCCAGCCGCTTCAAAATATACATCACAAACCGTTGATCTTTTGTTTGTTTGCACTGAAGTGCAAATGTGTAAGCCACTTTGCGAAAAACCCGCCGGCTTTTCAGGCGCCACCGCTGCACCGCGGCCACCATACAGGGAACGCCCACAACGGCGACCCTTTTGTATTTTCTTTCCTTCAAAACCTGCCGCAAAGCTGGAAACAGGGTTACAGAAATGTATTTGGATGCCTGGGCCGCCCGCAAATCGTCTTCCGTGCTTGCAATAATTGCTTCTGCCTCCAGAGGATTTCCCTTTTTCATCCGAACCACCACGGCCGCATCGATAAGGCCCTGGCGTAGGGCGTGCAATAACAGTGCCGTGACTGCCCCGCCAGAGGCGCCTTTCCTGCGGATTTCCGCGTCACGCGCATAGCCCACAAATACCCCTCTAAAATATCCCAGTAGCGGCTGAAAGGAAAGGCCGTTCTGCACACCGTTTTCCGAAAAAAGCGGCAAAAGGTGGTTGTCATTGAAAGGATAGACCGGGCAAACATCATTGCACAGCCCACACAGGGTGCACAGGGCCTGATCCACCTCCGGGTAATAATTCCCCTCCCTGGATCGCACCATACGGATGGCATCCGGAGGGCAGATAGCCGCACACACCCCGCACTGGGTGCAAAGAGAAGAATAAACCTTACCGTTTTCAATCACCGGATGCCTGTCCAAAAAACCTGCAGAACAGAGAGCTCACTGCTCCTGCAAAGCAGCGGTCTGCTGCTGAACCGGCGCTTCGGGCCAGCCCTGGACAAACTGCCGGACAATCCCTGCAGACCGCCGTGCTTCTGGCAAAAGCCGATCGATCGCCTTTTTCAGATCGGCCCTCACCTGTTCCCGTTCACTCCAGAGTAGATCCAGATCATCCCGCAATTCTTCAAAAGAAAGCTTAGCAAAATCCTTCGCAAATCGCTCCATTCCCAACAATGCCATAAAGGCCCGGAGTTTAAATTGGTAGCTTAGTGCTAGGGTTGGAACGTGCATGGCAGTGGAGAAAATACAGGAATGCATGCGACTGGCGATGAATAGATCCATCTCCCCTATAATGCCTTTCAGTTCATCGGGCCGGTACAGCTTTTCCAGCACAAAGGCCCTGGATTTGTGCTGCATTCTGGCCAGTACATCCCGTGCCACTTCTTTGTCATCATCACGGTTCCCATGAACCGCATGGTTCGTAGAAACAAAAATCACGCTACCACCATAACGTTCAAGGAAATGATCCGCCAGGCGGGAAACGGTTGCCACATATTCCGCATAATATTCTTCTGGTTTCTTTCCAGACGGCGCATTGGAATAATTCCACCGCAAAACAGAGATGCCCAGGCGCGGCTTCGCTGCAAGATCCACCCCTTCTTGAGCCAAAAGACGCAGAGCCGTCTCCTCTGGAACAGGCTTCTGCTGAATGGCCGGATCTGCCACCAGCTCAATTTTCGGCCTGGTAACGGATATTTCTTCCAGAACCTCCAGCGACCTTTTATCCCGTACTGTAATCACGTCGCATTTGTTCAGGACCCACCGGGTGAGCCAGCGCGACTGCCAGAATCGGAGCGGGCCGATCGTCTGGGCGTAGAGAATCATGGGTTTGCCCAGCATTTTGGCAAACCAGTACCCGTAAAGGGCAAAATAGAGCTGCTGATGAAAATTGTCGTTGATACGTTCCGATCCAATGCTTATCACAAGATCCGCATGCGCTAAAGCTTTCACGTATCTCCGTCTTCCAGGAGAAAAGGTAAACAACTGGTACAGATACGGCAGTTTCAGATAGCGGTGCAAAATCAGAAAAAGTGAATTCACCCCCATCCAGATGGCATTGGGAATGAGCCAGCGCACTTTCCGCGGAAGCGTCCCCAAACGCGGTGGGCGCGGAAACAGTTCCGGAACCGTTGGTAGTTTCATAAACTCCGCAATGGTCTCTTCATTCACTGTGGATAGGGTCATTTCCACCTGCGGGAATACCTCCCGGAGATTCTGCACAACATTCTCCAGAACAGAAGCACTTCCCACGTTAGAAATGGTGTTGACTTCGGTCAGCAGAATTCGCATCATTGCATCCTCACTGCTCTATTACTTTTCTGCACAACTTTGCCAGTTCTTCCGCCCGCTTTTCCCAGGTGAATTCCCGAAGGGCTTGCTGCCTGGCACGCTGTCCCAGGGTTTTCCGCACATGCGGATGTTCAATCAGATAATTCAGTTTTTCCGTCAGATCCTCCATATCTCCCGGCCGACAAAGAAGGCCGGTTACTCCGTCTTTTACCAGTTCAGCAATCTGTCCGATCCGAGATCCAACCACGGCTTTTCCGTAAGCCATATACTCAAAAACTTTAACGGGCGAATAGTAGAAAAATTCAAGATCAGGGTAGGGCGCCAGCGCAATATCCATCGCTGCAATATAGGAGGGGACTTCTTCCGGGGGAACAAATCCGGTAAGGACCACCCGATTCTGGAGATTGTCTCGGTAAACCATTTCTTTGAGCTGATCCGCCATTGGCCCACCTGCTCCCACCAGCAAAAAGGAAACCCCGGAGTGCGTTTGCAATATTCGCCTCATCACCTGAAAGAGGCCCTCCACACCATGCCAGTAGTGAAATGATCCTACAAATCCCACAACCACCTGCGAATCAAGTCCATAGACGGCGCGAATTTTGCCCCTCTCACTGGCGCGGTTCTCATCAAACGAAACGCCGTTAGGAATCACCACGACCTTATCGGCAGGAATTCCCTTTTCGACCACGTACCGTTGCAAAACCCGAGATACAACAAAGATTTTATCTGCCAGTCTAAAGTTAATTTTCTCCAAAAATTCAACAAGGCCGGGAAAAAGCCGGTACTGTGGGAAAAACGTTCTTTTTTCGTAGGCGGAGGGGGCATCTGCCTCAAGCAAAAAGGGAATCTTCAACATCCGCGCCAACAGGGCCGCCGAGAACCGGTGCGCCTGCAAACGGACAATCAGCAAGTCGGGCCGTTCGCGTTTCACAATTGCCCACTCTCTGAAGAAACCCGGCAGATTTTTCGCGATCTGATTCGGCTCATGCAGGATGCTGGCCAGATGTTTCTTCAGAAACTCTTTTGGGGAGGAAGGGCTACGTTCTGTTCCTTTTTGCTCCCGCAGGGAACCGGGCTTTGCATTCAGCCAGTAAAAAGAAACCCGAAACCCGTAGCGCTCAAGGGCAGAAAGTAACCGCTGTGCCTTGATGGTCGACCCGAGGGCCCCTTCGTACAGATCATACAGGTAATTGAAGTACACAATGTGGAACTTCTTCATGAGCTAAACTCCCCGAGAGGCTACCTTCCTGTACACCTCCAGGGTTTTTTCGGCAATGCGTGCAGGATCAAAACGCTGGCAGGCGATCTCTCTACCTCTTTGCCCCATCCGTTTCTGTGTATCCGGATCGGAACAAATTTTCATAAGGGCGTTTGCCAGGCCTTTCTCGTCGGCATAATCTACCAAATAACCGGATTTCCCATCCTCCACCAGATAGGGAATTCCCCCAACACGGGATGCCACAACCGGTTTGCCCGCTGCCATGGCCTGTTCCACCACCATGGGCGATGATTCTTCCACAGACGGCAGACAGAGGAGCGAACATTCCGCAAACTCCCGGTATAGCTCTTCCTCGGAGACCCTTCCTCTAAAAATGATCCGGTCCTTCAGCCCTTGCTGTTCGATAAAATCGGAAATCAGCTGCATGTAGTCCGGTTCAAATACTTTACCTACCACATGCAGGTGAATTTGTGGGACTTGCTTTGCAGCAAGATGAACAGCTTTCACCAGATGTAGCAGTCCTTTCCGTGCGCGAATCATTCCCACAAAAAGGACACGCCCAGATATGGTCTGGTCCTCAATAGCAAAAAATCCGGGATGAACCGGATTGTCGATATAGTGAAACCGGGCCGACGTGAGATGCCGGATAGCATCGGCCACATACGGCGAAATAACAATAATGTCCCTGGCCCGCCTGAGGGTTTTTTTCTCAAAACGTGCATTGAACCACCACTTCGCCCGGTACTGGAGGCGCGACACCGGACTTAAATTGGGATCCTGAATCTTTGCCTCCTTAAAAAGAATGCCGTGAACAGTAAGAACGGCAGGATGAACCCCATCCATACCGGCTACGCCATACATGTCGGTCCCGTGGACATGAACGAGATCTGGCCGAATCGAAGCGATTTCATGCCGGATCCATTTCCGTTCCGGCCGGTAGAGAAGAAACTGTCCGGCCTTTTTGCTGAAAGTTCGGCAGTGCAGCCGGATCCCTTCTTCCTCGACGATCCTTTCATCCGGGTCGTGATTGACCGTGACAATGTGGAATTCCACCCGGTCCTTTAGAGAATGCACCAGGTTATAAACCACACTGTGAATTCCTCCAACCGGACGGGCCGGATCCACTGGATAAGGTCCCACTACGGCAACACGCAGGTTTCTGGATAGCGATAAATCCTTCATGACTCAAGCAACTCCGGATATTCGGCTTGAATCAGACTCCTCAAGCCCGATTGGAGATCATATCGCGGTTGCCAGCCCGTAGCCTCTTGCAAACGGGTAATGTCCGCAACGAGGTGAAGCCGATCCACTTTTCGGGTCCGTTTCTCATCCTGGCGGATGGTGATCTTTTTCTGAATTATCCTTTCCACCGCCTCCACAAGTTCCTGCACCGAAAATTCCTGCCCCGTTCCCACATTAAAAGTGTAGAAAGACCCGTTGTCCAGCCCGTTCATACACAAAAGCGCCTCTACCACATCCTGTACGTAGATGTAGTCCCGCTTGGGATGCAGATTCCCCAGGAAAATCTCAGTGGAGTCACGGAGTTGCTCCAGAATGGCCGGAATTACATGCGGATTGGTCTCGTGCGGTCCGTAAATATTAAACAGACGTGCAACGTAGCACTGAACACCCGTTTCTTCGCAAAATGTTCTTACAAGGTGTTCCCCGAAATATTTGGTGTTTCCATAAATATCCACTGGATTGGTTTCGGAACTTTCCCGGTGCGGGCGATCCGAAATCGAATATACTGCAGCCGTCGAAGCATAAACCAGTTTTCTTACGCTGTCGGTCTTTTTAATGGCCTGAAGGACGGCTTCTGTGCCTTTTACGTTTACTTCGATCGTTTCCAGCGGGTTGGCATTGCAGTAAGGAATATAGTGGAGCGCGGCAAGATGAAAGACCACCGTGGGCCGAAATGCCTGCATAGCCCGGACGACGGCATCGCCATCGCGGATATCGTTTTCGAAGAGTTCAATTTCATCTGCCAGATCGCCGAGGAATTCTCGCTTCCCGGTAAAAAGATTGTCATATACGGCAACACGGTTCCCTTTTTCGAGAAGCGCCAGCGTCAAATTGGAACCCAGAAATCCAAGTCCGCCTGTGATAAAAATTTTCTCCTGCACCATCTTTTCCTTTCCTGTTGAGTCAACCATTCTCTTCCTGGCCCATCAAGTTTGTGCCAAATTCATGGCCGTTTGTCTGGCCTGGATCTTCAAATATTTGAGAAATTTCATTTTTAGCGAAAAAAGGCCCAGGGCAATTCCGCCCATGATCCAGAACACGTTCAAAACCTCATGGATCATGTAATCCGGTCCGGAATTCAGTGTGATGAGCAGCGCAATCATCCCCCAGAAAATACCGAAAGACATGTTTTTTATAGCGGGCGGCGCGTTTTTCCAGCCAGTTCGAAACGCTTTGCCCAGGACGGCAAAAATCATCATCAGGTATAGAATTGCACCGGGAATACCGGCCTCGGCTGCCAGAAGCAAGTACGAATTGTGGGTAATTTGCGAGAGCGCCTCTTTCGAATAAAGCTCACTCTCGAAGACATAGCTATCGGACCATAGTTTGTAATTGCTCAACCCAACCCCAAGAAGAGGGTTGTCCTGAATCATATTCCACGCCACTTTCATAAGCGGAATCCGGATTTTGGCGGCGCTACCCCTTTCCAGGGTCAGATCTTCCACAAACCGCTCATGGATCTTGGGAGCATAGCGAACCAAAAAAAGGGCCACAAAAAGCAGGGAGACGATAAGGGCTCCCTTCTGCACTTTGCGAAAATTCTGCCGGAGAATATCAATAGAAAACATTGCGGTCACAGCCAAGAATAGACCGATCCATGCTCCCCGGGAGAATGTTACAAACAAACTCAGCGAGGTAAGCCCGAGAACAATACCATTTCGGATCAGCTTTTTCCGGGTCCTTTCAAAATAGAAGAGCCGGATAAAGACCGGAATAACGAGAATAAGACAGTCCGCCAGAAAGTTTGGGTGCTGAAACAGCCCATAGGAACGGTAAGACCGGCCGTACACTTCTCCCAGAATTCCAAGGCCAACGGGGCCCAGCCGCCACTGATGAATACTCACAAGGCTATGAAAAACGAAAACAAAAGTCAAAGCATCCAATAGGATGTTTAGATTCTTTTTCCAGGAAACGTAATTAAAGACCACAATCAGCAGCAGATAGGCACGGATAAACTTTGAGGTTTCCGCGATAGAATTCTTGAAACAAATATCATAAAAGGGCGACAGGGGATAGTTGAGCTTCTGAATATAATTTCTGCCAGCCCCGGCCATTACGACCAGAATGAAAATAACAAAAGGAATCCCGATGGTAGGAATAAAGAACCGGAAGTTCTTGTATTTGGTTATTTCAAAAAAGAGAAGAGCCACAAGAAAAATATCGACCAGCAAAATCCCATTGTACCTGTAAAAAATGTATCCGATCCGCAGAGTAGCGGAAAAAAGGAGCCCCAGAAAAAGAAGGTCTTCCAGCCTTTGATATTTTTTGTAGAAGTAAAAAAACGAAAAGAAAAGAAGAATAAGAAATAATACGGCTTTTACCGACAACATTCAGTCCTTAATCGGTCCGACTCACGATTCATTCAAAGAAGCGGACGAAGTGATTAGAAGCGCCTCACCCGAAATAATTGCCTCAGGCAAATAGAAAGCAGCAAACGAAAAGTGGCCACAGGTTTCAATCCTGACTTTTTCTCACCCGCACTCCTCGGGGGGCATTGGGTGGTGTCAGATCAATTTCGATCTTTGCTCCACTTTTCAGCTGTACAATCACGGCCGCTACTTTTTCTCGGGTTGAATAAACAACTTGCGGATCGTAAGTATGATAAATCGGAGCATTGCCAACGACGTTGGAGCTAACATTTAAAAGCTCATCGGCCAGTGCAACCAGGCTGGCATCGGCAGACTGATTGCGCAACTTTTCGAGCAGGATATAATATTCATAGTCCTCCATTCCATCCCGGAGGTTGGCCAGCCGGATGGTTGGAATAATCCGGTCCGGCCCCGGAAGGATCAGATATCCATCCCCGTTTCCCCGGTGCATCATTCTTGGATCCCAATCGGTATATGAACCCTGAGTAATGGTGACGGGATGGTCGTTCTTCTTTGTGGACGAATTCCACCAATCGCCAATTTCCCAGTACAGGAACCCATCGGGCCGGAATTTGGCATTGATCATCCCGAAAAGGAGGCGGGTGTTGATCAGCTCAGATTCCAGATGCCAGTTGATAGAATTCGGCGATGTATCCGTTGTGTACCACCAAATCTGTTTTCCCTTGGCATTGAGCCTTTGCTGCGTCCGTTTGTACGCACGGATGCCGCCTTCGCTCCAGAACATCCAGAAAACAAGAATATCAAAATAATCATCCAGCACTGTGTTTTGATCGTCCACAACGATACCCTGAAAAGAAGCCAGCATAATCTTGACACCGGGAACTTCCTGGCGGATTCTTTTCAGAACCCTTTCCAACCCCACCTGCATCAACTCCCGGGGCTCTTCATCCAGCACATAGGTATACACGTAGGGCCGCATGCCCGGGGGTAAGGACTCATAGGTCCGCTTCAGCCTGGCCAAATAACTGTCCATAAAGGCATCCAGCTGAATGTCCAGGTCATTGACATAATAAACACCATTGCGGTCGCGAATGTGAATGGGACCAGAAACGATGTTGGTCGGATCGATCCAGCCACGTTGCTGATAGAAATCTCTAAGTGTAGGTATTCCGTTTGCATAAATGCGATCAGGAAAACAACGGTATTCATCAATCAAAAATTCAACTTCCTCGGGCAATGCGTAAAGTGTTGCATAGCTGGACCTTCGGGACCAGTCGGGAGAGTTTCCATACATCCTCTCAATGTATTCTTTGCCTTTCCAGGACAGAGCGGTCGGAAAACTAATCCGATCCGGTAACGTAAAATCCCAGACCGTCACATTCAGCTGGACGGTTTTCTCCGCCGCATTGGAGGAAACAATTCGTAAATTCACCCGATAGGTTCCGGCAGAGATTCCCGGAGGAGCATAAACCGTAACCCAGAATGGCTGATAATCTCCCTGCTTAATATTTACCCGATCGGTAAACGTTAAGATCGGATCCGGATACCAGCCGACCCGGGACGCATCGAAACCTTGGGTGGGAGTGGAAACATACACATACCCCACCGGATAAGCTGTGACCCGCAAACTTGAGCTGGTGGAAGGAACAACCCTGACTTCCGAGAGATCCTTCTTTGCAATTACCACCACTTGGATACTTTCATATTCGTTCTTCGCAAGCGACAAAGATGCCTGGGTGGTAAGATTCCCCCGAAATCGTTCTATATCGTTTTTAATAAACACTTTTCTCATCGATGACTCAATGCCAATATCAAAATCCTGCGAAAATGCTTGCCCTGCGATTAGGAAAGGCACAGTCCAAAAAACTGCAATCCCTCTGGCAACAATTCTGTTTATGGAATACAATTTTGTAAGCATACGTTTTTTCCTCTCACCTAATTTGCAGCCTAAAATTCACCACCCATCAGCCATACCTCCTTCAATATTGCAAAATCCAGACCATCAGAGACATCCGGCTACAATCTTTTGCGCAGAAAAATGTTTTCAGCTGCAGCAGCCAGAAACAGAATCAGGTAAGGTTCCACGGGTAGCCGGTAGCGGATAGAAGGCGAGAAAAACGAATATCCCAGGGCAAAAAAGAGCACAAACAGATAGAGCCCCGCTATTTTTCGCCAATCGCCGATATTCTGAAACATTCCGATAAAGGCCAACACAAGAAATGGGATATAAAAAAGAGCGCTGATCAGTTTATTCCGCGCATTGACGTCTCTATTCTGGCTCAAAGTGTCAGGATAGACCCTCCAAAATTTCACAAACCGTGTTAAGTAGTTTTTCATAAAATCAAGCGGATGATTTAATATGTACGAAAGCGCCAGCTTGTAGTAGAGCTTGTTTCGTTCATCCTCCTCCGCTGTGCGCAATTTCTGCACCAATTCGTGATCCTGGGGTTGTTTTTCAGCCGCTTTCTTTTTCAAAAGCGGGTGATTCGCTGCAGCCAGAGAATGTGCCCCCTCCTGAGTGATAAAAAATACCTTTCCATATTTAGCATAATTATAGTATATCCATGGGCTTATCGTCACCGAAGCCATTATAAGAATCAATGCAAACATTGTCACCGTATACAGGAATCGGTTTTTCACCAGCAGCCACAAGAAGATCGCGGGCAAAACAAAAATGGCCACCGGTCGGGCCAGCATGGCCAGTCCCAGCAGTACGCCGGAGACGGCAAAATATGGCCACCGTTTCAGCTCTATTGCCCGCATAAGTGAATAGAAAGTGGTAAGCAGCAAGGTGGTAAACAGCGTTTCGGAGTAAAGGGTATTGGAAACATAAATAAATACCGGATGAACTGCAAACACCAGAGCGCCGATCAGGGCAATTCTTACAGAAAAAAGCTTTTTACCGATGAGAAAAATCAGCAAAAGAATGATCAGACCATAGACATCCTGAAAAATACGGCCAACGCGTGGTTCACTGCCAAAAATGGCATAAATACCCGCCAGAACGTAGCCCTGTAGGGGAGGCCAGTGAGTGGTCCAGGGCGGGTCATAAGTAGAATAGAAACCATCACCACGAAGAATGGACTCCGCAATACTGTGATAGTTGTGTTCATCATACCAGATCAGCTCATTTCCGAAGTGAAAAGAGAAGAGAAGCCGAAGCAAAAGGGCCAGACCCATTATAGCCAAGAGAAGCCTGCGCTCATTCTTCTCCACAAATTCTTTGGATACCCATTTCATTGCCATCTCACAGTTTTAATTATTCGTTTCAGGAGTTCTTTTCTTTTCCGCAGGTTCTTGTTTCCGGAGATCTTTGATTTCCTGCTCCAGGATCGAAGTTTGGCTGATTAGAATCTGGATCTGGTCTGACATCTGGCTGATGCGCCCAGTTAGATAAAAGACATACACCAGCAAAAACCCGATCAGGGCAATGTAAATAATATGCCGCGCATCCACAATGCCGATGATATTTACGGAGATCCATTTATAAAGCGGTTCCAGTACGGAAATCGACAGCAAAAAGAGGCTCATACAAATCCACAAAAAGGCATAAGAAGGACGCATAACGTTCTTTCTCAGCGAACGAAGAACAAAACCAAAAAATATGAGGCCTATTATAAAGGCCAGTACTTTGATTTTAAGCCCCATAGCTTTCTACAATCCTCCTGACTTGCTGGCGCTGCAGTAAACTTCCAATTACGTTAATCAATCCTTTAATCATATAACTTGCAGATCGCATCGGTGTAAACTCGGAACTCCCATACATTCTCTCGCGCATTCTCACGGGCACCTCTTTAATCCTGGCCCCCGCAAAATGGCTCAGCAACAACAAATGACTGGTACTGTAGATTTCATGCTTGTAATAATGGCCAAAAAAGCGGATAACCCGTCTACCGTAAGCACGAAATCCCGAAGTGATATCAGTAATGGGGATCCCCAGAATATACGAATCGATCTTGTTGAACAGATAGATCCCCACGCGGCGGATGGGAGTGGACTGAAATCCCTCTTTTTTGATGAAACGGGATCCGATCACATAATCGGCCTCTCCTTTCAGGATCGGCTCGACAATATTGGGCAGCTCGCTGGCAATATGTTGTCCATCTCCGTCGAACTGGCAGACAATATCGTAGCCATACTTATAGGCATACAGAAAATAGCTCCGGACCGTGCCGGCGGGTCCCCCAGAATTGATGCAGTGCGTTAGCGTTTTTACACCATACTTTTCCCCGACACGGCGGGTATTATCTATACTGCCATTGTCGATGAGCAAAATATCATAACCAAAATTGTGTGTTTGCAGATCTTCCAGAACAAAAGGAAGATTTTTTTCTTCATTGAAGGCAATAACGGCAACCAATATTTTCATTTTAGCCCGCATCCCTAAAAATCAAAGTCACTTCTGGGCCGAACGAAAGCTGGCGTTCACAACATTCTCTGCAGATTGCTATGCCTCAATTTCATCCCCACGTTTGGGCCGAAACGAACTTTCAACAGATTGCAGTTTTCCGGAAGGACCCAATGGAATTTCGTCTACAAATCGGACCGAAACTTGTTCATGTTTCAAATTAATTGCAAGTTTCTGTTTGATTCCATTGGCCAAGGCCTCCCGATCCGCCGACGGTTTTGCACACTCAAACAATTTGACCAGTACATCGATAGATCCATCCCTATGCTGGACAATTTTAAACTGATTCACCTCGTCAAATGATTTAACCACGACATTAAAAAACTGATACCATATCCGTGTGCCGTCCTTTAAGTAAATAAAATCATTATCTTTACCAGAAATCTTTGAAATATAGGGAGAGGATAGCCCACAACAGCAGTCTCCGAAACTGATTTTGGCAATATCTCCAAGATCGTAATTCACAAACGGACACACATAATTTTCATAATTGGTAATGATCACTTTTTCAGTGTCCCGAAAATAATTTATGAATATGGATTCGTGGTGAAGATGCAGGCGGTTTCCCTCGGGACAGGTATATGCAATATTTCCGCACTCCACGGATGAATAAATATTCAAAATGGGTACTCCAAAATAGGAAACAATTTTTTCATAATCTTTTGGGTACAAGACTTCGCCAATGTTGATAATAAATTTGGGCCGAATGTTTACGCCCTGTTTTAGGAATTCATCTATCATCATCAAAAAAAACGACCGATTCGCGACCAGAATATCTGGGTTGAACTCCCTAACCTTCTTAAAAATTTTCTGCGGAGGTTCAAGTACTGAAATAATTTCTCGGCGGAAAATACCAAATTTGCTCCAGATGGGCTCACTTTGAGAGGTCCCTGATCGAAATATGTGCACTATGAGATCAAAGGGAGAATAGCCATACTTTCCCATTGCATAAAACCATTTCACCCGCTGTTTCGCAAGCTCAGCTGTATCCGAAAGAAGAGTCAATGGTTTCCCTGAGCTCCCACTTGTGCTTAACCTGATAATTTTTCGAGCTTTCTTTGCGCTTGAAACCCTTTTCTCCAGAGGAACGCACCTATAATCATCTTTGTCCGCAACCGGGATCTTTTCCAAATCCTCCGGCTTTTTTAACACAGAAGGATGAAAACCTGCATCTTCATATAATTTGTGGTAATATTCCACATTTTCATATGTATAGGTAACCATCGTTTTCATTTTGTTGAAATGCCACTTCTCAAGATTATCCCCCCGCATTTTCTGAATCTTCCCAATTTTCCGATAATACTTTAGCAGTTCAATCATATGCCCCCCTAAAATAATGTTAGTTAAAAATGCCTTTCTGGAAAGTTTCCGATACTAAACGCCAAGTTATTTCTGAAACAATAGCCAGGCGCCCACTATAATCATTGTAACCCCGCAGATCTTTCCAAGATTGATTTCTTCTCCAAAGAAAATTTTACCGTACACAAGAATAAATGCATAGGAAATTCCGCCAACAGGAATGACAAAACTCAGAGGGTATTTCGCCAACAAAAAAAACCAGATCACCGTACTTGCAATGGAAAGAAAATAGCTGCATAAAAGAATAGGATTTTTAACTATCTTAAACAAATTTGCCATAATGCCGAAAGGATCCCTCTGGAAGATTTTAATTCCACCAACGTGCGCAAGAGCTCTCTTTTGCAACACCCTCGACAAAAACCGCAGGGAACTTGCAACAAATAAAACGAGCACAACTGTCATTAGAAACCCTGCTCGTTTTTCCGACTGTGTAATGTAAAAACCACAACCCCAGAAAATATGAGAATAACGCCGGCAAAATGATCAAAACGAAAGGGCTCACCAAACAACAAGATTCCCAAAAAAAAGGAGAACATATAATTCAACCTCAAGACTGTATTGCTGACCCCAAACTGCGTGAGATGCAAAGCCTCCAAAAACGCGATGGAGCTAACACCTGCAATGGAATAGCCCAAAAGAACAAAAGGATTTGTCAGAATTTGCCATACAATGCCAGGAACATCCCAAAAGGATTGGAAGTCAAAATAAATAGGATCTCGCAAAAATCCATATTTTATGAGCGCTTGAGCTAACGATACTATAACGGAACAAAAAAATGCTATCGCTATTCCCCGTGTCTGACCTATGAGATGGCCTGTTTGCTCTGGATCACTTTTTTGCGGCATACCAACCAAAAACTTCGTCCATTTCAATAAATGTCTCTTGCTTGAACGTTTGAAACAAAACCCGTACAATCAATACCATAAATGAAGCTTATCTTGTTAGCTTCGCCGGAACTCCTACATATTTTCCTGGTTCCAAACAATCACGCACAACCAATGAACCCGCCCCAATAATTACATTCGCCGCGATTTTAACATATTGTATAACCGACGCCCCCAAACCGATATGGACGCGGTCTCCTAGCACAACCCCTCCTCCCAACACAGCCCTTGGAGCCACATGAACAAAATCCCCGAGCCTGCAATCATGTCCAACCGATGAGTTGGTATTGATGATGGCACACTTTCCAATCCGGCTATCTGCATTAACAATCGCGCCTTCAAGGACCACAGAACCCTCGCCAATTTCTACCTTCTCCTGAACAACAGCGGAAGAGGCAATAATAACCGGCAAATGGAAGCCGATTTTTTTGAGCCGCTCATAAACCCGAATACGCAATTCGCTCTTCAGCAATCCCCCTACTCCCAGTGCAGCAAAAGTAACTCCCCTCTCGAAATGCTCGCTCAATACATCATCCGGCCCGAGATAGGGTACTCCCAAAAGTTCGCCGTGATCGACAGGGTCCGTGTAGCCAACAATTTCGTACTGTTTTCTCTGCTTGAGAATGGAAATCAGAACCTTGGCATGTCCTCCGCCACCAGCAATCACGATCTTCCTGCCGCCTTGGCCCATATTTAACACACCTTTTGAACCATCTTTTTCAAAGTATCCGCAACAATCCTAATGTCTTCCTGCCGCAGCGAAGCAGAACTGGGAATGTTCAAAGCCCGGTTGTACTTTTTTACTGCCCTTTCAACTTTAAAAGCCTGAAAATCCCGGTACATCTCCTGCAAATGATTTGGCAACCAGACGGGCCGGGCCTGGATATTGTGGGCAAGAAGATGTCGCAAGACCCCGTCCCTGGAAAGGCCAGTCTCGGGAGAAATCTCCAGCGTGTACAGCCAGAAATTCGCTTCCGCATACGGCGGCGGTTCCAGAAGAGAAAAAGCGGTACCTATTTCGCTGATTGCCTCACGATAGATCCGAAAGTTTTTCTTTCTTATTGAAATAAACGTATCCAGTTGCTCAAGCTGAGCCAGCCCTATTGCAGCCAGCACATTTGTAAGCCGGTAATTGTATCCGATTTCATTGTGAATGTAATAGAGAGGATCATCTTTCGCCTGGGTTGTCAAATACCGCGCCCGCTGGGCAAATGATGCGCTATCGGTAACAATCATCCCCCCACCACCGGTGGTAATGATTTTATTTCCGTTAAAAGAGAAACAACCAAGATCTCCGACGGTTCCAGTATGCTTTCCCTTCAGCCTGCCCTGACTATACCGCGTACCGAGGCTTTCCGTTGCATCTTCAATGATCCGAATATTCCGATCCTGACAAACCGCCAGAAGTGGCTCAAGATCTACCGGATTCCCAAATACATGCACCGGGATTATGGCTGCGATTCTGCGCCCGGTTTTCCGATTGTAACATTTGCCGTTATTCAAAACAGTTTCCGTTTCCAGAAATTCCCGGACTTTTTCCACATCCAGATTGAAATATGCATCGCAATCCATGAAAACGGGGAAGGCCCCCACATACCGAACCGCATTCACCGGTGCGATGAACGTAATGGTTGGAACAATCACTTCATCCCCCGGTTTTACCCCGGCGACCAGCAAAGCGATGTGAAGGGCCGCTGTTCCATTCACGGTTGCAACGGCAAAACGGGCCCCCGTATACCGGCAAATCGCTTCCTCAAACTGATCAACAAACTTACCAACGGAAGACACCCAGCCGGTATCCAGACATTCTTTCACATACTTCCACTCATTTCCCCCAAAAACGGGTTCAGAAAGCGGGATCATATTGTACCATTAAAATGTTTTTCAAACTCTTTTTGAGCCGCTTCATAATCTTCAAACCGCCCGATGTCGATCCAGTATTCTTTCATCAAATACCGGGCGACTTTTTCTCTGGAAGCCAACATATTTTTAATAAGCGTGTCCATACCAAAATACTGATTCTCAGGGATTAAAGGAAATATTTCCGGTTTCATTACATAAATCCCGGCCAGAATTTCCAACCTGAAATTTGGCTTTTCCTCAATATCCACGATATAGTCACCGTCGGCTGTCACGTTGCCAAACTGGAACGGCGTGACGATTTTTTTCGTAACAACCGTCAATTTGGCGTCGTTGTGCAGGGCAAAATCATACAGCTTCCGGAAGTTCAAGGTAGTCAGGATGTCGCCGTTCATTAAAATAAACGGTTTCCTTAGCCGGTCCTTTAGCAGAGTCACTGGCCCACAGGTGCCCAGCGGTTCCTTCTCTTTACTGAATGTGAGCCGCACGCCGTACCGCGAGCCGTCTCCCATGAAGGACTCAATGTAGTCGGACTTGTAATTCGTAGCAATGTATATGTCCGTGAACCCGTACTTTTTCAAATGAAGGATCTGCACTTCCAGCACCGACTTTTCCCCAACCGGAAGCAGAGGTTTGGGAATCACCTCTGTAAAGGGACGCAATCTCGTCCCCAAACCGCCTGCGAGAATTACCGCCTGCATAATTGCACCTTTTCTGTTAGTACGGTGGTCAACTTTGCTCTGTAATCAAACGTTGTAAAGATCCGGTTTGTAAAAATGAAGATTCTCTGAAAGCCAGTCGATGGTTTTGCGTAGGCCCTCTTCCAGAGTATAGCTGGGTCTCCAATCTGTATACTGTTTAATTTTGGAGTTATCACAGAGCAACCGCATTACCTCACTGTTTTCGGGTCGGATTCTTTCTTTTTCCTGAATGATCTCCGTTTCCACGCCAAGGATCCTGGAGATCAAGTGAGCCAGATCCCCAATGGAGATATCCGTTCCCATGCCGATATTCGTGACTTCGCCAAAGAGTTTATCACACCGGGCAATGGCCAGAAATCCACTTACGGTATCTTCGACAAAGGTAAGATCCCTTGTGGGCGTCAAATTTCCCAGCCTGATCTGCTTCTTGCCTGACAGGATCTGAACCGCAATATTAGGAATAATGGCGCGGGCAGACTGCCGGGGCCCATAGGTGTTAAAGGGCCGCACTATTTTTACCGGCAAACTGAACGACCGGTAAAAACTGATCGCAAGCTGATCCGCCGCGATCTTTGTCGCCGAATAGGGAGACTGTCCCACAAGAGGATGATTTTCGTCAATTGGAACATACTGGGCGGTCCCGTACGTTTCGCTTGTGGACGTGATGAGAACATTTTCCAGAGCCCTCATCCGCGCAGCCTGAAGTATATTATATGTGCCCTCAATGTTCGTCTTGATATAAGCCAGCGGCGAAACATAAGAATAAGGGATCCCGATCAGTGCGGCGAGATGAAAAACGGTGTCCACTCCAGCCATCGCATTAAATACTGAATCAAAATCACGGATATCCCCCGTGATCACCTCTATCTCATCCCTCAGTTCGGAATGATCAAGCCAGCCCCATGAATTTTTCGAGTTATAGCGGACGAACGCTTTTACTTCATAACCGTCCCTGATCAGCCGTTCTACAAGATGTGATCCAATAAATCCACCCGCCCCTGTAACCAGAACTTTTTTCATTTTTTGCTCCTGTAAGCTTACGCTCTCCTCCGGATCATTGCCCTAAAAAGCTTTTCATAGGCGTCGGTAATGCTGTCCCATGAGTATTTCTCTGCCGCACGCCGCCGGGCCCTTTCTCTGTATCGTTCCACCAGCTCGGGCTGGTCCAATACGCGTTGCAATTTTTTTGCCAGATCCTCCGGATCTTCTACATCAAAAAAGATTCCTGCATCGCCCAGCACTTCCCGGTGTTCAGGCACATCATTCGCCAGAATACAATTGGCAAACCCCATCGCTTCCACCAACGCTGGATGGGTCCCTCCTACTTCGGTTGCCTGAATATAACAGTACGCGTGAGTTTGAAACTGGCGGTATCCCCTTCCAAAAACGTAACCCGTAAAAATGATCCGTTTGTCTCTGGTAGCCTTTAGCTTTGCGATATACTCCTGATTGTAGGGTGCATCCCCGACGATCACCAGATTCTTATCGGTCTTGACTTTTTCAAAAGCCTCAATCACCCGGTGGGCATTGTTTTCCGGTTCCAGCCGGCTCACATAGAGCACATATTCCTGCGGCCGCACTCCGAACTTTTCCAGAATGTCGGTCTTTGAATCATTCTCCGGTTGAAAGCCATACGGGATATAGAAGGAATCCTTCCGGAATTTTTTTCTGTAATAGCGCTGGATCATCCGGGCATCGGAAACAACGGCATCGGGCAAAAAAGTGGCCAGCCATTCTGATAACCGGTAATACAGCTTTCCGATTTTGTTCCATTTATCCCGCTGCCATTCCAGGCCGTCAACATTCAGCGCCACTCGGGTTCCTACAATTCTCGGGATGAAAGAAATGTAACTGTTGGCACTGTTACAGATCAAAATGACATCGTATCTTTCTTTTAAGGCATGAATAGCACACAGAAAGGTATGAACCACCGTGTCAAAATACTTGTGACGGATTGTAGGCAAAATCCGGATCCGGACGCCCTTGTAATATGGTTCGGAATAATCGATCATATGAGATCGGCCATAGACGGTCACGTCATGCCCCCGTTGGACAAGCCGCTCGCTCAACGCCTCTGCGAAGGTTTCAAACCCGCCGTAGTTGGCCGGAATTCCCCGGATGCCCATAATTGCGATTTTCATGGTGACCCGAACATTAATTTCACGTTTATCGAAAACTTATTCCGGAAATACAGACGCATTTGCCCTAAATGGTTCAGTGCCGTTTCTCCCTAAGTAAGTTCAAATCGGTTTGATTCGCTTTATTCCCTTTATAAACATCGCTCCGTTTTTTTAGAAACGGGACAATATGCTTTAAAAAAAACTTGGGCGCCATTTCGAACTGATTTCTTATCATCTTCTTCCAATTAATGGGCCCGCTACGATTTACCAGTCCCGTTGAATATTGAACAATAAACAATCCGTTCCAAATAACCAGTAGAGCTATCAATATATACGGAACCCACATTTTTATCTTTTTTGAAAGGACCTCCAGAAACGCCGTAAATCCAAAAATAAAAAAGGTGGAAGCTTTGATTAAATACCGATCTCCATATGACATACCCTGCTTATGAGAACAGCTGGTGATATATACAAGTAAAATAGCCCCAGCAAGATTAATAAAAAACAAATATTTATTTTTCCTATAGATAAAAAACACCCCTGCAAACGCGAGAAATAGAATAGGCGTCCACGTAAATATGCCATAGGAAGAGCCCACCAATGTAGCATGAAAGTCAGGATGCGAAATGAACTGCAGAAACGAAGACAAACCAGAAACAGCCTGATGTCCGCCTTCCGGCAATGTTCCTCCAAAACGTAAAGCTTTCTCAATCTTCACCAGCCGATTCATTTCAGAATAGGGATTGAGAAAAAATTTACCAAAAACATGCTGCCATACCATCATCTGCGGAAGAAAAACCAAAAATGCACTCAAAGAATAAAATCCAAGTCGAGCAACATACTCCCGTGAAAATAATTGCACATACCGTCCGCGGTGAATATACAGCAATTCAATCATGGGCAAAAAAAGCAAGACAAACGATTCCATCCGCGTAAGCATCATAAGTCCGCCTAAAGCCCCAAGAACTGCCCATCTTGATTTGCGCTTGTCTCCGTAAGTGGTGAGAAAATAATAAAGAAATATTGATACGGTGAAAAAGCCGGTGTTGTGTGGCATGGATGGATAAAGGTACATGTAAACAGGAATAGAGCTTGCAAACCAGATCGCAAGCGTACTAACAAAGGCAAGTTTTTCGGAATAATACCGCCTTACGAGATAAAAGGACAATAGAAGCGCCAGAAACCCATAAATAGCAGAACCCAATGAAACAAAAAAAATGTAAGGTTTGCTATATCCATCAGTTGGATAGTCCGTCACTCCTATGCTGTTCATCACGATGGTAAAGCCATGCCCCAGCAAAAAAAACGGGCTCCATAAGATCGCAGAACCTATTGGATACTTGTTGGCCTGCAGCCCGGTTTTCGTTTTGACAGGGTACAAGTCATTTGTCGCATCAGGCCAGCCATACTTTCGCTTAAAAAGATCCACAAAATATGAAAATTCATTTGAACAATCGAGATCACCATCCATGAAAACCGTCCGAACCCAGGCGTAATCGCCCACGCCGTCGCTATAAACCCAGGGTGTAAGGCCTACCGGAACGGTCACCAAAAAAACAAGGAACAAAAGGAGAGAATAGGGAATATTTCTATTTTGCTTAAGGAAATGAATGTTCATAGCCCTTTCACCCTTCATTTCACAAGATTGAAAGAACGGCAAGTTTCATGAGAAGCGTTGAGTGAAATCATCCACTATCTGCATTTCCCCACGCGAAAACAATTATACTCTTTTTAGGTGATAGATAAACCTGCACAAAATTTTCTTCGATATACTCTCTTAAGTCGGGATTTACATACTGTGCACTTAAAAATCGATAAACATCCGCAATCACGATCCCATATTTACTCTTTCTTGCAAGAGAATCCAGATGGGCAACAGAAAGTACAAAAGGTTTCCCAGAGTACATATCATAGTACTCATATCCTGAATGCAAAAGATTATTTTCCCTTGCCACCTCATAATCATTCATATTCATGTCATAGTCCACCTTTCCAAGATAATGCATGACATTGAAAGGAAGAGTGGAAACAATTGTGTAATCTGCGATATTTGGAAACATTTTCTTAATATCCCGTACCGTCTTTTTCCATTCCAGATGGGTAACAGCCCCATTTGAGGCTCCATCCCCCGCAAATGGGATGCAAATTCCGTTCTGAAAAAAGTTGGTGAAAGGAATGAAAAATAATAAAACCCCCACAAATGCAGCCGGATTTCTCAAAAATTTATGAAAATAGGATGCCTTCTTATTGAGACTTGAATATTCTCCCTGAAAAACGTTGACAATTGCGTAAGAACTAACCATTAGAAAGAAAGGCAAAACATTATAGATATACTGATACATGCGGTATTTGAACACAAAGGAAAAAAGGCCAATTTCTATCAGGAAAATTAACCCTAAAAACAGAATCCAATGGTTTTTCCGAAAGAGTGCCTGATACAGCCCCAAGAAAAAGAAAGCGCCCAGTGGAAACACATCCTTTCCATATATGTATTTGATAAAAAGGAAACGGTCTTGGGCCACCTCATACTTGGCCCACTGTGGCAAAAACTGAAGACCATATAATGCCAATTTCCTGAAAAACGGCAGAACCCATACAGCAGCTACCGCCAATGTAAACAGTACCATTATAACAAAATACCGGTTCAGGAAAACGGGTTCGTCACGAGAAAAGAAATTTTCGACAAACCGGAAAACAGTGAACCCAAAGATACCAACTAGTACAAATGCGGATATGACTTGCAAATGAAAAGAAAGCAAAAACAAAACAACAGAGAGGATAATATATTTATTTTTGACCAAATCGAAAAAAAACGAAAATGTAGATTTCCAAAAATTGCCGTCGGTTTTTCGGACCTCGATGGATTCCATCCCCCAAAAAAATGCTGCTACCGCCCAAACAGTGACAAATTGAAGCGGCGCATAAAATCTTGTAAGACGAGCCCAACCCACTTCAAGAGGCAAAACTGCGAGGAAAAAAAGCGAAAGAAGAGCAACTTTGCCCCCCAAAATTTTCTTTGTAACAAAGAAAACCAAAATCAAAGTCAATACACCAAAAAATGCAGCAGGGAATCGGCTGGCAAACTCGTTATCGCCGAACAAAACTTGAGCGCCAGCCACCATCACTGTGAAAAGAGCCGCCCGCGGATAAGGCACTCCGGATGGCAAGTCAAAAGAGCCCTCCGAACGAAACGATTTGGCAGCATAAACATGATTTAATTCATCAACCCAATAACTTGGCGTGCCAAGATTGAAAAACCGAAGGAAAATCCCCAAGGCAATGATGGCGAAAAATAGCACCCGTTCCCAATGTATGGCGTGACCTTCTTTCATTTTGCCATAAGAAGAGAATGAACCATTTCTCCAACCTCACGCTTTGTTACTTCCCCGCTCAGCACAAGCGTACCAACAAAAGAAAGCACTGTAACAAAAAGATGCACGATAAAGCTGGAGACATATGTCTGTACAACAAGAGTTATTAAAACAGAAATTCCTATAGCCAAAGCAATTCGAACACTTGTACCCGAAAAAATGATATTCAACACTTGATCACGGATAAATAGAGAACCCATTGCAAATCCGGCAGTGCCTGTTAATACAGCGGCAACGCCTGCCCCTACCGTCCCCAAATGCGGAACAAAAATGAAATTCAAGAAAATATCAACAAGCAGCATGGATAAAACCAGAACGAAACACAAGAACATGCGGTCCTGTGCAATTAATATGGTATGAATCAAAGCAGCCAGTGTTATTAGGGTATAGCCGATGAAAACAATTTTTAATATTGGCGTAGCTCCTTGATACTCACTTCCATAAAGCAAAAGAATAATTCCTTTGGCGTTTAGCCATACGACCGTATTAATAAAACTGGCAAGAACAAAAAGCCATCTTAAAAAATTCCGCACAACCTGGCCAACTTCATACCTGTTACCCATCCCGTATGAACGTGCAACCTCAGGGAGCAGAACAGCAGAAATTGCAATTGACAGAAAATATATCAACTTTGACAAATTCGCGGCAGACACATATTCGCCAACATGCACATCAGCCAAGAAATATTTAACAAACCACACATCCACCGCAAATAGCATGTTCAGAGCAACAAAGTAGAGAACATTTTGAACAATAAATGGTTTCCATTGCAATTCTTTTTGGGGATTCTCATTTGTTTCTGGCAAACGGGTCATCCAAAGACCAACCAAAAGCGCAACGAGGGAACATAAAAAATTGCCAATTAGAGCCCCTTTCAGAGAAAATCCAAGATAAACAAGCCCAAGAATAGAAAGAAACCTGGTTATAGAATAGACGATGTTGAGGATTGCATAGCGACTGTACCACCGCAAACCATTTTGTATGGCCAGCACATATTTGTACAGGCCGAGAAATATGATATCAAATCCAGCAATCCTTAAAAGAACTCTTAGGGCAGAATCCCCAAAAAAACTGGCGATGGGCGCCGCGATCATCCAGAAGATCAAAAAAATGCTTATCGTATAAATAATCTGAACCGCCATAGTTTCCCGGATTATAAGCCGCATTACCGAAACATGGACGGAACCAAATTTCTGAATGGCCTCCGGAATGCCCGTAATCACAAATAGCTCTGCCACCACAAGAATAGAGATGACCAATCCGAAAACGCCGAACGATGAGGGTCCCAACATTCTCGCGAGACCAATGTTCACAAAAAAGCTGGAAAGCAAATAAATAATCTGAGACCCCACCAGCAGAATTGTAGCTCGAAAGATCATTCAGGTGATCCAACAAAAATCATGAAGAGGGGAGCTTATCCCAGACTTCGTCCATCAACTTCATTAATTGGAGAGCTTCTTCGGCCGTAACCGGCATTTCTTCGTCACGCGCGATGCTCCGATAGAATATCTGAATGAAACGTTCCGTACCCTCAAAAATTCGCTCTGTGGTTTTGGGCAAGCCAAAAAGACTTTTCAAACTGGCAAAAGCATACCTTTTGGAACGCTTTATGGAAAAAAGAATGCGATTTACAGATTTGGGAAGCGGGCCAAATTCTTTTTCGACAAATATAACTTTGTTTAACAAATCAATGGTCATTGCCCCCTGAGTTCCATAAACATTCAAAAACTGGTAACGAGGCGACACAGCCATAGAGACATGGACATTTGCCAACCGCTGTTCTTCTTGAAGCGTCACATGTAGTTCATCATATTTCACCAAAGGGATTCTGCCACGGGATGTTACAAATACCTCCTTTACTGTAGGATTGGGCATAAACTCAAGAGCTGTATAAAGAGCATGGGGTAGATAATCTTGAAAAAGCCCACCCGGCAGAGTATAGCCCCAATAATTGGGCGGAAATGGTGGAGATGCCGTACCATAGCTTACGCCATACCAACTTTCAACAAAAACTATACTTCCCAAACCTCCATTATTCAAAAAACGCTGCGCTTCGAGCATCACCCGATCAAAAAGGTGATTGTGCATAACCGAAAATCGTATCCCAGATTTCTCCGCGGCCCGAACCATCTGTTCCGCTTCCGCCGAAGAGATAGCCATCGGTTTCTCCACCAGCACGTGGGCCCCATAATCCACAGCAGCCAAGAAAGCATCTTTATGAAACTGAGGAGGAACGAGGATATGGACAACATCCGGCCGGGTTTTTTCCAATAGCTCCCTGTAATCATGAAAGCTTCCATCCGCATTAAAGCGCTCAGCAGCAATTTCCAGGGCCTTTTCATTTACATCAGCAACATATAGCCGATCTACAACTCCTGAGCGCCGCAAAAATAGCAAATGATAGTGTGCAACATTGCCACAACCAATAACGCCAATCCGGAATTTCCTTTCCTTCGGCAAAACAACGGAAAAACCCTTTAAACGAGACAATCGCCGTGATATGCTTCGCCTCTTGAACCAGTTGGCAGTGCGTTCCAGAGAGGTTGGGAAGTCTACTTCCCTTATCCCCTTAGAATATTGGCGCCACTTTTTGTTCGAATAGGATATCGTTCGGGTATAAAGGTCCAAATTTAAGTTCGCCATAGGAGCAGATTTGCCAAGAAAAGAGAAAACAAATCTAGCGGAAGTTTTTAAGCTACCCAATACCAACCGAGGAACCCGTACATAAGAGATGTCCGGATCAACTTTCTCTTTCAGGAACTGAACATACTGTTTTCGACTAAGCGTCTGATCCTCTACAAGATTAAAAATCTGTCCGTTCACCGAATCCGACTCCAAGGCAAAGGCAACCGCCTTTGCTACGTTTTCCACATAACTTAGAGGCAGTTTATGTTTGGGACTCCCAATCAGCAGAATCCTTTTTGATCCAATTTGAATCCCAAGCGTCGCAGGAAATATGGGTCCAGCCGGGCCATATATGGCACCGGGCCGGAAAATGACATATGGCGTGCCGGAGGGATTGCCGAGCGAAATAATCTTTTTTTCGGCTTCAATTTTAGATCGAGCATACAGGCTTGCTTTTTCAGGATCTTCATAAGGATCTTCTTCTCTGAAGGAACAACTGAAGTTTTTCAGTTGCGAATGCGGATAAACACTAACCGAACTGATGTAAACAAATTTTTGAAGCTCTTTTTCAATCGCTTTCGAATACAGCGCCTCCGTAGCAGCTACATTGACCTGATAAAAATCATCCCAAGATCCAGAAAATGTAGCTGCTGCATGAACAACAAAGTCAACTTTTTGAATTGTATCATCCAACCAAGAAAGATCCCATAAATCCCCCTGGACAATTTCAACATTCCCCTTTTTCACAAACTCAGGTATTTCTTTTGAACGGATCAGCAAATGCACAAAATAGCCCCTGTGCAGCAATTCATTGAGAATAGAACGTCCAAGAAATCCCGTCCCTCCTGTCAAGAAAACCCTTTTCACAGAAGATCTCCTTTTTGCGGCGTAGAATGCCCCTGCCAAAATCCGTAACTATACCAGACCAACGCCAAAAACCAAATGGGAAATGTCCACATCAATTTCGGCAAACAGGAAAAATTATTACGAAGAACCTTACGAACAACGGTGTATATCCTTAAGAATGGAATAGCGAATGCGGAAATTTTAAACTTTGCAAGCCAGTGCCCTTTAACGGCGAATCTTTTGCGTAGCTGACATGCCCCAATCCCAAGTTCCCTTTGCTTATGCAGCATTTTCCGCAAAACCGTACGGTTAAAGTGTGTAATTCGAATACTCGGGTCGAAAAAGATCTGATAATTATGTTTCCGGAGGGATAGACAAAATAGTACATCCTCAGAGGTAATCAAAGAAGGGAATCCACCAACCTTCTTGAAAACGTCTTTCCTAACCGCCATATTGCAAGACGGGATAAGATCCGCAATACCTGACTTCCGAGATGGCATAAATTCGCCAAATTCAATAAAATACTCGGCTGTGGCAATTGGATGCTTCGGTAATCCATTTTCAACCGATCCCCCTATCGCGACATATTCCCCATTTTTCATCGATTCCAATATTCTCTGGATCCATTCTCCGTCCGCAACACAGTCGGCATCAATAAATGCCACAATATCCCCTTTTGAATGCTGAACTCCTATATTCCTTGCCACCCCCGGAAATGTCCGGCGATGGAGGTGAAGAACGGAAACAGAAGGAAAACGTTTCTGAACCCATTCGGTAATGTCTCGATCAGAACTATCCACAACGATAATTTCAACATGCGTTCCCGTCTTCTGCTTTTCAAGAGAGGCTAAACATCTGAATAGGTGATCGACATCATTAAAATGAGGAATTACAATCGAAATATCCGGAACCTGCTCCACAGTCCTTTCCTCAAAGTCTGGAACCGCCAGGGATTAGCACGCGATTTTTTCAATACTTGAAATTATGTGTTCCCAACCAAACCGACCTCTGGTTAACTCGATGTTTTTCCGAAATTCTTCCTCCCGATTCTCTCTGAAATATTGAACAATAGCATCAGCCAAGGCATCCACATCCCTGGGAGGCACAATAAATCCCGTCCTCCCGTCCTCAACAATTTCGGTTAACATTCCCACATTTGTGACAATCACAGGCAGGCCATAATAAAAAGCAAGCTGCACCACGCCGCTACCCGTTACCGAGACATAAGGCATCACCAAAACATTAGCTGCAGAAAAATACATTTCAATCTCATGATTGGGCACATACTGATCGATTATCCGGACGTGCCTTTGTAGATTTAGTTCATCTATTAAGTCGAAATACTTCCTGCGATCCTGCCAAAACTCCCCCACAACCATTAACGTCACATCGATCTGTTTTAGCACCAGGGGAAGTGCTTTGATTAAATATTCCAGACCTTTATACTCCCGAACAAAACCAAAGAAAAGAAGAATCCATCCATCAATTTTCAAACGATGACGTGCATCCTTTTGGGCAATTCCCCTTTTTTCCAAAAGTGAATATACAGGGTGGAATACCTTTTTGATTCGGGCATCCGGCCTAATTTCCCGCAATCTTATTGCCTCCTGCTCCGAGTGTACCAAAAAACCGTCTGCCAAATTGTAGGCGTACCGGCTCACCATTACTTTCCAGCGGGATGATTCATGTTCAAGCACATTGTGACAAATGTAGACAACACGTGAACCGGTTCTCTTTTTCACAATGGAGGCGATCACAGAAAAAATCGGGCCCCAAAATACGACCCACCATGGAATTACCAGCACATCGGGACGAAACTGAACAATATCATGGGCCGTTTTAAACCAGGTGTGAGGCAATACTGAATCGATTGAGTAGATCACGCCATTCTCTATTAGACTTCTCTGCGAAAAATCTTTATCCGTTTTTCCGGGATAAAGCCACCCGGGATATTGCCGCAAAAAACTCCAGAACCGCACTTCATGTCTCTTCTTTAAGTATCGGTACAGCAAAGTTGTATGATGGGCGATCCCGCCACGATACGGATATGTTGGGCCAACAAGAGCAACCTTCATATCTACTGTGACACCTCTTTCTTCTGCACATTTTTCTGGCGATGGGTTGAATCGACTTCAAGCTTTCTTATTTTATAGAGCGCCGATTCTAACAAACGCCGATTCGCCCCTATGAGGTCCGCCATCAATCCCATAACAATCGTTTGAAAGCCCATAATGAACAGCACTGCAGCCAGTATCAAGGACTGAATATGACCAGCTCCCTGTCCTGTAAAAAAGAAATAAAGGAACCTCAAAGAAATAGCGAGACCAGCGGCAAAAATAACGCTCCCTAAAATTACAAAAATTTTGAGAGGTTCATAGACTGAATAGATCCGAAAAATCGTGGCAATGGAGCGCTGAATATATTTTGGAATACTGGAAAAGAGCCGCGACTCCCGAAGTTTCTCGTTCGTTTCAACGGGTACCGATGTAATTGCGAGATTCTTTTTTCCAGCCTGAATAATCGTTTCCAGCGTATATGTAAACCGCGATATCACATTGATCTGTAACGCAGCCTCTCTACTGAACGCGCGAAAACCACTCGTTGCATCTGGAATATCCGTATTGGAAACTTGCCGCACCACCCAGCTTCCCAGCTTCTGGAGCTTCTTTTTGATCCAGGAAAAATGCTTGATTTTGTCAATCTGCCGGTCGCCAATAACAATATCTGCCTTCCCTTCCAGAATAGGTTGAATCAATTTTGGGATATCACTACCGCGGTATTGATTATCTCCATCTGTATTGACGATAATATCCGCTCCAAGCTGAAGGGCTGTATTGAGCCCAGTCATAAACGCCTCGGCCAATCCTTTGTTATTGGTCAACCGGACGATATGATCTGCCCCGTGTTTTCTGGCAATTTCTACCGTCCGGTCTGTGCTCCCGTCATCTATGACAAGAATTTCTACCTTATCTATACCCGGTATTTTGCGCGGAATGTCCCGAAGCGTTCGAGGAAGGGTCTCCTCTTCATTTAGACAGGGAATTTGAACAATCAATTTCATCGCGCAATAATTTCCTCAATATTGTACTCTTTTATTTCTTTCGCATGGGTGAAAATGATCATTTCGCCGATCAGCCCAATGGATACCATCTGGATACCAATAACCAACAGCAATGCTCCAAGAAGCAAAAGCGGACGGCCAGCAATGGGGCCAATCAGCAAAATGCGGTAGAAGAACAGGTAAATGTTAATCGCCGCCCCAATAATCGTAAGAATTGCCCCCAAAAAACCCAGAAAGTGTATCGGCTTCTTTGAATATCGGGTCAGAAACAACACCGTAATAATATCTAGAAACCGCTGGATGTACTCATTTGGATACCGAGACGTGCGGAATTTACCCGGAAGCTGTTCAATTTTTTCTTCCGTGATCCGGAAACCCTGCTTTTTTGCCATCACCGGAATAAAATTATTCAAATCGCCATAAATAGGAATAGCCGTCAGGACTTCCTTCCGGGCGGCAAATACACCGCTATTAATGTCATTCAGTTTCAAACCGGACAGCCGATTGATCATGCGGTTAAAAACCCACGAAACAATCCGGTTCAGGCGAGAATCCCGCCGCGGATTCCGCCATCCTACCACCAGATCAAAACCCTCATCCAGTTTTTTCAGTAGGCCAACCACCTGCTCAGGGTTTACGTTCACGCGGCTGGTCATGTAAATTACCTTCTCGCCCGAAGAATGACGCAACCCGGCATCCAGTCCGGCCGCCTCTCCAAACGTGGTACGCATCCGGATCAACCGGACGTTTCGATGGCGGGAAAGAAATTCTTCCACCACTCGGGAGGTATGATCCTGACTGCCGTCATCGACACAGATAATTTCCCATTCTTCCCCATAGCGCTCCAGTCCGCGAACCAGCGCTTCCAGAATGGTCCGGGCCCGGTCACCATCATTGTACAGCAGCAGGATCGCTGAAATAAGCGTTGTGGCCGATTGGCTGGAACGCTCCTCCACACGCTCTCGGTTTACCACACTTGCATGATTGGAAGTCATGGGCTCACTCTTTAATGTTTGCCAGATACAGTTTTCTTTTCCGACCCGTAATAAATATCAGGTTGGCGATCAACCCCAAAAAAATAAACTGAAGCCCTCCCGCCGTAAACACCAGTGCAATGCTGATCAGCACATTCATCTCTTCCGGTCCATACACTCCGCGGAGCATCCCCTGAAAAACACCCACAATCGCCAGAAAGGCCATAAAAAGAAACGCAAGGGCAATCTTCCCGAAAAAATGTAGCGGCTTTTTCAGATACTTGATGAAAAGATTTAAAGATAGCAAATCCATAATCACCTTAAAAGTACGGGTAATGCCGTATTTGGACCGTCCGTACTTCCGCGGATGGTGATTTACCGGAATTTCTGTTATTCGGGCCCCCTCAATCCGGGCCAGAGCTGGCAGAAAGCGGTGGAGCTCGCCGTACAGATTGATCCGTTTCACCACATCTTTCCGGTAGGCCTTCAGGGCACAGCCCGTGTCGTGAAGATTCACTTTGGTTACCGAACAGATAATCCGGTTTGCAATCCTGGATGGTACCTTCCTCAGCAGAAGCTTGTCTTTTCGGTTTTTCCGCCAGCCGCTGACCAGATCATATCCCTCCTCCAGCTTTTCCAGCAGTTTGGGAATATCCCGCGGATCGTTCTGCAGATCACCATCCATGACAATAATCACATCGCCGGCGGCCAGCTCAAACCCGGCATCGGTAGCAGCGGACTGCCCGCAGTTGTTGCGAAACTTGATGACTTTCACATGAGCATCTCTCTGGGCGATTGCCTTCAGCCTCGGGTAAGTCTCGTCGGAGCTGCCATCATCGATGAAAATAATTTCATATTCTTTTCCAAGCCCCGAAAGGACTTCATCCAGAATGTCGTACAGCGGCTGGACGTTTTCCTCTTCGTTATAAAGAGGAATAACTACGGAGATGTCGATGTGACTTTCCCGCACTTTCACGCGTCAAAATGCTTTTGCAACCAGAGCTCAAGGACCGCCAGAGCCCACAAACGGTGCGAATGATTAAACTTTTTGGACAGGTGCTGCTCAAACAGTGTTTGAACAAACGCCGGCCGGAAGAGCCCCCGCCTTTTCAGGTTTTGTTCCGAAAGAACATCCTGCAGAAAGGCGCGGACCTCGTCTGAATACCGGATCCAGTTTTTCATGGGCACACTGTGCCCCAGTTTGTCTTTGCGAAACACAATTTCATCGGGAAGGATTCCTTCCATTGCCTTTTTCAGGATGTATTTTGTATCCTCGCTGGACCGGATTTTAAGGCGGCTTGGAATGGTCGCCGCATATTCCACCAGGCGGTAATCAAACATCGGAAAGCGCGGTTCGATCCCAAAGGGCCTGAGCTGGTTCATCCGCATCAGATAGAATTTCACAACGGTGTAATAGTCCCCGTAAAGGGATCGGCTGAGGAAATCCGGGCCGTCCGCTTCCTCGTAGATTTTTGCCATTGCGGGCAGCGGGTCAAAATTCCGGATCCAATCCCAGGCCGATGCTTCCAGCCCCTGCATGAGCTCCTGCTCGGTATAATAGATGCGCCATCGGTTGCTGTACAGGGTTGGTGGGAAATTGGCACTGTACGCAAAGCGTTTCGCTTTTACTGGGAAGCTTTTTTTCTTATCCGAATCCGAAAACTGGCTGAAGAACCAGAAAATGGGAACTTTGACGGCGGCCGGAACGCGGTCGATAATGCGGGCCACACGGTCCGCAATATATACCGGATGTCCGGCAAACAGTTCGTCGCCGCCATCACCGGTAAGAATGTAATCCACAGTCTCCGCAGCTTCCGTCCCCAGTAGAAACGTGGCCACCTCAATGCCAATGTCGGAAAACGGCTCGGGCATCTGCTCCGCCAGTTTCTCGATTAGCAGACTTTTCTGCGGCGGAAATTCCACCAGATGGTGGTTGGTACGGTATGCTTCACTCATAATCTGAGCGTAATGGCTTTCGTCAAACGATTCCCCCCGGCAGCGGAACGAGAAAGTGTGCAGGCCGCTATCGATTACTTCGGAACTCAGTCCAACAACGGTACTGGAATCCATACCTCCACTGAGGAAGGCTCCGGCCCGGCCGGCTTTTCCATTGAGCCGGGAATGTACGGCACTTCGCAGCAGCCGGCGCAGGTCCTCTACGGTCTCCTCTTCGCTACGGCTTTCATTCCAGAGGTACGATAGCCGCCAGTATTTGCGCGACGTAAGCTCGTTCCCGTCAAAACTCAGCACACTGGACGGTTCCACCTTCAGAAGATCGCGGATGATCGTATTTTCCAGAGGATTGTAGTTAAAAAGAAAATAGGTATACAGCCCCTCTGGATTGAGCTCTCTGGGCACAAAATCATTTTTCAGAAGAAAGAGCGGGCTGGAACAGAAAATCAGCGTGTCCTTATTGTGGTAGTAATACAGCGGCTCAACACCAAAATGATCCCGGAACAAATGCAGCTTCCGGGTTTTCGCATGAAAGAACGCACCAGCAAAATGCCCATTCAGTCTCGAAAGAACGGAGAAATCTTCCTGGGTAAAATTGCGGAAGAGCTTCTCCATCAACTCCCGGTGAACGCCTGCCCCTTTCCCGCTGCCGGAATCCGTCCTGCCCTCTTCAAAGAGATGCCCGCAAAAGAGAAGCAGCGAACCGTCCTCCGGAAACCGGTGTACAATTTGCACGGGCGGTGAGGCCGATGAAGCTTCTTTCTTCGCAAAAAAGGCAGCGGCTGTGCTCTCCGCTCTGGAAAATTCCGGTTCCTTTTCAAAAAAGGAGAGGATACTTTTTTGACGGTCCAGCCCCTCCGCAGAAAACAACCCAAAAATCATAAACCGCTCTCCAGAATCATGCCAACCTCACTCTGCCGGCACACCTATGAACCCTTCTTTTCTTTCCCTTCTCTCCGGTCACGAAGCACCTTTGCCGGAGTTCCCACAGCGATAGCAAAATCGGGAATTTCTCCATTCACCACTGCATTGGCACCGATAATGCAATCGCGGCCAATCACGGAGCCATCCAGCACCACCACATGGGCGCCCAGCCAGCAGTTCTCGCCAATCACAATTCCTTTGGACGTGCGTCCCTGGAAAAGTACGGGCACATCCGTCCGGTCAGCAATATGATCACCACCCACCAGATACACGTACGAAGCAAAGAGATTGTTCTTCTTGACCACAATAGAGCTGAGGGAGGAAATAACACAGTTAAAGCCGATGTTCACGTTGTCTTCCAGGACGATATCTCCGTCGTGGCAGGTGAGGATGGTATTTTTGCCGATGAAAACGCCATTACCAATGGTAATTCCCTGATTTCCATCTCCTTTGGCATCCAATACACAGTTGTCGTCAATCACCACGTTATCACCGATGCGGATTTTGGAGGGATGGCGAAACGTCACATTCACACCAAAAGCCACGTTTCGGCCTACTTTGCCCAGAATCAGCGGGTAAAGCTTGCTGCGCAGCAGCAGGCCAAGGGCTCCGGGAACCCAGCTGCAAAGCGTCATCACCAGTTCGTACTTAAGAAGTTTGAAAAACCCCTTTTCGCCCAGGAACAGTTCCTGGTACTTTTCCATTTTGGATTTCCGTTCGTCCAGGAGGGCTTTCTGAGTATCCAGAATTT